>JADMIO010972832.1_pt1 | contig 23833 bp, 19 predicted proteins | sample 8958161 | NCBI WGS metagenome assembly JADMIO01 (sample SAMN16585339, study PRJNA669376) | soil metagenome | isolation source: Crop rotation soil | place: USA: Cullars Rotation, Alabama | collected 2011
GGGCACAGCCATCGCATCCAGTATTTGGAACACCGGAGCGATTGGCGCGGCCGTTGCTTTCAGACGGTACGAGATTGCCATAGTTTTGAGCCTGATCAATTTTGTTACGCTCCGCTTGTTGACTCCCCTCAAGGAGAAGCTGAAGGATTAACCATCACCCTCTTTTCATCAAGGCCGATACTCTAACGGCGCAATCAGGCTGGGGTTTATGTAAGAACGCACATCATGCGGATTAAACTCTTAGTTGTCGTGATGCTCTTATCGCTGACGGGGTGTGGCAGGGAAGAACCCGTTAAAAGAATCAAGAGCGTTCTACAACAAGATTGCCGGCGATTTCCTCTCCCAGGAACAGACTATGAACATTGTTAACGCAGAGTTCAAAGCGAATCCGTTTCCTCTCTTTGCTGACCTGCGAGCTTCTGATCCGGTTTACCGCACAACACTGCCTGATAAAACCGCCGTCTGGCTATTGTCACGTTACGAGGACGTAGCGGCACTCCTGCGCGACGAGCGATTCACCAAAAATCGTCGCAGCGCGCTGACGGCCGAGCAACTGCGCCGGCTGCCCTGGACCCCACCGATGTTTCGGCCTTTGGAGCGCAACATGCTCGACCTCGATCCACCGGATCACACAAGGCTGCGTTCATTGGTTCATAAGGCGTTTACACCGAGTCTGGTTGAACAGATGCGCTCACGCACACAAACCATTGCAGACGAGTTACTCGAACGAAATGCTTCAAATGGCGAGATGGATCTGATCGCGGACTTCGCGCTGCCGTTGCCGATGACGATCATTACTGAAATTCTGGGGGTGCCGGAAAAGGATCATGATAAGTTTCATCGCTGGTCCCAGGCCGTGGTGGCACTGACTTCTCCTAAACCTACTCTGCGCGTAATTCCGAGCGTCTGGCAGTTTATTCGCTATCTTCGCCAATTCTTTAAACTGCGCCGGCGCGACCCTCGCGAGGATTTGATTAGTGCGTTGATAAAAGCCGAGGAGACTGGAGACAAGTTAGACGAAAACGAACTTCTGGCAATGGTTTTCCTCCTGTTGATTGCAGGACATGAAACGACAGTAAACCTGATCGGCAATGGAACGCTGGCGCTGCTGGAAAACCCCGATCAGTTGAGACGGTTGCAGTGTGAACCCTCGTTGATAAAGCCGGCCATCGAGGAGTTGCTTCGTTACACATCTCCGGTCTTCATGACTACTGAACGGTATGCACGCGAGGACGCAAAAATTCACGGCGTTACCATCCCGCGAGGAGAAATGACTCTGGGGGTGATCGGTTCGGCAAATCGCGATGAAAGCATATTCGACACTGCTGACGAATTACGAATCACGCGTGAGCCAAACAAACATCTCTCATTCGGACAAGGTATTCACTTCTGTTTGGGTGCTCCATTGGCGCGGATGGAAGCACAGATTGCTTTCATTACGGTGTTAAGGCGTTTCCCAAACCTGCAATTAAATACGCGGTCGCAGTCACTGTGTTGGAGACCAAGCATGCTGCTGAGAGGGTTGGCGGCGTTACCGGTAAGGTTTTGAGAGTCAGGCAAAGCGGTCGCGGTCAGGCATGCGTCTTACTGTCATGGCTTGAGGCGGTTTCTTGTGACACCGTCGCTTCAGGAACACCTGACTTGATGTGCAAGTCGCGCTGCGGAAATGGAATCGATATGCCCTCGTCGCGCAAGGCGGCGTTTACGGCAACGGCCAATTCACTCTTGATGTTTTGCCAGCGCTTGAAATTACTGGTCCACGCGCGGAGTTGAAAGTCGAGGGCGCTTTCCCCGAAGCCCAGGAAGAGAGTATCCGGCGGCGGGTCGGTCAAAATGTCGGGATGCTTTGAGCCGACATTAGTGAGAATCTCGATCACGCGCTCTGGATCTGTGCCATAAGCGACGCCAACGGGAATCTCAAGTCGCCGCTGTTGATCGTAAACGGTCCAGTTCAATACCTCCTCCGAGATAAGCTGTCCGTTCGGCACGATCACTTCCGCACCCTCAACCGTGCGGATCACGCTCGCCCTCATACCGATGCGGCGAAGTCTTCCATCACGGCCGCCCACCTGAATCATATCGCCAACGTTCACAGGGCGCTCGAATAGCAGGATCAGTCCGGATACGAAATTGTTCACAATGTTCTGCAACCCGAAACCGAGTCCAACGCCGAATGCACCGGCAAGGATCGTGAACTTAGTCATATCGATTCCCATGGCGGCGACGGCGAAGAAAAAGCCGACGAGCAGTATTGCGTAGTGCAACATGGTCGAAACCGCGTAGGGAACGCCTCGCGCCAAATTAACGCGCGGATAAATGTCTTCCTCAAGCAAAAAGCGAAGAAACCGCGAAAGCAGAAACGCCAGCCACACAGTCACAATAAAGGCGACTATGTTGCCCAGTGAGATACTAAGTTGTCCCACTTCCAGTCTGGCGCTTAAAGCCCGCCGAATGTACTCAGCTGCGGGTGTGCGTAACGAAAACATTTCGAGCGTGAAGAGAGCCCAAACTAAGATTGCAATACCGCGCAGAGTGAGCTGCACACGTCGCCGCAGTAAACGCCGGTGATGGCGCACAATCCCGAGCAGCGAGAGCGGACGAATCCGCAAGCCGAACATGATCACGCCGTCCGCGGTTCTGACTGCAGCATAGAGAATGACTGCCACGTAAGCGCTTCCGAGGACCGCGTCACCCGCGAGTCTGGCAATGCTCACGTAGCCGAGTGTATTGGCGATAAACGCCGCCACAAAGACCAACCCCGCGACTCGCGTGGCGATCCTGAGGATGGCCCATAACCAATTACGTTCGGTGTCGGGAATTTCAGAGAGTCGTTTCGATTTGATGAACCAGGCGAGAAAAATTATCCCTCCGAGCATCTCCGCCAGAAACAATATACGCGCGGCGAGTGGCAAGGCCGTGGAAATGGTGCGCAACAGGTCCATGAAATAGAAGACGACCAGTGCGTTGAGGATTGGGAGTAACGGGCGCTCGACCAGTTTGCGGAGAATGACGATTGTCGGGATAAGTGCAGCGGCGCCGAGGATGGCGTTCAAGATGCGAGGGGGTTGTGGGTAGATCCAGCCGCTTATCAGGATCGAAAGAACCAGCCCCGTCGCGATTGGAACACTGAAAACACGGGCAACACCTTCCAGGCTGGGCTCGGCTAACACCAATGGACGGACACGCCGTCGCGCCCAATAGAGAGCGCTGACAAGCGACACCAGGATCAAAGCATGAAGGATAAAGCTCGCAGCATGGCGTCGCCCGTATGAGGCGAGAGTGCTCAACTGGCTTTTGACAGAATTTTGACTCTCCTGTAGCAGGTTTTGTCCGTCGCGCGACCATACCTGAACATTCCAGATCGACGGACTGTCTTTAACGAAGAGACGGTTGATCGTTTCCGCGCGTACTTGCTTGATAACAGAAAGCGCTTCGGCGATACGTGCGTCCTGTTCCGCCACGCGGTTCTGTAGAGTGAGAACTTGCGTGCGTCGTTTCTCGATGGCATCGCGAGTCTGCTTGATCGCCGCGAGCACATTTTGAATTCGCTGAACGATTTCCGGTGGTGTGACAGCTACGGCAGAATCACCGGGATTTTGCTGGGCCGTTGTGGTGGACTCGGCTTGGGTGAGAGTGTTTGACCAGGTCTGCTCCAATTGCGTGAGACGGGTGATCTCTCGTTCGAGTTCGGTACCACGAGTGGTTAAGTCGCCTTTCCATGCCAGCAGTTTATCGGACAGGGTTTTCCATTCCGTCTCCAGATTCTTGAGAGTCTCGAGGGAAGGGCGGGAATCTAATATTTTTTGATTTTCGGCAAGACGGGCTTCGATCTCGCGCCTTAATTCGGGCAGTTCGGTATCGATAGTGCCGGTGATTTGATCCGAAGCCAGATCGGCTTCGATGGTGCGCAAATTTGCAGATACTGCCTCGGCCTGCGTGACCACCTCTGTCAGGGGAACAGGACCGGAACTACTTGTTGCTGAAGGCGCTGTACCCGAAACTGTGGGCGTTTCCTGTCCGCGCGCGACGGGTGCAATAGCCGTGACAACGATTGTCGTGAACAGAAGTAACGCCCGGGAGCACTCGAAAGCCTTTACCCAATGAATACCTTGTTTATTCATTACCTGAATTATGCACCCCGTAAAGTAAAAACGCAGCCGCCACGGATGCACGAACTATGAATCAATCTCCTTCATAATCTCGCTCAGCAAGGGCTGATCTCCGATTTAGCCGCCGTTATTGAATCTTAGGTAGGTTGAATAAACTGAGAACAGGCTTGATCTTCAACGACTTTCATGACATTTCCACATTCATTTACTTAAACATCCGGTAATAGTTTCTCCGGCAATGGTATCGAATCCCGCTGCGTCCTGAGTCAGTAGAAACACGCGGGACATGAGTGTTTACCCTTAGCAGAGAAACGACATTCCGAATGATTCGAGAACGTGGCTGACCTTACAACTAAAAGCTCTTCGCCTAATACCGCCCGACTTTCAAGTACCGTCCTGATAGCGCTAACCCATTCAAAGCGGCCAAAAATACGGAATCAAAAGCAAAGCCAGGATACCCAGGATCACATCCAGTGGAATTCCCATGCGGATGAAATCCCTGAAGCGATAGCCGCCCGGTCCGTAGATCATCAGGCTGGTTTGATAACCGATCGGCATCGCAAACGCCGCCGAAGATCCAAAGGTTATTGCCGCCAGCAAAGACATCGGATTGATTCCCATTGTCGCGGCGACCGAAAGCGTGATCGGTCCAAGCAGGGCCACCGTCCCGCTGTTCGACATCAGCTCCGAAATCAAGACGGCCAATAAAAAGAACCCGGCCAGCACCACCAATGGACCAGTGGTTGCGGAGAGATTTGCTAACCAACCGGCCAGCACGCCGGTAACGCCGGTTTTGTCGAGGGCGGCGCCGAGTGCCAGTGAGCCGGCCAGTATGAAAACGAGGCTCAGATCGATGGCCCGGTAAGCTTCAATCGGACGCAGGCACCCGGTGAGCATCAACACTGCACATCCAGCGGTGGCGGCGGTAACGATTGGGAGGAAGCCCAGCGACACGACGATGACCACAGCTATCAAGGTGGAAATCGTAATCACGAGCTTTCCTGCTCGCTGTTCGGGATGTGCAGGAGTACCGACGACCAAAAAACCCTTCGCGTCCGCCAGGGCCTGAAGCGCATCGGCTTTGCCTTCCACCAGCAACATGTCTCCTGCAAGCAGCGGAGTAATGGAAGGTCGGTCGTTAATCTCACCGCGTCGTCGCAATCCCAGGACAACAGCGTCATAGGTTTCCGCAAAGCGCACAGCTTTGAGCGTACGGCCCACCAGGCCGGAGGTCGTTAGGACCACCACTTCGGCCAATTGCGTGTCGCCATGCGGTTCTTTTGTCTCCAACTCCCCGTCCGCTTCAACTTCAAATATATGTTCCGCCTCCGCTGTAAAGCTCTTCGGCCGGTGCAGTTCCAAACCATTTTGCGTGGTTAGGGCCAGGACATGTTCCAGCGGTCCGCGAACGAGCACTGAATCATCCGCCGCTACCACCAACTCAGGGTCGTCGACGGATATCGCTTGACCGCCGCGCAGCACGCCTATCAGTTCTACATCGAAGTCACGTTCGAAGTGATTCGCATTGATTTCTCTTCCCACCCAAGTACTGCCTGGTTTAATGATCAATTCCGCGAGGTAATTTGCGCCGAGTTGCATCGTCAGCACATCCCCGGATTGGCTGCGCGGCAGGAATCTCCGCCCGATGAAAAGCATATAAACGTAACCGGCTATCAGCATCGGCAGGCCAACTTTACCCAACTCAAACATCGAAAATCCCCGCAATCCATGGCTGAGCGCAAATTCGTGTGCAACGAGATTGGTCGAGGTGCCGATGAGAGTGCACATCCCACCGAAAGTAGCGGCATGCGACATCGGCATCAGCACTCGACTCGGACTTGCATTTGTTCTGCGGCAGACTTCCATCACGACGGGAATGAAGACCGCCACCGCTGCTGTATTATTGACGAAAGCTGAGAGGGCGCTGATGGTAACCATAATCACCACTGTCAGCGTAAGCTCTGAGTTGCCGATCGGCGTCAGCAATCGGCGGGCAATATAACTGAGCGCGCCGGTTCGCTCGACGCCTGCCGATAAGACGAGCACTGCGGCAACTGAGATCGTCGCCGGATGGCTGAACCCCGAGAAAGCTTCGTAGGGAGTGAGCACTCCGGTCAGGAGTAAGGCGATGAGCGCGAGCAACGACGTGACGTCAGGCGACAGTCTTTCGCTGACAAAGCCATACATCGCTGCCGCTAAAATGAGCAACGTTACAATGGCCTTGAAGGTCGTCGTGTCGAGCGAAATGTCGAACATGAGGGTCATGATGAATTATTCTGTCAAAACGAGGCAACCACAGAGTAGGAGGGTCGTCGTCGATGGCGGACGATGCACATGCCGTTGCCGGGGTTGAACGCGCCCCGATTCAACAGCGGGTACGCGATTGGTTTGCCAGAAGTCTTGGCGTCAAACAAGAAAAGAAAGAAGAGATCTATCTTCAGATTTCGCGATCGGCCACATTAATTGATGTGAGTTACTGGTCGCAGGTGTTCTTTTCCGCAGGCATTGCGACGTTGGGACTTGCGTTGAACAGTCCGGCCGTCATTATCGGAGCGATGTTGATCTCGCCCCTGATGGGACCAATTCTGGCGAGTGGCCTGGCGCTGGCTACCGGAGACTTTGTGCTGGCAGCGCGAGCCGTTGCGAATCTATTACTTAGTTGTTTGCTGGCCATCCTTTTCGCAGTCGTGCTTGTGGCATTACTCCCATTTAAGGAGATTACCGCCGAAATCGCGGCGCGGACGCAGCCAAACACTTTGGATCTAGTCGTGGCCCTCTTCTCCGGCGCTGTCGGCTCCATTGCTATATGCAAGGAAGTGAAGGGGGTGGTGACTTCCATTCCGGGTGTCGCGATCGCCGTGGCGTTGATGCCGCCATTATGCGTGGTCGGATACGGCATCGGCCTCGCTCTGACTTTGAATCTGGGCGATGGCGGTCGCATCGCACGCGGTGGCGCCTTGCTTTTCCTGACCAACCTCGTCGCTATCGTCTTCACAGCGATGGTAGTGTTCGTCGCCCTGCACATTGACACGGCCCACGTGAAGGAACGAGTTCGCGAGTGGCAGCTTCGTGATCCTGAAAGCAGTTGGGTCCGTCAATTGTTTGCGAAGATTCCGGTTGTACAAAGATTGCGGATTGCCGGTTCGCTGGCGGGTCGTTTTGTGGCAATCGTAATGATTATCCTCGCTATCCTCGTGCCGCTGACACAATCCTTTGTTCACCTCAAACAGGAAATTTCACGCAAGCAACAGGAGAATCGCATTCGCGTAGCGGCTACCAAACTCTGGGAGGAGAATTTCTCGAGAATGCCAAATGGCGAGCCGCGCTGCTACCTGGGCCAACTGTCGCTCGTCGATCGTGAAGGCAGGCTCGCATTGCTGCTGCGAGTGTTCACCATCAAGCCATACTCGACTGATGAAAAGGCTGAATACACGCGGCTGGTGGCAGCCCGAATAGATCGTCCGGTTCAGTCCGTTGTCGTGCGGCTCATTGAGATCCCTACGGTCAGTAGCGACCTTTTGACTAAAGCTCGTGAAGAAAACAGGGATGAGGTTCTCACCAACGATGAGAAGCGCGCAGCGGAAGTGCTTACGCTGGGTCAATTGCAAACAAACTACGCACAGGAAGTTGAAACTGTCCTGGGCCAATTGCATCTACCGCCGCCCGCGATGTTTGTGGACTACGAGGTGACGTTCAAGACGAGTGAAACGCCGGAAGTAAAGGTGATCTATCTAAGCGAACGCGACATCGAGTCAGATGCGCTGCAACTGGTAACGGATCAGATACGCACACGTTTTGAGAATGCTGAGACACGCGTAAGCTTCGAGAGAATTGACGCCGCTGCGATCCCTTTTTCGTACAGCCGCAATCAAACACAAATTGCAGCGAAAGACCGTGAGTTGCTGGATCGGCTTGGACAACAGTTGCAACGGTTCAGATCGTTACGGGCGCGGCTGGAAACGGGTGCCGCAAATAATGAGCGCGAAGGTATAGCGGAGGAGCGTGCACAATCGATTGCAACTTATTTGAATGAGAAGTGGAAGGTGGACCCGGAGCGGCTTGAGGTTAAGTCTGATGGGCTCGAGCGACGCGAAGTAGTCGTGACAGTCATCCCGCCGAACCAGCAGGCAGGCATAAAGAGCACACAAAATTGACTCGTCAAAAGGTGGGCCAACAGGGCCTCAAAGTGGCGTTCTGCATGCAATTAAAGTTGAATTTTCTTTGCGCGTTGCGCGGAAAACTGCTACCGCCGCTCTTCGGAAAGCAAAAACCAATAGAAGCCACGCGGCGCAAGGGCCAGTTGATAAGTGCCTGAACTGATCAAGGGAAATGCAGTTTCGCCCATCATTTCGATTGGAGTGCTTCCTTCATACTCACTCAAATGCAACTCAACTGGCTGGGCCGTCTGCGCTAAGTTGAACACGCACAGAATGGTTTCATCAAGATAACTGCGAGTGAAAGCGAATACTTTACGATTCTCAGGCTTGATAAAACTGAGAGTGCCACGTCCGAAAACAGGATGCCGTTTTCGCAGGTGGATCATCTCTCGCATCCAGTTCAGTAACGAAGTTCCATACCGTTGTTGCGCCGCGACGTTTACCGCCTGATATCCGTAGACGGGATCCATGATCAAGGGAAAATAGAGGCGAGCAAAATCAGCTTGTGAGAAACCGGCATTGCGATCCGCTGACCACTGCATCGGCGTGCGCACACCATCGCGGTCGCCAAGATAGATATTGTCTCCCATTCCGATCTCATCGCCGTAGTAAAGGAATGGACTGCCAGGCAAACTGAACAGCAGCGCATGAAGCAACTCGATGCGACGACGGCCGTTGTCCATCAACGGAGCGAGCCGCCGGCGGATACCGACGTTGAGTCTCATGCGCCGATCTTTCGCATACTCGTTATACAGATAATCGCGCTCCTCGTCCGTGACCATCTCGAGCGTCAGTTCGTCATGATTCCTGAGAAACATTCCCCACTGGCAATTAAGTGGAATTTGTGGGGTTCGTTCGAGAATCTCGACGATGGGCCGGCGGACTTCCTGGCGCAGCGCCATGAACAGGCGCGGCATGATGGGGAAGTGATAGCCCATGTGAAATTCGTCGCCGTCGCCGAAGTATTGGACCACATCTTCGGGCCACTGGTTGGCCTCGGCCAGTAACAGTGCGTCGGGATAACGCTCATCGACGAATTTTCGCAAGCGTTTGAGAAAATCGTGAGTCTCGGGCAGGTTTTCACAGTTAGTACCCTCCCGCTCGAAAAGATATGGAACGGCATCGACGCGAAAGCCATCGATGCCAAGGTCGAGCCAAAACGAAACTACAGCGAGCATCGCCTGCTGAACTTCCGGATTGTCATAATTGAGATCGGGCTGATGACTGAAGAAGCGATGCCAGTAGAACGCTCCGGCCTGTTCATCCCATTGCCAGTTTGAGCGCTCGCTGTCAGTAAAGATGATTCTTGCTTGCGTATATTTTTGATCTGAGTCGCTCCAAACGTACCAGTCACGCTTAGGGGAATCCGTGCCACTGCGTGCTTCCTGGAACCATGGATGCAGGTCCGAAGTGTGATTGATGACGAGATCGGCGATCACTCGGATCCCTTTTACGTGTGCCGCGTCGAGAAATACTTTGAAGTCTTCTATCGTGCCGTATTCGGGAAGCACCGAGTAGTAGTCTGAGATGTCGTAACCACCATCCCGGAGCGGTGATTCGTAGAAAGGTAATAGCCATATACAGGTGATGCCCAACCAATGGAGGTAGTCCAGTTTTGTGGTGAGACCGCGAAAATCGCCTACGCCATCTCCATCGGAGTCGAAGAAGCCGCGGACGTAAACTTCGTAAAAGATTGCGTCCTTGTACCAGTCACCAGACATTGCTCATTTCTCCAAACAATTGTCCCGCTAAGTCGCTGCAAATCAAATGGGTGAAACCACTTAGTTCCATAGGTATTAAGACTGATGTGCCAAAGTAGTCACATCATTAAGATATTCATTGCTCATCAAGGTGGGATTTGTTGATTAGCTTGGAACAGTTGAGGCGCCGCAAAGGCGCCTCAACTGTGTATATGAGTTCCAGATAAGAATGACTAACTGTCAAAGAGTAATCGTTGTGTCAAATCGTCTGCCCGTAAGTTTGAAACGAGGCGGCGAGATCTGGAGCACCAAAGCCACCGCTGGTGGACTAGCTACGGCGATGCAACCCATTATCGAACGCAGTGATGGAATTTGGATTGGATGGTCCGGAGAAACATCATCGGATACTGGCGAGAGCCGTAAGTCAATTCTTAAAGAATGGGCCAATAAATATCGCTACTTCGCCGTTGACCTGGATCAGGAAACAGCCCACGGGTTTTATGAAGGAATCGCCAACCAGGTTCTGTGGCCGCTCTGCCATCACTTTCCTTCCATGTTGCGCTTTGAACCTGAGCATTGGAGGGCATACGTGCGTGCCAACGAAATCTTTCGCGACGAAATATTGAAGCATGTTCGTGCGAATGATCTGGTGTGGATTCACGATTATCACTTTTTGCTGCTGCCGCAAATGTTGCGGGAAATAGTGCCGGACATATCTATCGGGTTCTTTCTTCATGTCCCTTTTCCCTCGTCCTCCGTGTTTCGGATTCTGCCCCGGCGCGAAGATCTGTTGCGCGGAATGTTGGGCGCAGACTACCTCGCTTTTCATACGCATCGCTATCTCCAACATTTCCGCACATCGATATTGAGGTTGCTCGGTCTCACCAGCCAGATGGAACGCGTTGAAGTCGATCGACGAACTATTAAACTCGATGCCCTGCCAATCGGAATCGCGCCACACCAATTCAACGAATTGCTGACGAAGAGTCCGGGCACAAAGAAGCAATTGACTGAACTCAAACAACGCTTTGGGTTTTGCAAGATAATTTTGGGAGTTGACCGGCTGGACTATACGAAGGGAATCCCGGAACGCCTCCGGGCCTACCGGAAGTTTCTCCAGGACTTTCCCGAATGGCGCGGCAAGGTAGTGTTCATTCAGGTGGCAGTTCCCTCGCGCGAACGAGTACCAAAATATACTCGCTTGCGGAGAGAGGTGGATGAACTCATCGGCGAGATCAACGGCGACTGGAGCACACCGAACTGGTCTCCAATCACTTATCTGCGTCGCAACTTGCCGCAAGCGGAGTTGGCGGCGCTGTATGCCGCTGCGGACGTGGCATTGGTTACGCCATTGCGCGACGGCCTGAACCTTGTGGCCAAAGAATACGTTGCCTGTAAATCGTCGGGCGATGGTGTGCTGGTTCTGAGCGAGTTCGCCGGGGCGGCGGCAGAAATGGGAGAAGCCCTACTTGTCAATCCATACGATGAAGAAGCTCTGAGCCTCGCTATCGAACGCGCTCTCACGCTTGCCGAGACGGAAAAGCGCGAGCGCATGATGGCCCTGTATCGACGTGTTCACAAGAACAATGTGTTTACCTGGGGAGAGCGATTCGTTAAGAATCTAACGGGGGCAGCGCAAACTCGATCAGAACAGCCACAGGGTGAACCAGCGCCGTTAGATAGCGAGCAATTGGTTTGCGCTTTTACGAAGGCCAAGTCTCGCCTGGTTCTGCTCGATTACGACGGCACACTCGCGCCGTTTGCCGCACTGCCGCAGAATGCTGTTCCCAGTCCGCACGTAATCAATTTGCTTGAGCGTTTGGGTCGCGATGAACATTCGACCACCGCAGTGATCTCCGGACGATCGCGTTCGGATCTTGAACGCTGGTTTGGCGGCATTCCAAATCTGTGGTTGGCAGCCGAACACGGCGCCGTTATATGGTCACCGATTTCGCGAACCTGGGAGCAACCGCATGCCACAGATTCGGACGAATGGAAACATCGAGTGCAACCCATACTCGAGCATTTTGTGGATCGCACTCCTGGAAGCTTCATTGAAGAGAAGGAGTTTTCGCTGGTGTGGCACTACCGCATGGCTGATCCGGAATTCGGTGATTGGCTGGCTAATGATCTGGTCGCGAATCTGAATCAAATGCTTGCCGATGCACCCGTCAAAGCCGTTAAGGGCCAAAAAACTGTGGAAGTAAAGTCACTCTGGGCCAATAAAGGGCAAGTCTGTACCCGCTTGCTGCATGCGGACCATCTGCCGGATTTTATTATGGCATCCGGCGATGACGTGACGGACGAAGATCTCTTCGCACGCCTTCCGGAAAGTGCATGGACAATACATATCGGCCGGAATCGGTCGAAGGCAAAATACTATTTGCCCAATCCTGATGAGATGGTCGCACTCCTGACAGAACTTCTTGAATCCGCCGACACCGCCGAGTGTTCTCACGGATCAAAATTCCGAGGTCAACTCGTTAGTCTTTGTTAGAGACTATCGTGACGCTTGAAGACCGAACCCGGAACCTGCCGGCGCGCATACGCACGCTACAGATCATCCTCTTTGTACTGTTTGGCCTTTGTGTACTTCGCCTTTATAACCTCCAAATCGTTCAGTGGTGAATGACGCCGGAACAGCGACGGCCATTCGTAAAGTGGGATACGACCTCGCCGGTAAGACCGGTTTTGACCTGCATCCACTCACGATACGTTCGGCGAACGGTTCTTATCTATCACGGCAACAATGATCAAAAGAAAGGCAAACAATCGAAGCAGGTAAACCGGGCGGTTGAATTCATTTGCGTTGTGGGCAAACGCATATGCCCACCAACTAAGTCCAAGCAGCAAAAACGCTGATGCAAAAAGCACGAAAAAACGATCCTTTGAGCGTTTCCAAAAATTCAGGAAGAACAAGGCCGACATAAAACAGCCCATCACCACGGCGCCATATATCAGATTCTTCATAATTCCTGCTTCACTCCGATTCCTGCCAGATAAGGCCGAAAAGTAGTAAGCCGACCGAGAACAATGCGGACAGCGCGCGATACAGTGAAAGATCCACAGTTGGCACGACGACCAAATCAATGAAGAGCAAGATGTTATTGATTGCTAGTCCGAGAAAACAAAGGCTACTCCAAAACAGAAGTTGCGTGCGATTTTGCAGATAACTGCGCAGCAGCAAGCCGGCGCAGAGCAGGCTGGTTATCGCACACAACAAATAAACAAGCTCCGCCATCAATAGTTTCCTCGTATCACCCTGAACGCTTCGGCGAACCGGCGGATTCTATCTGAGTGCTCTGCCAGAATCAGACTCAGGATCGGAACTCGCTGTCTGCTGTAAGCAACTGCCAGTTCGTCAACCATATTCGCTTCCTGCTCGTCGATCGGATCGTAACGATACCTCAATTCGTCATCGCCGGATCGACTGAGAAGCCCATTAGCCGCCAATGCCTCGAGTTGTTCGTGAGCCACCTCTGGCTCAAAACCCAACGCATTTGTTACTTCATCAGTCGTAAACGATCTGGTTGGGACGCCATGCAGCAAAAGCAATACTTCCAACCTAAACACTGATTGGATTTGCGTTTTAACAAAACTCTTGAGACCGCTGGAGATGTGTTGCCTGACCATGACTGCGAGGTGTGACTATACCAAAAGGAGAACCCTGATCCTTGTGAGTGAAATCACCTAGTTCCTTTAGGTGGAATCCGCAGTCGTGGAAACCGCAGTCGCAGTTCAACAGTTGCAATCAACCCAAGCAAAGCAGTTATCCAACCTGCCAGTGCTAAATAGATGAAGTAACGAGGAATCACAAGCAGTCGCGGGAAGTTAATCGCGTTAGCCAGTTGGAACGTGCACACGGTGTACATGCCAAACGGAAAGACCATGCCCCAATATTGCGGGTCGTATTTCAAGGGGAACCTTTTATAAACGTGACGCCAGAATCCAAGTGCTAACAGCAGCGGAATCCACCAGGTCGCGGCGGCCCAGAAAAACAGAGTGAATCCTCTTAGAAACGGAACCAACTCATTCAACATGGACCAGCCAGGAGCGGCTATGATCAGGCGCGCCCCGGCAAGCGTTGTGATGGCGACCGCCCCCATATTGATCCAATAGGGCGGTGTGAGTGACGCCATCGTGACGTTTACAAATGTGAAGCGGTAAAAAATCAAAGTGATCAGCGGCAGATAGAGCATGCAGCCGAGCAGAAACATGCATAAGGTGAAGAACAGAATCGGCTCGCGATAATCCACCATGCGGCTGACGAGTAATGTTCCAAGCACGGAGATCGATTGGGTAGCAACGACCGCCAGTAACCATCCCCCATTCAAGCCGGCTTCAATCGACGGCTTGCTTTCGCGCACGGTCACAGCAGTGAAGAACGTGTACATGATCACGATCCACAAGGCTATGCCGGCAAACCAAAGCACCATCGCGGGACGGTATCGATCAAGGACAATCAGCAGGGCACTCCCAAGTACGCAAGTGCCTGCGACGACCGTAAAGAATCCCGGACCTCTGACGTGATCTTTAATGTCTGTCTTGACTCGCGAGAAGAAAAACAAGAGCCGGATGAGTAACAGTAAACACAGGACAATGTAGGCGACGACATTAATGACCAGCAACACGAGCGAAACGGCCTTCATCCCCAAAAGAAAACAAGCAATGGAAATGATTCCGGTTGCCATTACCAACGCAAAGTATCCGGGAAAGAGATCTGCTGCGGCGCGGAAAAGAGGATTTGGCTTGTCGCTTTTCATTGGCTCACTTCAGCGTCAGATTCTTCGTCGCATTGCTTGCAGGCGAGTTCGAAACCAATGCGCGAGGCGCGACCTTCTTCAGTCAGAACCCAAATGCGAGTTGTCAGCGGCGGATCGTGCCGGAGGTGTTGTCGATGTCCGCATGCCAAGATAGCGCGCCAATGATGCTCGTCGTCCTGGTCGAAACCTGTGATCTTTTGCTTCATCGATCGCTATCGCGCACATAACCGGTGCTGGTCTTCTGGCGCGACGTAGGTCGCCACCACTTGATGATAGAAAGAGTAATGACAAAGCAAACACCGGACGCGATGACGAGGGGCAACAAAACGGAATAATGTCGAGCCAGTGCGGCATCGACCGTCGCAGCAAGGATCCAAAGCTGTGCGATGTTGATCATAACGAGCATGATTAACCGCGCCTGCCAAACTGCGGCTTGTCCCGCGCGCGACCGGCGGTTCGAAACAGGCATCGGCCTTTGCGGCTTTTGCGTAAGTATTTTCAAGTCAGCCTCTATCCTTCGCTGCCGGGGCCGTTTCGGCCGATGGCCCATACTTGCCCGTCAGTCGTTTGAACTTCGATCGTATCCAGGGGACGTGGCGGTGGACCGTAAAGAACATTGCCGGTCGCCGCGTCAAATGCGCCTTCATGACAGGGGCATTCCAGGCGTTGATGTTCGCGAGAGTAATAAACAGGGCAACTCAAGTGGGTACACTTCTGCCCGTACGCATGATAAGCGCCATCCGCGGTGCGAATGAGGATCGCGGAATCTCGTTCAGTCGGATAACTAAAATTCAAACTACTGTTCGGCGCGAGAGCCTCAGCGCCATCAATGCGTGCGGCAGGCAGTGACACTGATTCACGTGCATCGAGTGCGGCCTTTGTCGCAAAGCCGGCCGCGCCGACAAAGAGCGCCGCGGACGTGAGTCCAAGAAAATTGCAGAACTCACGACGGGTAACTTGAGCTTCCTCGTCACGCTCATAGGGAAACTCGGCCTGGAAAGACGCGGTCGCGTCGCGAACGTCGCTTTCGTCTGATACGACACGTTTGATCGTTTCCGAAAGATTTTTCTTAGAACTCATTGCTCTTGTCTGAGTGTTCAACCTGAGTATCAATCCACGATTCGCGGGGTTCCGTCTCTGCACGCGTTAGCATCCCCTCGAAAACTCCGCAGCCGTCGACCTTCACTTCTTCCGAGTCTGACGGCAGCATTAGGTATACCTTCGTTTCAACTTTTTGATTACCAAAAACATGCACATTCACCGGCTTAGTGCGGCGCAAGGGCACGATCTGTTCATACGTTCCAAAAGAAATGGCGCCAGTCGGACAGACGCTCGCGCACATCGGCTTTAAACCTTCAGAGGAACGGTCGTAACACATATCGCACTTCATCTGAAGGTGAATCTCCGTGTTGTACTTCGGCACTCCAAATGGGCACGCGTTCACACAATTTCTGCAATCGAGACAGCGTGGCTTTAACGCTGACATCACCACGCCGTCATCCGAAACTTTGATTGCATCCGCCGGGCAAACCAGAGCGCAGGTTGGCTCTTTGCAATGCATGCACACCGTCGGTATTGTCGCGGTTGTTTCAGCGCGATCGATGTAATCGACAAAGATCATCGAGTAGCCTTTGTGTGTGGCACACTCGCGGCATGCTGCGACACAGGCGCGACAGCCAATGCACCGTTGCGGATCGATAAACATCGTCTCTTCCATCCGCTACCCCCTTTTCACTTCGCTCGCTGACGCGCCTTTGCGTTGCCTGCCAAGAATCGGCAACTGTCGCGCATGAATCTTTTCAATTCTCGCGGCGCAAGCCTTGAACTCGGGAATCTTCGACGTCGGATCAAGCGCCGGGTTCGTCAGTTGATTCACTGCCAGCTGTTCTCCCCAGTGATACGGAATGAAGATCGTGTCCTCGCGGATGGTTCGCACCACCAACACCGGAAACACGCCTTCACCTCGCCGCGACACCACGCGCACGCGCTCGCCGTCGTTGATCTTTAATTTCGCAGCTGTTTCCGGATGAACTTCGACATAAGGTTCCGGACATTGCTCCACGAGAAAGCCGATGCGTCGCGTTTGATTGCCGGAAAGATACTGATAGACCACGCGTCCACTCGTCAGTATCAGCGGATATTCTTCGTCAGGAACTTCCTTCGGAGGGTTGTATTCAATCGCGTGGAACTTCGCTTTCCCGTCAGGATGAAAGAATCGGTCCTCAAAGAGTCGCGGTGTGCCGGGGTGATCTTCAGTTGGGCAGGGCCAGAAGATGCCGTTGTTTCTTTCGATCTTCTCCCAGGTCATGCCGTAGTAATCCGCGTTGCCGCCACGTGACGCGACGCGCAGCTCATCGAATATCTGACGCGGCGACTCAAAACTAAAATACTTGCCACGGCCCATGCGACGCGCGATCTCCTGCACGATCCACCAGTCAGCGCGAGCCTCGCCCGGTGGATTGTTGGCTTTATTGATCTTTATAACGCGTCCCTCGCTGTTACAGGTGACGCCTTCATCTTCACTCCAGGCTGAGCCAGGCAAGACCACATCCGCGTAACGCGCTCCTTCCGACATAAAGAAATCGATGCAGACGTAGAATTCCAAACCTTCGAGCGAACGACGAACATCATTGATGTCGGGGAGGCTCACCATCACGTTGTTACAGATAGACAGCAGGCCGCGGATCTCACCTTCGCGCATCTTTGTGAACATCTCGACAACCGAGACTCCGGCCTGGGGGAGTTCATTTTCGGGCAGGTCCCAAACCTGACACACGTGTCTGCGATGCTCAGGGTTGGAGATCGAACGTTGTCCGGGAAGTTGATCCGCTTTCTGGCCGTGCTCGCGTCCACCCTGACCGTTACCCTGGCCGGTGATCGTTCCGTAACCACGACCGGGTGCACCTATCTTGCCCGTAGCCAGAACCAGGTTGATGTAGGAGAGCACGTTATTGACGCCGTTGGAGTGATGCTCAATGCCGCGAGCATGCATGACCATCGCTGTCCTGGCACGTCCATACAGTCGAGCGGCGTCGACGATCTTTTGTGCGGGCACACCGCAAATTTGAGAGGCGACAGCGGGCGTATAACGCGACGCCAGCTCGAGTGTTGCTGCCCAGTCGTTCGTGCGGGTATCGATGAAAGCACGATCGATAAGATTCTCTTCAATGAGGACGTGCAGCATGCCGTTCGCAAGCGCCACGTCGGTACCGGGCTTAAGCTGAAGATGCAGATCACCCTGACGCGCAGTCGGCGTCTCGCGCGGATCGACGATTATCCAGCGTCCGCCGTTGTCGCGCTGTTGCCAGAGAAACTTGTTGAGCACTGGGAAGGTCTCGGCGCAGTTGGATCCGGCGATCAGCAAAACCTCCGCCAACGGAATGTCGCTCCAGGGATTCGCGGCACGATCGATACCGAATGCTTTATTGTTTCCTGCGGCAGCGGAAACCATGCAAAGCCGGCCGTTGTAATCGACGTATCGAGTGCCCAATCCGGCACGCGCAAACTTGCCCATCAGGTAAGTTTTTTCCGTCGTCAAAGAAGAACCGGAATAGACGCCTATCGAGTCTTTTCCATACTTCGCTTGCAGCTCTTTCAACTTCGTGACGACGAGATCCAGCGCTTCGTCCCAACTCGCAGTTTCAAAACGACCATTACGTTTGACCAGTGGATGAAGCAGACGATCCGGGTGATGGACCTGTAGATAAGCCGTTACGCCTTTCGGACAAAGCCGGCCTTCATTAACTGGAAAGTCATAGCGTGGCTCGAGACCGACCACGTGATCTTTTTCTACGAGCAGGTTCATGCCGCATTGCACCGCACAATACGGGCAGTGAGTTGGCACGACCCGATCGATCACGCGATCCGCGCGCCAGCCATCGTGCGGGGCGTCGTGAAGGTGCGGGCCATAAGCCTCGATGATCTGGTCCAGATGTTCGACTTTACTCATGAACCCACCCGTGAGCCTTTGAATACTTTCTCAGTCGTTTCCGGCAAGTCAGCATATGCGAGTCCGCGCATCACGCGTTTGCAGCGCGGACAATAATCCTGGAGTGTTTTGCCGTCGCCCATCGAGTAATCAAACCCGAGTTTCTCCACTACGGTTTTCAGATCGTCGAGCCAGAGTTGCGAGACAAACTCGGCGCCACAGCGCGCGCACTTGGCCTGCGGCATTTCCCGTGCGCGTTCCTGATAGAGCTCAACACCGATCGACGCTGGACGTTGGACCACGTGAAACAGCTTGCCAAAGGGCAGATAGAAAAGGGTCATGATTACTGTTGCCTGATGAGTGAGCGCGATGAAGTGATACATGTAGCCATTGAGCCATAAACTTGAGGCCGTCAACATGAGGCCGGTGACGGAGATCGCGATCAGCAGCATGTGGGGTACGAAGTCGAGCGTGAATTGCTGCAAGGCAATTGCGCCGCGGTCACGCAGGCGGCGGTGGATCGCAATCGCGCAACCGGCGATCACCATTAGCGCAGTGAAGTCGAGCGCGTGGAACGTCAACCAGGCAATAAGGCTGCGTCCATTCATGACGTTCAACGGGAAGCCAAAGACGTACGCGCGATAACCAAGTTCGCCTTCGAGCTTGAAATGCACCCAGCCGAACACAAGCGGGAAGGTGATCAGCGCCGACAGCACACACCCCCACATGATCAGGAAGTGCATGGCCCATCGCGAAAAGCCGCGTTTGAAGATGAAACGCTGTCCGACCAAATTCGTGGCCATCGTCTTAGCCGCGTTGGCGGTGTTCTGTGCAAACTTTTCTCGCTGTAAGTACAGTTTCCATCCGCGCCGCCAATAAACTCGAGTTGCCGGACGTTGCAACCAGATCGCATAGCGAAACACAATCGCGCCGAACGCGACGACACTGGCAATCGTGTAGCCGAAGAGAGCGGAATCATAATGTTCCAGATTGCGTGAGCCGACAACGATCAGCACGGTCAGCAGGAAAGAAGCCGTGAGCGCGAGCAACACCGGTTTGCGATTGTTAGGTAAGCGAGTCATAGACAGTTCGCCCAGGCGTGCTCCGAGAATCGCGGGGGACGATTTTCGAGTTCAGCGTTTGTTCTCGCCAGTAATTCGAGTTGTTCAGATTCCGTCAGAATTGTACTCGACCAACGATAGACCTGACTCTCCTCAATGTCATTGTGAGTAACGAGCCGTTCTTCAACCGCGCGAACAGTGTTGTGAACGGATTCGAACTTCGCCGCATCTGCCGCCTCGGTTATGTTCGGAGGGAGCTCTCGACAAACAGCGACCGCTCGTGCGAGTTCACGCATGAAGAAATCATGATCGGCGCGCAAATGTGCGATTATTGCTTGCACTTCGCTCAAGTCTGGCACAACGCTGTCGGGTGCATCAGTTAAACGGGTTGTCACAGTGGGAAATAAGTGCAAGTGTTCCGCTCGAATGTGAACGGCGAGCCGTGCCCACAAAAGATCCAGAAACGAGTAGCTGGTCTGCACATCCTTGTTGTCTATGGCCGTCCGAAGGCGGTTCAGTATTTCACCCACCTCGTGGTGATCATCGGACAATCGTTGGCGCGTTTGCGACACCATCCTACAGTTTAGATCTCCTCCACTTCATGAGTGCGCGTAACCGAAATCAATCGTGCAGGCCGGAGATTGTCGCAGTTCTATACTGTGTATGCATGACTATCGCGATTCAGCGCATTTTCCAGAGCCAGTGCTTTTGGAAAGAGTACGTTGTTTTCCAAGTGAATATGTTGATGCAGATCCTTTTCAAAATTTTCCAGCGCTTGATATAGCGTCTGGTAACTAACACATGCGTCGGCGGGCACCTTGTAGTCAGACGTTAACGTACGCAACTCGCGCAGAATCTGCCCAGCAGTGTCATGTTCCATCATCATCATTCGTATGGGATTGTTGATCGTTCCGAACGGAGCAACAGGAACGGGCCCGTTTTCATCGGCTGCTTCTGCCGTGGCCACGATATACGGAAAGAGTATCTGCTCTTCCTTGAACATGTGTGGCTTCAGATCGGCGCAAAGCCGGGTAAAAAGCTCGTCCAGATGGATGAGTTCAGGGTGATTGCCTCCATGCGCGGCGAGCACTTTGTCGGCGAGCAATTGAAGCCTGTTCATTTCCGATTTAGTGAATACGTGATGCGTGTTGACGATGTGCGTAATCAAGTCCGGCAGGGAAGCACTTTGATAGTCAAAGGTCTCCGATTCCTGTGAGGTGGATTCAGTCACTTCGGCCAACATTTCCATCACGTTATCGACATCAATGCCGGCTGAAGCGCACGCTTCCGTTAATGGCTGATTTCCTCCGCAGCAATAGTCGATCTTGAGTTTCTCGAAGAGTCTGGTCGCCTGTGGGACTTCCATCGCTACCTCTCGCACGGTCATGTTTGTAGTGATCATTTTTGTTGTTCCTAAGTCTGCTATCAGTTCCGCGACCGAACACGGAGAAATCCGAGATTTCCTTTTGTGCAAGCGTTGTGCCTGCGGGGAATGTTAGAAATCGCAGTTTCTGCGCAATCTGGATTGCGAGTTTTTGCGACCCGTCAGGGGAGAAATCCGCAGTTGCCTTCGCGGTTTTAGATCAGCAAACGTCGCATCAGTCGTCGTTTGACTGCCTCGACCAGCAATAGATAAGTGCTCGTTGCAACTGCGATGAACAAGAGGAACGTAAACGGCAGCGAAGTAAAGCCGATCAGCGAGCCTAACGAGGTGTAGGGCAGCACTGTTCCAAACAGCACGACCGCGATGGTTGTGATTGTTAATGCGAGACTCGGCCGGCTGCGCAACGGATTGCGCGCGGTGCGAATAACAAAGATGACTAGTGTCTGGGTCGCCAGCGATTCGACAAACCAACCGGTGTGGAAAAACTGTTCGGAAGCAAGAAAGACCTTCAGCAAAACGAAGAACGTTATAAAGTCGTAAATTGAGCTCAATGGGCCAATATAGATCATGAAGTCGCGGATCAATCTGATGTTCCAGCGCTGCGGCTTGCGAACGAAGGTCTCGTCGACTGCATCCGTCGGAATGGTTACCTGCGCCAGGTCGTAAAGAAAATTATTCAAGAGAATTTGCGTGGGGAGCATCGGTAGAAACGGCAGAAACACAACCGCGACGGCCATGCTGAACATGTTGCCGAAGTTTGAGCTGGTTCCCATCAACAGATACTTCATCACGTTTCCAAAGGATTTTCGCCCTTCGATGATGCCGGCGTGCAGAACGTCCAATCCTCGTTCCAGCAAGATGAAATCGGCGGCGTCTTTCGCAACGTCAACTGCGCTTGAAACTGAAATCCCGACATCGGCTGCATGCAGTGAAGGTGCGTCGTTTATTCCGTCACCCAAATAGCCGACAACGTGACTTCGATTCTTCAGTGCGAGAATGATCCGGTTCTTTTGGGCGGGTGAGACACGCGCGAAGACGGACGTCTGCTCGACGATGTGGCCCAACGCGGGATCTGAAATCTTGTCGAGTTCTGTGCCTAATACAATTCGGCCTGAATCCAGCCCTACCTGTGAGCAGATGTGCTGCGTGACCAATTCATTGTCGCCCGTAAGAATCTTTACCTGAATGCCATCTCGTCGCAGCGCGTCGAGAGTCGATTCAGCCGTGGGCAGTGGAGGATCAGAAAAGGCTAAGAAGCCGGCGAGCACGAGTCCGGTTTCATCACTGGCTGTGTACACTTCTTTAGCCGGAACTTTCGCGTACGCGACAGCCAGCGAGCGATAGCCGTTGGCGCAGAGATCGCGATAGACATTTTCGATGCGCGCCCGTGAGTCATTTAAAGGTTGTCGCTGATTATCCACTTCACAAGAAGTACAGGCGGAGAGCACGCTCTCTGGTGCGCCTTTCGTGATCAATAGTCTTTCCTCGTTATGCTTGACGACGATTGACACGCGGCGCCGTTCAAAGTCAAACGGTATCTCATCAACTTTCTCATAATCGTGAATATCGGGATGGTCGTGCTTGAGGACCGCAGTGTCCAAAGGATCGCTGCGATGACGTTTCTTGATTGCTTCATCGAGCGGGTTGGTAATACCGGTTTCGTGCAGGCTGTTGAGAAACGCAAGTAGAAACACCCGCTCGCAGGGTGCACCAAAGGGATCGAGATGTTGTTCCAACGACATCTCTCCACTGGTTAGCGTCCCGGTTTTGTCACTGCACAGAACGTCGATGCTACCGAAGTTCTGCATGGCTTCGAGATGCTTGACGATCACGTTTTTGCGGGCCATGTGCACGGCTCCGCGGCCGAGCGTGACCGTGGTGATCATCGGTAGAAACTCGGGAGTCAGACCGACAGCGAGGGCAACGGCGAATAACAGTGATTCAAGAAAGGGTCGATGAAGAAAAACACTCATCAGGATCACGAATAGCACAAGCAAGATCGTGCTCCTCATTATTAAGAAGCCGAACCGTCTGGTGCCTCTTTCGAATTCCGTTTCCGGCGCTCGCTTTGCGAGGCGCGTGGCAATGTCACCAAAGACCGTGTTCTTGCCAGTCGCCCTGACGACAGCCGTTGCAGTTCCACTCACGACTGACGTACCGAGAAATACTTCATGTAAATCGCTTTCGGCGCCGTGATCGGCATTTGCCGATTTTTCGACGGGCAACGATTCGCCCGTGAGTGCCGCTTGCTGGACGTGCAGATCGCGCGTTTGCAGCAGTTCCGAATCTGCTGGAACCAGGTCGCCGGCGACGAGCTTTATGACGTCGCCGGGAACAATCTCGCGCCGCGGAATCTCAATCCATTTGCTATCTCGCAGCACATTCGCAGTGGGCGCCACCTCTTTGCGAATACTGTCGACTGCTTTTCGTGAGCGATACGTTTGAATGAAATTGAGCGCGACGCTGAACACGACCATCGTGATGATGATTGCCGCGTTGATGACCTCACCGAGCGCAGCGGAAATCACACTGGCCACAAGCAAAATAATTGCGAGCGGATTTGTCAGCAGAAGCAGCAGTTGAAAGAGAGGCGCAGTCCGTTTTGTAGGCGCCGGCTCGTTGGGACCGAATCGCGTCAACCGCTGTTTTGCCTCGATTTGTGTAAGGCCTGACGCTTCGAGTTCTGAAGTGGCTGAATTCAATGTGGCTCTAGAAAGTCAATATTGATCGC
>JADMIO010991039.1_pt1 | contig 23826 bp, 18 predicted proteins | sample 8958161 | NCBI WGS metagenome assembly JADMIO01 (sample SAMN16585339, study PRJNA669376) | soil metagenome | isolation source: Crop rotation soil | place: USA: Cullars Rotation, Alabama | collected 2011
GCCGCGACTTCAAGTCACGTGAATTCCAAGCTTCGGATCCCACTGTGCTGGAAAGGGTCGAGCTCCCGGTCCAAGGGGGCGATCGCGCCGATCACGACGTCCCATGCGGCCGCCTCGTCGACGTCCCCGAGGATCTCCTGCGGCCGCGCGCAGACCAGGTCGACGAGCTCGGGATCGAACTCGGTGCCCCGGCGATCGCGCAGCCGCCGCGCCGCCGCGTCGACTCCCTCGCTGCGCGCCAGCACCTCGGCATCGTCGGCCACCTGGACGACGCGCATCACCGGATCGATCGACGTGCCCGCGCTGTGCCCCGGAACGCCCCGACCGTCCCAGCGCTCGAAGGACTGCCCGAGGACATCGCCGACGTCGTCGAGACCGAGCCCGGCTGCGATCAACGCTGCCGACTGGCAATGCGACAGCATCGCCGCAGCGACCTCCCGCGAGCCGCCGGCCAGGAACCGGCCGACCATGGTCAGCCTCCGAAGCGGCGACGAGCCGGCACCGATGTGACCGAGCATGAACCGCATCAGCGGCAGGCCGGCCTTGTCGACCCGGTACGCCTCGTCGCGGAGCCGCAGGTCGTCACCGAACCACTTCGCCATCTCGTGCGAATCCGAGACGCAGCCCACCCAGGCGAGCAGGGAGGCGTAGTACACCGACGCCTGCTGCTGCTCGGTCAGGCCGGCCGCGGCAGCGAGGCGAGCGGCGATGATGGTCTGACGCAGGACGTGCCCCTGCGGCTGGCCGAGCCCGAGGTCCGTGGCCAGCGACAGCGAGGAGACGACCTCGGCGAGCCGGACGCCCGACGGCGCGTCGCCGGCAGAGACCACGGTCCGGAGCGTACGTTCCCCATCGCGCCATCGCCGGCCGGGAGGCCGGCGACAACAGGTACGGTTCTTCGAGCGGGCGAGCTGTGTTGGGAGGGCGTCGATGCCGCACTTCATGGTCCAAACCAGGTACAGCGCTGACGCGTGGCGCAAGCTGGTCGAGCAGCCCGAGGATCGGCGAGTGGCGATCGGCGCGTTGATCGACAAGGCGGGTGGCCGGCTCGTCGACCTGTAGTAAACGTTCGGCGGGGACGACATCGTGTTGGTGTTCGAGGCACCCGACGCACTTGCCCTCGGTGTCGGTCGCGGGAACGGCCGCGGGCTACATCACCGCGATCCGAACCACGCAGTTGCTGACCGGCGAGGAGACGTTGAGCATCTTCGACATACGGCCGTCGCTCTACGTGGTTGCCGATCGTCTTCGCGCTGATGCCCAGTTGGTAAGCGATCCGCTCGTTGGGAAACCCCGCCACGAGTGACCCGAGCATGTCGCGCTCCAGCGCGGCGACCGCGATCACTGGCAACGTGAATCGTGTGACTGCGCGAAACCCCACCCTGGTGGTGGTGTCGATCACCCCGTTCGGTAGCGACGGCCCCAAGGCGCGTTGGCTGGCGACCGACCTGACGATCGCCGCCGCCGGCGGTCAGATGGCGCTCAACGGCGATCGCGATCGGGCACCGGTGCGGATGTCGAACCGGCAGGCTTGGCTGAACGCGTCCCTCGACGCCGCGGTCGCCGCGCTGGTGGCGCTGCACGAGCGCAACCGGTCTGGTGTGGGTCAGCGCGCCGACATCTCGGCGCAGCAGTCGATGATCGTCTGCACCCAGTTCCAGATGATGCACGCGCTCGTCGGCCCGGACGAGGTCGTGCGCATCGCCGGGGGTGTCGAGCTCGGTCCGTTCACGTTGCAGTTCGTCCACGGGTGCCTCGACGGCCAGGTGACGGTGTCGTTCCTGTTCGGTCAGATGATCGGCCCCTTCACGTCGCGGTTGTTCCGTTGGATGCACGAGGAGGGCGCGTGCGACGAGTCGCTGGCGACGAAGGACTGGATCGGGTTCTTCGCTCGGGTCATCGATGGGACCGAGCCCCCCTCGGAGCTCGCCCGCGGGAACGCGGCGATCGCCGCGTTCGTCGCCACCCGTACGAAGGACGAGCTGCTCGCCGCCGCCTTGGAGCGGAGCCTCCTCATCGCCCCGATCACGACCACGTCGGACGTGCTCGCGCTCGGACAGCTGCGCGACCGGGGGTACTGGGAGGACGTCGAAGGCGTGAAGTTCCCGGGCTCGATCGCCAAGCTGTCGGTCAGCCCGCTGGGCGTGCTCGGCCGGCCGCCGCGACTCGGCGAGCACACCGACGAGGTGCGCGCCGAGCCGCGACGGACACCGAGCGCGCCGCCCCCCGCGGACCCGCCGCCGGCCGGCCGACCCTTGGACGGCGTGAAGGTCCTGGACTTCATGTGGGCGTTCGCCGGTCCCTATGCGACACGCATCCTGGCCGACCACGGCGCGACCGTCGTGAAGATCGAGACGTCCCACAAGGTCGACGTGCTGCGCGTCGTGGCGCCGTGGAACGACCCGTCACAGAGCGTCGAATCGGCCTTGCAGTACCACTCGTTGAACGCGGGCAAGCTCGGCCTCGCGCTCGACCTGTCGAAGCCCGGCGGGCGCGACGTCGTGTTCGACCTCGTGCGCTGGGCCGACGTGGTGACCGAGCGCGCACCGCACGGTGCGTATCCGACCGCCGGCGACGATCGGTGGATCGCCATCGCTGTCGAGACAGACGAGCAATGGCAAGCGTTGTGCACGGCTGCCTCGCTGCCTCCCGATCTCGCCCCGCTCGACACGTCCGCCCGCATGTCGCGCCAGGACAACCTCGACGCCTTGCTCTCGGCCTGGACCGCGCGGGCACGACGCCGAGGACCTGCAGGAGTCGCTGCAGCAGCAGGGCGTGCCGGCGCACCAAGTGCAGAACGCCCGCCAGTGTGTCGCCGACCCGCAACTCGTGCACCGGGGAGCGCAACCGCCGGTCACCGTTCACCGGACGGACGGCCCCGCGGTGAAGATCAGCCGCCGTGGCCGTTGTTGCAGGAGAAATCGAGCCGGGCGGTGCTTGTGATGCCGCTCGTCGTCTGCACGGCATCGACGTCACCGTGGCCCTTCAGCGTGGACAGGCCGCCGGTGCCCGAGCCGCGAACGACGTCGACGGTGCCCTGGTTGTGGCCCGAATTCCCGTGGACACCCATCGTGAACACATACCGGAACAACGCGGTGCCCGGCCCCGGGCAGCCCTTCACGGTCCCGGAATAGGTCGCGACGGACATCGCTTGCCCGACGAACGCGGGGACCGTCACCGACAGCCCACCCGCCTCCTGTTGCTGGCCGACCAGGTCGCCGGTGAAGTCGTCGGTCTCGTAGAACGGGATGGCGCACCGGCCGGTCGCCGAGTCCTGGTGGGTGCAGGCCAGCGTGCTCAAGTTGAGGTCGTCGACCTCGAGAGCAGAATTCGTCGCCGAAGCGTGGAGGTGGCCGTCGCGCTCCGCCCCGGCGACGGCGACGCGGTCGATCCCGCCGGTGCCGAGCACGGTGGCGATGACGGGCAGTAGGAACAGGTGTCGGCGCATGGCCCTCCCCTGGGTCGTGATGATTGCCAGCCAGGATCCACCGACCCGGTCACAGCCCGGTCAAGGTACGGTCAAGACGACGGTCAAGACGGCGCTGCCGAGCTTGACTCCTCGGCGAGCCGGAGCAAGTCGGTGAACTTCGCGCGACGGCCGAACTCGTAGGACCGCCGCAGCTCCCCGCTGCCGCCGCCCCGCGACAGTTCGTCGAGGGCTGCCGGGAACGGTCCGTTGGCGGGGACCGAGACGGAACCGAAGGCGTCGCACCCGCCGAGGACGGCGGCCGCGACGTCGGGCCGGTCGAGGTCGAAAACCAAGGCGGCCAGGTCGCGGCCCACGACGTGAGCATGGATCAGCCAGCCCGCTCGGTAGTACTCGCGGGATTGGGTGACGAGCCACGACAGCGACCGCTCCGCCTCGGCCACCGATGCGCCTCGACGGAACGCCGAGCGTTGACGCAGCGCAGCGCCCTGGGCTGCCATCGCGGCGGCGAAGCGGTTCCGCACCTCACTCGCCACCCGGTCGGCCTCGTCGAACGCGGCGGCCGCGTCGCCGGGATGGGTACTCGCGTAGACCGCAGTCGCGTAGGCGATCAGTGACGGGTTGTCCGACATCCGCGCGGCCTCCCGCGCTCGCTCGCTCGCCGACGCGGCTTCCTCACGAGACAGGGGAACGGTGCACTGCGCCAACGCCGACAACAGCATCACCTGGGCCACCGGTTCCAGCGGTGCCCTGACGTTGTCAAGAGCGCGGCGGCACGCCGCGACGCCGGTCTCGAAATCGCCGGCGAAGTAGTACGCGCCCGCCCCGTTGGCTTCGGGAAGCACGTCGAGACTGGTACCCGGCTCGGGGTCGAGAGCGAGCGCGACGTCGGCCCGCCGCACCGCCTCCGCGATGTCGCCCGCCGAGAATGCCGTTTGGCAGCCCGCGCCGAGCAACTCGTGGCGCCGCGGCCCGGGGCGGTCGCCATAGCGGCGGACGGCCTCCTCGATCCACGGAAACGCTTCGGGCCGCCGCCACATGGCTTCCGTCGCGAGGTGGACCACGAGCGAAATCACGGCATCCGCGTCGTCGACCTCGAACGCTCGGTCGACCGCAGCCCGCACGTCGGGCCATTCGGCATCGAGCACTGCGACCCACAGCTTCTCTTCTGGGCCTCGCAACCCGGTACGGATCTCGGCCACACGATCCACGATCCAGGCGATATGCGCACTGGTGGCAGTGTCGTCCCCACCTCCTGCGAGCAGCCGGGCGGCGAACGTCCGGGTGGTGTCGAGCAAGCGGAATCGGTCCTCCGAGCGGAGCACCAACGACTTGTCGACCAAACCGGCGATCGCGTCGTCGACGCCGACCGCCGTGACATCACCGCGCCCAGCGACCCGTTCGGCGGCGTCGAGGCCGAAGGCACCGGCGAACACCGACAACCGTTGGAACACGGCCTGCTCGTCGGGTCGCAACAGCTCGTATGACCACGACAGCGCAGCATCCAGGCTCCGATGGCGAGGCGAACGGTGCCGATCGACGAGCAGGTCGAACCGGCCTTTCAACCGGCGGTCGACGTCCTTGACGCCGAGCGAGCGGCAACGGGCGGCAGCCAGCTCCAGGGCGAGCGGAAGCCCCTCGAGCCGGGCGGCGAGGTCCACCAGCGCAGTCAGTTCCGACGCCTTCTCGACGCCGGACATTCCGATCCGCGCGCGCAACAGCTCGACCGCCGGCGAGTCCTCACCATCGAACCCGAGCGGCGGAACAACGACGACTTCCTCGGCGGCGATGCGCAGCGGCTCACGGCTGGTGCAAAGCACGACGGCATCGAGGTCGGCCGCCAGGATCGCTTCCACCGCCGACGCAACCCCGTCGAGCACGTGCTCACAGTTGTCCGCCACCGCCAGCACCCGGCGACCCTCGAGGGCGCGCGTCAGCGCACCGAGCAGAGAGCCGCCCGGCTCGCCGCTGACCGCAAAGGCATCGGCAATGACGCGCACGACATCGCCGCCGGGCTTCAGCACGCTGAGGTCCGCCCACCCGGCGCCGTCGGGGAACTTCGAACTCGTCGCATCGACCAGCGCCGCCGCGACACTCGTCTTGCCCACCCCACCCGGGCCCGTCAGCGTGACGAGGCGGCTCGCCGCGAGCAACGCCGTGACCTCACCGACCACCTCGCCGCGACCAATCAGCGGTCTCAGTGCTGGCATCCGCGGCCGGGCTTGCGCGAGGGGCACCGGCAGCGGGAGGGGCGCCGATGCGAGCATCGTCGGGCTCTGCGCCAGCACGGCCGCCTCCAACGCCTGGAGGGCAGGCGACGGATCCAATCCGAGTTGCTCAGAGAGCACGTGGCGGACCCGCTGGTAGGCGCGCAACGCGTCAGCCTGCCGGCCAGCACGGTACAGAGCCGTGATCAGCAAGCCCCACCGCCGCTCGCGCAACGGCTCGGCGCGCACCGCGCGCTCGAGATCGGCGATCAATTCGCCGTCTCCGCCGAGGGCCAAACGGCTCCCACAGAGATCATCCTCGGCTTGCAGTCGCAGCTCGAGCAACCGCCGGATTTCCGCTGCTCCTACTTCGCGGTCGGCGAGATCGGGAAGGGGAGGGCCCCGCCAGAGCGCGAGCGCGGCCACAAGGGTCTCAGCCACGGCCGCTGGGTTGCCGACCGGCACGCCGCCGGCGGCGATCATGCGCTCGAACAGCAAGGCATCCACGTCGGCCGGGTCGATCCGGCATCGGTACCCGCCAGCCACCGTCTCGATCGCTTCCGGGAGCACTCGGCGAACCGTCGAGACATGTGTGTGCACGGCCTTGCGCGCTGACGCCGGCGGCTCGTCTCCCCAGAGGGCATCGATCAACTCGTCGGCCGAGACCGAACGACCCGCCAGCACCGCGAGCAACGACAAGACGGCCCGCGGCTTGCGACCCGGTACCGCCACCAACTCGCCCCCGACCCGAACCGTCAACGGCCCGAGCACGCCGACCTGCACACGGGAAGTGTAAGACCGCGGGACCCGCTCGCCCCGCCAGCGTCGTCCCGCGCGGCAGGGGGAGCGCTGACGCGTGCGGGACCGGCGCGGGGAACGCTCAACTGCGAGGCCTGGCTCAGTGTCCGAGAGTTGCCGGCCTCGGATGCCCGGCCATCCGGTCGCGCCCCGCCGACAACGCGCGCCCGAGAACCTCCCCCGGTGCGAGCTCAGCGCGCGTCCAGGAAACGCGCGTTGCGCCGCGCTCGCGTGAGCGAGCGCTGCTCGACGTCTCCGGTGTGCCGTGATGCGCCGAACGGCGGTTCCGGCGCGTCGCCGAGCGGTGGTTCCGGCTGGCGCAAGACGCGACCTATTGCCCGTGACGGGCGCGGGCAAGCCAGCCAGAACGAGCACCGAACGCCGCCGCCGAGGCGGTGCGCGCGGAGTGTCCGAGAAGACCGTCCCGTAATCGCGGCGCCGGGTGCCCGCGATCGCCGGGTACGTGCGGCCCGTTCGTCTGACGCAGATGGTGCGATGTGCGGCGTCGGTCTGGGCGCGGCAGTGGAGGCAGGGCATGTCCTCGGCTGGGAGCCAGGCTGCGGCGCGGGCGGTGGGCCCGTTCGTACTGTCGATCCCTCCGACCGGGGAATCTGGTGGTGCGGGCATCACCGATTCCCGGTCGGTGGGCGGTCCTCATCGGTGCGGTGGTCGCGCGTGGCCTGCGGATGGGTGCCTGGTCGGCTCAGAAGTCGCCGTGGATCTCGCCAGTGTTGAAGTAGCGGGTGCCCCATCCCGGATTGGTGAGGCCGACCGTCCCGTACACCTCGTCTGTGTCGTTCCAGTCCTCATCGAGTTTGGCCCCGGACACGATCTTGTCGAACTCGGCGCTGAGACCGTCAGGTGTGGCGGTCTGGTAGACGCGGTCGAGATAGAAGAGGAAGTTGTCGTAGACGGGGTCATCGCCCATCGCCCTGGCGTAGAAGCCGCCACCGCGGGCGAGGATGTCTTGCGCTTGGGCCTGGCTCATGTGGACGTCGATGCCGATGTGGACGTCGTAGACGTCGCTGCCCGGCGAGGTTTCGGTGATCCACAGGCAGGCGTTGAACCCGCTGTTGTAGTTGCAGGCCGGTCCGGCGGCTGACGCCGGGCTGGCGACGAAGGCGACGGCGCCGGAGGCGACCGCCAGCCCGGCCAGGGCGGGCAGCACACGTCGTGTCAGCGAGCTTCGGTGTCGCCGAGCGTTTCGAACCATTGGAATCCTCCTGTCGGGTCGGACGCCACGCCGATCGGGCGTCTCAACCCGATGGCGTGACACGTCTGTGACGCCCGGTGGAACGACGCTTCGTGGGTCAAATCCCGGGCCCGAGTCGCCCCGGCCGCCGAACTACCCGCACGAGCCCGCCCGAGCCCGTGACCTGGACGGCATCGTCAAGATCTCCAACAGCCTGCTCGCTGACGAGGTGTCCGACTAGAACGCCGACAACGCGATCCACCCTTGTCCGAGACCGCCGGCTCGTTCATCCGGCCCATCGCGCCCACTCGTTCCGCTCACGATCGCGTCTCGTCAGCCGCGAGAGACCCGCGGTCTACTCGCGACCGAGGAAGTTGAGGTTCGGCGGCGGTGGCGGAGGGATCACATCGAAGCAGCACGGACGCATGATGTCGGTCGCCCAGATTGAGCCCACCAGGCCGCCGTAGTGCTCGACCAGCGTGTCGCGCGTGTACTGAGCCACCTCCCCCGCCGTACGCACGAGCTCCTTCTCGTAGCCGAGCGGGTTGGGCTCGTGGTCGAGGTAACCGCCGAACACACGATCACACAGCGATCGGTACTTCGGGGTGTTGATGATGAGCTCGTGCCAGAGCTCGTCGACCCAGAGCGCGGGTGCGAACTCGTAGCGCGGCTCAGGAACGAGCACCGCCAGTGACAGGAACCGCTTCAGCTCCCGCTCGAGCACATGGATGAGCAGGGCCTGGTCAGGGTGATGCAACACGAGCGATCGCTTCTCGCGTGTGAGGTCCACCTCATCGAGGGCGCGCAGCGCGTCAACGACTTGGGCGTCGAGATCGCGATTTTTCTCGGGCAACAACCCAAGTGGTCCGAGTTCGACTGGCATGGGATGGCCCACCTTCCGGCGATCGGGGACAGCGCTCGACGCAGGGCATCGTAGACAGGCCGTGCGCTCGATGAGCCCCCTCGGCATCGGTGGCCGGCCATGGAGACCATCCCGATGGCTTCTGTGCCATCGTCCGCTCCGAACGGCAGCCGGCATCCGATACCACTCCAGGTGCCGCCCGACCGTCCGCTACCGCCGGCTCGCGTCGTTGTGGATTCTTCCCGGTCAAGCCGGCGTCAGCAGACGCTGATCGTCGTCACGGGCGGGCGGTTCTCGGCGGGTCAGCTCCCATGTCGCCCCTACGTCGGCAGAGCGGAGGACCCGGCCGTCGGCCGTGCCGAGCACGACTTCGTCTGCTGACGCCGCGAGCTCGGCGGTGTCGAGGTTGAACGGGAACCACTCCGGGAGGCCACGTTCACACTTCTCGAACGAGCCGTCGCCGCGGAGGCGACGTCGATAGAGCGCGCCGCGACGAGATCCGGGCCCGTCGACGCGGTGACGAGGCGGGTCTCCCCGGCGATGGCGACCGACCGGCAGCAGGGGCGTGGAGACCGTCGGTCGTCCAGTGCCAGCTCTGCCCGCCGTCGAGGCTGCGTGGGCTGAAGTGTCCGGGATCGCCGGGGGTCGAGCACGGCAGAACCTTCGAGGCAGTCGTTCGGTCGGACGCGGCGTCGAACGGCAGACGCCGAGCGACTGCTCGGGCGCGGTTCTCGGCCGCCATCGCCCGACCCGAAGCGCGCTCACGCGAGTGCCGAACACCGAGTCGGGAGCACTCAAGCCGATGCGGACCGAACTCCAAGACCACCGAGCATCAGTTCGGGCGCGCTCACGTCGGCTTGCCGATCCGTCGACGGTCTCGCGTCGTGCTCGGTGAGCGAAAAGCAACGTGAGGCTCATGACGCCGAGCCACACGGCGAAGAGAAAGTCGAGTGGACCAGCGAACGCACCCGTCAGGCCGAGGATGGCGCCGAGGACGAGTCCAAGCCGCGACAGCCGCCGTGGCAGCGCATCGAAGCGCATTCCGATCGTCGAAGTAGCAGCCATGAGCACGCCGACCATTCGTGAGGCGCTCACGCCCCACCGGCCGAACCACAGACCGTGCGCGGGGGGAGAGGGCGAAGGGCGACGGTGGACGGATCGAGACTTGCCGCGCCGCCGAAGTGCACGACGAGCGTCGGCGCCGACGCACAGACCGCAGCAGTGATCGTGAGCAACCCGAACGCGATTCCACTGCCGAGAAACCCCGTCGCGAAGAACTGGTCCTCGCGCTCGCCCAACCGACGTCGGATGACCGCCATGAACCACACGAAGCCGACGACACTCAGGGCTCTGAGCCGCTGGATTTGATTGAGCGTTCCCGACGCGATGTCCGACCTCCGCGCCCGATGCCACGCGCTCAGGTGCCGCGACGACCGTCCCCGAAGCGCCGGTCCTCCCACGTGGGCCATCTGTCTGAGCGATCGGAAGCGGCTTGGGCGGGGGTCGTCGAGCTCGGGTCTTGGGTGACCGGGGTTGTCGCGCGTGCGGTGGTCGGACCATGCGGGTGGGGCGTCTGAAGGACGATATGGAGAGTCTTCATGGCAAGTTCTGGTGGCTCCGTGGGTGGGTTGGTGCGATCGGTGGTGATGTTGGTCGGAGCGACCTGGCGTTCGAGGCGGCGGCGGATTCGTCGTAGTGCCGGGGTGAGGAGGCGACTGTTGTCGTCCGTTTCGCCGGTGGCGTGCCGTATGGCCTGAGCCGCAATGAGGGCGGTCCAGGCGTCGTCGGGTCGGCTGAGGTGGTCGAGGATGAGACCGCCCATCTCTAGGGTGTCGGCGGCCCATCGTCGTGTGCCGATGGTTCGCAGGAGCTCGACGAGCTGGTTCAGTGTGGTCTCGGCGCGTTGGTAGTTGGCGGCGAGGATGGATGTTTCGGTGGCTCGGACGAGGACCATCGCGCGGACTGCGTCGGACGGGAACGTCTGGGCGAGGGCGACGGCCTGATCTGCGAGGTCGACGGCGCGTTGTGGGTCGCCGTCGTGTGCGGTGAGGGGAGCGAGGGCGGCGAGCGTGTGCACGAGGAGCCAGTCGGTGCCGGGATGATCCTGGTGGGTCGTCGTGGTCAGGGATCGCTCGAATTGGGCGAGGGCTCCGGCGTGGTCGTCTTGAGCGATGGCCAACCAGCCGGCGATGTGGGCGCACCAGCCGACACCGACGGGACTGTCGAGGTGTTCGTAGATCGTGGACGCGGTGTGGAGGGCGGCTCGGACGAGAGAGCTGTGCCCGCGGGAGATCTGGTAGTCGGCGATGGTGAGGTGCAGCCCGGCGGTTGTTGCAGGATCATCAAGCTGTGCGGCGACGGCGATGGCCTGTTCCACGAGGTGATCAGCTCGCTGGGGCTCGCCGGAGTCGTAGACGGCGAGTGCGAGCGTGGCTAGCGCCTGGGCGCGTCCGGGAGAGACGTCGAGGTGGGTGGCTGCGACGGCGCGTTCGAGCCACTCGCGGGCGTCGGCGTAATCGGCGACACTGGTCCAAGACGTCGTCTGGGCGACGACAAGGCGGAGCGCTGCGTTGTCGTCGAGTTGCCGCCAGCACCAGTCGGTGGCGGCGCGCAGGTTCTCGCGGTCATCGTGGCGGCTGCGGCGCTGCTGGGCCGACAGGAAGGGCCACCACTCGTCGGTGCTGCGAGCGAGGAAGATGTCGCGATGTCGATCGCGGGCCGCGTCGGTCTCGCCGAGGTCGGCTGCTCGTTCGGTGGCGTATTGCCGAACGGGCTCGAGCAGGCGGTAGCGGGTGGTCTCGGTGGTGCGCACGACGTGAACCAGCGACCTGTCGACCAGTCGCGACAGCAGCGCGACGGGACCGTCGTCGCGGTCGGTGGTCGTGGGTGGCGATGTGCGCTCGATGATGGCGACGGCGGCCTCGAGGTCGAACCCTCCGGCGAAGACGGCGAGCCGTCTGAGGGCGAACTGCTCATCGTCGGTGAGCAGTCCATAGCTCCAATCGAACGTCTGGCGCAGCGTGCGGTGCCGGCGTGGGGATCCGGCGACGGTCTCGCTGGTCAGGACGGCGAAGCAGTCGTCGAGTCGGGAAGCGATTTCGTGCACGTCCAGCGTCCTGGTGCGCGCTGCGGCGAGTTCGATCGCCAGGGCGATCCCTTCGAGGCGGACGCACACGTCGGCGACCGCCCGGGCCGACGCGGGGGTTGGTTCAAACGCCTGGTTGGCCGAGCGGGCACGGTCCATGAACAAGGCGACGGCGTCTGAGCGACCGGTCGGGTCGCCGGGGAGCGAGAGCGGTGGGACCGCGTAGACGACCTCGCCGGCGAGGTGCTGGGTGTCGCGACTCGTCGCCAGGATCCTGATCGTCGGACAGGTCGTCAAGACGCGATGGACGAATGGCGCCACCGCGTCGACCAGATGTTCGGTGTTGTCCAGCAACAGCAGCGCTTCTCGATCGGCGAGGTAGCGGCAGACCAGTTCGACGATGTCACCGGGTCCACCACAACCGTCGGTCATGAGGCCGAGCGCGTGCGCCACTGTCGAGGCAAGTAATCGCCCGTCGGTCACCGGGGCCAACTCGATGAGCCAGACCCCGTCGGGGTGCTCCCCGATGGTGGCGGCGCAGGCCTCGATCGCCAAGCGCGACTTGCCGACTCCACCGATGCCGGTCAGCGTGACCAGCCGATGCGCCCGCACGAGACCTCTGACGGTGGCCAACTCGTCGTTGCGGCCAACGAACGTCGTCACCAGCGCCGGCAAGTTGTGCCGACGGGGACGGTGGTCAATCACACGGTGGGGGCCCTCGCTCGCCACCCGGTCTGACGCATGCGCCGCTGGTGTTGGGGGCCGCGCGAGTGGACCAAGGTTCAACACGGGATCGTGGCGCAGGATGGACGCCTCGAGGGCTTGGAGCTCGGCGCCCGGCTCGAGTCCGAGGTCGTCACGAAGCAGGCGCCGGACCCGCTGACAGGCCTGCAGGGCGTCGGCCTGGCGCCCGCTGCGGTACAACGCCAGGGTCCATTGCGCCCAGCGCCGCTCGCGATACGGATGCTCGGCGACCAGCCCTTCCAGATCGGCCGACAACAGCGCGTGCCGACCCATGGCCAACTCGGCGTCGACGAGGTCCTCGACGGCGATTCGGCGCAACTCTTCGAGACGGGCTGCCTCGACCTGCAAGTAGACCTCCGTCGCCAGGTCCCCGAACGCTCGACCCCGCCACAGGCCCAAGGCGACACCCAGGTGGTCGGCTGCTGCATCTGGCTCACCCGCCGACAGGGCGGCGCGCCCGTCGCTCAGCCGACGCTCGAACCGCCACGAGTCGAGCGCGTCCGGAGGCACAGCGAGCCGGTAGCCGGAACGGTCGGTCAGCAGTACGACACCGGGATGACGACTCGCTCGGCCCGGCTCGAGCCGTCGACGCAGACCCCTGATGTGGGTGTGCAACGTGGCTGCCGCCGCCGACGGTGGATGACCCCTCCACACGTCCTCGAGCAGCTGACCAGCCCGGACGGCCTCGCCAGCGTGGACCAACAGATCGGCCAGGAGTGCCGCCTCCCGAGTCGATCCGAACACCACCTCGTGGCCGTCCCGGACGACCGAGATCGGCCCGAGCACGCCGAATTCCACTCGCGCCTCACCTACCGATCATCGACTCGATCGGGCGCGACACCGAGCTGCTGCTCGTCCGGTTCGGATCGGCGCCCATCCTCACCGTCGAAGTCTCGATCTCCCAGCGACGCGGCGCAATGGCTGGACCTTCAGTGGGTCTTCAGAGGACCTGCAGGCGTCGGGCTCACGATCGTGTCGTGTGATCTGAGCAGGAGGCCACGTTGCCACACCCCGACCCGAATGCACCGACACGGATTCTCGCCAGCGGCGTCACCGCCGGCCGGCCCGACATCCCGGCCCCGACCGACGCGTTCGCGGGCGACGGCGCCTCGCTGAGCCCGAGCAGATGGACCAACCCTCCGAACCACCCGACGCTGACGCTCCGACTCGCAGCCCTCCCCACGGGCGGCATCTGGTTCCAGCTCGAAACAGGCGCCGGCGCTCCGGACAACCGCTCCGGCGATCGTTTCGTCGCCCCGACAGACGCCCGGTTCTGCGCAACCGACGACGTCCAGGACGGCATCGACGAGATCGACCTCACCGTGTCACCGGAGCCTCAGGGCCGGGCCCGCGGCCGACGAAGCCACAATGCTCGCGCCACACCCACCTCGGCCATTCGCGATCCGCTCCGCTCCACCCCCGGCCAACTCCAGGGACGAGGCGCGCTCAGGCCGACCCTGCACCATCGCTGGCTCCGCCGGCTGGTCGCGATCGGCGCCCTCGCCGCCGCCATCGCGTGGGTCCTCCTCGCCCCAGCGCGAACGCCCCGACACGAACCATCGCAATCACTCACACCGCCGCCCACCGCCGCGATAGCGACCACACGCGGCACAATCACCCAACGACCCGACGCCACGTCGCTTGCCACCATCGGACCAGACAGCGATCCGTCCACAACGACCAACCCCCCGGCCACGCCACTGCTCTACAACACCTGGCTCGCCGCCAAGACGTCGGCGGATGCCTCGCGCGGAACGTCGGGGTTGCCGCTCAGCTCGAGGACGTCGATCGACCCGGTCAAGCCGGTCGGACCCACCCGGACACCCTCCACCACCAGCAACGCCACGGCGACTACCCAAGACGACAACGCGTGTGGTCGGTAGGCCGCCGCCCAATTCACTCGCGATGCGCGTGACCCAGAGTTGATCTCGTCGACTGCGGGATCGCAGAAACGACTTCGCGGCCGTCGCTCGTGACGGCCATGCCCGCCGGCCTTCGGGCTGGGCGGCCTTCTAACAATGACGCGACCGCGCTCCCCGCGGGCGAACATCCAAGGCCCGATTGTTGTCGCCGACGACCCGACATTCGTCGAGCACCCAGGAAACGCAGAGTGCCCCCACGCCGCCGTCAACGGGCCCATCGCCAGTGTGCACCGATGGCGGCACTGCCGAACGTCCGGCTTCGTCGTTCGGTCATCGGCATGGTCTTGGCTGCAGGATGGCGAACGGCATCAGTTCTGACGTCCCCCTCCCTGGCGTTCAGTCCGAGTCGGCGGAGTCGGAGCGATGAGCCTCGACGGTGACCACCCAACTCAGTCGGGGATGCTCGCCCGGCGCATGTCGAGCTCGTGGCCGAACTCGGCCGCGCTGACGTGGCGGGCGGACAGGTGCAGCAGGTCTTCGAGGATGTCCTTGCGAGGATGATCAGTGCTGCGGATCGCCTCCAGCGCCGCATCCATCGAGCGGACCAAGTCGTCTAGCCGGTCGATCACGATCGCGACGGTACCGGGCCTCGCGTACGGCGGTCTCGCCGCGCTCGCCCCGTCCGTCGTCGCCAGCTTGCGCGTCCTCAGTCGCCGGATCTGGTTGGCGAGCCGAGCAGCACCGAGTGCCGATGATGGGCGCGGGCAGGCCAGCCAGAACGAGCACCGAACGGCGCCGTGCGAGGTGTCCGACCATCCTGTAATCGCGGTGCCGGGTGCCCGAGAACGGCTGATATACGGGTGATCGCGAGGCGTATTCCCTGTGGCACGTCACCTCGATCACCCGTGTCGATCAGGCGTTATCCGGCCCGAAGGGCTCGGTGATCTTCCATTACCCGGATAACGCCGGGTACCGGCGCGCCCGCGCTGTGCGCCCTGAGGCCCTGAGTGACAACGGCGCAGGGCGTACGATCCGGCGGTCCGTGACGCGATGAGGGGGTGAGCGTGCTGATCAACCCGCAAGGCGGTCCCGAGGATCAGGTCCGCGACTGGTACGAGGAGCAGACGGCACGGTGGGGATACCTCCCGAACTATGCGGCCGCGTTTGCCTCCCGCCCCGACGTCGCGCAGGCCTGGACAGCACTGAACGTGGCGGTGCGAGACGGCATGAACCGTCGCCGTTTCGAGCTGGCCACCATCGCCGCGGCGCGGGCGCTGCGGTCGACGTACTGCGCGGCCGCGCATTCGAAGTTCCTCCGAGACGCCTGCGGCGACGAGGCAACGATGCTGTCGCTCGCCGCCGACCCCGACGGCGGCTCGCTCGATACGACCGACCGTGCCGTTGTTGCATTTGCGCGCAACGTGGCCATGGACGCGGCTGCGATCTCGGAACAGGATGTCGAGGCGCTCCGCACCGTCGGCCTTTCAGACAACGACATCGCGGATGTCGTCTTCGCCGTCGCGGCGCGCTGCTTCTTCGCCACGGTGCTCGACGGCGTCGGGGTCAACGCCGATCATCAACTGGGGGCGGCGTTCGATCCACATGTGGTCGAACAGCTGTCCGTTGGACGGCCGATCGCCGTCGACTCCGAGGCCTGACCGCCGATCGCTCGAGCACCCGATGCCCGCGTCCGGAAAACCCGACGTCGACCATCATCGAACGCCGGCTCGTCATCACTCGAGTGGAGCGCCTGGCGTTGGCTCGTGGTGGGCAAGGTCTGCGCCGCGCCCGCAGACGCATTCAGGCGACGCCGCGCACGGTGCGATCGTGCGCCGCGAGGTCGGCGGCCATCGCCCGTTCGTGCAGCACCCACAACGCGTTGGAGTCCATGTCTCTCCACATCAACGCGGTCGCCAACGCGGTCGGGCCGGCCGGTATGGATCGGGTCAGGCAACTGGTCGCCGAGGGTCACCGGGCGGTCTGGCTGGACAACGGCATGCTGATGCTCCTCGGCGCCGACACCGCCGAGCGGTTGCTCAAAGCACCGGAGGTGGCGGCCCCGGTGGCGATGATCGTCCTGGAGGGCATGTCCGGGATCACGTCGGGCCCGCTGCACGAGCTGTGGTCGGAGTTGATGTTCGGCAAGGACGGCGACGAGCACCGCGAGTTGCGCGACCGTGTGGCCCACGAGCTCACGCCGAAGGCGGTCGAGCGCTTGCGCCCGCACGTCGTCGAGCACGCCGACGGGCTGTTGGATCGTGCGCTCGCCGCGGGGGTGCTGGAGGTGCACGACGAGTACGCGCTGCCGCTGCGCAGGCTGAGCTGCTGGGCATCCCCGGCGGGGATCTCGAAACCGTCGTGCCGTGGGCGTTGCGACTCGCCGACGGCTTCGGCCCGATGACCCCGGAGGTGGCGCAGGCGGTGGAAGGGGTGGCAGTCGAGTTCTGCGCCTACCTCGACGAGCTGCTGGCGGCGAAGCGACGGGCGCCCGGCGACGATCTGATCTCGCGGCTGCTGGCGCAGGACGACGCGACCGCCGATCCGGTGGCTCGGTACCCGCAGACGCGGGCGTTGGCTGCCAACCTGATGTTCGGTGGGCTCGACGCCGTTGCCAAGTCGGTCACCAACACGGTGTGGCTGTTGCTCGACCACCCCGACATGGCCGAGCCGGCCCGGCGCTGTCCCGTCAGCGCGGTGACGGCCGAAGCCCTGCCGTACTGGCCGACGGCCCCCGTGCTGGCCCGCGTGGCACGGGCGGACATGAGCATCGACGACGTCGACATGGCGGCGGGTGAGGGCATCCTGTTCAGCCTCGCCGGTCCGACCTCCGACCCCGCCCGCTACTCCGATCCCGCCCGCTTCGACGTCACGCGGCCCGTCGGCAAGCAGTTCGCCTTCGGCGCCGGGCCGCACTACTGCGTCGGCTCCAACCTCGCCAAGCTCGTCATGGACGTCGCCATCGAGCGGTTCCTCGACCGCTGCCCCCACGTCGTGAGCGCGGCGGAACCACCGGCCACGGCATGGCACGAATCAACGTTCGCCGGGTACACGAACCTGCCGGTGAGCCTCACGGGCGACCCGGCGTGAGCCGCGCCGGGGACGGGTGATCACCGCTTCGGGACCCACCCCGGTGGCGTCGTGCCACCTGGCCCGGGGATCAACGTCAGGCTGCGACCGAGGGCGCCGGGGCAATCGGCCATGTTGACGAGCCCCTGACCGGCGCTCGCCGTCCTTCGGACCAGCATCCGGTAACGACGCCGAATATCCCGCGGGATCGCGTCCGCTATCGCCGGATATTGGAACCGCGGAGCGTTGACGGGCGTCGAAGGTGTCAGATGACTGAGGCTGAGTGTCCGGTGCGGTCGTGGCCTCCGGCGTTGCCGATCGTTGGGTGTCGCGCGGGCGTCGCTGGCCAGGGGTGTTGGTTCCGAGGAGGTGAGCGGTGTCGGTGTTCGATTCGGCTCCCGCGGCGGCCGCGGTGGTGCGAGCCGACGTGCAGGTGCTGGATGAGGCGGAGCTGGCGGCGGTGGCGTTCCTCGCCCGCTACCGCGGCCGCACCCTGGACTCCTACCGTGCTGACCTGCGTCAGTACCTGGCGTGGATTGGCTCGGTCGGGGTGCCGGCGCTGGGGGCGACACGGGCGCACCTCGAGCTGTACCGGGGGTGGATGGAACAACGGGGACTGGCGGCGGCGACGATCGACCGGCGTCGGTCGACGGTGTGCGGCTACTACCGCTTCGCCCACCTCGACGGCCGCATCGCCACCAACCCGGCCCAACACGTGCGCCGACCCCCCGTGCATCCGTCGGCCCAGCGCGGCCTGGACCGCGGCGAGCCGGCATCGTTCCTCTACAGCGCGCCGAGCGGGTCTCACCGACCCACGCCGCACTGGCGGTGCTGTTGGGGTTGAACGGACTGCGAGTGAGCGAGGCGTGCGGCGCCAACGTCGAGGATCTCGGCTGGGAGCGCGGACATCGCATCTTGCGGATCGTTGGCAAGGGCAACCAGCCCGCCACGATCCCGCTGGTGCCGCGCACAGCCCGCACCGTGGACCTCGCCGTGGGCGAACGCAGCACTGGGCCGATCCTGACCCGTCACGACGGCTGTCGACTCGATCCGCCCACCGCGTACCGCTGGGTGCGCTCGGTTGGTCAACGGGCCGGATTGGACCACGTCCACCCGCACATGCTGCGCGCGGCGTTCATCATGGCTGCCTTGGACGCCGGCGTGCCGCTGCGCGACGTGCAGGTGGCCGCCCGCCACGCCGACCCGCGGACCACCACCATCTGCGACCGGCGCCGCCAGAACCTGGATCGGCACGCCGCCTACGCCGTCGTCGTCGCCTTCGTCACCAACGGATGACCGACCACAGAGCCCTCTCCCAAGGTGAGGGGACCGGATGGATGCAGCGGCGGCTGGTTGCTCCAGCGCGCCGAACGGCAGGCGCCCGACACATTCGCAAGCGGCGCCGAACCGCGACCTGCGACGTCCTCAACCGCTGGCGAATACGGCACCGTCCGGCACCGAACGGCCTCGAAGGGCGGTTCGGCACGCGCCGCCGCTGACTGGCCCGGCGCGGATCGGCAGGTAGGGCGCGACCCAACCGTCTGGCCGAGAGTCACCGTGACCCGCGAGATCGCGCCCGAACGTCCACTCGGTGCGCTCGCGGTTGCAAGCACATCCTCCGGGGCGAGCCCGAGTACGCGATGTCAGCAGGTGGGCCTCTACGTGAGCGGCTGGTCATCACGAACGGTGTCGCCGCCGACGACGCGAACCACGTCCACCTCCGCCGCGGTACTACAGGTTCCGATCGAGCCGCATCGTTCACAGCGATCCTGCGATGATGCGGGGGGAGGGGCGATCGATGGCAGCCGAACGGGGGTTCCACGCCGGCGACGGTGAACCGCGTCCACGGCCCGGACCGTGACCGTCGCCGCGCCGGCCGTCTCGGAGCGGATGCTGCGTATCGGTGTCCTCGGCCCGCTCACCGTGGAGCGTTGTGGCGTTCCGGTGCGAATCCCTGGGGCGCGGCTGCGGGTGCTGGTGTGCCTGTTGGCGTTGTCGCCGGGGCGCGCCGTCGCCGTCGACGAGCTGGTCGAGGCGCTGTGGGGTGAGCGGGCACCGGGCGGCGCGTCGAGCACGATCCGCAGTCATGTCGCTCGGCTGCGCCGGGTGCTCGGCGAGCACGCTGTGGTCACCGATGCCGGTGGCTACCGCCTCGCCTCCGACGGCGTCGAGGTGGACCAGCTCGTGCTGGCGCGGGCGCGAGTGGCGGTGCGCGCCGGGGATGCGCTGGAGGTCGGTGAGCTGCGGCCGGTGCTCGATCGGTGGCGGGGCGCGCCGTTCCCGGAACTGATCGATTGGTTGCCGGCGGTGATCGCGGCGAGATCGCTGACGGAGGACTACCTGTTCGTCCATGAGCGTTGCGTGGACCTCGAGATCGCCGGTGGGCAGGCTCGGGCTGTGGTCGCCGAGCTGGAGGGGCTCGTCGGTGACCATCCGTTCCGCGAGTCGCTGTGGGTCCGCCTCGCCCGCGCCCGGTACTTGTCCGACGACCGCGCCGGCGCGCTGCAGGCGTGCCGCGAGGCTCGGCGGCGGTTGGCCGACGAAGTGGGCGTCGAACCATCTGCGGAGCTGGCGGCGACGGAGCGTTCGATCCTGGACCAGACGCTCGGGCCTCGGACCGGTCCGCCCGTGACGCTCCTGGCGCGCCCGTTCGTCGGGCGTCGGGCGGAGCTCGCCGTGTTGGGCGAGGCGGTGAACGCGACGGGTGCGACGGTCGTGGTGGTCACCGGCGAAGCGGGCATCGGCAAGTCCTGCCTGCTCGACGAGTTCGTCACCGGCATCCGTGGCGGTGGCCACCGCGTCGGCGTCGGTCGCGCTGACGACGAGCCGCAGCGGGTGTTCGCCGCGCTCCACGCGGTGATCAGCGGGTTGGGTCACGATCCTGCGGCCGTGATCGGGTGCGCCGACCGGGTCGCCCAGGTGGAGGCGTTCCGGCGCGCGCTGCAGTCCGTCGGCCAGCGCACCACGGTCGTCGTCGACGACGCGCAATGGCTCGGCGACGACGAGGTGTCCGTCCTGGCCCAGCTGACGATGCGGGCGGGACTGAACGTGTGCTGGGTGCTCGCGCTGCGGTCCGACGCGGTGGCGGCGGGAGGGTCGTTGAGCGTGCTGCTCGATCAGCTCAGCGGCGATTCCAGGTCGAGGCGGATCGAGTTGGGCGTGCTCGACCGGCAGCACGTCGGCGAGCTCGCCACGCTCGCCGGCGTCGCCGACTCCGATCTGGCCACCGTTACCGATCTGCTCGTGCAGCGCGCTGGTGGCCATCCGCTCTACACCGGTGAATTGCTGCGGTCGGCGGGTGGTCACCGGGTCGCCGACGCGCTGGTCGGCGGCGCCGTCCCCGGCGGCGTCGGCGGCCTGGTGGCGCAGCGCCTTCACCGGCTGGGCACGGGGGCCACCGCGCTGATCGACGTCGCCGCGGTGGCCGGTGAGACGTTCACGATCGGTGACGTGGCACGGGCCGCGGGTCTGCCGACTGCCGCCGCGGTCGAGTTGTTCGACCGGGGTGCGGCTGCGGGATTGTTCCGATCCGGCCCACGTCCGGCGGAGGGGGCGTTCAGCCATGCACTGATCCGCGAGGCGGTCCTGGCGTCGCTGACGTTCGCCCGGCGCGCCGCGCTGCACGCCGCCGTTGCCGATGCCGTCGACGGTCGCCGGGTTGCGTCGGCGGCGGAGGTCGCCGGCCACACCCACGCCGCCGGGGATCTCGTCGATGCGGCCGTCGCTGGCAGGCGTTACGGCCGTGCGGCGCAGGAATGCCTCGATGCCGGAGGCTACGAAGAGGCGTTGCGCTGGGCGTCCGAGGCCGACCGGGTGGAGCCGTCGACGGCGACCGCCTGCGTGCGCATCCGGGCGCTGCTGCGCCTCGGGCGAGCCAACCGCGCGCTCGACGCGCTCGGTGCGCTGCTCGAGCAGAGCGACGCCGCCGTCGGTCCGGCCTTGCGAGCCATCACCGGCGACCTCGCTGAGCACACGCAGCCGATGACGAGGTCGTCGCGCTCGCCGCTACGGCGAGCCGCCGATCGAGCGTTCGCCTTGGCGGAACGCAGCGACCCGTCGTGGCCGAGGATCGCGTTGGGTTGGGCCCGCACCCGCGAGTTCGACACACCGAACCGCGTCGTGTTCGACGTGGTTGATCGCGCCGCGCGACGGGCGCAGGCCCAAGGCGACGGCGAGCTCGCCGCGGCGGCACTGATTGCCCGGATGGAGCGTGGCGCCAGTCCCCGTTGCGCCGACCAGACGCTGCGGATCGCCGACGAGCTCATCGCCATCGCGAACGTCGCCGGACGCTCCGACTGGCTCGGATGGGGCCGGGCGTCTCGCGTCAGCGCCCTGCTCCAGCTGGGCCGGCTCGACCAGGGCCGGAGGGAGGCCGCCGAGCTGGTTGGAGATCCCGTCGGCGCGACCGAACCTGTGGTCGCCGCCGCCCGAGCGCTCGCCCCCGGATGGCGAGCCGTGCTGGACGGTGACCTCCCAGGGTTCGCGGGCATCATCCGGGCCGCCCAACCAGCACTGGCCGGCGTGATGCCCGAGCTGGCGGCCGGAGCGGTCGACGGTCACCTCGCAATGGCCGCCGCCGTCTGTGGCGTACACGACCCGGCGCACCCCGGGATGTCAGGCCATCATCGATCCGAGTACGCACGAGTCGACTGGTTCATCGACGAGGGTGACGCCTACCGCGACAACGTCGAGTGGGGACCGTTCGCCATCGTCGCGGTCCACGACACCTGGAACAGCGCCGTCAGTCGCTATGCCGAGCCGTTGCGGTCCCGGCTGGCCGACATCAACGGGCTCCACCTCGTCGTGCCGTTCACCAACTTCTACGGCGGCGCCGTCGACCACCACCTCGCCGCCATGGACACGCTCTCGGGCCGGCTCGACGACGCCATCGACCGCCTCGAGCAGGTCATCCCCATCTACGAGCGCCTCGGCTCTGCGCTGTACCGAGCGTTGGCGCTGGAGGTGCTCGCCACGGCCCTGCACCGGCGTCGCCGAGCTCCCGACCGCTCGCGGGCGGCGGCTGCCGCGGCGCAGGCCCGGGTGCTGGCGGCGAGCACACACCACGGCCAGCTGAATCGCCGATTGGCGCTGCTCGGCTGAGCGCACCGGATTGCACGCCCGTTGCACGTCGGCCCGTCACGCTGCAACCGACGAACCGTGCAGTGAAAGGACGGGCAATGCGAACCTGGGTAATGAAGTCGACGACCAGCCTCGCAGTGGCAGGACTCCTGACGGCGAGCTCCGGTGGCCTCGTGACCGCTGACGCCGGCGGTCACACGGTGCGCATCGAAGGGTCCCTCGTTTCCGGCCAGCCGACGCTCACCGACTACGTGTGCGACGCCGGCGGCCATTGCGTCGGGAACGTGTCATTGCAGGTCGAGTGGCAGGGTGGCCTGTCCGGCACGAGCCAGTCCCGGTCTGCGCTCGCCTACGAGCCGGGGACCAGCATGGCTTCGTTCACCGCCTTTGACCTGTTCACCGGTGACGTCGCCGGCTGTGGCCACGGATCGATGACCATCGTGGGCGCAATCACCCGGCCGCTGCTCTCGCCCGGAACGGGCACCTTGTCCGTGCTCGAGGGCACCGGCTCCGGCGACCTCGCCGGCATCTCCGGTCAAGGCACGTACAGCGTGACCCCCACCTCGCCGACCACGGCCACCGCCGAATTCTCGCTGAAGCTGCGCTGCGCAGGTCACGCGGACAACGGCCACTGATCCGGCTTCACGGACCGTGGCCCCGGTGGCCGCCGCCGACCGATCCTCGAGCCGCCGGGCACGGATGCGTAGGTGTTCAGCCGGCGACAGTTCGCGTCGAGGTGGATCCCCGCGGAACTGGTCTAGCCGATCAACGTCGATCGACCCGTTCACGCCGAGCAACACGATCTCGCACGCGGCGACGCCCAAGCGGTCCTGGTGTCCGTCGGCCCGCTGTCCGGCGAGCAGCGCGGCGGGTACTCTCGCCGCCGCGACGGCACGTCGCGCCTGATCGAGCGCGGAGTCTGTCATCGCTCCTCCTCCGCACGACCCGGCGGTCCTGATGGTCCTGCAGATCTCGCGGTGGGACCCGTGCAAGGACATCCCGCCCCGCTACACCACACACGACCACCGTGAGCGTGGCGCTCAACCCGGCGCGTTCTCGAACACAACGCCTTGGGCCAACCACGGCAGTCGATACGTGCCGCTTCTGGGGATCGACGACCGTCCTCGAAGGCGCGTCCTTGAACCACGCCCCATCGGGCGCTGGCGGTGCCACCGAAGCGCGCGGGAGGCCGCGCTCGCGTCAGCAAGCGGTGCCCGACGCGCCCTAAGCCCGTGGTGTGCCGAACCGCCGTTCCGGCGCGGGCCGGGCTGACCCTGCGGTCCCTCGCTCGGCGCGACCGATTGCCCGTGATGGGCGCGGGCGAGTCAGCCAGAACGAGCACCGAAGGGCACCCGTGCGAGGTGTCCGAGAACACCATCCTGTAATCGCGGTGCCAGGTGCCCGGGAACGCCGGCTGTCGGCTACCGAGTGTCGGCGTGGGCTGTTCGGCGGCCGCCGCCGCTCACCGGGAGGACGCGGATCGGCGGCTCTCGCCGGGTTCATC
>JADMIO010809363.1_pt1 | contig 23820 bp, 18 predicted proteins | sample 8958161 | NCBI WGS metagenome assembly JADMIO01 (sample SAMN16585339, study PRJNA669376) | soil metagenome | isolation source: Crop rotation soil | place: USA: Cullars Rotation, Alabama | collected 2011
CGACAACTTGTCCACGTGGAATTCTAAGCTTAGGATCCCAATGTGCTGGAAAGAGGATCCGCTAGCCCCATTGGGATGAAATGGTCCGGCGTTGGCAAGTCCTTCGGCGTTGGAGAGGACGCCAATGGTATGGGTGTCATTGCTGAATGTGCCGCTGGGCCCCGCTTCGGGCGTAATGAAGATCACCGCTGCGCCCGTAACAGGACGATTGTTCGCGTCGACGATGCGGACAACCAAGGCCTTCGGGGCAATCTGCTGGACAACGTTTTTCGCTCCGTCGCCCTGCACGGCCACGATCTTGATATTGTTCTGTTCGGCCGGTTGCTGCGCAAAAACGCTCTGAAACACCAATACCTGGCACAACACAACAGCTAGTAACTGAACGGGTAATTGCCAGCACCTATTGCGAATCCGTCGCATTCTTTTCGGGGACCTCCTGCTGAACCGCTTATTATCCATGCTTTTGACATTTCGGATAGAGCGAATTTATGCCTTGACAGAAGATCCTCTGAATGAAAAATGAGTCAGGTCGCAATTCATCAGGCCAAACGGTCTAACGTGCTGCATCCGAACCTCGCTGCCGTGACCGAAATGGCGGTAGCGCATCCCTCAAGTCTTACTCGGAAACTCCATACTTATGAGAATTGGAATCAATGGGGCGCAGGATTTTCTGGCGCTCGTCGTTCGGCGCAAATGGTGGGTCATTTTCCCTTTTATAGCCCTTTCATGTGCTGTCGGTGTCATTACGTTTGTGCTGCCGAAAACTTACGTGTCTGAAGCGCTGGTGCTCATCCGACCCAGGGATGTCCCTGAAGATTTTGTTAAGGATCTAATCGCTGGTACGGCAGAAGAGCGAGTTAGGGCCATTCAACAAACAGTTGAAAGTCGAACGAATCTGCTTTCCATTCTTCGCGAATTTGCTGATGACTTGCCAGAATTTAAGCGGTTGAACATGGATGAGCAGGTCTTAAAGCTGAGAAATCAAATCAACATTAGTTTTCAGCTTGAGAAAAGTGATGGAAAGACGCTTCCGCTAACCTACTTTCGGATTTCTTATCAGAATCAAAATCCGGAACTTGCGATGAAAATTGCAGGCAAACTAACGGCATTGTTTATTGAGCAGGATAATCAAGCAAGAGAAAGTCAGGTAGTGGGGACCACCGAGTTTCTAGCCGCCGAATTATCTAAAGTTTCTGAAGAGTTAAATCAATCTGAAGCGCAACTGAAGGAAGTCAAAAGCGCGCGCCAGTTCGAACTGCCGAGTCAGTTGGACACCAATCAAAAGGCTCTGGACCGCCTGGGTACTGATAAGAAGACTAATGCGGAGGCTATGGACCGTTCTGAAGCGGCCCAACTCAGTCTAGAAAATCAATTGGCGCAAACCCCGGAAATGATCTCAAAGCCTGCGATGGCTTCGCAGGCCAAGAGCGTGGATCCGCCTGTCATCGACGAGTATCGGAAAGCATCAGCGGAATACGATCAGGCTGCCGCTAAGTTCACAAGTAAGCATCCCGAAGTTCAGGGGGCCAAGGCCAAGTTGGATCGACTTAAGGCACGCATGACACCGGAACAGTTGATTTTAGCCACCAGTGAGGTTTCCGACGGTAAGAGTACCGTCCCTTCGGCGGATACTATGATGCCGAACCAGCTTTATCAAAGTCTTCTTTCTCAATTAAATCAGGTGAAAACTGACCTTGAAATTCGCCGGAAAGAAAAGGTTTGGATCGAGTCTGAAATCGCAAAATACTCGCGTCGAATTGAGGATACTCCGAATGCGGAGCAAGCAATTGCGGACGTCGTGCGCCAAAATGACGATTTGAAAAAGCAGTATGAAGGTTTGAAAAGCAAGCTAGCAGAGGCGAGGCTCTCCGAGAGTCTGGAAAGCAAGCAAAAGGGAACCCAGTTCTTTGTAGTCGACCCGGCAAACTATCCTCTGTCGCCGGATAAGCCCAACAAGCTCGCAGTCTTTTTTGGCGGCAGTATCCTGAGTTTGCTGTTTTCCATCGCAGTTGCTGCAGTCGTAGACGTTTCTAGGCAGCGTATTTGGACACAGTCGGAAATCGAAGCATTTTGGGGAGTTCCGGTCCTCGTAGAAATCCCTTCTATAGTCACCGACACTGACCTTGCGGCAGAGAAAAAGCGGGGAATGGCGTTCGCATTCACGGCTCTGTTTGCTTCCGGTCTGTATTCAGCCGCGATGTATGTTCTTTACCTGAAGCATGGATTTATTTTGCGGGCCCTTGATCCGGTTCTTCAGAAAGTTGTTTATAAATGACCACCATCAACAATTCCGTTCTCGAAGAACTCCGCCGATTGTACGAAGAGCGACGGACCGGCACACTGGGGTTCACCAGCAGCAGTGGTGAACGCATCGACATTTTCTTTCGTGAAGGAATAATTGATGCTGCATGTTCAAATTCCGGAACCCAGCGTCTAGGAGACTATCTCCAAAAACTCGCCAAGTTGCTGCCGAAGGATCTGGAAGCTCTGGAAAGCAATGCACTGCGCGAAAAAGTCGCATTCGGCGAGGCCGCCTTCCGTCAGAAGGTCGTTGGCCAATCTGAGATTATTCTAGCTGCGCGCAGGCAGGCTCTCGATCTCATCGAATACGTTTCTCGGAATGAGTTTTGCGCAGGCAATTTCACGAGCTTACTCCGTTCGTTCTTTGCTCCGGCCCGAATTACATTTTCGCAGTTGATGCTCGAATTATGTCGTAGTGCCGAGCCACGTCTTGAAGAATGCGACTCCGCTTTGGTTCTTGTGGACAACATCGACTTAACCGTTTATCCCTGGCTCCCGCAGGAACTGGCCGTGCTGAGCGAACTACGGTACCCAAATACCGTTCAAGGCCTTCAGAAAACAACGGGTATGTCTGAAACAATTATCAAGCGTATTCTGAGCGTCCTGAAGGCTTTGGGCGTCGTCGAAGCACGTGTGATTTCGACTGCAGCGGATGCAGGCGCCCTAGATACTGGTTTAGTCGGAAGTGATTTCGAATTCGAGAACTTGATACCGATCGTTACCAACGCGACTCCTAACGAGAAGCTTGAAGTTTCTCGTGGTGAATATTCCTTTGTTGCGGAGCAGTTCAAAAACCTAAAAGTTCAAATCGTTGAAGCGGATTCCAGGGTTCCTTTGAAAGTCCTGACCGTTTCGAGCCCTGACCCACAAGATGGAAAGTCCCTGATCAGCGCGAACCTCGCTTTATCGTTTGCAATGGATCCAGGGCGTCGAGTCATTATTGTGGACTGTGATCTTCGAAGCCCTTCGCTGCACGCCTATCTAGGCGTATCTTCTGATCCCGGCCTGCTGCAGTATCTTGGAAATGGCAATTGCAGTCCGTACTGTTACGTCCGCCGGTTCGAGAACCTCTACTTCATGCCGACGGGAGGGGTTGCTCCCAATCCTATTGAAGTCTTGTCAATGCAAAAGATGAAGAAGTTGATTGATCAACTGAGAAAGGATTTCGATACCGTTATTCTGGATGCACCTCCGTACTCCCCGATTGCGGACGCACGTGTTGTAACGGGCATGAGTGACGGGTTAGTCATGGTGCTGCGTCGAGGTAAGACGAGTTACAGTAGTACGGACGTGTCGTTTAAGTCGATTGACAGGAACAAATTATTAGGTGTGGTCTTTAACGACGTTCAACCAATGTTATTCAACACCTACCATAATTTTGGACACTACCAGTATGGAAGCAAGAAGTATATTCAAGCTGCCCCTTCTGCAGACGCCAAGATCCAAGTTGCTCCAAGAAACTACCTGAAATCCTAGAACAAACGTCGTCGTGTCGGATTGGAAGCCGACAGATCATTTCCAACAGGAGGGACTATGCTCATAAGTACCGGCCGAAATAATTCATCATCGATTATTGACGAATTGAATTTTAAGCGGTTGCTTTCACTTGAGCGGCGCAGATGCGAACGGACGGGATCCCCGTTCGCACTTATGATTATCGAGTTTGACGGCTTGAAACGTGAATTACAACCATCGTCGGTACAGGCTATTGCAGCTGCAGTGGCTGCTTCAATGCGAGAGACAGATGTGTCGGGGTGGTATCGCAGTAACTCCACCCTTGGAGTGATTCTCACTACGCTTAACGGAGCGGATCGTCAAACTTTGGCCGGAACCGTGGTATTGAGGACCAGGAATATCCTAGGACAACATCTTAGCGCCGCCCAACTGCAGTTAATTCAGATCTCGTGTCAGATGTTTCCGGAAGAAGTCGGCGATAATGACACAAATCGTCTGTTCTATTCGGAGGGCGAAGAGAAACGTACTGGGACGCTACGCCGCGCAGTCATCAAGCGCGCTATTGATATTGCAGGCAGCCTGTCGGCATTGCTTTTACTCTCGCCTTTATTTGCAGTTATCGCGATTGCGATTCGCCTTAGTTCAGACGGCCCCATCCTTTTCCGGCAAAAGCGCATGGGGCGGCTTGGCGTGCAATTCACATTCCTGAAGTTCCGCTCGATGTACATCAACAATGATCCAACGATCCACAAAGAATATGTCCGAAGCCTTATCGAAAAGAAGGTGGATCAACAGGCTGGTGCGTTTAAAATCAAAAATGATCCCCGCGTCACACCAATTGGTCGGCTTATTCGTAAGACCAGCCTTGATGAATTGCCTCAATTCATAAACGTCCTGCGTGGAGATATGTCTCTTGTTGGACCTCGTCCCCCCATCCCTTACGAGTTTGAGAGTTACTCTCTATGGCATCGACGACGGATTCTAGAGGCAAAACCTGGAATTACTGGCGATTGGCAAGTGAATGGTCGAAGTCGTACGTCTTTCGATGAAATGGTTCGAATGGATTTGCGATATATCCAACACCAGTCTGTATGGACAGATTTGAAGATTCTGTTAAAGACTCCTTTGGCCGTAATTAGCGGAGACGGCGCATACTAGTTTCTTAGTACGTCGGCATGACGCCGGCGCCCACATCAACTTCTACTTATAGGTGAATCGTGAACAATATCAAAAGTGGTTCCTCGCTGAAAATCGGTGTCATTGGTTATGGTTATTGGGGCCCGAACGTGGTTCGGAATTTTCATAACACTCCAAACGCAACTGTAGTGGCGGTGTGTGATTTGAGTGCCAAGTCTCTCCAGCGGGTGCGGCGAACCTATCCATCAATGGAAGTATCAACGAATACCGCCGACGTCTTAACAAGTCCGAATGTCGATGTTGTGGCGATTGTCACGCCGATTTCTCACCACTATCCACTCGCCAAGCAAGCCTTGCTTAACGGCAAACACGTATTTGTGGAAAAGCCGTTCACTGCGAATTCGGCCCAGGCGGAGGAATTGATCGAACTTGCGGAAAAGAAAAATCTTCGCATCATGGTCGATCATACTTTTCTCTTTACCGGTGCGGTTCGAAAGATACAAGAATTGATGAAAAGCGGAGCGTTGGGAGACCTTTATTATTATGACTCGACCCGTGTGAATCTGGGCCTATTTCAGCACGATGCAAATGTCGTCTGGGACCTTGCTCCGCATGATTTTTCGATAATCGATCACTTGATTCCTACTGCGCCAGAGGCAATTGTCGCTACCGGAGAGAAACATGTGAACGGTGCCGAGGACATGGCTTTCGTGACCATGTACTTCCCAGATAAAGTCATAGCTCACCTTAACGTCAATTGGCTATCACCGGTCAAGATTCGCACAACCCTTATTGGTGGCGAGAAAAAAATGCTGGTTTGGAATGACCTCGAAGCGGACGAGAAAATCAAGGTTTACGACAAGGGAATTGAGCGATCCAATGGAAACAGTGGTTATGATCTGCGCGTAAGTTATCGGACTGGAGACCTATGGGTGCCACGAATTGAACAAGTCGAAGCCCTTGCATTGGAGGCTCAATATTTTGTCGACTGCATTCTAAATAATCAGACGCCTTTTAATGATGGTCGAGCCGGTCTGCGCGTGGTTCAAATGCTGGAGGCGGTCGACCGGTCCATGGCAGAGAAAGGGAAGATGGTTTACTGCAGATCCGAGGTTGGAAAGTCCACTCAGCACGAAGTCGTCGTGTGAGGTTTGGCATTCTTATTCGGAAGGAATGCTGGTGTTTAACTTGGTACGGCCGGGCGCTTTTGTCAGGCCTAATCCTGCTCTTTTCGATAGTATTTGTTTGGGCTGCTTCCCCATTTCTTTCCATCAACAATCCCATCTCTGCTGAATTCCTCGTCGTAGAGGCATGGATTCCTGGATACGTCATAAATCAGGTGGCACAGGAATTTCTTCATGCCAAGTACAGGACCGTGATTGTGGTGAATTCCAGTTATGACGCAGCCCAACGTCCAATACAAGAGGTTGGCGGAGACGATTATTTGGCGAGGTTGCTTGCTAGAGCCGGTGTTCCCCCATCATCTATCAATACAGTTACTTTCGCTGCGGTTGAGAAGGATCGAACCTATCACGCAGCGCTTGCGGTACGTGATTTCTTATCTAAACGCGGAGCGAACGCAGTTTCTCTTAACATAGCAACTCTCGGTCCCCACGCTCGTAGGTCGCGTTTGTTGTTTCGAAAGGCGTTCGGTGCCCAAGCGAGCATCGGCGTCATATCATTGAGAGATCCAATGTACGATCCTGATCACTGGTGGCGCACAAGCGAAGGTGTTCGTGTAGTGCTTGGAGAAACTATCGCATATGTCTATGCGAGATTATTTAGCGTATGGGCATAATGGTGTCAATTCTGTGTTGGAATCGCTAGCCCTACCTGTGACTCAAAACCGATTGTCAGAAACTCTGACCGAACACTTTCGTTGCCCCGATTCAATACCAGAGATGGGGACTCTCCAGGAACTTGGAGGTGCAAAGGGGTTTTTTGCTTGTGGTCCATCGGTATTTTGTTTCGGCCGTGCAAGAGGCCCGGTGACAGCCAACGTTTCGGATGTCGCCTATGACGCATCGCGTGATATCAGGGCTGGTAACAATGCCTTAGTGCTGCCATTTGACTTGACGGAAGTTGTCAATAACTTGAGATATGAACGCTACGTCACGCCAACAGGATGGCAGGGTTGGGTACAGGAATCGCTCGTACGAGACATTTATTATCGCTTGCGCCCTTTTATTCCGGTATCTCTCCGAAAGCATCTGCAGCAACTCTATCTGAATGACTGGAACGCATTTCGCTTTCCGAATTGGCCCGTTGATCGCACTGTCGATGTTCTCTTCGACAAAATGCTTGCTTTGGCGATTGGGGAGATGTCGGTGGATCGGTTGCCGTTTGTTTGGTTCTGGCCGAAAGGTCACAAGGCCTGTGCGATCATGACCCACGATGTTGAAACGACGGAGGGGCGGGACTACTGCTCGACACTAATGGATATTGATGATTCGTTCGGAATAAAGGCATCGTTTCAAGTGGTGCCTGAGGAACGTTACACGGTCCCGCCGAGTTATTTGCAAATGATTCGGGATCGAGGCTTCGAGGTTAATGTTCAAGGATTGAATCATGACGGGAATCTCTTCCGTGGGCGAAAACTATTCTTGCAAAAAGCCGCAAGAATAAACCGGTACGCAGCAGAATTCGGCTCGCTTGGTTTCCGATCACCAGTGCTTTATAGAAACATCGATTGGTTTCAGGATATGGATTTTTCATACGACATGTCTGTTCCAAACGTGGCTCGACTGGAAGCACAGCGCGGCGGGTGTTGCACTGTATTCCCATATTTCCTCCCCGGAGGTGTTGTCGAACTTCCTCTGACGACGACCGAGGATTACACGTTATTTCATATCCTGAATGACTATTCCATCAAGCTTTGGAAGGAGCAAATTCGTACGATTCGTGACGGATATGGTCTTATCAGTTTCATCATTCATCCAGATTATGTCAACGAAGGGCGAGCGAACGATACCTTTAAGAAGCTGCTGGCGGAACTCGTTGATGTCAGTTTCACTGATAACGTCTGGTTGACTCTACCCAGGGAAGTCGATCGTTGGTGGCGCGAAAGAAGCAAGATGCGGGTGGTACCAAAAGGAACGCAGTGGGCAGTTGAAGGCTCGGGTAGCGAGCGCGCAACCATCGCATATGCCAGAGTCGATGGGGAACGATTGGTTTATGAGTTCGATTAGTACGGAACTAGAACGGACGCCATTGAATCGTCGCAACCTGTTGTTTGCGGCGTTTTCCGCAGCCGTCATTCTCGCGGCTTTTCGCCCACTTCAGCAGCTGGTTAGGCTGTCTCTCGATTGGGACAATAGCCACCTGTCATATATCTTATTAATCCCGTTCATAAGTGCGACGTTGGTCTTCATGAAGAAGGACGAAATATTCGCGCATCTTCGTCATTCTATAGTGCCGGCTACAATAGTGTTTCTACTTGGTGCATCTCTAATATATGCGGCTCAGATATCAGCGGAAAATTATCTGACAATTATAATCGGTGGTGTTGTCGTTGTATGGCTCGGCGGGTTTTTGATCGCTTATGGTGTTAATGCCTTTAGGCAGGGTCTCTTCCCTTTATTGTTTTTGCTGCTGATCGTTCCTCTTCCAGACGCAGTCGTTAACAGCGTTACGACGTTTCTGCAGAAAGGCTCCGCAGACGTTGTGGCAGTGCTTTTTTCGTTGACTCAAACACCTGCCTTTCGAGAAGGGGTTATCTTCCGGCTACCAGGTGTGACAATCGAAGTTGCAGAGGCCTGTTCCGGGATTCGCTCAACTCTTGGAATAGTAATCATTTGTCTTGTAGCCGCTCACCTGTCCTTAAGATCCAACTGGAAGAGAGTCGCCCTACTCTTGACTGTAGTTCCCATATCTTTGTTTAAGAATGCCGTACGTATTGTTACTTTAACTATCCTTGCGATACGTTACGACAAACGATTTCTAACCGGGAGTCTTCACCACGATGGCGGCGTCATATTCATGCTGATTGGCTTGATGGCGATGTATCCGATCTTGGCGTTTTTGGTGAAACTCGAAAGCAAGAACTCAGGTGGAGTTCCATCATGAAGAAGTTGTTTTTTCAGGCGATCCTCATCGGAACTATAGTACTCGGTGCCGCTCTGGCTTATTCAATCTGGAAAGCCTCGCCGCTGACTGCTCAGGCTTATTTCGAGAGCGGAAAGAAATATTATGAGCAAAATAAATATCCCGAAGCAATTATCCAATTGCTGAATTCCGTAAGAAAGGATCCCCGCAATCGTGATGCCCGCTATTTCTTATCCTTGAGCTATATTGGCCAGCAAGATTTGGCTAACGCCGCATCACAATTGAAATCCCTATTGGAGTACTATCCTGACGACGTAGATGCGAATCTCAGACTTGGCGGAATTTATTTGACTGTCGGACGGGCCAATCCTGACGCATTTCGAAACGCCAAAGAAATATCTGAGAAAATCCTGGCAAAAGACCCCAAGAACGTGGCCGCGCTCGTGCTTTCGGGCAACGCGGCATCAGGGCTCCAGGATTACCGCTTCTCGGTTGACATGTTGCAAAAGGCTCTTATCCTAGATCCGCAAAACCTTTCCGCCTTCATAAGCCTGGGTACTTCGGAAGCACTCCAAAAGAACTATAAGGAAGCCGAACAAGCTTTTCTAAAGGCACGCGAAATTAATCCCAAGGACAAAGGCGCTTTGATCTCTCTCGCCAACTACTATCGCGCAGCGGGCGATATGGAAAAAGCGGAGAACGTGTTCAAGGAAGGGCTAGCCATCTATCCAGCCGATTCCGAGGTGTATGTTCAGGCTGTCGACTTTTATAACCGTCTTGGGCGGGTGGCCGACATTGAGCGTATCTTGCGTGAAGCGCAGTCAAAAGCGGTTAATGACCCGGCCCCATCCTTGCTACTCGTCAATTTCTACAGTAGCAAGGACCGTCCTGACGATGCTCGGAAACTCCTTCTCGATTTGAAAGAGAAATTCCCCTCAAATATAGACGTCGCTGTGAAAGTGGCTTTGAATTTTATTCAGGACCAACCTGAACGTTCGAAAACCGAAATCGATCAGATAATCAAGGACGACCCGAAGAATCCAATAGGGCATGTACTTATGGGAGAACTTCAGTTCCTTTCGGGAGAATATGACGCTGCTGAAGCAACTCTAAATAAGAACCCGGCCTTAGATAGTCCCTTTCCGCAAGCTCATTTCATTTTGGGGAACATTGCTTTGAAAAAAGGCCAACTTGATCAAGCAGTCTTCCATTATCAAAAGGCCTTGGCCGTGAACAGTGCATTCGTTGAAGCTCGCGTGGCATTGGCCGAAGCTTTCATGACTAAAGGACAGGTTTCCGATTCCCGGGAGGAAATCCGTAAGGCCCTTGAGATGAAATCGGATTTCGTTCCGGCTCGACTCATGAAGGCGGTGCTGGACAGTTCCGACAAGAGTAATAAAGACGCGGAGCAGGAACTGTTGTCCTTGTCTAAGGATCAACCGGACAATGCTCTCGTATTTCGTCAGATGGCTTCATACTACGATTCCAAAGGTCGAACCGCAGACGCTCAAAAAAACCTTGAGCGTGCTTCAGAACTTCAACCGAGTTCCGACGCGGTTTTGCGCGACTTAGTATTGTTTTACATCAGAACTAAGCAAGTGGACCGCGCGCAACAACGGTTGAATGCCATTCCTGATTCAAAAAAGAATGCGATGCATTATGAATTGCTCGGCCTCATCTATGCTCAGATGGGCAAGATAAGCGATTCGGAGCAGGCTTATAAAAAGGCCCTCGCAATGGATCCAGCAAGGGCTTCGGCAAATATCAACCTGTTCACCACATATATGAATGCCGGGAGAATAGATGACGGTTTGAAAGAACTGGATGTAATGATTGCCAAGAACCCATCGAGCGCCGATGCTTACGCCGTCAAGGGATCAGTTCTGGAGCAGAGCGGAAGAATCGAGGAAGCCAAAGAAAGCTATTCGAAGGCACTCAAGGTGGACCCAGGCCTTCATATGGCGGCGAATAACCTTGCATATCTCTTGGCTGAACAGGGTAGCGATCTCCAGACCGCTCTTCAACTCTCTCAAACCGCCCGTAAGAAGGATCCCGAGAATCCGAGCATCGCGGATACGTTAGGTTGGGTTTATTACAAGCTTGGAAACTATGTTCTGGCACGGGAACAATCTAAATTTGCAGTCTCGAAGCAGCCTGACAACGGTTCGTTTGAATATCACCTCGCTATGATCTATAAGGCCAATAAACAAATTGGCGAAGCAGAGCTTGCCCTTAAGAAAGCGATGTCAAGCAAAGATAATTTTAAGGAAAAACCGCTGGCTCAAGCGGCTCTCAAGGATCTTTCGAAATAGCTTCGGCTCCTCCCTAATCGCATGCTTTCAGTGCCAGCCGTCATTTCCTATTGCGGTGTATACCTGACTGTAACCCTTACAGTTGCCGTGCTTTTGCGGGATCGGCATTCCTCAGTTCACCGGATTTTCGCAGCAGGAATGTTCCTCTTCGCCCTGGAGGAAGCGTTTCGCGTTTTAAGTTTTACTGCAGTGTTGCCCGAAGATGTCATCTATTGGCACCGGCGTGTAACAATCGTATCAGCGCTGGTGCCAGCGGCCTGGATCGCTTTCAGTTTTACCTATGGTCGGGCCAATTCCGAGTCATTCATTAAAAAGTGGAAAGTGGTCCTGGTATTGTGTGCGGTCATTCCATTCGTTTTCGCAGCGGAATTCCGGAGATCGCTGTTTCTAGGGGCTATCTATCTTGAAAACCTTGAACGGTGGTCTATACTTCTGGGTTGGCCCGGCCGTGTCATGCAGTTGTTCATGCTGGTGGCATCCGTTCTTATCCTGCTAAATCTGGAACGGACCATTCGGTCCTCAACGGGCCGCCTACGATGGCAAATCAAGTTTACGATTTTAGGAGTCGCCGGCCTTTTTGCGTTGCGTCTCTATGTTTCAAGTCAGCGACTGCTCTATTCTACGATAGATACCGGTTTCGTTACGACCAATGGTGTTGCCCTCGTGGCTGCGAGTCTCTTGTTCGCGGTGTCATTATGGAGGGGTAACTCGTTGAATGTGGATGTGTATTTATCCACCTCTACCATTCAGAATTCGCTCACGATCATATTCGTGGGAATTTACCTCCTTGCCGTGGGTGCTCTCGCTCGTCTTACCCGGTATGCGAGTCCCGATTCGTCGCTTCCGCTCGATGCATTTATCATATTTATCGCGTTGGTAGCGCTCGCGATTCTCCTCTTGTCAAATCGCCTGCGGAGAAAGGTACGTCTATTTGTCAGTCGGCACTTTCGTCGTCCAATGTATGACTATCGCAATGTCTGGATGGAGCTTACCCAACGTACCCGATCGATTGTCGATGTCAGTGATTTGTGCGCTGCTGTGAGCCGCATGGTATCCGATTCCTTAGAAATCCTTTCGGTGAGTGTTTGGTTAATCGATGAATCTCAGAGAAAGCTAACTCTTGGTGGTTCGACGGCATTTTCAAGAGATAGTGCGAAAAGTTTAGAAAAAACTGGTGCTTCCGCTGCTGCTTTTATCCAGTACATGCACCAGCAAACAGGGTGCGTTGATTTTTCAGGCCTGGACCTAGTCTGGCCGAAAGAGATCATGATGGCAGCCCCTGAAGACTTTCGGCAATCAAAACTCCGCTATGGTATCGGTCTCCATGCGGGGAGTGAGTTGGTCGGCGTTATGACATTGAACGACGACCGCGTTGGCTACGAGGAGCTTGCGGCAGAAGATTCACTGCTGTTGGAGACACTGGCCACACAACTGGCTTCAAGCCTGCTCAATCTTCGATATCTGGCCCGCTTGCGGCATGCAAAGGAACTCGAGACTTTTCAGACCGTGTCGACGTTCTTTGTTCATGACTTGAAGAATTTAGCCTCTAGGCTCTCTTTGACTATGCAGAATCTACCGGCCAACTTTGACAATGCAGATTTTCGAGCCGATGCGCTTCGAGTCATTTCTTCAAGCGTCGCTAAGATTGACGATATGTGCGAACGTTTGGCATTGCTTCGCCAAAATATCGAGTTAAGGCTATCTGACTGCGACCTGAATAACTTGGTGATGTCGACATTGGATGAATTCAAGACGCACTTAAGAACCGAGATTAAACAAGAATTGCAGCCTGTCTCGAGAATTCGCATGGATTCCGAACAAATTCATAAAGTACTTACGAACCTGGTGATTAATGCCAGTGAAGCGACCAATGGAAACGGATCAATCCTGGTGACTACCCTTCAAGAAGGCAATACGGTCTGTTTTAGTGTTCGCGATGATGGTTGCGGTATGTCCGAAGAATTTATTGAGAAATCCCTTTTCCGACCATTTCAGACGACCAAAAAAAAAGGGCTTGGTATCGGATTGTTTCACAGCAAACTCATAGTGGAGGCCCATCGCGGGACCTTTGAGGTCAATAGTACAGTTGGGGTTGGAACGGAATTCAGAGTTCTCTTGCCCATTGCATAAAGTTCAAAATGGAAAAACCAAGAATATTAATTATTGATGATGATGACGAAGTCCGAACCCAAATGAAGTGGGCTCTGAATCAGGACTATGAAGTTCTGATGGCAGAAGACCGTTCCACTGCACTTCAGTTCGTTAAGCGGGAGAAACCTGCTGTCGTGACACTGGACCTAGGGCTACCGCCTTCCCCCGGCGACACGCGAGAGGGCTTCTTGGCGCTAGCAGATATGCTTCAGCTCGATCCTTTTATCAAAGTCCTTGTAGTCACAGGCCAGGGGGAAAGAGAGAATGGCATGGAGGCTATTGGGTTAGGTGCGTATGACTTCTTTTGCAAGCCTGTCAACATATCCCAACTGAAGGTGATATTGGATCGCGCAATTTACGTGCAACAACTGGAGCGAGAAAGGCGCGATCGGTTCATCGAGAATGAGGTCGACTCGTTCGATGGTATTATTGGTTCCAGTCCTCAAATGCAGTCGATCTTCCGAACGATTGAGAAGATTGCCGTTACTAATGCCTCCATTCTGATAAACGGCGAGAGCGGGACGGGCAAGGAGCTTGTCGCGCGAGCAATCCATCGACACAGCCAAAGGAAAGGCGGCCCATTTGTCGCCATCAATTGTGGAGCGATTCCTGAAACGCTCCTTGAGAGCGAACTATTTGGCCATGAAAAAGGATCTTTCACTGGCGCTCATGTCCAGAGGCAGGGTCGAGTTGAGATGGCTCAGGGCGGAACTCTTTTTCTCGATGAGATCGGTGAGTTATCGGGAACCCTCCAGGTAAAACTCCTTAGGTTCCTGCAAGAGCACCAAGTAGAACGAATTGGCGGCAGGGTGCCGATTAACGTCGACGCTAGGATAATCGCCGCCACAAACATTGATCTTTCCAAAGCCATGGCGGACGGTCGATTTCGCGAAGATCTCTATTACCGCCTTGCTGTAGTGGTCGTTCCCATGCCTCCGCTAAGGGACCGGCTAGGAGACATTCACGTTCTTTCGAAGGCGTTTTTGCGAAGACAGTCTGAGGTGAACCAAAAGAACCTGGTGTTTACTCCGAAAGCTATCAAGGCGCTCGAAAGTTATGCATGGCCTGGGAATGTTCGCGAGCTCGAGAATAGAATTCAGCGTGCCTCGATCATGGCCGATGGGGGGCGGATTACTCCGTTGGATCTTGGTATTGCCGACATCAACGAGTATGAAGGCCAAGGGCTTGGGAAAGCCCGCCAAGCCGTCGAACGTCAAATGGTCGAAGCCGCGCTTGCTCGCAACAAGGGCAACCTAACGCGGGCTGCCGCTGAGCTGGAAATTAGTCGACCCAGTCTCTATGAGCTTATCGATAAGCTCGGAATCTCGCGAAAGTGACTAGGCCTGAATTTGTAAATTGTCTCAATCCTAAATATATGGAATAGGTGAATGTCAGAAATCTCATACCTTAGTATTTCGCCGGATGTGAAGCTTGGCGAAAATGTGAAGCTCTCTAAATTCATTAACCTCTACGGCTGTTCCATCGGCGATAACACAAAGATTGGAGCTTTCGTCGAAATCCAAAAAAATTCGCGCGTCGGTAAGAACTGTAAGATATCAAGCCACTCCTTCATCTGCGAAGGTGTTGACATCGAAGACGAAGTGTTTGTCGGCCATGGAGTAATGTTCATAAACGATTCATACCCACGCGCTACAAGTGAAGGCCGGCTTCAAACCGAAGCGGACTGGAAAGTTGAGAAGACAATCGTCTGCAAAGGTGCTTCGATAGGTTCGGGCGCTACCATTTTAGCCAATGTCACAATTGGCGAGGGTGCGCTCATTGGGGCGGGAGCCGTCGTCACAAAGAATGTGCCCCCTAAGGCAATCGTTGCTGGAAGTCCGGCGCGCGTGCTTAGATATTTCGATTCAGGAGAAGTGAGAGGATGAATACAGGAAAAGGAATTCCATTTGTCGATTTAATTACTCCGCATGTAGAACTGCAGGATGACCTTCTTGCCGCGGTCAAAGATATCTTGACAACCGGCATGTTCATCGGCGGGCCTGTGGTCGAAGGATTTGAAAAGGAGTTCGCAACGTTCTGCGACGCCAAGTATTGTATCGGTGTCAGCAGTGGAACTGATGCCTTGAGATTTGCATTGATGGCGGCAGGCATCGGTGTAAATGACATCGTGGTGACAGTGCCCAATACGTTTGTTGCGACAGTTGAAGCCATCGTCCAGGCCGGTGCTACTCCGCAATTCGTCGACGTCGACCCCGACACTTTCAATATGAGTGTCCAGGCCTTGGAAAACTATTTACGTACCGAATGCGAAAGATCCAAGACTCAGACGGCAACCATTCATTCCGCAACCGGCAAGATCGTAAAGGCGATTATGCCTGTCCATCTCTATGGACAGATGTGCGAGATGGACGCAATCATGGATCTTGCCGAAGAATTCGGACTGTCGGTATTCGAAGATGCCTGCCAAGCACATGGAAGTGAGTATTTTTCCCGAAAGACAAATCGTTGGCACAAAGCGGGATCCATTGGACGGGCCGCAGCATTCAGTTTCTATCCTGGAAAGAACCTCGGCGCTTGCGGGGAAGCCGGCGCAGTTACTACCAATGACGAAACTCTAGCGGCGCGGGTGCGAATGATTCGCGACCATGGTCAAAGCAAGAAATATCATCACCTCGTCGAGGGGTACAACGGAAGACTTGATGCAATGCAGGCGGCCATACTACGCATCAAGTTAGGGTTTCTGAATGATTGGAATACAAGTCGGCGCCAGGCTGCAGCACGCTATCAGCAATTACTTGGTTCGGCCGAAGTGGTCCGGGTTCCCTTTGAGCCTTCCTGGAGCCGGGGGAATTATCATCTTTATGTCATCTGCTCTTCGGAGCGTGATGAACTGCAAAAACGCCTAGGAGCGCTGAACATTGGTACCGGACTACATTATCCGATCCCATTGCATCTTCAGGACGGTTATCCGAATCTCGGCTATAAATTGGGCGACTTTCCGGTAACGGAGAGACTAGCCGGGGAAATTCTTTCACTTCCAATGTACCCACAGATCGTGGCTCAACAACAAGAGCAGATCGCTGCTGCAGTTCTAAATCTGCACTCACCTACGGTTATCACAAGTACTCTACCGGATTGAGGCCTGAATACTTAGGGTCTTTGTAAAAGGGTTTGACAAAGATCTATGTGGTTTCTACCATGCATGTGTATGTGGAGGCACATTGTGCTTCCATATACAGACTGTCCACGGACGACAATCATTCCTTTGGGATTGAAATGGCAGTAGCCTAATCATTTGCTGTTCATCATCAATGCCGGTTCGTCTTTTCGTACATCGATTCGGTTACTTTCTACCCCTTCCATTACCACAAAAAATATCAGGACCTTTGTAGTTTAAGTTTTCTCGGATAAGAAAGGTTTAAAAGTGAAAGTTAACGTCTTTGGCTTGGGTTACGTGGGGTGTGTTTCCGCAGCTTGTCTGGCAGAGTGCGGGCACGAAGTGACAGGTATTGATGTAGACCAAATGAAGGTTGCGTCAATCAATAATCGGCAGAGTCCAATCGTAGAACCGGGAGTATCCGACCTGGTTAAGCGAGCAGTGGAATCTACTCGTTTAACTGCGGCCACGCGTCCAAGTGAAGGCGCAGATGTCTCCATTATGTGTGTCGGAACTCCAAGTAGTGAGAATGGAAGCCTTGGCTTGGGATATATCAATGAAGTTGCCCAACAAATTGGCGACTACCTCAGAGAACTGGATTCCTACCATGTTGTAAATGTGCGAAGTACCGTTCTTCCAGGAACAGTCGAGAGTCTTATCATTCCAGTGCTTGAACAACGCTCGAAGAAAAAGTGCGGAAAAGACTTTGGCGTTTGCATGAATCCTGAATTCATGCGTGAAGGGTCTTCAATCAAGGACTTTTATGCACCGCCATTCACGGTTATTGGTGAGTTGGACGCACGTAGCGGTGACCTTGTAGCGCTTCTTTATGCCCAAGTAAATGCTCCACTTCATAGGACAACCATAAGAGTTGCTGAAATGCTTAAGTATGCGTGCAATAGCTTTCATGCCTTAAAGGTTTCTTTTTCAAATGAGATCGGAAACATTTGTAAGGCCATCGGAATTGATGGGCATCAAGTGATGGGCCTTGTCTGTGAAGATACGAAGCTTAATATTTCCCCCTATTACATGAAGCCTGGTTTTGCTTTCGGTGGGTCGTGTCTTCCGAAGGATTTACGAGCACTGCTGTACAAGGCAAAACAGATGGATCTCGATACGCCGCTTTTGAGTTCTATCCTGCCCAGCAATCGAAATCAACTCGACGTGGCATATCGATTGATTACGGCAATGGGGAAAAAGAAGATTGGGGTACTTGGCTTGAGTTTTAAGGCCGGCACCGATGATCTTCGTGAGAGTCCCATTGTGGAACTAATTGAGAAGCTTATCGGGAAGGGATACAGCGTCCGCATCTATGACGAAGAAGTATCTTTGGCCAGCTTGGTGGGTGCCAACAAAAGGTATATTGAGAAGGTCATCCCGCATGTCTCCCGATTGATGGAGCCCTCAATCGGATCCGTCATCGATCAATCTGAGGTGCTCGTCGTTACGAAATGGTATCAGTCATTGGGATCGTCGTCCGAAATCCTCAGACAGAAGTTCGTCGTCGACTTAGTGCGTGACCCGAATGGATTAGGAGTCAGCGATGATCAGTATCAGGGCATCTGCTGGTAACTCCGGAAACTCTTACCTGTAATATGAGATTCGACAATGCCACCGTCCTAGAAGCCATTTTTGCGTTAAAGCAGAATTTTGCTGAAGGTATCTGTCCGGCCCGGAAAATATTCGGTGGAGTCGAGATTACACCTTTTAGGCACAATGCTCGGGCCGCAGTTTCAATTTCAGCGGATTTCGAGATGGCATGGGCGTGGCGGGGAGAAGGGTTGGAGTTGGCGCGGCAAAAGGCAATGATCGAGCGCCAGAACATTGCACCGATTCTGGCGCTCTTAGAAGAGTTTGCGATACCGATTACGTGGGCAACAGTCGGGCATCTTTTTCTTGATGAATGTGCAAGCGGACCGTCCGGAGTCGGTCATCCAGACATGCCTCGACCGACGAAATATGCCTGGGAAGGTGATTGGTACGTACATGACCCCTGTTCCAACGTCAAAAAAGATCCCCTTTGGTACGCGCCCGATCTTATCCAGCAGATCCTTGACGACCGGATAGGGCACGAGATCGGTACCCACTCGTTCAGCCACATTAATTTTTCAAGGCAGTCTTCAACTGAGGAACTCGTGCGGCGCGAACTCGAGAAATGCGCGGAAGTGATGGCGCCTTTCGGCTTAATCCCCAGGTCGTTGGTTTTTCCACACAACGTCATGGAATACTCGCATCTGGCCACACTTGCAGCCTGCGGTCTTACTGCTGTGCGTCATCGAGATGAGAGGGTTCGGCTTTCGTATCCGGAACGTACCGCTTCAGGTGTCTACCGAATCTACGAGAGCATGAATTTACGGGTGGCGAAGTATTACGATTATGCGCAGAAGGCGAAGATTTTTATTGATCGAGCGACCGAACGGCACGCAGCATATTCCATTTGGTTTCATCCCTCCGACCCCATTAGTGTGTTCAATAACCAATTTCGGGCGATTTTGAGGTTGATCGACGCTGAGAGGAGAAATGGTCGTTTGTGGGTGGCTACCATGCATGACATTGCTGCCTACTGTGAGGCCCGCGAGCAATTGAGCTTACACGTGGAACGAGAAGGAAATGCCATCACAATCACGTTCCATTCTGGCCTCGACACCCGACGCTATGGAATCCCGGATGTGAGCTTGCTGATCTCAGTGCCTTCATCTCCGAAAGATGGATGGTTCCAGTCTCCAACGGGAGAACGAGTAGTGCTGTCGCCACCCGTGATTTCAACGGGCCGGACATATCAAATCCTGGTCACTGTGCCCACCAACACAACACGAATTCAATTTTCATTTTAGTATTGCCTAAATGGGAACAACGCTGCTGAATGCCTCCAGTCGGAATCAAGATTCGATTCTCGAACTGGGCACTAACGCAAAAATTACTATCGGCGCGGATGCCTACATATTGAGGCTGATTTGCCTTTGGTTATTCCTGATGTGCTTTGAATACAAGTACATCAGCCCAATGCTAAATTGGAGACTAGGCATCACGATAACCCCGGACCGGATCGCGTTTGCGTGGTTGGTCTGGGCTTACCTTAAGCGGACATCGTCTCGCACGTCAGATGTTGTGACATCACGCAGGTTAGGTTGGAGCCTCATACTGTTTTCTGCTGTCTGTACAACTTCGTGGTTCTTGTCTGGATCTGATGCAGATGGAAGTAAGTTCCGATGGCTCACTTCACTGATGAATTTTTCTTATGAGCCGTTGGTTGCGTTTTTCATAGCTCGTCGGCTTCGATATACGAAAAGAATGCTTCATGAACTGTTGCTTTTTTTTGCCCTTCTCGGAGCATACTTGGCATTTACCGCCGTTGGTGAGCACCGGCATTGGGATAATTGGGTTTTTCCTCGTTATATCATGGACCGATCTCTCGGTATCCAATTCGGTCGTAGCCGTGGCCCATTGCTTACTTCCGATCAAAACGGCGCTTTGTTGTTGGTTTCGTTCCTAAGTCTAATGTGTCTCGCATCGTACATGACGGGTTTCAAGCGTACGCTGGCGTTTTGTGGCAGCATATTCATGATACCTGCGATTTATTTTACGCAGACTCGTTCGGTGTGGTTGGGATTTGCTGCAATTTGTGTTCTGTTAACTGTCCTTCGTACCACGATGCGACGGCCCATGGTGAAAATCGTAAGCTTTGTGACCTTTATGTTTTTTGCAGGCGTAGCTACAAAGTTCTCGATTTCAGAAGACACGCTTTTTTCGAGGCGTCAGAATACTGTTGATTACAGATGGGTCAATTATGAAACAACCCTGAACATGTTCAAGCGGAACTCCCTATTTGGCATAGGGTATGGCAAGTTTAAAGAAGTGTGGAGTGACTATTTCACAACTGCAGACGCTTTAATTATTCGCGATCTTACCGACGGCAACCATAGTACAGTTCTAGGAATTCTGGCGGAATTGGGCATCGTCGGGTTACTGCCATATCTGACCGTACTGCTCTTTGCCACGCGAGTGTGTACGACCAGCTGGTCTACCCTCAAAGGTGAAAGCTCTGAATTTGAACGGCGGATCGTGGTTATTGCTATGGGTGCTCTTTCAACTTATTTTATTTTGGGCCTGACTGTTGACCTTCGATGGGATCAAACGCTCGATGTAATCGTTTTTTTATTACTAGGCATAATCAGCTCCCTTCAATCAAACGCCGCATCATCTGATGTCTTGCCGTCTGCTGGGCCACTGAGCTTTCAGAAGTATCCGGCTTCCCGCTTCGCCATTTCGAGCGGAAATAGATTTTCAACTACACATCCGTAGCCTAATCAAGCACAAACGAGGCTCCTGTAATCCGATGGAAAAAAAAGCAAGTCCCAATCTATTGACGTTAAATCACTGCATGATCGTTCAGAATTACTACCCTTTCGCAGAGGTACGAGTGCGACGAGAGGTTGACGCGCTACTGAATGCTGGGCATGTCGTAGACGTAATTTGTCTCCGTCATGGATCTGAGCCGATGGAGGAATTCGTCGATGGAGTGCATATACATCGAGTTGCAATTGGAAAAAAAAGCTGGGGTATCATGCCTCAACTGTTCGACTATCTGGCATTCGCGTTTTTGGCCTTCTGCAAGGTAACTCGACTTCATTTTCGGAAGCGTTTTGATGTAGTTCAGGCGCACAATCTCCCAGACTTCCTGGTTTTTGCAGCAATTATCCCTCGTTTGACGGGGAGTCGTATCATCCTTGACATCCACGATTTGATGCCGGAATTTTACTGTTCTCGATTTGGCAAGACAATGGATAGCTGGCCCGTTCGGATCCTCTGCTGGCAAGAGTATCTGGCGTGCATGTTCGCTCATCGAGTTATTACGGTAACTGATCTTTGGAAGGACACACTTGTCAAGCGCGGCGTTCCAAACGAGAAGTGTTTTGTGCTAATGAATCTGGCGGATCCGATGTACTTCAATCAAGGATCGTCGGAGAGCAAGGCGGAAAAACGGCGCCCGAGTTTTGGTCTCATTTACCACGGAACGATTGCGCGTCGATATGGAGTGGATCTCTTTCTCGAAGCATTGAAGCTTGTAGTGACGGAGATACCGGATATTTTCGTACAGATTCATGGGCGCGGCGATTATCTTGATGCTGTTCGGCAGTTAGTTACCCAGTTGGGGTTGGCGCGGTATGTGAATGTCACTACCGACTTCTTGAGTCCTGAAGACTTAGTAAAACTGATACGTACATTCGACGCTGGTGTTGTTCCGTACCGGCGCGATATCTTCACCGATGGCATCCTTCCAACCAAGCTCCTCGAATACGTAGCCGTCGGCATTCCTGCCATTGTGGCCCGGACACCCGTAATATCCAGCTATTTCGACGATGATTCTGTTGAATACTTCGCGGCTGGTGATGCTGCGGATCTGGCAAAACATATTCTCCTCATTCATAAGGATCCCAAGCGCCGAGAGCGCCTCGTTTCCAACTCCCAGCGCTTCAATAGCCGGTACAGTTGGCCATCTCAAAGAGCTGCTTATGTCGACCTCGTTCAACACGCAGCGGGTCGGTGGGAGGCTTCCGGCAGAACGGTGACTCCAGTGGCGCGGGACAATAATTAGTCTCTCTGAGGTGGCTGACAGGATGCCCACGAAAGACAAGTTACGTGCAGCTCGAGCAATATAGTCTCGCTACGATTGAGAAGTATTTCGATTCGATTCGCCAGGCCGCCGGCACAGGTGCTTTGACGAATTACTTCAGACAGCCGTTAACAGGCAATATTCTGCTTGGAATGAACACCCAAGAATCGGCGATGTTCATTAATGACGATATGGATTTCTTTCGTCTTTACTTTTGCAGCAAGAATCGAGCCGATCTGGCGAGGATCCTCAGCGGACTAGCACTCCCTGGGACTACGGTCATCGACTACATCTCCAAAGAAGACGGCCTTGCGTTTAGCTGTGATTTGAAATCGGCGGGTTTCGAGGACTATGCCATATTTGTTCGCCTGGTAACTTACGAACTGAAGGAATTCGATCGAAATAGCCGGCTGTCGTTCGGGCAGCCGGATGACCTCGAAACTTTATGGCGAATGCTTCACAGCAATTTCGATAAATTCGTCGACCACTTTCCTTCGAAGGCAACCCTGCTAGAACTTATCGAAAAGCAGCAAGTCATCCTTAACAGGGACCAAGACAGCATCAAGGGGTACATTATCTTTCGCCTGCAGGGGAGTAAGGTGAACTTCAATTACTTCTTCAACCGAAGCGACAATTTCTCGGATGCGATGATGCTCTTGCACAATTTCTATGCCGTTCTGAAGGAACGGGGAGTCAAATCTGGTTTTCAATGGAACAACGTCAAGAATGTTCGGGTCCGACAGCTACATCGGCAGTTCGGTTGGAAAGAGGACGGTATGAAGGATTTCTTCTTTATAAAACGGGGCATGAACGATGGAGGCGCACTGTGAATCGAATAGTCGAGATCCTCAAGAGCATAAGACCAGAAGAGGACTTCACGGGTGCAACAGATTTTATCGAGGAAGGACTGCTCGATTCTTTTGATGTGGTCACGCTGGTATCCGAACTTGATGGCGCGTTCCGAATTTCGATCGAGGGTGTGGATATTGTTCCCGAAAATTTCAGGAACCTCGAGTCAATCCAAAGCCTCATCGCCAAATATGGCGTTAGCCTATGAATTTCAAATTTCATGACAAGAGAATCAGCGGTCTTCTGGCGGTGGTTCCTGCCAATGAACGAAAATTTCTGGAAGATATGAAAGAGTTCGATTTTCCGGAATCGAGATCTCGCAAGCTCATGCAGGTGATGGGGTACGATCGACATCGAGTGGTCACCGGTGGCACATGCGCGTCGGACCTTGCTGTCCATGGGCTTCAACATCTATTTGACCGTGAAATGCTTCGGCCCGATGACTTCGATGCGCTGATCCTTGTTACGCAGTCGCCTGACCATTTTATTCCTCCTACGAGTAGCATTGTTCAGGGGCGGCTCCATCTGAAGCAAGATATGTTCTGCATGGATATCAATCAGGGTTGCGCAGGATTTGTCATTGGGCTGATTGAGGCATTCTTGCTGCTGGAACAAGAATCAATTCGAAAGGTTGTTCTGGTCAATTCTGACGTCATCAGCCGCAAGATCTCTCAGAAAGACCGGAATAGCTATCCGCTGTCAGGCGACGCTGCGTCAATTACAGTTGTCGAACGTGATTCTGAACCCAATACGATTTTTGCAAATCTTAAGATGGATGGAACTCGAAACGAAGCCTTAATGATTCCTGCTGGCGGTTTTAGGATGCCCTCAACCGCCGA
>JADMIO011432810.1_pt1 | contig 23818 bp, 25 predicted proteins | sample 8958161 | NCBI WGS metagenome assembly JADMIO01 (sample SAMN16585339, study PRJNA669376) | soil metagenome | isolation source: Crop rotation soil | place: USA: Cullars Rotation, Alabama | collected 2011
CAGCATCTGCCCCTTCGCGTCCAGCGTGAAGTCATACATGTAAACCGGCTGCCCGTCCGGGCCCGGCTGCGCCTTGCCATAGGTTTTCAGGGTCTCCAGCGTGCGCGACATGGCTTGCGCGTTCGGCGCCCCGGGATTTTTCAGGTCGGTCGCAATGGCTTTAACTTTGGCAAGTAAGCCATCAAGCCCGCGGAACGAACCCTTGATATCGGCGGTAGCGTTGGTCACCGCGTTGATATCGGCCTTCGCCTGCCCGTTTATCTCAAAGCGGTAATCGTCATTGCCGATATAGTTATTCTTGATGTCCATATAGGTCCCCGCCTGTGAAAGAATGGCCGGGGCCTTCATCAGCAGCGACAGCCCCGCCATTTGCGCAAGCGCGGGTTGCTGGATGGAACTCTCCAGTGTGTTCTTCGCAAGCTCGGCAATCTGCCGCGCCGGGATATTGTGAAACGCGACATCGATATTGGACGTAGATGGCAAAACGCCTTCGTAACCCGGCGGCGGCGGATTTATGCCGAACCCGTCATAACCCAACTTCAATCCCAGCGATACCTTGTCGTTCTGGAATCCGTTCATGTCCATGCCGAAAAAGGCCTTGTCGATTTTTACGGCTTCAGGCGTGCCGCCCGGGGCTGTGCGCGTTAACTCCACCCCGGAAACCCGGTAATCGGCCTTCAGGCCGTTGCTGGAATTTAAAATCAGTTGCATCAGCTTGTCCGCCAGCTGCGTAGTCTTCGCAGAATCGGGCGGCGTGCCAGGCGCTTCCTTGCTTTTTTCGTCCATGAATGTTTTCAGGAATGCGCGGTAGTCTTTAAGGATTGCCGGGTTATAACCCTCGATTCCGAAATCGGCATTGATGTCGGCAACCTTGATACCCTGACCATTGACACCTGCCACGAGATTACGGGCCACGAAATGCCCCGGACCGGACCAACGCCCGTCATTGCCGCTAGCGAAATCATAAAGGATTTTCATTTCCGGCAGTTGCATCGTAAAGCCGCTCGCCGGGTTCGAGACCGTGATGTTTTTATATTCCGCGTCCAGCTTGGCGAAGTTCTCAAGATTTTCATCCCATATCCCCGCGGCTTTCTGCGCGCCGATATCCACCTTGATCGCCTGCGTCTGTTTTGCATCCATCAGGATGATCGGCGTCGGGATGGCGACCGCCATTTTCCATTGCCCTGGCACATCATGCGGCGAGGCATTGACCGAAATCATGCCGATATCGAGATGCGATCCGTCGGGATAGGTGATGCGCGCGTGGGGCAGCGTCACGGCGTAATAAGTCCCGGCCTGTTCCACCATCACATCCCCGTCATATTCGAGTTTTACTTTTCCGGCGGGGTCCACGGCGTTCTTCTGGTAAGTCAGGATTTTTTCAAACGTCGCTTTGAGCTTGGCGGCGCCTTCCGCGTTGATCGGCGGCGCGGCGGCATGAACAGGCGCGGCAAAATTCAAAAAAAGGACAAGAAAAAGAAACGGCAGGAAGCGGCGGAATGGCATGGGAACCCTTTTGTTATGAATCGCAGTGTATTTAAGCAAATACGGCGGCTTTGGCAAAGGTAAAGTTTTTGACGGATATAGGATAATTGATTAAGATCAGATCATGGAAGATCCTACGATATGGAGAAATATAATCGTACCCGTTATAGATTTATTATTTCGGCGGCCACCCCCAATTCCTGGACGTCCGCGTTCACATTCAAATACATCTGAAATTTCCAGCGAGTTTTCTGCCTCTGTAAAACCTGACAAAAAAGCGCGGATTATAGATTTTGACACGCGGCAGCCCCGTGAACCCTGATATGAAAGAAATCCAGAAATTCATGCGGGGCTTTTACGCTCTTCTCCTGATTTGTATCCTTTCAGCCTGCATCGAAGTCAAGGACACAGGCGAGTATTGGGCCAAGGGAACAATCGATCCCGCCCTCGAAGGCCAGTGGACCGTGCAATCGAAAGACGGCCCCGGACATCTGGTTTTTACAAAGGACGGCCCTCAATATCATCTCTTCACCGCCGCTCCCAAAGAACCGGACAAGGAAGAAGGCCTGCTGAGAACAATCGAATATGGCGGCCATAAATTTGCATTGCTGGTCGATCCGAAGAATACGGCATACGGCAAACTCTGGCCTTACGAAGTCAAGGACGGCACGCTGAATGTTTTCGGCATCGATGCGACAGAGACGAAAGAAGTCAACGCCATGACCGATGCGGATATTCAAAACAAAGAACATCCTTCGGCCCCCATGATCGAAAAACTGGATGAGCGTTCCCTGCAGGCGCTTGTGAAAATTTATGAAACATCGCCGAACTGGGCGCCGGGTTTTTCAGCCATAAAAGTAAAGTAGTTTGTTCCTTATATGAGTGTTTCCAATAAAGCTGTGGCATCGCGCAATCCTGTCCTTGCGCTTCTCGGCCCTACCAACACCGGCAAAACCCATTACGCGCTGGAGCGTATGATGGCACATCGCACCGGCGTCATCGGCTTCCCCCTGCGCCTGCTGGCCCGTGAAAATTACGACCGCGTCGTCGCGCACAAGGGCGCGCATGCCGTGGCCCTCGTGACCGGCGAGGAAAAAATTATCCCGCCCAAGGCCCGCTATTTCCTCTGCACCGTCGAGGCCATGCCCATCGAACAGGAGTTCGATTTCCTCGGCATCGACGAGGTGCAGCTCTGCGCAGACCCCGAACGTGGCCATGTATTCACGGACAGGGTACTGCGCGCGCGGGGCCTTCAGGAAACCATGTTCATGGGCGCGGATACGATGCGGCCTGTGCTCTCGGCCCTTGTCCCCGGCATACAATTTGAAACACGCGACCGCCTCTCGCAGCTTTCGTATAAGGGTTACAAGAAACTCGCCCGCCTGCCAAAACGCAGCGCCATCGTCGCCTTTTCGCTGGAAGATGTGTACACGATTGCCGACCTTATAAGACGACAGCGCGGCGGCACGGCGGTCGTCCTCGGCGCCCTCAGCCCGCGCACAAGGAATGCGCAGGTCGATATGTACCAAAGCGGCGAGGTTGATTTCATGGTGGCGACGGACGCCATAGGCATGGGCCTCAACATGGATATTCATCACGTCGCGCTCGCCTCCACCCGGAAATTCGACGGGCAGAAGCCGCGCAACCTCACCCCCGCCGAAATAGCGCAGGTCGCGGGCAGGGCAGGGCGCTATATAAAAGACGGTACCTTCGGCGTTACGGGCCGCCAGCAAAGCCTCGACCCCGAAACTGTCGAGGCCATCGAAAATCATGATTTCAAAAATTTGCAGGAAATATACTGGCGTAACGCCGATCTGGAATTTAACTCGCCTCTGGGCTTGCTGCGTAGCCTTGAACGTCCCTCCGGCGACCCGGTGCTGACACGCGGTCGCCCCTCCGACGATTATTTAACGCTGCAAGCTCTTTGTGCGCAGGACGACATCATGGCCATGACATCCGGCCCGGAACAGGTGCGCCTGCTCTGGGATGTTTGCCAGATCCCCGATTTCCGCAAGACTTTGAGCGATACCCATCAGGCCATGATCGCCGAAATCTATCGACACCTGATGAGCGGCCCGCTGGAAGAGGACTGGACGGCGCAGCAGATCGAGCGCCTCAATAACGTTCAGGGCGACGTTGATACGCTGATGGCCCGTATTGCCCATGTGCGCACATGGACCTATATATCCTTCCGGCCCGAATGGCTCCGCAATGCCGCGCATTGGCAGGAGCGGGCGCGGTTCATCGAGGACAGGCTTTCGGATGCCCTTCATGAGGCCCTGATCAGTCGCTTCGTGGACCGCCGCGCCGCCGCCCTGATGCGGGAAATGCCCGAAGGACAGGAGCTTTTGGCCGGAGTCCGGGCCAATGGCGAGGTGGTGGTGGAAGGTCATTTGATTGGACATTTACAGGGGTTTTCGTTTATACCGGACGAAACCGCGAAAGGGGCGGAATACAAGGCGGTGATTGCCGCCGCCCGTAACGTTCTCCGGAGCGAGATTGAAAGCCGAATAAAGACCATGCTTGATGCAAAGCCGACCCAGTTTAAACTAGCCGACGACGGCCGGATTTCGTTCCAGAAAAATCCGACCAACCCGCTGCCCGGCGACCCGATTGCCCGCGTCCGCAAGGGGCAGGCGGCGCTGTCCCCCGATATAGAAATAACCGAAAGCGAACTGTTAACCGGGCAGGATAAAGCCGCGGTTAAGGATTTTATTGCCGCATGGCTGAAAACCCATATTAAAGAAATCCTCGGGCCTCTGGCCGACCTGGAAAATACGGATGAACTTCCCGGCCCGGTGCGCGGCATATGTTTCCAGCTATATGAAGCCATGGGCATCGTCCCGCGTGAAAATCTCGAAGATCTGATCGCCTCGCTTGACCCGCAAATGCGTCAGGCATTAAGGACCAAACAGGTTCGCCTCGGCCCCATCCTCGTGTTTTTACCTGCATTGAACAAACCTGCCGCCGTGCGCCTGCGCGGCCTGCTCTGGAGTTTGTGGAACGACAAGCCGCTGCCCGCGAAACTGCCATCCGATGGCATGGTGTCATACAAAATCGATCCAAAGGACATCGATCCCCGCTTTAATCAGGCGATCGGCTATCCCGTCTATGGCCCGCGCGCGATCCGCATCGACATGCTCGACCGCGTGATCAATGCCGTCTACGAAAAGGCAAAAGACGGCAAGTTCAAGGCCGAACATAAAATGGCCGAATGGCTGGGTTCCTCAATTGACGATCTCTATGCCGTGCTGGAAGCCATGGGCCACCGCAAGATTATAGAAGAGGTAAAGCCCGTTGAGGCCGCGCCTGCCCAGCCCGCCGCTGAAATTACCGAAAAGCGTGCCGAGGTTCCATCGGATGTTCTTGAAGGCCAGACAGCCTTTGATTTCGGCGTTGCGCCCGCGCCGCAAGCTGCGCCTGAAATTAAAGCCGAAGCAAAACCCGACATTAAACCCGAACTGGCCACCTTTCGCCTGAAAAAAGGCAAGGCCTTTGAGAAAAGCAGGTTCGAAAAGAAGCCCTTTGAAAAACCGCAACACGGCGAAGGCAAAAAGAATTTCGAGAAAAAGAAATTTGATAAACGCGGCGGCGGAAAAAAATTCGACAAAAAATTCGACAAAAAATCCGAAGGGCCGAAAATCATCAGCGCGGTTTCGCGCGTCCAGGCGGATTCGCCCTTCGCCATACTGGAGCAGCTTAAAGTCAAAAAAGATGCGTCTGGTTCATAAATTTTTACTTCCTCTATGTATTGTCGTTCTTTTAACTTCGTCGGCCCATGCCGCGCGATTCACTGGGAATTATTTGCTCGGCGTTTGCGCCAGCGATGCAAGCGGGAAAGAACTCACCCCCGGCGGCCATGCCGCGTGCCAGTCCTACATCGCCGCGATCATTGATTATCACAACCTTGTCCGCTCCATGGGCGGTGCACCGGGCGTTTATTTCTGCGTTCCTGAAGATGTTCCTATGAACAAACTGCAGAATATTGTTGCCGCCTATCTTTATAAAAATAAAAATGAGCATGGCAGCTTTGTCGCCGCGCCGGGTGTGGCGATGGCGCTTTACGCCGCATACCCGTGCGGGAAACGCAAAAAATGAAAAGGCCCATAACGATAGAACGAACGGGGAAGGATTACCTTGTCCCGAAAGATTTTTTTGAAATACTGACGCGCCGCCTGCTGCCCGTTATATCGCTGACCTATGTATCGTCGGTCATTGGCATTGCCGCCGAGGATGGGCAGCATTTCATTCATTATCTTTTCGAAGACAAAAGCGCCTATCTTATGGCGCTTCTGGTGGTGCTGTGGGTGTCTTTCCCCGCGATCCTCTGGATTCTCCTGAAGGGCAGCCATCTCTACAGCCATCTCGCCGATCTCTGGTACAAGATTTGCGCTGCTCTGATGATGATCCTCCTCGGCATGAGTTATATACTCTTCCCCGAAGCCGGCATGTACGGCCTGCGCACATATTTTGTCGCCTCAGTCCCGATTCTGGTTGTGCTGTATTGTTTTTTCATCAGGGGTGGCCTGCCGCCGCTGGCCGCGCACCCATTAACCGCGCTCGGCGCGACCTTCCTGATCTACGGCGCGATTATCAATTTTATTCACTAAGAATTTTTCACCACGGATTAACACAGATACACACAGATTATTCTTGAGTAATATTTTATCTGTGTTTATCCGTGTTCATCCGTGGTGTTTTAATTTTTAAAAATGATTCATAATATATCCCAATAACAATATCTGCGGCACCGTGACAATCGGCATCGATAGCGCAACTTTCCATGATCCCGTGGTCTGCCGCAGGATCAGCATTTCCGTGTAATCCGTCGAAACCCCGGCCATCAGGAACGCAAACGCATTCCCGGGCGCCGCCGCCTGGTGGAAAATCACAGAAGCAATTGGCACCGACCCTTCCGAACAAACCTCGATAATCGTGGCCGCGATCAGTGTCATGCCAAGCCCGAGCAGGGTAGGGCCCAGCCATTCATGGAACATATGGGTTGGAATAAACGTCTGGATCGCCGAGGCAATTACAACGCCTAGCAATAGCCAGCGCACGAGCATGCGACCCTCGCTCGCCCCCGTCTTGGCGATGTCGGTAAAAAAAGACGGTGTGAGGCGAAAGCTCTTCAGGCGCTCCCGTGCATCCTGAATCACCGAAAAATTTCCCGGAATTTCCACCGTATTGGGGTTCTCCGGCAATATCCCCGCCTTTACAATCGCCATATAGGCCAGCCCGGTGACAAACGCGACAACACACGATCCGGCGATAAAAATCAGCGTCCATTTGACACCCACAAGGGAAAATAAAATCAGCGTCAGCGAAAACGAATTCCACGGGCTGGCTATTAAAAACGCCATGATCTGCGCAAGGCTGACCCCGCGTTCATAAAGCTTCGCCGCCACCAGCAAAATCCCGTGTGAACACAGATCGAGAAACACACCCGCAATAACCGCCCGGACAATACCGCTGGCGCTGCCGCTTCGCCCCATCATCACCTGGAAATACTCACGCGGCACCTTGTTCATCAGGCCGACAAAAAAAATCCCCGCCAGCACGCCCCACCACATCGAACCCAGCATTGCCAGCGCAGCCTCCGCATACCGGTCGATCCACCAGCTATGCAATCCTGTGAAATACATAAAAATCGGCAAAACGATTAGAAACAGGCTGCCATAAAAAATAATATCGATCCTGCGGCCATGGTCATGGCCGCTTTCGCAGCAGGCGGGAGTTGCATGTTCAGTTATCATGATTAGTCAAAGCGTTTGAAGAGATCCTTTAATTCATCGATCTTGGCATCCTTGGATTTACCGCTGAGAAAGGCCTCGGTCACGCAGGTGCTTAAGTATGTTTCAAGGATATTGGCTTCGACCGAACGCATGGCAGCACGCACGGCCCGCATCTGGGTCAGGATATCAATGCAATAACGCTGGTCCCCGATCATTTTCTTAATGCCTTCAATCTGCCCGGCAATGCGGTTCAGTTTTTTCAGTTCCGCATGGTGCGACGGGTATTTGGCGGCAGGGTCTTTTGGCATTCGAACTCCTAACGGATAATTTTTACAACCGTATAGCCTGCATAATAGATGAGGGTATTGATATCCTTATCATTCATGGTTTTTCCGGATTTAAAATCAAGCGCAACTTCATGCGTATCGAGGTTTATATCCACGTTGTCGATTTCGTCGCGCTTTTTGAAAACTTTCTCAATGGATTGCGCGCAAATATCGCAAACCAGCCCGTCCACCTTGACTGTAACATCGTCCGGATGGTCCGGAATATGGTGAGCCTGCGCAGAAAAAGCCGAAATCCCGAGGATAAAAGCCAGCAACATTAAAAGTCTCATCGTCTACCTCCTAGAACGTGTACATGGCATTGAATAAAACGCCGCCATCAAGGTTATACCCGGCCTCGATCAGCGCCGCGCCTTTGAAAACCCGGACCAGCGGCGTAAGGGAAAATTTGTCATTCAGTCCCGCGTCATAATCCGCTTGCAGCATCAGCCACGTATGTAAATCTCCATGTCCTCCTATATAAGGCGCAATCCCAACGCGTGCCATGTGTTTGGCGAATTTTTCAGTGTCATCCGCCCATAAAAAACGGTTTTCATAGGAGGTAAAAAGACGGCGGTTTTCCCAATCGGCCGACAAGCCGGTATAAACGGCGGGATCAACAGCGCCCTCGTTATGCGCCGCGCCCAGCCCGGCATCGATATAAACGTTGCCCTGCGATTCGGACATGTTCCAGCGTTTCAAAAGATAATTAATCTGCGCCGCGTCTATATGCGTATTGGCGTCCTGCAGGTATTCATGATCGAGGCCGATGGAATAGGTGGCTGTAGGCGAATAGAAAACATGCAGCGCGTTGCCGCTGGCGTCATTCATGGTCATGACGGTCCAGCCGCCGGGATAGCTGATAGGACGGGCCAAAGCTGGAGACGACAAAACCAGTGCTGAGCATAGAATTCCAACAAACCTCATTATCCTATCATATACCTATAGGGGGTATATAGGCAATCAAAATATCCATGTTTATTCACGCCTGTTCATGGTTTAATATTTATGTATGACCCATTTTCCAAAGCGCCTGGTCTATGTCGATGATGAGCAGAGCGTGCGCCATGTCGTAAGGGAGGCGCTGGAACGGCTGGACCCCGATATTATTCTTGTAACTTGCTCGGGCGGCGCGGAATTAATGAGCCGCCTGCGCGAACTCCAGCCCGACCTGATTCTCCTCGACCTGAAAATGCCGGACATGAGCGGCCCCGATATTATCGACGCCCTGCACAAGCGCCCGGAAGGAGCAAATATACCGGTATTATTTATAACCGGCACCAAGGTGGAAATGACCGACGAATATAAAAACCTCGGCGTGATCGGCGTGATCCACAAACCGCTGGATGTTTTGAAGCTGCGCGAAACGATTGGGAAGTTCTGGGCAGAATATATGGAATCTAGGATTCCCGGCTAACCGTATATTCCACAAGATCATCCAGCAGCGCCCGGAACGGGTGATCCGGCGCTTCCGCCAGAGCCAGCCGCGCTTTCTGCCCGTAAGTGCGGGCCAGCGCCAGCGACCCTTCAATCGTTTTATGACGCATAATAATCTCCATGGCTTTCGCAAGATCGGCCGGGTCATGGCTTTTCTCCGCCATCACTTTTTTCCAGAAGACTTTCTCGGAATCATTGGCGGCTTCCATGGCCAAAATCACGGGCGCCGTAATTTTCCCCTCGCGGAAATCATCCCCGGTTTTCTTGCCGAGCTTGGCCTCGTCCGCCGAATAATCGAGAGCGTCATCGGCAATCTGGAACGCGATCCCAAGATTAAGCCCGTATTCCGCCATCGCCCCCGCCGCGTACTGGTCCGTCTCCGCGATCACCGGCCCGACCTGACAGGACGCGGCAAACAGCGCCGCCGTCTTGGCTTTGATGATATCCATGTATTGATCCATGGACGTATCCGGGTTCCCGGCGGTTGTTAACTGCATGACTTCCCCTTGCGCGATAATCGCCGAGGCATCGGACAAAATGCGCAGCACATCCAGCGAGCCGTCATCGACCATCAACTGAAAAGCCCGCGAAAACAGGAAATCCCCAACCAGCACGCTGGCCTGATTGCCGAAGATAAGATTGGCAGGCGTCTGTCCGCGCCGCTCCTGGCTTTCATCAACCACGTCGTCGTGCAAAAGCGTGGCGGTGTGGATAAATTCAACCGAGGCCGCAAGGTTCTGCGCCCGCTTCATATCGGCACCGTACACAGCGGCGCAGGCCAGGGTGAGCAGGGGCCGCACGCGCTTCCCCCCGGCAGCGATCAGGTACGTCGCAAGCTGCGGGATAAGGGAAACAGGCGAATCCATGCGCCGCACGATTTCCTCGTTCACCTCTTTCATTTCGGAGGCCAGAAGACGCGAAAGCTGCTCAAGCGGGTTTTGAAATGAATTAGCCATATAGAAACTTTCTATTCAACGTTCGCACTAAAGCAATTTGCATTCCCGGTTCCCTGCGCCTACTCGCGCAGAGATTAACTTCGAAATATCATTATGACCATAATCTTTTGCAACGTTGACAGCTGCTACAGTATGACAATCGTTTTCGGCTGCTCCATGATCAAGTAGTAATTTTACTATTGAAAGATGGCCATGTTTAGCAGCAGAAAAGAGTGCTAGATGACCTGCGTGAACATCGGCACCTCTCGCCAAGAGAAGTTTTACCATGTCATCATAGCCGCTCATCGCTGCGCAACTTAGTGCTTGATCATCGAGAGCATGAATGTTAGCGCCATTATCCAGCAAGACACCAACAGTTGTTAATAGATTTTCACAGGCAGAAAAACGTAGAAGTATTTCATTAAAGATGTGAATATTCGTAGCAAGCATAGTAATTGTGAAAGTAAAGACTACCGAAACCGTAAGCACAGTTCGCCACAAAATTTTTGCAACATTCTGAAACGTAAGTAAATGACTCATAAAGGCCTTTTAATGCATATCGGGCCGGGATGCAATTCGCACCGCCGTTCAGCGATCCTGCATTTCCTGCGCGCGTGTATCTTGCGCGGATGTTTTTTCGGAAGGCTGATCTTCTTCGGGCGGGTCTTCACCAAACGATTTTTTAGGTTTTTCGAGAGCGGTCTCGCTTTTGGCGCTCTTCATTTCATCGACCGGCGGAGTTTCCGTTTCTTCTGGCGTGATGGTGATGGTGCGCATCTGGCTGCGCTGGACCTTATTCTTGCGGTATTGTTCTATAATCGAAGCTATGCCGCCAGCAGGTTTTTCCTCGCCAGCCTCTTCATCGGGTTGACCCGCCGCCGGCTGCATCTTGCGCACGGGAATTTTTTTGGGTTCATCCTCATACTTTCCCGCCGCCAGCGCCTTGTATTTATCCCATACCTTGTCGGCAGCAACCTCGTCATCGCCCTTGGCGGCAGGCGCATCATCCAGATCCTGATCATCAACCGCCTGCGTATTATCTTCATCTTTAAGCGGCGCAAATGGCTTTTTTTGATCATCGCTGTCATTCAGGAGCTCGTAGTTCATATGGCCGTCGGTTCGCTCTTTACGAGCCCCGAGGGTGGTGTAGGATAGGCCGTCACCGCCCATTTTCTCCACGTCCTGAGCCTGCGCCGGGCAGGCCATGAAAAGGGAAAAAACGGTGAATATAAAAAGATAACGCATACCCCTATTATTAAAACGTTTATGACCGGTAAGCAAATAATTCAGATACGCAAGGCCGCCCTGAAGGACCTCGAGGTTCTCCGGGCCATGGCCCTCGATATGCGCCTGCTCAAGGATACAGGCTATTTCGACCGTATCTTTGAGGAACAGGAAGCCGGGCGGCGCAAGATGCTGATCGCCTCATATGAAGGCAAGGACGCCGCCTATTGCATCCTCAACTGGGAGCCTAAATACGGGTTCTATAAGGCGCAGGGCATCCCCGAAACGCAGGATATAAACGTCCTCCACGCCTTCCGCCGCAAAGGCATCGCCACCGCCCTGATCGCCCATTGCGAAACCCTCGCCCGGCAAAAGGGCTGTAAAACCATTGGCATCAGTGTTGGCGTCCATTCATCCTACGGCCCGGCGCAGATTTTATATGCGAAACTCGATTACCTCCCCGACGGGCAGGGCGTAACCTACGACCGCAAAATCGTCGGCTTCGGCGAGTTCAGGGCCGTGGACGATAATTTATGTTTGATGATGGTGAAATCCCTCTCCCTCAATCCCTCTCCCTAAAGGGAGAGGGAAAGGAGCGCGAAGCGCGACAGGGAGAGGGTAATTAACTTTTTTGACTTTCCCCGCAAATATGCTAAATCCTTGCCTCAAGTGGTTTTTCCGGAGATTTTCTTATGACCAAATGGGTTTACAGTTTTGGCGAAGGCAAGACCGAGGGCAATGCCACGATGCGGGAATTGCTCGGTGGCAAGGGCGCTAATCTCGCCGAAATGGCCAATCTGGGCCTACCAGTGCCCCCCGGCTTTACAATTACCACCGAGGTCTGCACCCATTATTACAAGCACGGCAGGGCCTACCCCGACTCCCTGAAAAAGGAAGTCGAGGCGGCACTCGCCTTTGTTGAAAAAACCGTGAAGGTGAAATTCGGCGATGTGAATAACCCGCTGCTTGTTTCAGTGCGTTCCGGCGCCCGCGCCTCGATGCCGGGGATGATGGACACGGTCCTGAACCTTGGCCTCAACGATGAAACGGTCGAGGGTCTCGCGAAAAATTCGGGTGATGCAAGATTCGCCTGGGATTCCTACCGCCGTTTTATCCAGATGTATTCCGATGTCGTGCTCGAAGTCGATCACCACGAATTCGAAGACATCATGGACAGCTACAAGCGTCATAACAAAATCACCAACGACACCGAAATTACAGCCGAGGGCTGGAAGGGCATTGTCTCTGAATACAAGGAAATCGTCGCCCGCGAACTGGGCAGGCCGTTCCCCACCGATCCGCACGAACAGCTCTGGGGCGCGATCGGCGCGGTATTCAATTCATGGATGACGCCGCGCGCGGTGACATACAGAAAGCTCAACGACATTCCTGCCGAATGGGGCACCGGCGTCAATGTTCAGGCAATGGTCTTCGGCAACATGGGCGCAGATTGCGCGACCGGCGTCGCCTTCACCCGCGATCCATCGACGGGCGAGAATTATTTCTACGGCGAATACCTGATCAACGCGCAGGGCGAAGACGTGGTGGCCGGCATCCGCACCCCCCAATCCCTGACGAAATACGGGCGCGAAAAGGAGAACAGCAAACTCCCCTCGATGGAAGAATCCATGCCGGAAGTATTCGCGAAACTCGAAAAACTGCGCAACAAACTCGAAACCCATTTCCGCGACATCCAGGACATAGAATTCACCGTGCAAAAGGGCGAGCTTTACATGCTCCAGACCCGCAACGGCAAGCGCACGGCAAATGCTGCGCTTAAAATCGCCGTCGATATGGTGAAGGAAAAACTGATTACGGAAGACGAGGCGCTGCTCCGCATCAACCCGCAATCTTTGGACCAACTTTTGCACCCGACGCTCGACCCGAAAGCCGAGAAAAAAGTCGTGACGAAGGGCCTGCCTGCCTCACCGGGCGCGGCGTCCGGCAAGGTCGTCTTCTCCGCCGACGAGGCCGAAGTAAAATCGCATAACGGCGAAAAGGTCATCCTCTGCCGCCAGGAAACATCCCCTGAAGACATTCACGGCATGCATGCCTCCGAAGGCATCGTCACAAGCCGTGGCGGCATGACCAGCCACGCCGCTGTCGTGGCAAGAGGAATGGGCAAGCCCTGCGTCGCAGGCGCTGGCGAACTGCACATTGACTACAAGGCAAAAATTATCCGCGTCCGCGATCACCAGATCCGCGAGGGCGAAATCCTGACCATCGATGGCTCCACCGGCGAGGTCATGATCGGCGAGGTTGCCACCATCCAGCCCGAAATGTCCGGCGCCTTCAGCACCATCATGGAATGGGCCGATGCCCGCCGCCGCATGAATGTACGCGCCAACGCCGAAACCCCGCTTGATGCAAGAACCGCCCGCGAATTCGGAGCGGAAGGAATTGGTCTATGCCGCACAGAACATATGTTCTTCGACCCGGCAAGAATCCAGAACGTGCGCGAAATGATCTTCGCGGTGACCGAAGAAAAACGCCGCGCCGCGCTGGCGAAACTTCTGCCGGAACAACGCTCCGACTTCGCGCAGCTATTTGAAATTATGGACGGCTTGCCGATCACGATCCGCTTGCTCGACCCGCCCCTGCATGAATTCCTGCCGCACGAAGCCGAAGATATTACAAACTTCTCGAAGGCCGCGAAAATCGACGAGGACACGGTACGCCGCCGCCTGATGGATTTGAAAGAAACAAACCCGATGCTGGGCCATCGCGGCTGCCGTCTTGGCATCACTTATCCTGAAATCTATGAGATGCAGGCCCGCGCGATCTTCGAGGGCGCATTGCAGGCCGCCGCCAAAAGCGGCAAGCCCGTAACGCCGGAAATCATGATCCCGCTGGTCGCCACAAAAAAAGAACTCGCTATGATGCGCGAAGTCGTCGACAAGGCCGCGCAGGATGTTTTCAGGGAAAAAGGCAGGTCGCTGGAATACATCACCGGCACCATGATCGAACTCCCCCGCGCCGCGCTGACAGCTGGCGACATTGCGCAGGTCGCGGACTTCTTCAGCTTCGGCACGAACGATTTAACGCAGACCACCCTCGGCATGAGCCGTGACGACGCCGCGAATTTCCTGCCCTCTTATATTGCACAGGGCATTTTCGAACGCGACCCGTTCACCACCATCGACACCGAAGGCGTCGGCGCGATGATCGAAATCGCCAAGGAACGCGGGCGCAAATCGAACCCGTCCCTCAAGCTCGGTATCTGCGGCGAACATGGCGGCGACCCGGCCTCGATTGAATTTTGCGAAAAGGTCGGTCTCGACTATGTGTCCTGCTCGCCCTACCGCGTGCCGATTGCACGCCTCGCAGCTGCGCAGGCCAGTATCAAAGAAAAACAGGTTAAAACCATCCCCCTCAAAAAAGGCCTCGCCGCGGCGGAGTGATTCCCCATTTTTGCCCCTCCTCTCCCTTTGAGGGAGAGGGTATACGTATTATTAAAACTCATCTATTCCCCCTCGCCATAAAACCCCGCCGCGAGTATAATGAATCATGATCAAACAGAATCCCGAGTCCGAAAACAATTCCGAAGACGAACCCACCTTCGACATGTACCACCTCTTCAGTCGCTGGGATTTTCTTCTGCTGGTCCTCTTTGTCCTTATAACGCTTGCCTTGACGGTTCTGATAGTTATCCGCGATCAGGTTGTTTGATTACCTGGAAGGGAAGATCATCCCGCCCAATTTCGTTATCTTTAAGTAACGCGATCCCCACATCCCCGCAACTTGAGCGCATCTCGCCGATCAGTTCGCCATTAACACGAATCTCGCTCCCCCCCTTAATCCCCCCCGCAAGCGGGGGGGAAAGCGACGCCGCAGGCGGAGCAAGGGGGGGAGTATTTAAATGAATCGTATACAACCGCTTCTTCACTAGTCCCCGGTAATTCATCCGCGCCGTAAGCTCCTGCCCCATATAGCAACCCTTCTCAAAGGAAATGCCGTTCAGCTTATCAATATTGGATTCCAGCAGCGTTGATTTTTCCGGGATCATGTCCCGACTGCCGTCCGCGACGGTGAGCATAATCCTGTGCCGATCCCAGGTTTCGAATGGCTTTTCTTCAAGAATTGGCTTTTCAAATGAACGAAAACCTATTTGCGGATGACGGGGATCGGAGTATTTCGCCCCCTCTCCCTTAATCCCTCTCCCCCTGAAAGGGGGAGAGGGAAAGGAGGGGCTGCAAGCCCCGACAGGGAGAGGGGGCCAGATCGCAAAAACTGTTATTTCTTTTATGCATTTAATCTCCACCTTCGCCCGCAACTTATGCATCGACAGCCGCCTTGCAAGATCCTCCGCCCGCGCGCCGCCTTCACATTCAATGCAAATTGAATCCCCATGTTCCGTGATAAAAAAATCATGCAGGAATTTCCCCTGCGCCGTCAGCAGGCACGCATAAACGCAAGGCTGCGTATCCAGCAGGTTAATATCATTACTGATTAGGCCCTGTAAAAATCCGCGCCGGTCCGGCCCGGAAACCTTAACAAGGCCGCGGTTCGGGAGGGTTGTGAAATAAGGCGCTTCTGTCATTATATTCCTTAATGAACATCCTTTTTATCACATCCAGCCGCATTGGCGATGCGGTTTTGTCGACCGGCCTGCTGGATCATATAGCGCGCGCGCATCCGCAGACTAAGGTCACCATTGTCTGCGGCCCGCTGACCACCTCGCTGTTCGAAGGCTACCCGAATCTGGAGCGCATCCTTCCCCTGAAAAAACAGAAATATAACCGCCACTGGTTTGACCTCTGGCGTCAGGCATCGGGAACCAGGTGGGACATGATTGTCGACCTGCGCAACTCTCTTGTCTCGCGCCTGCTGCGGGCCGATCGTAAATTCATTTTCGGGTCATATATAGATCCAGAACTTCACAAGGTGGAGCAGAATGCCGCCATCATGAAGCTCGATTATGTACCTGCGCCGAAATTGTGGTTCACGGCGGAGCAAAATGAGAAAGCCTCACAATTAATTCCTTCTTTAAAAATGTCATCCCCCGGCTTGACCGGGGGATCTCGTGAAACCGGGACGGGATCCTCCGCTTTCGCGGAGGATGACAGGCAAAGGGTGTTGGCCATCGGCCCCACCGCCAACTGGCTCGCCAAAACCTGGCCTGCTGACCGGTTCATCGAGATCATAAAATTCATGACAGGGGAAAATGGCCCCATGCCCGGCGCCCGTGTCGCCGTTTTTGCCGCGCCCGGCGAAGAACCTGCCGCGTACGAGGTTTTAAATTCCATCCCCGAAAATCGCCGTATCAATGTCATCGCCAAAACCGATCCCGGCACGGCGGCGGCAGCGCTGGCTCGTTGTAATTTTTATATAGGCAACGATTCAGGCCTGATGCATTGCGCGGCGGCGGTAGGCGTGAAGACGCTCGGCCTTTTCGGCCCAAGCTGGCCGCATCTCTACCGCCCATGGGGAGCGCATTGCAATTATGTGGCTACGCCCGAAAATTTCGATGAACTGATCGCGTATGAAGGCTACACCCCCAAAACCGCGCCCTGCCTGATGACATCGCTTACGATCGAAGCTGTAAAAGACCGTCTCCAGAAATTTTAATTATTAAGCTTGCTATCAGCGCCTGTCGCAGGAGAGTAGGGCTTGTTTCTTTCGGTCGCCGGGTCGGTATGATCATACTTGGCGTTGGCGCCAAAATAATTCGTCCGCGCTTCTTTGGCCACGGTGAAAGGAACATCGTCCACGCGCTCCCAGCCTTTGTCGCCCATGCAGGTTTCAAAATCGTGATAATCGCTGTGCTCGGCCAGCAACGCGCCATCATGATCGGGCGATTCCCAGTCGGCCATTTTCTTTTCATCCGGTGTCATGCCCTGCGTGCTTTTATCCGGTGGAATGGTATTGCGTAAGGAATCCATGCGGCTGGTTTCGCGTATATCGACCACGCACTGACTGATATCGCGATTAAGCTGCGTCTGCGCATCAGTCCCTCGCGCATAGATGGCTTCGGATATGTTTTTGCGCTGCCAGAACTGCGCGCCGTTAAGATCTGTGTTCGCGCAGGCGGACACGGTCAGGACACCGCTTAGAATAAGAAGGGATTTTTTAAAAGTCATCAACGCACCACCTCGAATAATTCAATCGTTATTGTTCATCATCGGAATAAATCACGTCATGAGGCGCCTTGATCGGGTGGGGCATGTGCATCACGCGCTCCCATCCCTTGGACTTCATGCAGCCATCGAAATCGCGGTAATTCCTGTCCGTCTGGAATTTTACGAATGCCTTGGGCGGCGATTGTTCATCGGGATCGAGAACGCGGCCCTGTCTATCGGTTTTGATCGGGTCTTTCACGGTGCCCAGCTGTTCAAGCTCCTGCAATGCCACCACACAGCGCCCGATATCGCGGTCCAGAATTTGGTCTGCTTTTGGCCCTTGCTGGTAAACGGATTCGGACGTTGAAACGCGCTGCCAGTATTGGCCCTCATGGGGATCGTCCCAGGTGCATGCCGCCGCTAGGGTGGTGAGTGCAACTGCGCCAGTCAAAAGAAGTGAAGCCCTTAATTTCATGTATCTGTACCAGTATTAATTAATATGACTAAAGCACTGTAGAGTAATCTCCCGCGAAAGCCAAGCTTGAACATTTATAAAGAGTTTCCCCTCCCTAAGGGAGAGGATTAAGGGGAGGGTGTAGGATAGCAAATATTAATCCATACACCCCCACCTCAATCCTCCCCCTTAGGGGAGGAAGATCGAGCAGGATCAACCCACCACGTCTCCATGACCATCCCGTAAAGTGCTGTTTTATCATGTTTTTTTAAAGGACCCCATGAGGCCACATTATCGGCGCCTGCGTAATAAAGCGGGATCATATAAGCCCCCGCCATCAAAACCCTGTCCAGCGCCCGGGTCGTGGCGACCAGCGTTTCCCGGTCTTTCGCGTTGGCGATCTGCTGCGAAAGCGCGTCAATGGCCGGGCTGCAGATTCCAGGATAATTCCAGCGTGCCGGTTCCTTCGCCGCCTGGCATCCCCAGTATAAAAGCTGCTCGGTGCCGGGCGACAATGAATTGGACCAATAATTTGCCGTCATGTCGAAATCATATTCATTCATGCGCCCGATATAATTGGCGTTGTCCATCGTCCTGATATTCGCGGCGATCCCCATATGGGCAAGCGTGTTCTTGAAATTGATCGCGATTTTTTCATCCTCCGGCCCGTCGAGGATAATTTCAAAAGCGAAAGGCTTGCTGTCTTTTACACGCTTGCCATCTTTCACAATCCACCTGGCTGCTTTTAAGAGAGCATCAGCTTCAAGCATATTTTTCCGCCGCGCGGCAGGCGAAGCGGAGGAGGGCGGTACCCACGCGGCTCCAAAAGCCTCATCCGGAATTTTTCCCTTCCACGGATTTAAAACCTCAAGCTGTTTTGCATCAGGCATGCCCTGCGCCGCCAGTTCCGAATTGGGGTAATAGCTGGCGATGCGCTTGTACTGTCCATGGAACAAATTCTGGTTAATCCATTCAAAATCCAGAAGCAGGGTCAAAGCCTTGCGCACGTGAATATCATCGAACGGCGCGCGCCGCGTATTGAAAATAAACCCGCGCGTTTTCTCGGGCCGGTTATGCGGGATCGCGTTCTTGGTAACGCGCCCGTCCTTTACGGCAGGAAAATCATACCCGGTCGACCATTTCCCCCCGTCATATTCGCGGCGCAGGTCGAGGTTGTGCGATTTAAATGCCTCGAACGCCACCATGTCATTGCGGTAAAAATCATAAACGACTTTATCCGGGTTATAATGGCCGATGCTCGTGAACAAATCCTTCGCCCAGTAATTCGGATCGCGCTGGTAAACAATTTGCCGTCCCGGGTCGACCGATGCGATTTTATACGGCCCATTCAGGAGCGGCGGCTCCAGCAGCGGCGCATCGAATGTACGTCCCTGCCACCATTTTTTAGACAACACCGGCATCATGGCGAGGATCATCACGGTTTCCCGGTTATACCCGTCACCCAGCGTCAATTTCACTGTGTGATCGTCAATTTTTTCCGCCGTTTTCACCAGCGCGTAAACCCGCCGCATATTCGGGCGGCCATCCTTTTTCAACGTCTCAAAAGAAAACAGAACGTCGTCAGCCGTAATGGGGCTGCTGTCCTGGAAGCGCGCCTTCGGGTTTAAATGAAACGTAATGCTGGAACGATCCTCCGGTACATCGGCGCTCTCGGCGATCAAAGGGTACAGCGTGAACGGCTCATCCCACACGCGCACCATCAGCTTGTCATAGGCGAGGTTCAGCCCTTCCTTAGGCGCATTGCCTTTAATGCTGAAAGGATTAAGCGTATCGAAAGTGCCGATTCCGGCAATCCGTACGGCTCCCCCCTTGGGCGCATCCGGGTTGGCGTAATCGAGATGCTTCGCCTCTGGCCCGTATTTGGGTTTCCCGTGCATGGCAAGGCCGAAGGACGTTTCCGCATTGGCGGAACCGGAAAAAATCAGCACAATGGTGAAGAAGAAAAAAAGGAATCCAGATCGCAACATGGTTTCAGTCATATCAGAGCCGGGAAATCCTTCCAATCCCAATTTGAGCCGCATAAAACTTGTGAACGGCGATATTACGAAACAGGATACGGATTGCATTGTCTCTGTCATCCCCCAGAACCTTGAATATCGCGGGTCCTTAAACGCGGCGATTCTGGAAGCCGCGGGCGGAAAACTCGACGAATTCGTTCTTGAGAATATCTTCAAGCCGCGCCCCTGTGATATATACGCGGTCCCCGGCTTCGACCTTCCCTGCAAGCATATTTTATTTGCGATTCTCCCCAAATGGCGCTCCGACTTCGACCGCGACGAACGCCACTTGCTGACCATCTGCCGCAAGGCGATGGAAATCACCCGCGCCATGTGCCTGACATCGATATCCTTCCCCGCGCTGGCAACGGGCAGGGGCGGCTACCCGGCCCCAAAAGCCGCGCGATTGATCATTCAGGCGGTAACAGAACGCCTCGATGAATCATTCACCGAGGTAAGGCTGGTCAGCCCGGACGAAAATAAATGGAAAGCCTTCCACGAACGCCTGACAGCGTTGGGATGGGAGGAACAGTAATTCCTCTCCCTTTGGAAGAGGGTATTATAAAATCACGCCGCCTTCTTCAAAAACTCCGCCAGCTTCTTCTGCGGTCTCGGCCCGATATGGCTGATCACTTCCGCCGCCGCCATCGCCCCCAGCCGCCCGCAACGCTCAAGATCATACCCTTCGGTAAACCCGTACAGGAAGCCCGCCGCGAACTGATCGCCTGCGCCGGTGGTATCGATCACCTTTGCAACCGGCTCCGCCTTAATTTCTATGATCTCACTTGAAACGATGACCGCGCCTTTTTCGCTGCGCGTCAGCACCGCGATTTCACAGGTGTCCTGAACGGCTTTCAGCGCATCCTTAAAATTGTCTTTCTGGAACAGGGATTTGATTTCGTCCTCATTGGCGAAAAGAATATCGACGTGATTTTTTACAAGATTTAAAAAGTCATCACGGTGACGGCCGACGCAAAACGGGTCCGATAACGTTAGCGCCACCCGATGCCCGTCTTCATGCGCGTAATCGGCGGCAGTGATAAAAGCCTGCTTCGCCTGCGGCTTGTCGAATAAATATCCTTCAAGATACGTAACCTCTGCCGAAGCGATCATATCCGCATCCACGTCATCGGGGCCGAGTTCAACGCTCGCCCCTAAAAATGTATTCATGGTCCGGTGCGCGTCCGGCGTAACCAGAATCAGGCAGCGTCCCGTCGGCGCCCCCATGGCGAGAGGCTGGGTATCGAAGGCAATGCCCTGCGCCCGCATATCATCCTGGTAAACCTTGCCAAGAACGTCCCCGGCAACCTTGCCGATAAACCCGCCTTTGCCGCCGAACGAGGCAAAACCAGCCATCGTATTGGCCGCCGACCCGCCGGAAGTCTCAACACCCTGCGGCATGGCCTCATAAAGCTCCAGCGCACGCTTGTCGTCGATCAGCGTCATCACGCCTTTTTCCATCCCATGCAGTCTCTTCTGCTCGGCGATAAAACCCTCATCCACTTGCGCCAGCACATCGACAAGGGCATTTCCAACGGCGACAACACCATAAATAGCTTCAGACATTAATTATTCCTTTTCAGTTTTCTGTAACCACGAGTAACCACGAATAAATGCAAATTTCTACAAAAAAATGAACCACCAAGACGCCAAGGACACCAAGAAGAATCATATTAAAGGCCCTTGGTATTCTTGGTGTCTTGGTGGTTAAAAATATCTGTGTTCATCTGTGTATATCTGTGGTTAAAAATACGCATGCCCAAAAAATCGCAAAAAAATATTAAGGAAAAAATCGTCGAAACGGCGCTGGATCTCGCCGCTACGCAGGGCTGGAATAAAACAACGCTGGCGGCGATTGCAAAAGCCTCGAAAATCTCCCTCGCGCAGCTCCACGAACAATTCGAGGATAAAACCGATATAATTGCCGCTCTTGGCCGCATGATCGATAAAAAGGTTCTGGAGCAGGCCGGCGAGGCCGATCCCGACGTGCCGCCAAAAGAACGCATCTTCGACATCATGATGGAACGCTATGACGCCCTGAATGAATACCGCCCCGGCATCGTAGCGATCCTCGACAGCTTTCTCCCCGACCCCAAGCAGGCGGTTATCAGCCTGCCGCATGTCTGCCGCTCCATGACCTGGATGCTGGAAGCCGCAGGCCTTGAGACATCCGGTATCCCCGGTGCGCTGCGTGTGGCCGGGCTAACCGTGATTCACCTTAAAACCCTGAGAATCTGGAAAAACGACGATAGCGCCGATTTATCCAAAACAATGGCCGCATTGGATAAATACCTGGGCCGGGCGGAGCAATTCGCTGGTATGATCAACTTATGAGTGGATTGTAATTGCCGCAATTAGGCTGTAATCATACTGTAACTGAATACAGGCATTATCTTTTCGATGGATTACGAACAGCATTTTCAGGACCGCATTGACGGCGTAAAGGCCGAGGGCCGCTATCGTTATTTCGCCCCGCTCGAAAGAATCAGGGGCCGCTTCCCCAAAGCCCTCTACCACGCGCCTGACGGCTCAAAAAAAGAAGTCACCATCTGGTGCTCCAACGACTATCTCGGCATGGGCCAGCACCCCAAAGTGCTTGAGGCCGCTCGCGAGGCGCTCGAATCCTGCGGCGCGGGAGCAGGGGGTACGCGCAATATTTCGGGTACCACACGCTACCACATCGAACTCGAAGAATCCGTGGCCGATCTTCATGGGAAGGAAGCTGGCCTGACCTTCTCCTCCGGCTATGTGGCGAACGAGGGCGCGCTAGCAACACTTGGGCAATTGCTGCCCGGGTGCGTAATTTTCTCCGATTCCATGAACCATGCCTCAATGATCCACGGCATCCGCGACAGCAAATGTGAAAAACATATTTACCGTCATAATGATACCGCTCATCTTGAAACGCTTTTGAAAAGCGTTGACCCGGCGCGGCCCAAGATAATCGCTTTTGAATCAGTCTATTCTATGGACGGCGATATATCCCCGATGAAGGAAACAATAGAACTCGCTGGAAAATATAATGCTTTAACTTATATTGACGAGGTCCATGCGGTCGGTGTCTATGGTCCGCGCGGCGGCGGCCTCGCCGAGGAACGCGGCCTGATGGACCGTATTGACGTTATCGAGGGCACGTTTGGAAAAGCCTACGGCGCGATGGGCGGTTATATCGCCGGCAAGCGCGCCGTCATCGATGCCATTCGCTGTTTTGCCTCCAGCTTTATTTTCACGACCAGCCTGCCGCCCTCCGTTCTGGCATCCGCCCGCGCTGCTGTGGAGCATTTGAAAGTCTCGCAAATCGAGCGTCAGAAAATTCGTATGAATGTCCAGATGCTGAAAGATATGCTGACCCGCGCTGATCTGCCCTTCATGCAGGGGCCCACGCACATCGTGCCGCTGGTGGTGGGAGAGCCCAATTGCTGCCGCGAGCTGACCGATATTTTAATGCGCGAGTATGATATCTACGTCCAGCCGATCAACTACCCGACCGTCCCGCGCGGCACTGAGCGCCTGCGTCTCACCGCCACCGCCGCCCATTCAAAAGAAGACATCGAGAAAATGGCGAATGTCCTGTCCCACCTGTGGACGACGCACCACGCGTTAAGGGCTGTGGCTTAAAGATCAAACCTGTAGAATTTTGTATCCACCGCCATGCGGGGAAAAGATGCGGGTAGGGTATCCGGATCAATCTTTTCAAATCCATTTTTCTCATAGAACCGGTGTGCGGCTAAAAATTTTGCAGTCGTGCCAAGATAGACGGTTTTCACATTTTGCCGCCGCGCATGATCGAGCAGGTGCGTTAAAAGCCGGGAGGCAACATTGTGGGGTTTGCCCCTGTAATCCGCATGCACAAACATTTTCCGCAGAGCGGTTTCGTTATTGCCGATATCTTTCAGGCCGATGGTTCCAACAATCTGGCCCTCGGACTGCCCAACCCAGAACCCTCCGTTGCCGGATTGATAGAACGTGGAAATTTCCATCAGGTCCGGCTGCTGTTCGTACGTGATAGGTATTTTAAATTCCTGCTGCTGGATGGGCACGATAACAGAGGCGATGGCCTCAGCGTCGTCCAATGTGGCATCCCTGATTTTAAACTTTCCAGCACAGTGGGATCCGAAGCTTGGAATTCACGTGACTTGAAGTCGCGG
>JADMIO011435023.1_pt1 | contig 23817 bp, 20 predicted proteins | sample 8958161 | NCBI WGS metagenome assembly JADMIO01 (sample SAMN16585339, study PRJNA669376) | soil metagenome | isolation source: Crop rotation soil | place: USA: Cullars Rotation, Alabama | collected 2011
CCGCGACTTCAAGTCACGTGAATTCCAAGCTTCGGATCCCACTGTGCTGGAAAGCTTCCGCCATGCTCCCACCCGTTCCACCCGGATGGCATCTGGTTTGTCCTGCCCCCAGCGCGTCGGCTTGACCCGGCCCGGCCTGCCCACGACCGTGAGCGCAACCGACGTGGGAGCCCTCCATGACCGAGACCACAGCCTCGAGCGCTGACTCCACTGCTGGCCGTGGGCCGCGCACCGGCGGCAACGGCACTGCTTACCGCGTGTTCGCCGGCCTCACCGCCCTGCTCGTGCTGGGCATCGTGGTGCAGTTCTTCCTCGCGGGCCTCGGCGTGTTCGGCGTCGACGGCCGCGAGCTCGAGAAGGCGACGAGCCTCGACCCGCACCGCGCGCTCGGCCACATCCTCGCGGGTATCGCGCTGCTCATGTTCATCGCCGCTCTCGTCGCGCGGGCCTCGAAGCTGGAGATCTGGGGCAGCCTCGCGCTGGTCGTGCTCATCGAGCTCGTGCAGGCCCTGCTGGCCTCGGGCGGCGAGGACCACGACTGGCTCGGGGGCCTGCACGCTCTCAACGGGCTGGTGATCCTGGGCCTGGCCGCGCGGCTGCACATGGCGTCGCGGCCGGCGCTCAGAGGCTGACGGTCCCCTCGGCGACGAGCACCGCCGGACCCGCCAGCAGAACCTCACCGTCGGCTCGCCACTCGACCCGCAGCCGGCCACCCGGCACGTCGACGTCGTACGACGTCCGTCCGCCGGCGACGTCCATGGCAGCAACGGCCGCCGCGCACGCACCGGTGCCGCACGACATCGTCTCGCCGACACCGCGCTCGTGCACGCGCATCGCGATGTGGTGGTCGTCGATCCGGCGGACGAACTCGACGTTGACGCCGTCGGGATAGGCGGCTGCTGGCTCGATCTCCGGGGGCGCGTCGAGCGCGATCGCGTCGAGGTCGGGCACGTCAAGCACGACGAGATGCGGGTTGCCCATCGACCAGCCGTGCGCCTCGTGCGCCACACCGTCCGTGACGACCTTCGCGTCCGGCAGGCGCTCGGCCGGGCCCATGCCGACGGTGACGTCACCGGTGGCAGGGACGTCGACGTCGCGCACGCCCGCGCGGGTGTCGATGCGCAGCGAGCCGGGCTGCTCGTAACCGGCGTCGACGAGATAGCGCGCGAACACCCGGATGCCGTTGCCGCACATCTCCGCCACCGACCCGTCGGCGTTGCGGTAGTCCATGAACCAGCGCACGTCGGCCACGTCGATCGACCGTTGCACCCGCAGCACGCCGTCGGCACCGATGCCGGCCCTCCGGTCACACAGCGCCCGAACGATCTCAGGCGTCAGCTCGGCGGGGCCTTCACCGGGCGGGAGCAGCACGAAGTCGTTGCGTGTGCCGTGCCCCTTGACGAACTGCACAGCGTCCAGGGTAAGCGCAGTGCTGGCGGGGCCGGCGCGAGCAATGGGTGGCGGGCGGGGTGGTCGACGTTGTTCAGGTGAGCGGGTGCAGCGTGCGCTGGGTCCGTGGCGTGGGCACCTTGCCGGCGCCCTGCCAGCCGGTGCCGTGCGCGAGCATCAGTCGCGCCTGCGCGGCACGCTGCGGACCACTGAAGAGGTAGCCGAGGGCGCGGTCGCACCCCAGCTCACACAGCCTCGCGCCTTCCGACCACGACTCGACGCCCTCAGCGACGACCCGCACACCGTGTGCGTGCGCCAGCTGGATCACCGACGACACGATGCTGTCGTTCTCGAGGTCAGAGCCGACGCCGCGGACGAACGACTGGTCCAGCTTCACCGCTTCGATCGGCAGCTCGCCGAGGGTGCCGAGCGAGGAGTACCACGTGCCGAAGTCGTCGATCGCGAGAGCGACACCGACCGACCGCAGCGAGTCCATCAGCTCGGTCGCGGCCCTGCTGCCGGTGGCGAGCGCCTCCTCGGTGACCTCGATGCCGAGCATGCCGGGCGGCAGCGCCGCCTCCGTGACGAGCCGGCCGATCCGCTCGACGAAGGTTGGCTCGAGCAGCTGCGAACCGGCGACGTTGACCCACAGCTGCCGGTGCACGCCGTCGACCGTCGGCGGCAACGGCCGCCATCTCTCGAGCTCGGCAACGCAGTTCTCCAGCACCCACCAGCCGAGCTTCGGCATCAGGCCGGCGCCGTCGGCGACGGCGAGGAAGTCGCCGGGCCAGAGCAGCCCGCGTTGCGGGTGCTGCCAGCGCAGCAGCGCCTCCATGCCGACGACCGCGCCACTGGCGAGGTCGACCTCGGGCTGGAAGTGCAGCACCAGCGCGTCGTCGTCGAGGGCGCGCGACAGCGCAGGCACGAGCTCGAGGTCCAGGCTGGGCATGAGGCCTCCGCGGAAGGGTTGCGCTTCTGCGGGGCAGTCTGGGGCGCTATGTCCGTCAACGGAATGGCACGAACGGGCTAGGTTTCTGCGCTTCACGCTCAGCCGGTGTTCTGCAGGCCGGCCGCGACACCGTTGACGGTGAGCAGCAGCAGGCGGCGGAGCCGGGCCGTCGCCGCGTCGTCGAGGCTGTCGTCGGTGCGCAGTGCGGTCAGCGCTCGCAGCTGCAGGTGCGACAGCGCGTCGACGTAGGGGTTGCGCAGGTCGACCGCTGCCCCGAGCACGCGACGACCCTCCAGCAGGCGGTCGTGGCCGAGCACCTCGAGCACGCACCGGCTCGACAGGGCCAGCTCGTCGAGGATGCGAGAGGTGAGGTCGGGCCGATCGCCGAGCGCGAGGTAGCGCTCCGCCACCGCGCGGTCGGTCTTGGCCAGGGACATCTCCGCGTTGTCGACGAGCGCGGTGAACAGCGGCCACTCCTTGTACGCCGTCCGCAGCACCTCGACGTCACCGACAGCGGCAAGACCGCTGCCCAGCCCGAACCACCCGGTGAGGTTGCATCTGGTCTGTGACCAGGCGAACACCCACGGGATGGCGCGGAGGTCGTCGAGGGTGCGCGGCCCGTCACCGCCGGTGCGCCGGGCAGGCCGGGAGCCGAGCCCCAGGTCGGACAGCTCCTCCAGCGGGCTGACCCGGGCGAAGAAGTCGGCGAAGCCGTCGCTCTCGACCAGGTCGCGGTAGGCGGTGCGGCTCGCCTCCTCCATCGTGGTGGCCAGGCCCGCGAACCGCTCCGCGGCCGACGCGTTGCGCTCCGCGACCGGCTCGGTGCCCGCCAGCAGCACGGCCGACGTCACCTGCTCGAGATGGCGCACCGCGATGCTCGGGTTGCCGTAGCGGGCGAAGACGACCTCGCCCTGCTCGGTGACTTTGAAGCGCGACCGCACGCTGCCCGGTGGCTGCGCAAGGATCGCCCGGTTGACCGGGCCGCCGCCGCGTCCGAGCGATCCGCCTCGACCGTGGAACAGCGTCAACCGGATGTCGTTGCGGTCTGCCCACTCGGCGAGCGCCGCCTGGGCGTCGTACAGCAGCAGCGTTGCCGAGAGCGGGCCGACGTCCTTCGCCGAGTCGGAGTAACCGAGCATCACCTCGACGCGCCGCCCGTCGGCGACGAGCCGCTCCTGCGTACCGGCGAGTGCGAGCCAGTCGTCGAGGATGTCGGTGCATCGGCGGAGGTCGGCGCCGGTCTCGAACAACGGCACGACGCGCAGTGTCAGCGGCTGGTCGCCGACGGCAGCGCGCGCGAGTGCCGGCACGGCCGCGAGGTCGGCTGCGGAGGAGCAGAACGACACGACGTAGCGAGAGCACGCACGCGGACCCCACCGCTGCTGCACGAGGGCCATGACGCGGAGCGTCGCCAGCACTTCCGCGGTCATGTCGTCGGTCGGGTCCGGCGGCTCGGCGTAGCCCTCCCGCGCCACCCGGTCGAGCGTCGCGGCGTCGGGACTTCCCTCGGTGTCTCGCAGCAGGTCGGCGAGCGCTGCGGCGTGCACGCGGCTGTGCTGGCGGATCTCGAGCTCGACGAGATGGAAGCCGAATGTCTGCACCTGCCAGACGAGGTTGTGCAGCTCACCGTAGGCCGCCCGGTGCGAACCGTTGCCCTGCAACGACTTCTGCACCATCTGCAGGTCCGCGAGCAGGTCGTCGGCGCTCGCGTAGGCGAGGTCGGCGTTGCGGGTGCGGGTGGCGGCGACGCGGCGCGCGGCCAGGGCGACGAGCTGGCGGTGCGACTGGCGGTGCGCAGGGCGTTCGAGGTCGGCCATCAGGTCCGGATGGGCGACGCGGGCCGCAGCCAGCGCAGCCGTCAGCTCGCGACTGGGCGGCGCCAGATCGTCGGCCATCGTGAGCGAACGGGCAATGCGCGTCGCGGCGTTCTCGAGTGCGCGCAACACGTGGTCGGCGTGGATGTCGACGGTGGCGCGGGTGACGTCCGCCGTGACGTGCGGGTTGCCGTCACGGTCGCCGCCCACCCAGCTGCCGAGCCGGAAGTACGCCGGCACCCGTGGCGGGCGCTCACCGGGTGCGGCGTCGTCGATCGCCGCGTCGGTCGCGCGGTACAGGCTCGGCGCGAGCCGGAACAGCGTCTCGTCGAACACGGCCATGGTCGTGCGCACCTCGTCGAGGGGTTCGAGCCGGCGGGACCGCAGCAGTGCAGTGCGCCACAGCACCTCGATCTCCTCGAGCAGCCGGCGCTCGGCGTCCGCGTGCTCGCTCGCGCCGAGTCGCCCGTCGTCGCGCCGCTCCATCTCGGCCGCGATCCGGTGCAGCGCGGTGACGACCGCGCGACGGCGAGCCTCGGTCGGATGAGCTGTGAGCACGGGGTGGATCTCGACGTCGGCGAGGCGCGCGTCGATCTCGTCGTCGGCCAGGCGCGCGAAGGCGCCGGCGAGCGAGTCCTCCGCCGGCGTCAGGTCGTCGCGATCGCGGGAGCGCAGCACCCGCACGCGGTGTCGCTCCTCGGCGAGGTTGACCAGGTGGAACAGCGTCGCGAACGCACGCGCGACGTCCTCTGCGCGGTCGAGCGACAGCTCGTCGACGACGGCAGCGGGAGCGCGCTCGTCTCCCCCACGACGCGCATCTCTCGCGGCCCGCCGGAGTCGTTCGACGTCGCCGTACAGCTCGGCACCGCCGCTGTCGGCGACAACCTGTCCGAGCAGTGAGCCCAGGAACCGGACGTCGTCGCGGAGTCTCGCGAACCCGTCGTCGTCCGGCACGGTTGGCAGCCTAGTGACGCGTCTCCGCGATGCCTTCCGGCGCGACGGCACGCCATGCGTCGAGCATCAGTTCGCGCAGCGGCCGCTTGCGCACGACGCGCAGCTGGACGAGAACGGCGGGGTAGCCGTTGAAGTGCGCGATGTCGAACATGCCATCAATGCCATCGGCGAGAACGGCCGCCTTCTCGTGCAGATCGGCGACGCGCAAAGCCGCGATCGGGCCGTCCGGTGGGGCCGTGTCACCGAACCGCTTGATGTCGGCCTTGCTGAACGGCCGCTCCCACGCGAACGCCTTGCCGGCGACGGACCAGCTGCGGTTGCCGTAACGCTCCCCCTCGACGGTTTCGGGAAAGCTCATCGCCAGCTCCGCGAACTCGTCGAGCGTCACAGCGACGTCGGGACTCCGAACCGCTCGAACAGCCGAGTGTCGAGGAAGTGGTGGATGTGGGAGATGCGGCCGTCGCGGATCTCGAGCACCTGGATCGACCACGGCACGAGACCCGGGCCGTCGGGGTTGGGTTTGTACTGCGCGAACGCCGGCATGCCGTTGGCCGAGACCGGGATCATCTTCGAGCCGTCGCAACCCTTGCCGTAGCCGAGATACCAGCCCTTGAGGTTGTCGCGGCCGGTCATCCACATCGGGTAAGGCGGCATCGAGATGCTGCCGTCGTCGTGCAGCAGCGACACGAGGCCGTCGATGTCGTAGCTCTCGAACGCCGCGACGTACTTGGCGAGCAGCTCGCGTTCCTGCTCGTCGAGCGCGCCCGACCGCGACCTCTCGACGTCGCTGATGGTGAGCGTTGCCCTGGCGCGCTGCAGGGCACTGTTGACCGACGCCACCGACGTCTCGAGCAGGTCGGCGACCTCGCTCGCCTGCCAGTTGAGCACCTCGCGCAGGATGAGCACTGCCCGCTGCTTGGGCGGCAGGTGCTGTAACGCGGCGATGAACGCGAGCCGCACGCTCTCCTGGTGGACCGCGAGCTCCGCGGGGTCGCGGGTGATCGCGTTGTCGGGGACGGGCTCGACGAACACCTCGTGCGGCAGCGTCTCGGTGGGCGGCGTGGTCGACGGCACCGGTGAGGACATGTCCATCGGCATCGCCCGCCGCTTGCGGCTGCGCAGCATGTCGAGACAGGTGTTGGTCGCGATCCGGTAGACCCAGGACCGCAGGGACGAACGGCCCTCGAACTCCGGCATCGCCTGCCAGGCGCGGACGATCGTGTCCTGCACCGCGTCGTCGGCGTCGAACGTCGACCCGAGCATGCGGTAGCAGTAGCCCGTGAGCTCCGGCCGGAGCTCTTCCAGCCGGTCCATCCCGGCTTCGACGACCGTGGTCACACACGCCTCCTGGGGTCGCCGCCGACTCTAACGGCGCGCGGCGACAAGACCGTCGACCTGCACCGTCTTCCCGCTGGTGGCGACCTTCAGCACGATCTTGGTGGCCTTCGCGGTCAGCCTCGGCAGCCCGACGATCACCTGCCTCTGTGTCTTGGTCGCGTTGAGCTTCACCGTCTGCACGAGCTTGCTGCCGTAGTAGACGCCCACGGTGCCGCAGCCGGGGCACTTCGTGACAACCAGCGCCGCCCGGCCGGCCGGCACGCCCGTGCGGGTCAACGTCGCACCCTTCGCCTTGCCCGTGGTGATGGTCCGGTTGAAGAACGCCGCGCCGGTGGTGCGCGTCCAGCCTTTCGATGCGGTCAGCGAACGGTCGTCGAGCGGCCGCGCGGCACATTTCTCGGCACTCCAGCCCGACGCGTTGCCGGCCACGTCGCGCGAGCGCACCGAGAAGCAGTACGTCGTCCCGAGCGCCGCCGACAGCGACGTCGAGGTGTGCGTCGTGTTCTGCCACGACGACGGCATCTGGTACGCGCCGAGGCGCCGGTTCCATGCCGCCTTGCGGTAGCGGACGTCGTACGACGTGAGGCCGGACGCGTAGCTGCCGGCCGCGGCGGTGTCGTTGCCGCTCCACGCGACCGGGATCCGGGTGGCCAGGTTGTTGGCCGTCGCCGGTTTGGTCAGCGCGGCCGTGGGCGCGCGGGTGTCCGGCGCGATCGCCGCTGCCCTGGTCGGGCAGCCGGACGCCGTGTTGGCCCACCACCACGGGCACGCGTCGATGTCGTCGGTGACGAAGTCGCCGTCCCAGTCGGCCAGCGCGAGCGCCGGCGCGGTCGCGCTCAGCAGCTGGGTCGCCAGCGTGCCGCTGGCAGCGAGGACACCGGAGTTGCCCTGCGCCCCGCCGGTGCCGGCCGCAGGACCGGTCAGCATATCGGTGGCCTGGCCGGTGTAGACCGACGCCGGCCCCGCTCGGTAGAGCCCCAGGCTCGGACCACCCGCGCCGCCGCCGCCTCCACCGCCGCGGCCACCGAGTCCACCGTTGCCTGCGAAGTAGCCGCTCTCGCCGCAGACAATGTGGTCTTTCGATTCGCAGCCGCCGGCGGTCGGGACTGAGGTCGGGGGCAAACCGGCGCCCGGTGTGCCGCCGGCCCCACCGTTCCCGCCAGTTCCGCCCTGCCCACCGATGATTGCGGAGTGGAAGGCGGTCAAGCCCGCGTTGAAGACATACGCGCCGAATGAGCCGCCGCCGGGTGCACCGCCTCCGCCCGGGCCGCCGCCTCCGCCACCCGGCCCACCTCCGCCTCCCAACCCGCCGCACAGGACGAGGGTGATGAAGGTGGCGCCGTCGCCGCCCCGGCCGCCGCCGCCGCCGCTCCCGCTGGCACCCGGAGAACCGGCGCCGCCCGAGGAGGCCGTCCACGCGGCTGCGTCGAACGCGCTAGCTGTGGCGTTGGACCCGTTCGCCCCCGAAGCGCCTGCAGCGCCATCCTTACCGGTGTTGCCGTTGGCATGGGTGCCGCCGGCGCCCCCGCCCGGCCCCAGACCGGCGCCACCGTCGATCCCCGGGCTGCCGTTGCCGCAGCCGAACGGCCCGGCGATCCCTCCGGGGAACCCGCCACCAGGACCGCCCGACGAGCCTCCGCTGCCGGGCGCACCGGCGGCGGCGTGACCACCGCGCGCGGTGACGTTGTCGAAGAGCACCGACGCCCCGTTGATGATGCGCGCGCCGTACGAGCTCGCGCCGGGCGTCGCCTGGTCGGCGCCCTGCAGTGTCAGCAGCTGGACGTAGGTGTAACCCTCGCCACCGGCGCCGTCGGCCAGCAGTGCCTGTGGCGACCCGGTGATGCGGGTTGCGGTCGCGGTCGTCCGCGTCCAGGAGCCTGCGACGTAGCCGCCGTAGAGGTCGATGTGGGTCTTCGCGAGGACCGGCCCCGTGTAGTCGCCGGTCGCGATGTAGACGTCGCGATAGGTCGGCACGAGCTTCGCCAGTGCGATCGCGTCCTGGATGGTGTTGAACGGCGCCGCCATCGTGCCGTTGCCGCCTGGCTGCGCTGTCGAGGACACGAACAGTGCCTGCGCGACCATGCCGTCGATGCCGTCGCAGTTCATGTCCTCGAACGACATGTCCGGGAAGTCGTAGGCACCAGGATGGACCGCGGGGTCGAGCGGCTTGCAGTCGGCGGCGTTCGGCGTGCCGTCGCCATCGATGTCGTCGCTCGTCGCCCACGACGGCATGGCGGTCGCCATGGCCGCCAGGACGGCGGCGGCGACGAGAGCCCTGCGGGGCAGACGGGTCAAGGTCGGAATCATCTGCGCGGACATGGCGCCTCCAGGCGGCCGCGAGTTCCGAGACTGGCGACATTAGGCGCGTGCGGGCGCCTCCGCGGCGAAACGGCCGAAGACGAAGGACAGGTCGTGACAAGGCGGTTCTGATGCCGAGAATGGCGCCAATTCAGGAAAGCAGCTGCATCGCGGCAGCGAGAGGGTCGTCGTCCGCCACCAGCCAGTGCACCCGCGGGTCGCGCCGGAACCAGGACCGCTGCCGCCGCACGAACCGGCGGGTCGCGGTGGTCGTGTCGGCGCGTGCCTGCGCTTCGGTCAGTCGCCCGTCGAACATGGCGAGCACCTGCTGGTAGCCCAGGGCACGTGACGCGGTGACACCGTCACGCAGTCCTTCCTGCTCTAGGCGCCGTACCTCCTCGACCAGGCCGGCCGCGAACATCCGGTCGACCCGCTCCGCGACACGGCGGTCGAGGACCTCGTTGGGAAGGTCGAGGCCCACCTGGACCACGTCGTAGACCGACTCGTACGACGGCAGCGACGCGGTGAACGGCCGCCCGGTGAGGGAGATGACCTCGAGGGCGCGAACGATGCGGCGGCCGTTGGTCGGGAGGATCGCCTGCGCCGCCGCGGGGTCGGCAGCGAAGAGCCGGGCGTGCAGCGGCGCCGGCCCCACGGTCGCGAGCTCTTGCTCCAGCTCAGCGCGCACCGTCGCGTCGGTGCCCGGGAACTCCATCCGGTCGAGCACGGCGCGGACGTAGAGCCCGCTGCCGCCGACGACGATCGGCGTCACACCACGAGCGAGCAGCTCGGCGATGCGGTCACGAGCGAGCCGCTGGTAGTCCGCGACGGACGCCGTACGGGTGACCGGCCAGATGTCGAGCAGGTGATGCGGCACCCCCTCCTGCTCATCGCCGACGAGCTTGGCGGTGCCGATGTCCATGCCGCGGTAGAGCTGCATCGAGTCGGCGTTGACGACCTCACCGCGCAGCGCCATCGCGAGAGCGATCCCCAGCGCCGACTTGCCGGTCGCGGTCGCCCCGACAACGGCAACGACGGGCGGCGTCGGCCGCTCGTGTCCGCGCGGAACGCTCACCGTCACCCCCTCAACTTTGAAGCCCGACCCGGACACGCTCAACGGCGGCTGTCCGAATCGGGCTTCAAAGTTCGAGCAGAGGTGGCTTACTTCTTGACGACGTAGTCGAACGGGACGGTCGTGTCGGTGAGGCTGAACACGCCGGCGGGGTTGCCGCCGAGGGTGCCGACCGTCGTGGCGCTGAAGCTCATCGCGCTGTAGAGCGTCGCGCCCTTCTTCACCGCGGGCACTGCCGACCAGGGCACGTGAATCGTGATCGTGTTGCCCTGCACCGCACCCGGCACGGCGTTCTGCGAGTCGAAGAGCATGCTGACCTGCTCTTGCGACAGCGGCGGGGCCGAGGTGTCACCGGCGAAGAACCGCGGCGTCTGACCCGCGACCGACTCCATGCCGGCGTAGTAGATGTGACCGTTGCCGGGGGTGTGCGGGTTGTAGGTCGTGAAGCGCGTGATCCACTCCCCCGTCGTCCCGCCGGCGGTCGGCGCGACCTGCAGGTTGGCCAGCGACTTGGCGTGCATCGTGATGACCAACCCGTGCGAGTCCTGGCTGATCTTCGCGCCGGTCATGTCGAGGTTGTCACCAGCAGGCGTGCGCTGCGCGTTGGCGCTGTAGAACGCGTCGCCGCTGCCGTCGGTCACCGAGTTGTACGGCGCCCCCGGGCCCTTGCCCGGACCGTCGATGGTCCCCTTGATGAGGCTCGGGCCGCCGATCTGCTTCACGATGACGACAGGGCCGTTCTCGGCGATCGCGCCGGTCGGGCCGACCGTGTAGGTGTTGGACGTGTCGTTGACGTAGGCGAGGACGAGCGCGCCCTTGGCGTCGTGGTTGACCTCGAGGTAGTCGCCCAGGCTGCGGTCACCCATCGACACCGTGCACGTCGTGCCGGCGGTGCAGATGGGGCCGTACTTGATCGGGTGCTCCGAGACGGTCGTCACTGTCCACTTCGGCGACGTCGACAGGGCGTTGAGGCTCTCCCCGACCTGCACGCTGATCTCGGCGTGGGCGAGGTCGTCGAGCATGTAGCCACCGTGCTCGTTGGTCTCGTTGGCGTGGTACCACGCGACGGCGACGCGGCCGGCCGAGCCCGCGGTCACCCACGAGAACGCGTCCGATCCACCCGGCTTGCTGACGAGCTGCGGCTTGCCCCAGTGGCTGCCGTCCTTCGACGCCACGACGTAGGTCTTGTACGGACCGGCGGCCTTGCCACCCATGACCTTCTGCGAGGAGAACGCCACGTAGAAGTGACCCGCGGTGTCCTCCGCGATCGTCGCGAAGTTGGCGGCGCCACAGATGCCGGGGGCGCTGCTCGACTTGTCCGGGCAGAGCGAGGTGTTGACCGTGAAGTGCTTCCACGTCGCGGACATCACGCCGCCGCCGATGTCGGTCAGGTGACCGCGGCTCACGATGACCTTGTTGCCGTCGGCGCTGGTGTGTGCGATGAGCAGGTCGCCGTTCTTCGCCAGCACCTGGTTGCCGGGGATGCCCTCGTCGTCGGTCACGCAGTTGAGGGCACCGCCGCCGTAGCAGTCGGCGTCGAGGTGACCCTGGGCGAGCCGGCCGTTGATGACGGGCTGGAAGTTCACGCCGTCGTGGCTCACGACCTCGACGAGCTGGTTGCTCGGGTAGTCACCCTCGATGTCGGCGCCGGACAGCACGCCGTCGTACTCCTCGTAGATCGCGAAGTCCGGGTCGCCGAGGTTGCCGTGGACGGCGTACCACATGCGGTCGACCGGCGAGTTGGGCACCGACACGCACTGCGTGTTGAAGGTCGCGCCGTGGTCGGTGCTCACGCTGTTGGAGAGGTTGGTGAGGTTCTGCAGGTCGGAGAAGAAGATGTCGCCCTTCTTGTCCAACGCGAACTCGGTGTCACCACCGCCCTGCGGGCAGGTGAGCGGCTTCCCCAGGCCGACGTTGCCGGGGATCATCTGGAAGGACTTGCCGTGGTCGCGAGACGTCCAGATGAAGCTGTGGGTGGTCGACGAGCCGTTGGGCACGCTGGAGTACCAGCGGTCGGCCTGGTCGATCGCGATGTCCGGCTCGAACCCGGAGCGCTGCTGGTCGACGACGACCTCGTGCGAGAAGCGCAGGCCGGAGGCCGGTGCGGGCGCCGTGCTCGCCGTCAGGGCGGCCGGGGCCGGCGACGCGGCGTCGGCGCCGACGACGATGGTACCGGCCGACAGAACTCCGGCGCAGGCAAGCGACAGCAGGGCAGTGGGACGGGACACGGTTCCTCCGCGGTAAAGGGTCCTCGTACGACCTAACGACCCGATTTCGCCGAGGTGACGCCCTACTCCCCCGCCACCCAGGTCACAACGTGGTAACCGACGCCGTACGGCGCCTCGAACGACGCGTCTCTCGCAGCCAGGCCGGCTCCCCGCGCCGCGCCGGCGAGCACCTGCCACGGCCCCCGGCCCGCGACCAGCAGATCGGCCGCCTCGGCCGGGTCGAGCGCCAGCAGGCCGTCGAAGTCGACCTCGCGGAGCGCCGTCGTGACCCTCTCGTCGTACGGCGCCGACCGCGGGTCGAGGTAACCGGGAGCCTTCTCCGTGTGCCGGGCGGCGCCGTCACCCATCACCAGCAGCGCGACCCGGTCGGCTGCCGCGGCCAGCTCGGCGCCGAGCTCGGCACACTCGGCCGGATCGAGGTCGGGCGCCACGGCGACGAACGAGCGGACCCGACCGCGGGTCAGCCATCCGCCCACGAGCAGCGGCAGCGGCAGCGGCTCAGGGACGTCCACGACGACCGCAGCCCCCCACGGCGCGAACGACGTCGCCCGCGGCCCGACGTCGCTGCCGACGACGGCGAGCAGGTCCGGCGAGGCGTCGGTCAGCCTGGCGACGGCTTGGTGGCACTGGTCCCGGAGACCGGCCAGCTCCGCGGCGGCCCCGGACGCGAGATCGGGCACGAGCAGTGGCGGGGTGGGGCATACCGCCGCGGCGACGAGGGTCACGGACGCACGGTGGGCATGCCCAGCGACACGCCGCGCGGGGCGGGCGGCACGTCGTGCCGGGCCTGCCACGCGTCGCCGCCGCGGGTGCGCCGGACACCGAGCACCCGGTCCGCCACCAGGTGGTGCGGTGCCGCGTAGGTCACCTCAACCGTGACGACATCGCCTGGGCGCGCCTCCGGCACGACATCTCCGGGGCGCGCATCCGCAGCGGCGAAGTGCACGAGGCGGTTGTCGCGGGCCCGGCCGGACATCCGCCGGGTCGCGCCGTCCTTGCGCCCCTCGCCCTCGGCGACCAGGACCTCGAGAGTGGCGCCGAGCAGCTGCTTGTTCTCGGCCCAGGCGATGTCGTCGATGAGCGTCACCAGGCGCTGGTAGCGCTCGGCGACCACGTCGGCCGGCACCTGGTCGGCCATGTCGGCGGCGGGTGTCCCCGGCCGCTTGGAGTACTGGAACGTGAACGCTCCCGCGAAGCGCGCGGCCCGCACCACGTCGAGCGTCTGCGCGAAGTCGTCATCGGTCTCGCCGGGGAAGCCGACGATGATGTCGGTCGTGATCGCCGCATCAGGCATCGCTGCGCGCACCCGCTCGAGGATGCCGAGGTAGCGGTCGGCACGGTAGGAGCGGCGCATCGCCTTCAGCACGCGGTCACTGCCCGACTGCATCGGCATGTGCAGGCTCGGCATGACGTTGGCGGTGGCGGCCATCGCGTCGATGACGTCGTCGGTGAAGTCGCGGGGATGGGGTGAGGTGAACCGCACCCGCTCGAGGCCGTCGACCTCACCGCACGCGCGCAGCAGCTTGCCGAACGCCGCCTTGTCGCCGAACTCCACGCCGTAGGAGTTGACGTTCTGGCCGAGCAACGTCACCTCGACCACGCCGTCGGCGACGAGCGTCTCGACCTCGCGCAGGATGTCGCCCGGGCGCCGGTCCTTCTCACGACCGCGCAGCGCCGGCACGATGCAGAACGTGCAGGTGTTGTTGCAGCCGACGCTGATCGAGACCCAGGCGCTGTACGGCGACTCGCGGCGGGTCGGCAGCGTCGACGGGAAGACCTCGAGCGCCTCCAGAAGCTCGACCTGCGCCTCCTGCTCGACCCGCGCGCGCTCGAGCAGGACCGGGAGCGACCCGACGTTGTGGGTGCCGAACACCACGTCGACCCACGGCGCCCGCTCGACGATGGCGCCCTGGTCCTTCTGCGCGAGGCAGCCGCCGACGGCGATCTGCATGCCGGGATGAGACTTCTTCACCGGCAGCAGGTGGCCGAGGTTGCCGTAAAGCCGGTTGTCGGCGTTCTCGCGGACGGCGCACGTGTTGAAGACCACGACGTCAGGGGTCGCCTCGGCTGCCGCGCGCTCGTAGCCCGCCGCCTCCAACAGGCCGGCGATCCGCTCGGAGTCGTGCACGTTCATCTGGCACCCGTAGGTGCGGACGTCGTACGTGCGGCTCACGCGTGCCAGGGTACGTGGCATGACGCATCGAAGCCGCCTCACCGCCGTGCTCGTCGACGTCCCCAAGGCCGAGCACCAACGCGCGGTCACGTTCTGGTCGGCCGCCCTCGGCAGGGACGGCAAGACCTACGACAAGTTCCCGGAGTACGTCGTCTTCGGCGAGGCCACGCCCGGCGTGGAGTTCATGGTGCAGTCGACCGGTGACGACACCCCGCGGGTGCATCTCGACATCGAGACCGACGACGTCGAGGCAGAAGTCAAGCGACTCGAAGGCCTCGGCGCGATCGAGATCGAGCGGCACCACTCGTGGGTCGTCATGAAGGACCCCGCGGGCACGGTGTTCTGCGTCGTGACGATCCAGGTCAAGGACGCGTTCGAGAAGTCCGCGACCGTCTGGCCGTGACGCCGGCGAGCGCCAGGAGCACCAGCGCGGCGATCGGCACGAGGCGGGAGCCGCCCGTGTCCGACAGCGTCCCGCCGTTGCCACCGCTGCCGCCGGCGCCACCACCGGCGCCGCCGGCGCTCGGGCTGCCGTTCTTGCCCGGGCCGTTGCTCGACGCCGCTCGCGCCCCGAGGTCGAGCTCCCACGCACCGCGCCCGTAGAGGCTGACGACGACGTAGCGGCCGGTCGGGTCGAGGTACATGTCGCGGACCGGGACGCCGTACGGCAGCGAGCTGCCCAGCCGCGCCCACTTCCCGTCGCCGGCCGGGTCCTGGTAGACGCCGGTCTCGGTCGCGGCGATGAGGTGCCCCGCGCGCCAGACGAGCCCGTAGACGCTTCCGGTGGGCAGGTCACCGGTGATGTCGCGGAAGTGGGCACCGCCGTCAGTGCTCATCGCGACACGCGCTGTGCCGGTCTTGCCGACCGGGTAGCCGTAGGGGTTGAGCTCGCCGAACGCGACGTAGATCGTGCGGCGGTCGCGGGGGTCCATGACGACGGCGGTCGGGTAGCCCTTGGGCAGGCCCTTGCTCGCGACGATGTGCCAGCAGTCACTCGCCGCCTTCTTCGGCGTGCAGCCGGGCTTGACGTTGGTCGCGATCGCCGGCTTGAGGATCTTCGCGTCGGTGAAGGCGCCGCGGCACGGGCCGCAGATGGCCGCGTAGATGTTCGCTCCGCGGACGGCGAGCGCGGTCGTCTGCCAGAGGTACTTGCTTCCGGACGAGGGGTCGGTCACCGGGCTGTTGCCGAGAGCTTTGCTCTCCTGCCAGTCCGACTGGACGATCGTGCCGAGCACGGGGTCGAACAGCACCTGCGTGTCGGCCCCCTTGACCGTCTCCTTCACGTCGTTGGCCGCAGCGACGAGGTGCTTGGGGTCGGTCGGGTCGATCTCGGCCGGCGACAGGAACTGCGCCGCGGTGAGGCCCGGCTGGATCTCCTTGATGGTGTGGCCGTGGTCGGTCGTGACGTACATCTGCGCGCCGGTGTAGGAGCAGTAGAAGACGTCGCTGTCGGGTGTCGGCAGCACGTTGATGCCGTCGCCGCCGCAGACCTCGATGCCGTTCTTGCTGCCCTTCGGCACGATGATCGCGCCGTTGTCCTGCAGGCCGGCGATGATCTCGCCACTCGGCAGCCGGCTGACGTTCCACGGCTCGGTCGTCGACAGGGTGTTCATCGCCTGCCAGTGGTCGTTGTCGAAGCCCGTCGTCGCCTGGTTGCCGGTGTCGGCAGGCGTCACCGCGTGCGCGTCCTGGCGGAAGAAGCCGCCGTCGTTGCCGGTGTAGATCCGCGTGCCGTTGGCTGTGTCGACCGTCAGCGCGACGTGCTGGTCCGGGTGGGTCGACTCGCCACCGACGACCGGGACCTGGTCCGGGCAGGACGCGCCTTCCGTGACGTTCTGCGTGTAGGAGAGGAAGCCGCAGATGTCGGCGTAGCGCTGCACCGTCGAGAACAGGTACGGCGACTGTGGCGTGCCCGGCACGGACGGGACGCCCTGGAAAACCTCCTCGAGCCCGAGGTAGACCTGCCCGGGGACGTTGGGGTCGGCCTGCACCCAGAGGTTGTAGTCGCCCTGCACGCCGATGCCGTAGCCGAGCGGCCCCAGTGCGGTGAGAACGCTGTTGGGTGAGGTGTTCAGCGTCTGTGGCGTCGCCTTGACCGTGAACGTCGCGCCGTCGTCGTCGGACCGGTAGAGGCCGTTGAAGACCGTGCCCGTGGGGTTGAGGCCCGCACCGCTGGCGTCCTGGAGGACGTCGAGCCCGCCGGGCGCCGCGCCGCGGGCGAGGCCGGCGTCGGACAGCGCGGCCCAGAGCACGTTCTGCTCGCCCTGCGCCTTGCCGTAGGTGAGCACGACGGTGCCGATCGGGTCGGCCGACGACCCGGGGTTGCTCAGGTCGTCGGTGCCGGCGAGCCGTGTGAACGTCTTCCCGCCGTTGGTCGAGCGGTAGAGACCGTTGCCGGGCGAGGCGACGCGTCCGTCCGGGAGCTTCCCGGCGCCGTAGAAGAAGCCGACCGCGGCGGTGACCTCCTTCGGGTTGCTCGGCTTGATGACGACGGAGGAGATGTAGCGGGCGAACGGGCCGGTCGCCTCCTTGCCGTTGCCGGCCGTCGGCAGCGGGATGCGGGTGAAGCTGCGGCCCTTGTCGGTCGAGCGGAACAGCCCGTCGTTGGTCGCGGCCATGACGACGCCGCCCGCGACCGCGATCTGCCTGACGGCGTAGCCGGTGGTGTTCTGCTTCGACCGGGTGAAGGTCCTGCCGCCGTCGCGGCTGACGTAGATGCCGGTGCCGACGGCGTCGCCGGACAAGGAGTTGAAGGAGATGCCCGTGCCGACATAGAGCGTCTTGCTGTCGGTCGGGTCGATCGCGATCGCGCCGACCGCGACCCGCGGCAGCTTGCCGTCGGACAGGTTGGTCCACGTCTTGCCGGCATCGGTGCTGCGCCACAGGCCGCCCATGTTGCCGATGTAGACGGTGTCCGGGTGCCCTGCCGGCGACGCGACCGCGCCGGCCATGCCGGTCACCCGGCGAAACCGCTGCCCCGACTGCGAGTAGCCCGGCGGCTCGTCGATGCCGAACGGGCCGCGAGAGACCCAGTGCTTGTTCGCGAGCACCGTCGGGAGTGCCTTGGCCTGGCGGTCCTGGTGCAGCGCCTGCCCGACCGCGTCGACGTCGTCGATCGTGCCCGGCAGCGCGGTGAGCCGCTCGGCCTCGCCGGCCTTGGGGTTGGCGCCTCCCTTGTAGACGTGCTCGGTGCCGACGAACGTCGATCCCGGCGCGGCGGCGGAGAGAGGCGCCGTACCGCCGGGGGCGCCGACCACCAGCGCGCCCAGGGCGGCTGCGGCTCCCGTCAACCACCAGCGTCGCGCTGCGCGCATCCCGGCCTCCTCCGCGGTCGCGCCGTTGCGACCCAGGCGCACCTCTTCAACGCGCGGGAGGCGAATCCTTCGCGGGCCGATGTCCGATTCGCGAGGTTTTCCGGTCGACCGGTCAGTCGACGACGTCGACCTCCGGCAGCGGACCGAAGATGCACAGGCAGTCGAGGTACGGCGCCGGGTCGCCGCTCCAGTCGTAGGCGGCGACCTGCGACCGGCTGCGCCGGCCCGCCATCGCCCGGAACAGCTCGAACTCGCTGGCCGTCACGGTCGCCACCGGCTCACCTCTGCGCGCCGTCGCCTCGAACCCTCGTGCCGGGTCGCGCAGGCGCAGCGGCGGCAGGCCCGCCTCCTTGAGCCGGCGACCGACGGAGATCGCGTAGCCCGTGACCGCGAAGCGCAGCGCTCCGTCGTCGTCGAGGTGTGCGACGTGCAGCGCGCCGCGGAGATCCTGCTCGTGGGTGACGGCGTCGACGGCGAGCGCAGCAGGGGCAAGCCCGGCGCGTGCGGCCCCGAGGATCGGCTCGAGGCAGCCTGACCACTCCTCGAGCAGCTCCGCGATGCTGCGGTCGCGCCGCGACCGCACCTGCTCCCCTGTCTCCTCGCGCGTCGGCACGCCGTTGAGCCGGCCGGCCAGCGCGTCGGTCGGGATCGCGGCGAGGTGCGCGAGGACGTCGTGCACCGTCCACTCGGGAGTGCCCGGCACCGGCCGGTTGGCCGTTTCCTCGTCGATGTCACGCACCAGCCCGACGATCCGGTCGTGCGCCTCGGTGTAGACCTGGGCGATCGACTCGGGAGTGATCACGTCCACTGCCGTCATGTCGGCATCTTGCCAGGACGCTCACGCGGCGGCTGTGTCCGCGGAGCCTGACAAGTCGGTGCTACTTGGCGTACTCCGTGGCCCGTGACTCGCGCACGACCGTGATGCGGATCTGACCTGGGTAGGTCAGCTCCTCCTCGATCTGCTTCGCGACGTCACGGGCGATGACCTGCGCGGCGATGTCGTCGATCTCGTCGGGCTTGACCATGACCCGGATCTCGCGGCCCGCCTGCATCGCGAAGACCTTCTCGACGCCCGGCTTCTCGCTGGCGATCTCCTCGATCCGCTCGAGCCGCTTGACGTAGTGCTCCAGGCTCTCGCGTCGCGCACCCGGCCGGCCGCCGCTGATGCCGTCGGCCGCCTGCGTCAGCACGGCCTCGACGGTGCGGACCTCAACCTCGTTGTGATGCGCCTCGATCGCATGCACGACGTCCTCGTGCTCGCCGTACTTTCGCGCGATCTCGGCACCGATGATCGCGTGGCTGCCCTCGACCTCGTGGGTGAGCGCCTTGCCGATGTCGTGCAGCACCGTGCACCGCTTCATCAGCACGGGGTCGAGCCGCAGCTCGCTGGCCATCATCCCGGCGATGTGCGCCGCCTCGATCAGGTGCTTCAGCACGTTCTGCCCGTACGACGTGCGGTAGCGCAGCTGGCCCAGCAGCGCGATGAGCTCCTCGTGCATGTCGGTCAGGCCGACCTCGACGAGGGCGTCCTCGCCGGCCCGCACGCACAGCTGCTCGACCTCGGCCTTGCTGCGCTCGTGCACCTCCTCGATCCGGTGCGGGTGGATCCGGCCGTCGAGGACGAGCTTCTCCAGCGTCAGCCGGCCGACCTCGCGGCGCACGGGGTCGAAGCACGACAGCAGCACGGCTTCGGGGGTGTCGTCGATGATCAGGTTGACGCCGGTGGTCGCCTCGAAGGCCCGGATGTTGCGTCCCTCGCGGCCGATGATCCGGCCCTTCATGTCGTCGCTGGGCAGGTGCAGCACCGACACGACCGACTCTGACGTCTGCTCGCTGGCCACGCGCTGGATCGCGAGGGTGACGATCTTGCGGGCGCGCGACTCGCCCTCCTCCTTGGCCTCGTGCTCGATGTCGCGGACGATGACGGCGGCCTCCCGCTTCGCCTGGGTCTCGATCGTCTTGACCAGCTCCGACTTCGCGTCGGCGGCGGTGAGCCCGGCGACCCGCTCGAGCTCGCGCTGCCGGTCGGCCTCGAGGTCGGCGAGCTCGGCCCTGCGCCGCTCGAGCGCCTGCTCGTGCTCGGCCAGCTCGCGGTCGCGGGCCTCGACCCTGCGGTGCTCGGCGTCGATGCGCTCCTCGCGCTCGGCGAGGCGCTGCTCGCGTCGCTCGAGCTCGGTCTTCAGCTCGTGCATCTCGTTCTTGAGCGCCCGGGCCTCCTCGCGCAGGCCGTGGACCTCTTCCTCGGCGGCCCGGCGGGCGTCGCCGGCCGCGGTTCCCGCGTCTGCTGTGGCCCGCCGGCGGATCTCGGCGGCCTCCGCCTCGGCCTGGCGGCGGATCTCTGCTGCGTCGCGCTGCGCGCCCTCGACGAGGCTGGCGTCGGCCTGCCCGGGCGCGGGCGACATCAGCGCAGGCGTCGCCGGCGCAGCGTTGAGCCGGGACATGGCGCGGAGCAGCACGACGAGCAGGACGGCGATGCCGGCCACCAGCACGACCCCGACGGCGACCACGACGACCACGACCGCACCTCCTCACCGGCTGCGGGCACGCGCGGGCGCGGACCCTTCGCGAAGGAGGCCGAGCGACGCGTGACCACGAGCACGGAGCAGGCTCGCGGCGGTGTGGAGTCTGGTTTCGGTCGGACCGGGACGGGTCCCGGGGTCAAAAGACGGTGGTGGAACGGGTCTCGCTATGTGTCGCGTCGCATGGCGAGCGCCACGGACGGTTACTCCTTCGTAACGATCAGGCTAGATCCCCGTGAACGGATCGACAAGGTCTTCGGCGGCCAGCGCGTCGCGGACGACGCTCATCGCGAGGCCGGAACCGAAACCCTTCCGGCCGAGCATCGCGACCAGGCGGCGCAGCCGCACCTCGCGCGGCAACGACGCCATCGTGCGCAGCTTCTTCTCGACGAGAGCGCGGGCCGCGATTTCCTCGTCTTCGGGGGTCACGGCGCTGACCGCTCCCCGCACGAGATCCTCGTCGACGCCCCGCCGGCGCAGCTCGGTGGACAGGGCGCGACGGGCAAGACCTCGGCCGCGCTGACGGCTGTCGACCCATGCCTGGGCGAACGCCTCGTCATCGACGAGGCCTACTTCGGCGAAGCGGTCGAGGACGGCCGCCGCGGCGTCGGCGGGGACGCCGCGGCGGGCCATCGCTCGCTCGAGCTCGACCCGGGTGCGGGGTTGTCGCTCGAGCAACCGGAGCGCGATCGCCCGAGCGACACTCTCCGGGTCGGCGTCGGGGTCCGCAGGGTCGGACGGGCGCGACGCCTCGGTGGTCATGACGAGGGTCAGAAGTCGACCGGGACCGGGACGGACGGCTCGGGCACGAGGTCGATCGGCGAGTCAGGCAGGTCGACCTCGGCCGGGATGTCGATCCGGGCGCCGATGCCGAGCTTCTCCTTGATCTTCTTCTCGATCTCGTCGGCGAGGTGGGGGTTGTCGCGCAGGAAGGTGCGCGCGTTCTCCTTGCCCTGGCCGAGCTGGTCGGCGTCGTAGGTGTACCAGGCGCCGGATTTGCGGACGATGCCGTGCTCGACGCCGAGGTCGATGAGAGAACCCTCACGGCTGATGCCCTGGCCGTAGAGGATGTCGAACTCCGCCTGCTTGAACGGCGGGCTCACCTTGTTCTTCACGACCTTGACGCGGGTGCGGTTGCCGACCGCGTCCTGGCCGTCCTTGAGAGTCTCGATCCGGCGGACGTCGAGCCGCACCGACGCGTAGAACTTCAGCGCCTTGCCACCGGTCGTCGTCTCGGGGCTGCCGAAGAAGACGCCGATCTTCTCGCGCAGCTGGTTGATGAAGATGGCCGTCGTGCCGCTGTTGGACAGCGCACCGGTGATCTTGCGCAGCGCCTGCGACATGAGCCGCGCCTGCAGGCCGACGTGGGAATCGCCCATCTCGCCTTCGATCTCGGCGCGGGGCACGAGCGCGGCGACCGAGTCGATGACGATGATGTCGAGCGCGCCCGACCGGATGAGCATGTCGGCGATCTCGAGCGCCTGCTCACCGGTGTCGGGCTGGGACACCAGCAGCGCGTCGGTGTCGACACCGAGCGCCTTCGCGTAGTCGGGGTCGAGCGCGTGCTCGGCGTCGATGAACGCCGCGATGCCGCCGGCACGCTGGGCGTTGGCGACGGCGTGCAGCGCGACGGTGGTCTTGCCGCTCGACTCCGGACCGTAGATCTCGATGATCCGGCCGCGAGGCAGCCCGCCGATGCCGAGCGCGACGTCGAGGGCGATCGACCCGGTGGGGATCACCTCGATCGGGGCGCGGGTCTCGTCGCCGAGCCGCATCACGGCGCCCTTGCCGTGCTGTCGCTCGATCTGCGCCAGCGCGGTCGTCAACGCCTTGTCGCGGTCGAAGCCTGCCATCGAATGCACCCCTCGGTCGGTCGGGTCGGACGCGCAGACGCTAGGGGCGAGGTCGGACAGTTTCCGTGCCGCGATCCCGGCTGTGGACGTCTGTGCGTGGGTTCACAGTAGGCGAACAGGTGTTCGAGCCGAAGGATCGACACGCCGAGTCGTCGGATCCCCGCCGTACGACGGAGGGAGCGCAGGACAACGTCGTCTGGGCGGCCTCGGCGCACCGAAGCGGGAGACAGCCCTGCCGGCTAGGGCTTCTCCATCTGAGCCATCAGCCGCGTCACCGCCGACCGCTCACCGTCGACCCGCAGCCCGAGTTCCTCTGCCCCGTCGACGTCGACGCGTTGGTAGAAGAGGAGTACGGCGCCTTCCGCACGGCCGGTCAGCCGAGCCGATACGCGGCCGCCGGGCTCGCTGGTGGACACCCCGTCCTCGTCCACCGCCAGCACCCAGGGTGAACTTCCGTCGACCGCGATCTCGACGGCGACAGGCTCGCCGGCTCGCCCGTAGGTCGGCGCAATGCCGCGAAGCAACGTCAGCAGGTCCGTGGCGTCCGCGTCACTGATGTCCCACGGCATTCCCGCAGCCGCCGCGACGTCGTACCCGTGAACCAGCATCTCGCCGAGCCAGTTCGCGCGCAGGGACGCGGTGGGGAGCCGGCCACCACCGTGGAACGGCCACATGTGCTCGGGGCCGATCTCACTCCACACCTCGCGGTAGCGGGCGAAGGCCCGCTCGAACTTGCCGAGCAGCTCATCGGCGGACAGGCCGTCGAGCGCGCTCAGCTCCTCCGCGTTGATCGCATCCACCTCGCGCACCGTCTCGCCGAGCCTGGGGGCCGATGTGTAACGCCGCGCGACGTTGCACAGATGCGCGAGGACGTCGCGCGCGGTCCAGTCGCCGTCGCCGACCCTCAACTGCGGGTCGACCGTGCGGAACAGCTCGGTGACGCGGGTGTGAGCCGCCGACTCCCGCTCGTCGAAGTCGCTCATGCCGCCCCCTCGACTGTCAGTGGCGTTCGGGCACCGGGATCTCGAAGTGTTCGCAGACGGCACGCCAGACGTTCTTCGCGGACTCCCCCGCTTCGAGCGCCTGGTGGACGGTGCGGTCGCCGAGCCCCCCGATGACCTGGTCGCGCGCGACGGAGTCGGCGTACGACGCCCCGAAGCGGGCTTCCATCCGCTCCCAGAACTCCGTCAGTCGCATGGCATCCCAGACTAGGCAACCGTTCTGGTCAGTTGTGCGTGTAAGCCTCATCCTGGCCGACGGGGGTGGGGTGCATGGACGCGGACGCCGAGGCGTTCGACGCGTTCGTGCGCGCCCGGATGCCGGCGTTGCTGCGCTTCGCGCACGCGTTGACCGGCGACCCGCACACCGCCGCCGACCTGGTCCAGGACGCGTTGGTCCGCACCGGCATGCGCTGGTCGCGGCTCGACCGCAACGGCGACCCGGAGGCGTATGTGCGACGAGCGATCCTCAACGGCCGGACGTCGCGATGGCGCAAGCTGCACCGCGAGACGCTGGTCCACGAGCTGCCCGAGCGCACACGCACGATCGAGCCGCCCCGCCACGACGAGCAGCTGTGGGACCTCCTCAAGACCCTTCCGCAGAAGCAACGCGCCGTCATCGTGCTGCGCTACTACGAGGACATGTCGGAGGAGCAGATCGCCGCGACGCTCGGCTGCGCCCCGGGCACCGTGAAGAGCCAGGCCAGCAAGGCACTCGCCAAGCTGAGGGCCGCGATGCCGGACAAGGAGGCGTCGTGGACCTAGAACAGCAGCTTCGATCGGTGCTCACCGACGATCGCCTCGACGTTCCCGTCGTCACCGGCGCCGTACAGGCCGTGCACGACGGCGTACGACGCCGCAAGCGCCGCAACGCCGTCCTGTCCGGCGCTGCGTCCGTGGCGCTCGTGGCTGTTGCCG
>JADMIO011306054.1_pt1 | contig 23815 bp, 21 predicted proteins | sample 8958161 | NCBI WGS metagenome assembly JADMIO01 (sample SAMN16585339, study PRJNA669376) | soil metagenome | isolation source: Crop rotation soil | place: USA: Cullars Rotation, Alabama | collected 2011
GCCGCGACTTCAAGTCACGTGAATTCCAAGCTTCGGATCCCACTGTGCTGGAAAGTGTCCGAGACAACTGACGTGAAATCAGAGCTTTGACGGCCAGCCCCTGATGTTGTATCTTCGCCCGGTCCGGAAAGGTTAGCCAATGTGTGCAGCTGACTTCGTGCTCTACGAGGAGGAATTCAAGCACCTTGAGGAGGCCCTGCGCCGTCTGCGCCAGGAGGCCAACGCCAAGGCCGTCTTCCTGATCGACAAGAACGGCCAGCAGATCGCCTCGGCGGGGGAGATCGAGCAGTTCGACACCACCTCGCTCGCCTCGCTGACGGCCGGCAACGTGGCCGCCACCGACGGTCTGGCCAAGCTGATCGGGGAGCGGGAGTTCTCGGTGCTGTTCCATGAGGGTCAGCAGGACCACATCCACATCTCCATCGTGGCCAAACGCGCCATCCTGGTCGTCATTTTCGACGACCGGTCCTCGCTCGGCCTGGTCCGCCTGCGGGTCAAACGAGCCAGCGTGGACCTCGAGAAGATCTTCGAGGTGATGATGCAGAAGGGCGAAAAAGGAGCTCAAGGGTCGGTCCACGCAAGCCCCTTTTCCGAGATCACCGACGACGACATCGACGCGCTCTTCGGGGAATGACGACAGAGCGCGGCGCCCGCCGGCGTGGCGGACCGTTCCGGTTCTAGGAGGGAACCGGGCGAGGGAACGAGGTACGGAAGACGATGACTTTTATCAATTACGCCAGCAAAGAGATCAACTGCAAGATCGTCTACTACGGGCCCGGCCTGTGCGGGAAGACGACCAACCTGCAGTACATCTACAACAAGACCGCCCCCGAGTCGAAGGGCAAGATGATCTCCCTGGCGACGGAAGCCGACCGCACGCTCTTCTTCGACTTCCTGCCGCTCGACCTCGGGAGCATCCGCGGCTTCACCACCCGCTTCCACCTCTACACCGTCCCCGGCCAGGTGTTCTACGACGCCAGCCGCAAGCTGATCCTCAAGGGGGTCGACGGCGTGGTCTTCGTGGCCGACAGCCAGGAGGAGCGGATGGAGGCGAACATCGAGTCGATCCGCAACCTGGAACAAAACTTGAAAGAGCACGGTTTCGACCTGGCGACGATCCCCTATGCATTGCAGTTCAACAAGCGGGATCTCCCGAGCGTGGTACCGGTCGAAGAGATGTACCGTACGCTCAACTACAAGCGGGAGCCGACCTTCGAGGCGGTGGCGACGACGGGAGTCGGCGTCTTCGATACCCTGAAGTCGGTCGCGAAGCAGATCCTGATCGAGCTGAAGAAACGCTAGCGAAAGGGAGCCATGGCCAAGGCCGCCAAGAAGACTCCAGAGAAACCCGAATCCAAGGCCGCCGCGCCCGCCAAGGGCGCCAAGGCGGCGCCACCCGCGGGGGCCGATCCCGCCCTCGACGCCCTCACCCAGGGTCTCGCCGCCCTCCAGGCGAAGGACTGGGCCAAGGCCGTCGAGCGGTTCGAGGAGGCGGTCCGCGAGAGCGACCGGCCCGAGGTGCGGGACCGGGCCCGCCAGTACCTGATGGCGAGCCGCCAGAAGGTGGATGGGGAGAAGCCGGCGAAGGGCGCCGAGGCGGACCCCTACCTGCTGGCCGTCTACGAGAAGAACCGGGGCAACCTCAAGGAGGCCCTGGAGATCAGCCACAAGGGCGGGCGCGACCAGAAGGACGAGCGCTTCGCCTATCTGTCGGCCTCGCTCCACGCGATCGAGGGCCGGTGGGACGAGGCGACCCAGGCGCTGAACAAGGCGATCGAGCTGAACCCCAAGAATCGCATCCATGCCTTCCACGATCCCGATCTCGCCGAGCTCCGCAAGAACCGCGACCTCCGCCCCCTCTTTGGCCTCTCCTGAGCCGGCACGCTCGCCGGAGAGGGCCCTGGTGGCGATCGGCGGAGGCACCGGCCTCTCCGTCCTCCTGCGCGGCCTCAAGCACCACGTGGGCACCGAGCGGCTCCGCCAGCTCACCGGCGTGGTCACCGTCACCGACGACGGCGGCTCCTCCGGTCGGCTGCGCAAGGAATTCGGCGTGCTGCCGCCGGGGGACATCCGCAACTGCATCGCCGCCCTGGCCGACGACGAGGACCTGCTGACCCGCCTCTTCCAGTACCGTTTCCCGAACGGCGGCGGCCTGCTCGGCCACTCCTTCGGCAACCTCTTCTTGACCGCGCTCACCGGCATCACGGGGGATTTCCACCAGGCGATCCTCACCGCCGAGTCGGTGCTCTCGGTGCGCGGCAAGATCTTCCCCGCCACGCTGACCGACGTGCGGCTGCGCGGGCGGGGGGTCTCGGGGCGGATCTACGAGGGGGAATCGGCGATCGGCCTCTCGAGCGAGGAGCTGGCGGCCGTGGAGCTCGATCCGGCCAGTCCGCCGGCCTTTCCGCAGGCGGTGGCGGCGCTGGAGAAGGCGGACCTGATCCTGCTCGGCCCCGGCTCGCTCTACACCTCGATCCTCCCCAACCTGCTGATCCCCGGCATCCGCCAGGCGCTGGTGAAGACCCGGGCGCGGGTGGTGCTGCTGCTCAACCTGATGACCCAGCCCGGCGAGACCGATGGCATGATGGGGACCGACCACCTGCGGGCCCTGGTGCGGCAGGCCGGCGAGGGGATCATCGACGCGGTGCTGGTCAACGCCACCCCGATCCCGCCGTCCCTGATCGCCCACTACGCCGAGACCGGCTCGATGCCCGTGGCGGTCGACCGCGCCGCCCTGGAGGCCCTGGGGGTCGAGGTCCACGCGGCCGACCTCCTGGCGGTAGATGGGGACCTGATTCGTCATGATCCGGAGAAATTGGCGCGGGCGGTGCTGGAGCTGATCCCTCACTCCCCAACCCCTCTCTCCCGGCCCTCCACCCTCCCGGCCGGGGAGAGAGGGGCTTAAGACAGCTCTCTTCGACAAACCTCTCCCTCTTCTCCCCGGAAGGGTGGTGGAGGGATGGGAGAAGAGGGCCGGAGTGATGAGGGTCAACGGTCCGAGGACGTTGAATCTGACGAAGACAGAGGAGCCCCCCATGCCCCATCCCCCCCGCCTCGCCGTGATCCTCGCCGCCGGCAAGGGGACGCGCATGAAGTCCGCCCTCCCCAAAGTCCTCCACCGCGCCGCCGGCCGTCCTCTCCTCCAGTGGGTAGTGGACGCCGCCCGGGCCGCCGGGTGCGCGCGCATCCTGGTCGTGGTGGGGCACGGCGCCGAACAGGTGAGGGAAGAGATCGAAGGGGAGGATCTCGGATGGGTCCTCCAGGCCGAGCAGCGGGGGACCGGACACGCTCTCGCCCAGGCGGAGCCGGAGATCCGGGAGGAGGCAACCGTGCTGGTCCTCTCCGGCGACGTGCCGCTCCTCCATCCCGAGACGCTCGACCGGCTCGCCACGGCGGCCGAGGAGGGGTGGGGCGCCATGGCCGTGGCCGAGCTCCCGGACCCGGGGATGCTCGGCCGGGTGATCGTGGACCAGGCGGGCGTCTTCCAATCGATCGTCGAATTCAAGGACGCCACTCCGGAGGAGCGGGAGGTCCGGCTGATCAACGCCGGCATCTACGCCCTCCCCGCGCCGGACGTCTTCGACTACCTCCGGAATCTCAAGACCAATAACGCCCAGGGAGAGCTCTACCTCACCGACGCGGTCACCAACGGGGCCGCGGACGGCCATCCGGTGCGCCTGGTCGTGCTCCCCGATCCGGACGAGGCGCTCGGGGTCAACGACCGCACCGAGCTCGCCCGCGTCCACCGGCTGCTGATCGGCCGCCACCTGATCTCCCTGATGAAGGCGGGAGTGACCATCCTGGAGCCCGAGCGGACGGTGATCGAGCCCGGGGTACGGATCGGCGAGGACACGGTGATCCACCCCGGCGTCTCCCTCCTGGGCGATACCTCGATCGGCCGCGACTGCGTGATCCACCAGGGAGCTTGGCTCCGGGACACCACGGTGGCGGATGGAACAACCATCGAGCCCTACAGCGTTCTGGACCGTGCAGAGGTCGGAGAAGGCTGCCGGGTGGGGCCGTTCGCGCGGCTGCGTCCGGCATCCCGCTTGCTGCGGGGAGCCCGGGTGGGCAACTTCGTCGAGGTGAAGAATTCCGTGCTGGGAGAGGGGGCCAAGGCCAACCATCTCGCCTACGTGGGGGATACTACGGTGGGTGAGGGAGCCAACATTGGAGCCGGCGTGGTCACCTGCAACTACGACGGCCAGCAGAAGCATCCGACCGAGATCGGCCCCGGCGCCTTCATCGGCAGCGACACCATGCTGGTGGCGCCCGTAAAAGTAGGGGCTGGCGCCTCCACGGCGGCCGGGTCGATCATCACCAAGAACGTGCCCGCAGGGGCTCTGGCGGTGGGGCGGGTGCGGCAGAAGAACCTCGAAGGCTGGGCCGGAGGGCTCCGCCGGCGGCGGAAAGACCAGAAAGGGAACGAGTAACGCTATGTGCGGAATCGTCGGATACGTTGGTCAACGGGAGGTCGTACCCTTGCTGATGGACGGCCTGCGCCGTCTCGAATACCGGGGGTACGACTCGGCCGGCGTGGTGGCGGTGCGCGACGGCGTGCTCCAGACCCTCAAGGCCGAAGGGAAGCTCGACCGCCTGAAGGAGAAGCTCGAGAAGCAGCCGCTCTCCGGCCGCTACGGCCTCGGCCACACCCGCTGGGCCACCCACGGCCCGCCCACCGAGCGCAACGCCCACCCCATGGTGGACGCCCGCCGCCGCCTGGCGCTCATCCACAACGGCATCATCGAGAACTTCCTGCCGCTCAAGAAGCGGCTGATCGCCGAGGGGTGGAAGTTCACCTCGGACACCGACACCGAGGTGGTGGCGAACCTCATCTCCTCCTATCTGAATGGCGATCTCCGCGCCGCCGTGGCCAAGGCCGTCAAGGAGCTGGAGGGGATGTACGCCTTCGCCGTGGTGAGCGTCGAGACCGAGGGGCAGGAGATCGTGGCCGCCCGCCAGGGGCCGCCGCTGGTCATTGGCCTGGCCCAGGAGGAGCAGTTCCTGGCCTCCGATCCGGCGGCCCTCCTCGCCTACACCAAGGACGTGATCTTCCTGGAGAACGGCGACATCGCCCGCCTCACCCCGGCCGGCGTCGGGATGTGGGACCGCGCTGGAAAGCTCATCCAGCGCCCCGTGCAGCACCTCAACTGGGACCCCATCCAGGCCGAGAAGGGGGGCTACAAGCACTTCATGCTCAAGGAGATCCACGAGCAGCCGCAGGTCGTGCAGGAGACCTTCGGCGGGCGCGTGGACTTCGAGAACGCGGAGGTCCTCTTCGACACCGTGAAGCTCACGCAGGAGGAGGTCCAGCGCATGGAGCGCCTCACCCTGCTGGCCTGCGGCACCTCCTGGCATGCCGGGCTGATCGGCAAGTTCCTGATCGAGGAGATCGCCCGCATTCCGGTCGAGGTCGACTACGGCTCCGAGTACCGCTACCGCGATCCGATCGTCTCCGACCATGTGCTGGCCGTGGGGATCTCCCAGTCGGGCGAGACGGCGGACACCCTTTCCGCGATGGAGGCTGCCCATGAGCGCGGCGCGCGCCTGCTCACGGTCTGCAACGTCACCGGCAGCCAGGCGACGCGCATCAGCGAGGGGGTGATCTACACCCACGCGGGCCCGGAGATCGGCGTCGCCTCGACCAAGGCCTTCACCACCCAGCTCGTGGCCCTCTATCTCCTGGCCCTCTACCTGCGCCAATGCAAGACCGGCTCGCTCGACCGGCGCTATCTGGACGAGCTGACGCGCGTGCCGCAGGCGGTGGACGAGGTGATCCGGCGCCAGGAGAAGCACATGGACGAGCTGGCCCGCAAGTATCACCGATCGCAGAACTTCCTCTACCTGGGCCGGGGGATCAACTATCCGATCGCGCTCGAAGGGGCCTTGAAGCTCAAGGAGATCTCCTACATCCACGCCGAGGGGTACCCCGCCGGCGAGATGAAGCACGGCCCAATCGCCCTGATCGACGAGAACATGCCGGTGGTGGCCATCGCCACGGGCGACCAGCTCGCCGAGAAGACCAAGAGCAACATGCAGGAGGTGAAGGCGCGCGACGGCATCGTCATCGCCCTCACCGACCGCGATCCCGAGGATCTGGGGGGCATCGCCGACGAGGTGATCGAGGTCCCCTCCGTCTCGCCGCTCCTGCAGCCGATCGTCAACGTGGTCCCCTTGCAGCTCCTCGCCTACTTCATCGGCGTACGGAGGGGGGCGGATGTGGACCAGCCGCGGAATCTGGCGAAGAGTGTGACGGTGGAGTAGGGGCTTACAGACGTTCTTGCCCTCTGGGGCGTCCTGCCCTCCGAAGCCTCACCCTCGGTCCCTCTCCACTTCGTGGAGAGGGAGGGCCCAGAGATCGGCGGCGTCGGACTTCGGCAGGTCGGCTCATCCAGGTCCCCCTTCTCCGCTTTGTGGAGAAGGGGCCAGGGGGTGAGGCCTCGAAGGGCAGGACGCCCCAGCCGGCAAAGCGATATTGTTCGCTCGATGCCCACCCCTCCCGTCATCCCCGCCGACGTCTACACCCACCGCAGCGACGCCTTCGCCACCGAGGAGGCTCGCCTGGCCAGGATCTCCTTCCGGTTCTCGCTCCTCCGGGCCGGTCTGTTCCTGGCGTTCTTCGTCTGCCTGGTGGTGATCCTGTTGCAGCGGGGGCGTGTCGAGTGGGGGTGGTGGGCCGGGGCGGTGTTCTGGCTTGTGGCGTTCGTGTGGGTGCTGCCGTATCACGACCGGGTCATCCAGCGGCAGCGGCGGGAGGGGGAGCTGCGGCGGATCAACGAGGAGGGGCTTTTACGGCTGGCCCGCGACTGGATGGGCCTGCCTGTCCCCTCCCTGCCCGAGCCGCACGATGCCGACCGGCCCATGGCGCGCGACCTCAATCTTTTCGGCCGCGCCTCCGTGGCCCAGCTCCTCGGTACGGTCCACTCCCCTCCGGGCAAGACGACGCTCGCCGACTGGTTGCTCCACCCCGCGCCTCCCGAGGAGATCGTCCGGCGCCAGGAGACGGTCGCGGGGCTGGTTTCCGAGATCGATCTGCGCCAGCGGCTCCAGGTGAGCGTCCGGCCCATGGACCAGGCCCCCGCCGACGTCGAGCCCTTCCTCCGCTGGGCCGAGGGGGAGCCGTGGCTCCTCCGGCGTCCCGGGCTGATCTGGCTGTTCCGCCTCCTCGCGGTCCTCACTCCCATCGCCCTCCTCGTGGGCGGGTTTACCCCCGCGCCCATGGCTCCGTTCCTCCTCCTGGCGACGGTCAACCTCTCGCTCGGCTATCTCCTCGCCAAGCGGACCTTCGAGCGCTTCGACGAGATCGAGGCGCGCGAGGGGGATTTCCAGCGCTATGCCGAAGCTCTGGAGATCGTAGCGACGCGCCCCGGGTCCGCCGGCGAGCTCATCTATCGGGACCGGCCCACCCACGCCTGGATGGCGCTCCTCCACCATCGCGTGGGCCTCTCGGAGGTCCGCCACTCGGCCTATCTTCATTCGATCCTCCAGTCTCTCTTCCTGTGGGATTTCCACGCCCTGCTCCAACTGGAGAAGTGGCAGCGGGACGCCGGCCCCCAGGCCCGGCAATGGCTGGCGGCACTGGGCCGCTTCGAGACCCTCGCCGCGCTGGCAACCCTCCAGTTCGAGCAACCGGAGTGGTGCTTCCCGAAGGTGGAGGCGACGGCGGACCGCCTCGCCGCCGAGGGGCTGGGCCACCCCCTGATCGCGGACGGCAAGCGGGTGGTGAACGACGTCGAGGTGGGGCCGCCCGATACGTTCCTCCTGGTCACCGGTTCCAACATGTCGGGCAAGAGCACGCTTCTCCGCTCGATCGGGGTCAACGCGGTGCTCGCCCAGGCGGGAGGGCCGGTCTGCGCCGCGGCGCTCCGCATGCCGCCGGTTACCCTGGCCACCAGCATCCTGGTGGAGGACTCGCTGGCGGACGGCGTCTCCTTCTTCATGGCCGAGCTCCAGCGCATCCAGAAGGTGGTGGCGGCGGCCGACCGCGCCCACGGCGAGGGACGGGTCCTGCTCTACCTCCTGGACGAGGTCTTGCGGGGGACGAACAGCTTCGAGCGGCAGGTGGCGGTGCGCCGGGTGGTGCTCCATCTGCTGCGGCACGGCGCCATCGGCGCGGTCTCCACGCACGACCTGCAGCTCGCCGAGGTCCCGGAGCTGCAAAAACCGGTCGTCCCCGTCCACTTCCGCGAGACGGTCCACCCCGGCGGCGATCCGCCCATGACCTTCGACTACCAGATGCGGCCGGGGGTGGCGACGACGGTCAACGCGCTCAAGCTGATGGAGCTGGTGGGCCTGCCCGCGGAAAGCTGACGAGCAAGGACATAAAGGACTGCAAGGACATCAAGGACTCAAGGACAAAAGGCAGAGCTGAGATCGGCGCTTTGTCCTTGTGGTCCTTGCAGTCCTTGAGGTCCTTAAAGAAAAAGGGCGCCGCCCGCGGGCAGCGCCCCTCCCAACCGTCCGCTCTGCGATCAGGCGACGGCCTTGGTCGCCGGGACCTTGCTCTCCGCCTCGACCGGGATCCGCATCCCGTAGAACGAGCGCCAGACGAAGATGAGCGAGATCACGAAGAAGATCCCCGCCAGGACGAGCCGGGTCCCGGTCGCCATCTCGATCGCCAGCTCCACGGCCAGCAGGCCGAAGAGGGTGGTGAACTTGATGACCGGGTTCATCGCCACCGACGAGGTGTCCTTGAACGGATCGCCGACCGTGTCGCCCACCACCGTGGCGGCGTGGAGCGCGGTGCCCTTCTCCTTGAGCTCGACCTCGACGATCTTCTTGGCGTTGTCCCAGGCGCCGCCGGCGTTGGCCATGAAGATGGCCTGGTAGAGGCCGAAGGTCGCGATCGAGACCAGGTAGCCGATGAAGAAGTACGGATCGAGGCAGGCGAAGGCGAGCGTGCTGAAGAACACCGTCAGGAAGATGTTGAACATCCCCTTCTGGGCGTAGGTGGTGCAGATCCCGACCACCCGCTTGCTGTCCTCGGTGGAGGCCTTTTCGGCTCCGGCGTCGAGCCGGATGTTGCGCTTGATGAACTCCACCGCCCGATAGGCGCCGGTGGACACCGCCTGGCAAGAGGCGCCGCTGAACCAGTAGATCACGGCGCCGCCGGTGATCAGGCCGAGCAGGAACGGCGGGTTGAGCAGCGAGAGGTTCTGGACCAGTTGCGTCTGCAGGCCGTGGGTGAGCACGACGATGATCGAGAAGATCAGCGTGGTGGCGCCTACCACGGCGGTGCCGATGAGCACCGGCTTGGCGGTCGCCTTGAAGGTGTTGCCGGCGCCGTCGTTGGCCTCCAGGTGGTGCTTGGCGCGGTCGAAGTCGGGCGCGAAGCCGAACTCCTTCTGGATGTCGGCCGTGATGTTGGGCAGGGTCTCGATGGTCGACAGCTCGAACACCGACTGCGCGTTGTCGGTCACCGGGCCGTAGGAGTCGACGGCGATCGTCACCGGGCCCATGCCGAGGAAGCCGAAGGCCACGAGGCCGAAGGCGAACACGGCGGGGGCGATCATCAGGTTGCCCGGCAGCGTCGTGCTGACGCCGTAGCCGGCGCCCATCAGGGCCACGATGGTCAGGCCCAGCCAGTAGGCGCTGTAGTCGCCCGCGATCAGGCCGGCGAGGATGTTGAGCGAGGCGCCGCCCTCGCGAGAGGCGGTCACCACCTCCTTGACGTGGGCCGACTCCGTCGAGGTGAAGACCTTGACGAGCTCGGGGATCAGCGCGCCGGCCAGCGTGCCGCAGGAGATGATCGTCGACAGCTTCCACCAGAGCGTGCCGTCGCCGTTGAGGTCCGGGATCATCAGGTAGGAGATGCCGTAGGTGACGATGATCGAGAGCACCGAGGTGAGCCAGACCAGCGAGGTCAGCGGCGCCTCGAAATTCATCGTCTCGGCATCCCCGTAGCGCCCCTTGGCGATCGCCTCGTTGATGAAGTAGGAGACGGCGCTGGTGACGATCATCATGACGCGCATGGCGAAGATCCAGACCAGGAGCTGGGTCTGAATCTTCTGGAAGTCGGGGCCCGCGACCGCCGCGTTCACCGCCAGCAGGATGAAGGTGATCAGCGCGACGCCGGTGACGCCGTAGGTCTCGAAGCCGTCCGCGGTGGGGCCGACCGAGTCGCCGGCGTTGTCGCCCACGCAGTCGGCGATCACGCCGGGGTTGCGGACGTCGTCCTCCTTGATGTTGAAGACGATCTTCATCAGGTCGGAGCCGATGTCGGCGATCTTGGTGAAGATGCCGCCCGCGATACGCAGGGCCGCCGCGCCCAGCGACTCGCCGATGGCGAAGCCGATGAAGCAGGGGCCGGCGTAGTCACGCGGCACGAAGAGGAGGATGGCGAGCATCAGCAACAGCTCGACGCTGATCAGCAGCATGCCGATCGAGATGCCGGCCGTGAGCGGAATGGCGTAGGTCGGGAACGGCTTGCCGCGCAGGCTGGCGAAGGCGGAGCGCGAGTTGGCGAAGGTGTTGACCCGGATGCCGAACCAGGCCACGCCATAGCTGCCGGCGATGCCGATGAGGCTGAAGATCAGGATCGTGATCACCTTGGCCAGGTCATAGCCGCGCAGGGTGTAGAAGTAGATGAACATGACGATGCCGATGAAGAGCTCGAGCAGGAGGATGAACTTGCCCTGCGTGGTGAGGTAGGTCTTGCAGGTCTCGAAGATCAGCTCGGAGATTTCGCGCATCGAGCGGTGGACGGGCATGTTCTTGAGCCGCGTGTACATCACCAACCCGAAGAGCAGCCCGAGGAAGCAGACGAACAGGCCGCCCAGCAGCAGGTTGTGCCCGGTCATGCCGAAGAACGTCACCTCCGGATTCGACAGGTTCGGCAGCACGAGGTCGGCCTCGCTGGCGGAGGCGGGCAGGGCGGTCAGGATGGCGATGACGAACGCCATCAGCCCGAGGACCGACAGCTTCCGCCGCGACGGGCCGGTCCGGGCAAGGGGCTCATGTTCAGGCATAAATCCTCCAAAGATCCTGTCTTCAATACCGACAATTCACAGCGCGTACCGGGACCCAGGCGTGGCCGGGGGCCGCAGGGGTACGTCGCGCTGACGGTTGGGGCGTTCCAGGCCTTTCCGGCAGCCCGCTACGGCTCCGACACATACAGCGGCGCCGACCGGGAGGCCGGGAAGATCCGGGGGAAGGTATCACAAACGGGGCTTCCCGCCCACCCCGAAACCTCACCCCTGTCCCCTCTCCCATCGCCCTCCCACCGTCCGGGAGAGGGGGACCTGGCTGAGGCGATGAGCCAAGAGGATGTTTTTTCTTATATTGCCGATTCTGAAAACATATTCTACAGGCACCCCGGCCTCAGCAAAGTTCCCCTCTCCCGGACGGTGGGAGGGCGATGGGGAAGGGGACAGGGGTGAGGTTTCGGGGTGGGGGCTGCCTAATGAGTCGCCACGAACCCTTGGTACACCCCGTACGCCGGCTTCGGCGAGCCGTCCGCCCGCACGATGCCCCAGGAGTAGCTGCCGTCCGGGCCGTCCTTGAATTCGTAGAAGAAGATCTTGGCGATCCAGTCCCGGTCGCGCTGGCCGGTGAGCCAGTCGTTGAGGAGGCCGGAGTAGTTGCCGGCCTGGCGGGATTCCCCGACCCGGGACGACTCCCAGCCGGTCTCGGTCAGCCAGACGGGCTTGCTCGTCCAGCCGGTGCTCTCCAGGACCTCCCGCACCGAGGGGGGCAGGAGATTCCAGCGCGACGGGTGATCGCCGAAGAGGGTGCTGTCGTTCAGCTTCGAGGTGACGCTGCGGTTGCCGTCGCTGTCGTAGAGATGGTGGGTGATGAAGTCGAGCTTGTCCCCGGCCACCAGGAGCGACTGGCGCAGCCAGTCGTACCAGACGGCGCCGTTCGAGGTCAGGTGGGCCAGCTCGGGGCCGCCTACCTTGGCCGCCGGATTGCCCTGGTGGATGGCGTCGGCGCCGACTTTGAGGATGACGTCGATATACTGGTCGCGGCTTCCGGACCAGAACTGCTTCAGGTTGGGCTCGTTCCACAGCCCCCAGTAGGTGATCTTGCCGCGGTAGCGCTTGGCCGCCCGGAAGCAGATCCGCCGCCAGTCGTCCGGATTGCGCGGCACGCCGGTCAGCCCGGGGCCGTCGGTGGCCCAGGCCGGCGTGTAGGCGAGGGTCGCGAAGACCTGGATCCCCCGGGCCTTGGCGGCGGCGGCGATGGCGTCGTAGACGTGCCAGTCGTACTTGCCCTTGCGAGGCTCGACGGCGGCCCAGATGAAGTCGATGCGCACCCAGCCGAGGCCGGCGGCCCGGACCTGGTCGAGCTGCGTGGCGAGCTCCGTCCCCTGGGGTGCGTGGATGTTGACGCCGTAGGGCGAGGCGGGGCCCGCCGCCGTGGCGGCGCGGGCTCCCGGCAGGAGCAGGAGGAGCAGCAGGATACAGGTCTTCAAACGGTACGTCATGATTCCGGGTCGCTTTTCATTGAGGTCCATCTATAATAGCATCAGCAGGAAGGAACCCAAAAGGCAGGCTGTAGTCCGCCGGTCCGGGGAGGGACGAGGCGATGCAGTTCCGTGAGCTCACCGATCGCTATCAGCTCGAGAAGATCCTGAGGTCGACCCGTTTCGGGACGGTCCTCAAGGCGACCGACACCAAGACGGGCCGGTCCGTGGCCGTGAAGCAGATCACGGTGACCAACCCCGCGCGGCTCGTCGCCGGGGCCCCCGAATTCGAGAGGCTGGCGGCGGCGCTGGCCGCTCTGGGGCACCCCGCCTTGCCGGCGATCCTCGACTCGGGTTTCACCACGGACGGCGCCGCCTTCCTGTCCTTGGAGCTGCTGGACGGCCGGACGCTCGACGCCTTCAGCGACATGTCCCCGGGCCAGCTCCTGGCGTGGATCGGCCAGGCGCTCGACGGGCTCGAAGCGCTCGCGTCCAAGGGATTGGCGCACCTCAACGTCTCGCCGGACAACCTCTTCGTGGCCGCCACCCCCGCGGGCGAGCAGGTGAAGCTCCTGGGGCTGGGCACCGCCGTCTTCCGTCCCCGGGGGGCCGAGGCGGCGACGGCGGGCGGCGACAACGCCCGTTTCCGGGCTCCGGAGGTAGCGGCCGGCGGCGACGCCGACGTGCGGGCCGACCTCTACTCGCTGGCCCTCACCACCTGCACCGCCCTGGGGGCCACGGTCGGCTTCGGCGACGCGCCGGTGGTGCAGCTCCCGCTGGCGGTGAGCTTCGAGCTGGAGAACGACGAGGCCCTGCGGCAGGCGCTGGAGCGGTCGCTCCGGCAGGCACCTGAGCAGCGGCCGTCGCTCCGGGAGGTGCGCGAGGCGTTGCGGCTGGCCATCGGCGCGCCGGCGTCCCAGCCCGCGGTCGTCCCCTTGGCGAAGCCGGTGGCCAGCGTCACTCCCTTCCCGGCTCCCACCGTCCCGGCGAGCGCCGCTCCCGAGGCGCCGCCGCCGTTCATGACCTCCGGCACGATGGAGCCCCTGCCGCCGCCGGTCGCCATGCCCTCGCTCACGCCCGCGGCCTCTCCCGCGATCGGGCCCAGCCCCGCAATCGCGGCGCAGGCGCCGTCCTCGCTGCCGCCGGTGGTGATTCCGGACGCCTGGTCCCCCGCCGGCGCGGCCCAGCCGGCAGCGGCCGCCCCTCAATTCACCGAGCCCGATCCGCTCCCACCGGCGGAGGAGGCTCCCGAGGGGGACGTCCTCTCGTCGGTGGACGACGAGGTGCTGAACGCCCTGCTCAATGTGCCGGCACCGCCTCCCCGCACGCCGGGCGCTGCTCCGGCCGCACAGCCGACCGGCGCCAAGGTGGTGCCGTTCCAGAAGAAGGCCCCGGCGCCGGCTCCGGTGCGGGCGGCCGGGGTCCCGGCGTCCACTCCGTTCCTGCGCAAGCCGGCCGTGCTGGGGGCCCTCGCGGGCGTGGTGGTGCTCGGCCTGCTGGCCGGCTTCTGGCTCTACCGCCGGCACCAGCAGCAGGTTGAGGCCCCGGTGGAGGCCGCGACCGTGGTCCCCCTGCGGCAGCCGTTCTCGAAGCCGCCGGTCGACCGGCTGGAGGAGGCGAAGATCTACCTCGCGCAGGGGGATGACCTCCAGGCCCGCCGGGCGCTGCGCGCCATTCCCTGGGGAGAGCAGGGCCTGCTGTCCCCGGAGGGGTGCCGGACGCTGGGTGCGATCCAGGAGAACCTGGCGTGGGCGGCCTTCGAGCGGATGCCCACCGACCTCGCCAGCGCTCTGAAATCGGGGGACCTGGAGGTCCTGGAGAGTGCCGTCGAGGCCGGTGCCGGACAGGAGGCGGGGCTCGCGCCCGAGGTGCGGGTGGACTATGAGCGGGCGAAGGGCGCAGTCGCCGCCTATGCCCAGGTCCGGGCCGCCTCGGCCCAGGGCAATCCCGTCCAGACTCTGGAGCATTTCGCCGCCCTCGCCGCCCTCCTCCCCAAGCCGACCGACCCGGACGATCTGCGCGGTCAGGCCGCCAAGTCGATCGAGGGGGAGGCCGAGAAGCTGGTCCGCGACGGCAAGTACGCGGACGCGGTCGCCCGGCTGGAGCCGGTCCAGCGCACCTGGCCCGACCGTCCCGGCCTCAAGGAGCGGCTGGCCAGCTATGAGAAGTTCAAGCAGGACGAGGCCAAACAGGAGCAGATCCTCGCCGAGCTCCCCAACATCGAGCGACACCGGAAGCCGTGGGACGGCCTGCAGATGCTGAACGGCGTCGAGCCCACGCCCCATCTGGCCCCGCAATTCACGGCGGCGCGCGCCCGGCTGGAGGATCTTCTCGCCCGACTCGACAAGGACCCGCCGAAGGTCGTGCTGCGCGACGGCTACGTGCTCGACTACGCTCGCGGCACCGTGGCGAACCTCAGCTTCCGCGTCACCGATGACTATCAGGTGAAGGACGTGAAGCTGCTGGCCCGGCCCGAGGGGGGGAAGTACCGCGAGGTCCCGTTGGACAAGAGCCAGATCCGCGCCGGCTACTACACGGCAGCGATCCCGCCGGCCTTCCACCAGAACGGCACGGTGGACTTCTACGTCGTGGCCACCGATCTCTCCGGCCACGAGACGTATCTGGGTACCCGGGACGAGCCGCAGAAGCTCAAGCGCCAACAGGGATTCGAGCGCATCATCAGGTGAGCGGGTCGATCCAGTTTGATCCCAGAAAACTGGCCTGATCCTTGCTTTTCATAGGGTTGGACCGCGAATGGCTCGCGGCGAGAATCCAGGGAACATCAAGGAGACCATCATGCCGAAATCCTGGAGCAGCAAAGACGAGCGCCAGTACAAACACGTCGAGGCCAGCGAGAAGAAGGAAGGGAAATCCACCGACCGCGCCAAGGAGATCGCGGCCCGCACGGTGAACAAGCATAGGAAGTCCGAGGGGCGGACGAAGAGCTGAGGGGGCTGAGGTCTCGGAGCGTCCTGCCCTCCGAAGCCTCACCCCCTAGCCCCCTCTCCACTTCGTGGAGAGGGGGAACCTGTCTGCAAAATCCTGCCGAGCTCAAACAATACCTTCCTACGCGGGCCCTCCCTCTCCACGAAGTGGAGAGGGACCGAGGGTGAGGCTTCGGAGGGTAGGCGTCCCGAATTCCCTACACCGGCAACAACGGCATCCGCCCGGCCCCCGCCCCCACCGCCGCGTCGGCGGTCGCCGTCGGCTTCTTCTCGTCCTCTTTCTCCTCCTCGACCGCCTCGCCCGGATTGCGGAACAGGTTGGATTCGAGGTTGTACTGGCGGGTGTAGAGGGCGTGATAGCGGCCGCCCAGGGCCAGTAGCTCCTCGTGCCGGCCGCGCTCGATGATCTGCCCCCCTTCGAGCACCAGGATGGTGTCGGCCTTGCGGATGGTCGACAGGCGGTGGGCGATCACGAAGGTGGTCCGCCCCTTCATCAGCTCGGTCAGCCCCTCCTGGATCGCCGCCTCGCTCTCGCTGTCCAGCGAGGAGGTGGCCTCGTCGAGGATCAGGATGCGGGGATCGGCCAGGATCGCCCGCGCGATCGCCACCCGCTGGCGCTCGCCGCCCGAGAGCTTCACGCCGCGCTCGCCCACGATCGTGTCGTACCCCAGGGAGAGCCGGCTCACGAAGTCGTCACAGCGGGCGATCTTCGCCGCCCGAATCACCTCCTCGTCCGAGGCGTGGGGGCGGGCGTAGGCGATGTTCTCCAACACCGTGCCGTCGAACAGGAAGTTGTCCTGGAAGACCACCCCCAGATGGGAGCGGTAGTCGCCCAGCCGCAGCCCCTCGAGATCCTGGCCGTCGACCAGGATCTGCCCCGAGGTCGGATGGTGGAAGGCGGCCACCAGGCCGATCAGCGTGCTCTTGCCCGAGCCGGAGGGGCCCACCAGCGCCGTCGAGGTGCCGGGCTGGGCCGTGAAGGAGATCCCCTTGAGCACCGGCTGCCCGGGGTTGTACTCGAACCAGACGTCGCGGAATTCAATCCGGCCGTCCACCATGGGTAGCGGCCGGCGCTCGGCCTCCCCCGTGTCCTCGGTGACCTCGTTGCGGATCTCGCGGATGCGCTCGAGGCCGGCGAAGGCCTCGGTGATCTGGCTGCCGATGCTGACGATCTGCATCACCGGGCCCACCAGCATGCCGAGGTACATGGTGAAGGAGAAGAAGCCGCCCACCGTCATCCGGCCGTTGAGGACGTCGCTGGCCCCGATGGCCATCATGGCGACGCCGATCACACCCAGGAGGAGGGTCGAGGCGGCGCCGATCGCCGAGAAGCTGGTCAACGTCTGGGCCACGTTGCGGAACAGGCGGTGCGCCCCCTTGGTGAACACCAGGGCCTCCCGCTGCTCCGCCTGGTAGGCCTTGACCACCCGCACCCCGGAGAACGACTCGGTGAGCCGGCCGGAGATCTCGGCGTTGATCTTCGAGCGCTCGCGGAAGAGTGGGCGCAGGGTCTTGAAGGCGTACTGCATGACGAACACGAAGAGCGAGAGCACGCCGATCGCGATCAGGGTGAGCTTGAGGTTCAGGTAGAGGAGGATGCCGAGCGCGAAGACGCCGGTGATCACCCCCCCCACCACCTCCACCAGGCCGGAGCCCACGAGGTTGCGGATCCCCTCCGCGTCGTTCATCACGCGGGAGAGGAGGGCGCCCGCCTTGGTCTGCTCGAAGTAGCCCACGGTGAGACGGCTGACGTGCCGCTGCACCTGCCGGCGCATCTCGGTGATCGAGCGTTGGGCCGCCTTGCCGAGCACCTGGGAGAGCGCGAACGAGGTGACGGCCTGGATGAGGGTGGCGGTCCCCGCCGCCGCCACGAGCACCCATAGGAGCTGTATATTCCGCTTGCCGATCACGTCGTCCAGGAGGTATTTGGTGGTGCCGGGGAGCACCAGCCCCGCCAGCCGGTTGATCGACATGAGGACGAGCCCGAGGGCGAGGCGCCCCTTGCGGGCCCGCACCAGCTCGAGCGCGTCGTTGAGCACCGTGCGGGCCTTCAAGGGGGGCTTCTTCTTGTTGGGCTCTTCCCCGGGCCTTTCGGCCGCCCGCGGCTGCTTCGAGGATACCGGCCCGCCGAAGAGCCCCTGACGGGCCGGACGGCGGGACGAGGGAACGCTGTCGATGGTCATGGAGGAGAGAACGGCGGGGACAAAGCGGAGATTCCCCAGGGCTCCCGCGCCCTCTCCACATCCGTAGGGGCGCCCCTGCGTGGGCGCCCTGGGGGGCAGGGCGGCCACATAGGGCCGCCCCTACATCACCTTGCCTTCACTCGCACCTGCACCGAATCGTCCAGCCGCAGGGTCACCACGGAGCCCTCGGGGATGACCACCTCCTCTCCGGGGGTCTTCGAGGCGATGGCCGTGCCGACCGCGGCGCCGAGGATGGCGCCGACGACGCCTCCGCGCGAGCTGTTGCCGAGGATGCGCCCCAGGATGGCGCCGCCGGCCGCCGCACCGCCGATCTTCGCGGCGGCCCGGCCGGTCTCGTTGCGCCCTTCCTGGATGAACGAGGCCTGGATCGGCACCGTGTGGCCCGAGGGGAGCACCAGGTCGGTGATCTTGAGGGCGAGCCGGGCCTGGCCGCCGATCTTCTTGAGCGGCACCGCGTCGATCACCTCACCCAGAATCTCGGACCCCTTGGGGATCGCCACCACACCGTCCTGGACCACGTCCTCGTTGATCCGGGCGCGGAAAGCGTCGCCGGGGGAGCTGGTGTTGCTCGCCAGGGTGCGGGTGAGCTCCGCCTGGATCTGGGTGCCGGCCGGGACGGTCATGGAGGCCGTCCGCGGCTCCTCGCGGACGGGCTCGGGGACCGGCGCGGGCTCCAACGAAGGGACCGGCCCCGGGGCCACCGGCTCAGGGGCCGGAGCGGGCGCGGGGGCGGTCTCGACCGCCGGTGGGCTCGGGCGCGGAGCGGGGCTGGCCGCGGCGGGTCGCTGGGCTTTCGTCTGCTGGAGACGCCGTTCCCGGGCGGCGAGATCGGCCTCGCGGGTCGCCAGTGCGCGCTCGCGGGCGTCGAGGTCCGGCTTCTCCGTCGAGACGGGCGGCGTTGGCGGCTGCACCTGCACCGTCTGCGGGGACGTCTGGAGCTCGTTGATCTGGGGCGGCGGGACCGGCGCGGGGGCCGGAGCCGACGTCTGGGCGATCTGGGTGGGGGCCGGTTTTTCAGCCTGACCGGCGTGCCGCTCCTCGCCCTGATTGCATCCGAAGGCGAGCAGCGCGGCCCCACAGAGGAGCGCCGGCAGGAGGGATTTCGTGTTGTTTTTTCGCATCGCTGGATCCTCGCGTTTCAAGTCTCCGCGAGACGAAAACAGCAAGGGGGGTGCCACCCCTTCCGAAAATCCGCAAGCCTTTGTAAAATCTCGGTTTAGGAATTGTAAGGCGGGCCGCCGTACCGCTCCCTGGAGAGGACGCCCCCGCCGCCCCGGCAGGACGACTCAGCGCCGCCGGGAAGGGTCGAAGCGGATCACGCCGCCCGGCAGCGTCTCCCCCGCGGCGGGCTTCTCGGGCTCGGGCGCCGGCTCCTGCGCGGCCGCTTCCGAGGGCGAGGCATCGAAGCGGAGGCCGAAATCGGCGGAGGGGTCCGCGAAGGCGGTGAGAGCCGCGAAGGGGACGACGACCTGCTGGCGCGAGCCGCCGAAGCTGAGGAGGACCGAGAAATCCTCGGCCGTTACCTCCAGCCCCCAGAACTGATGCTGGAGGACGATCGTCATCTCCTCGGGATATTGATCGCGCAGGACGCGCGGCACCTGGACCCCGGGGAAGCCGGTGCGGAACCCGACGTAGAGGAGGTGCTCCCCGGGCAGCCCGTGCTCCGCCACCTGCTCCAGCACCCGTCGCACGATGCTGCGCAGGGCCTCCTGGAGAATGGCGGGGTAGTCGATCTTGTCCGGGTCCATGGCGCCTCCTGAAACCCGCCGAGAGTACGTCAAACGGCGCCGCGCCTCAAGGCGGCCTCAAGGTGGATCAATGGTGCCGGCCGGCGTCCAGGGCCCGCAGCGGGCGATCCGCCAGAGGGCCTTCCAACTCCCCGTCCAGGCGCCGTACTTGCGGATCGCCCCCTCCCCATAGTGGCTGCAGGTGGGCTGGAACCGGCACCGGACGCCGATCGTTCCCATCCGCGGCGAGAGCGTGGCCTGGTAGAGGTGAATACCGCCGAGGAGGACCCGCGCCGAGATCTGATCGCGCGGAGGCCGCGCCATGTCGATCCCCAGGAGGAGCAGGACGGCGAGGGTGGGGAGCCAGACCTTGAGGCGTCGGCGGAGGAGGGGGCTCATAGGGAGAGCTTAAATCACACGGACGAGCACAGACTAACAAGGACAGAGAGGATAGTGCTTGTCCGTGTAGGGTCTGTGAAAGTCCGTGTCCGTCCGTGGCAACTTCCCTACCACGGCAGCGTCCCCGTAGCCGCCCGCCCCAGCCAGAGGGCACAGAGAACGGCCACGTGCGCGAGCGTCACGGTCTCGAACCGCACCGGCAGGCGGAGCGGGCGTCGGAGCAGGAGGGCCGCCCCCCAGGCCAGCCAGCCGAGGATCATCTCCAGGGCGAGGACCGGCGCGAGGGGGTGCAGGGTGACGGCGGCGCTCCACTCCCCCTTGGCGAGGTGCGCGAAGGCGCGAGTCATGCCGCAGGCGGGACAGGGGAGGTGGAACAGGCGGCGGCTCAGGCAGAGCGCCGTGGCGGGATCGTTCGAGGGGTGCCAGACGTGGAGGACGGCGAGCCCGGCCGCCCCCGCCAGACCCGCAAGCAGCCAGAGCCGAGCTCCCTTTGCGACCTCCACGGCGCTCCTAATGATTGGCCAGCGACGAGAAGAAGGCCGCGAGCATGGCCATGCCGCCCATGAAGAAGACCCAGAGGATCAACAGGCCCATATAGATCGTGCCGAGGATGCCCAGGATCATCCCTACCTTGGCGAGGCCCTCCCCCGCCGCGGGGGAGCTCCCCGCGGCGATGGCTTTGAGCTCCTGACTGCCCAGGAACCAGGCGACCGGGCCCAGGATGCCACAGCAGGTCAGGCCGAGGAGCCCCAGAACGAGCGCGACGATCGCCTGGGTGCTCGCGGCCTGAGGCTGCTGGCCTGGGCTCGCGACGGCCATGGCTTAGAACCGGTCGGCGTACTGGCTGAGGCCCGGGATGATGAACCGCTCGCCGCTGACGCCCTTGACGATGCCCATGATGCGCAGCACCAGGAAGACGAGCAGGATGGCGGAGTGGAGGAAGCACCCGGCGCAGCCCAGATGGATGAAGGCGGTCAGCATCGAGAAGATCGTCGCGGCGATCCAGACGATGACCTCCGCGGCCGTCAGCACCAACCCGTTCTTCGCGTGCCACTGCACCTCAGAGTCGTTCTTCTCGACGAGGAGGGGGATCAGGGCGAGGAGCCACAGGTACGAGAGGACGATCATGATGCTCCGGTTCGGGCTAACCTCTCCTCCCGGAGGTGGTGGCATGGTTCCGCCGGGAGGGGGTGGAGGCGTGTAGGACGGAGGTGGCGGAACGTTCGGTTCACTCATCGCGGAGCTCTCCTTTCCATGGAACGATCACGACCCTTTTGATAGCAGTCTATACAAGGGCGACCCACCGGACAAGAACGTTACGGTGACGGCAAGATCTCCAGGAATACTTAGTTTTCACCAGGCACGATAATCCCGAGCTCCGCGAGGGCTTCCCGTAGTGCCTCTTCCCGCTCCTCGTGGATGGCCAGGACGAGCCGCGCCGCCGCTCCATATTCTTCGGCCTGCAACTCGATCTCGGGCGGGCGCAGCAGGCGCTTGACCGCGCCCACCTTCTCATACGGGACCTCGACGGCCACCCGCGCCGTGGGCACCTTCCGGACGACCGGCAGCCCCGGGAGGGCCTCGCGGGCCGCCGCGGCATAGGCGCGGGCGAGCCCCCCCTTGCCCAGCTTGGTGCCGCCGAACCAGCGCACCACCACCGCCATCACGTCCGAGAGACCGGCGCCGCGCAGCACCTGGAGGATGGGCACCCCGGCGGTGCCGGCCGGCTCTCCGGCGTCCGCGCTCCGCTCGCGGGGAGGGACCCCGAGCCGCCAGGCCCAGCAATGGTGGGTGGCGTCCGGGAATTCCTTTTCCAGGCCGGCTAGCAGGATCCTGGCCGCCGCCTCGTCCACCGCCGGGCCGAGCACCGCGAGGAAGACCGATCCCTTCTCGCGGATCTCGGCGCGGGATTCGCCCGCCGGCGCGGCGTAGGCGGCCATTGGGGAGGGTCAGGGGAGCCGGGTCAGCCGCTGGTAGATCGACCTGTAGCGCTGGACGACCGTGTCCTGGCCGAACTGCTCGACGGCCCGGCGGCGGCCCGCCTCGCCAAACCGGCGGTGGAGATCGTCGTCGGTGAGGATTGCGAGCGCCGCCGAGGCCATGCCTTCCACGTCCCCCACCGGGCAGAGGCAGCCGGTCTCGCCGTCGACCACCACCTCGGGAAGGCCGCCGGCGCAGCTGGCGATCACCGGCACCTTGCAGGCCATGGCTTCGAGCGCCGAGAGGCCGAAGGACTCGCTCTCCGACGGTAGCAGGAAGAGGTCGGCCCCCACCAGCACCTCCTCGACCAGGGGGAAGCTGCCGACGAAGGTGATGGAGCCGCAGATGTGGTGCTCGCGGCAGTACTGCTCGACCTTGCCGCGCTCGGGGCCGTCCCCCACCAGGATCAGCCGGCTGGGCACCTTTTCCTGCACCCGCTGGAAGATGCTGATGACGTCGAGCACCCGCTTGACCGGCCGGAAGTTGGAGATGTGGACCAGGATGCGCTCCCCCGGCTTGGCCCAGCGGCGAGCCCCCGGGCCGGCCTTGGCCGCCTCGTAGCGGGCCGGATCGATGAAGTTGGGCACCACCTCGATCTCCTTGGTCACGCCGAGCTGCTCGACCGTGGTGCGGCGGAGCGACTCGGAGACCGCGGTCACGGCATCGCTCTGCACGATCCCCCAGCGGGTGGTCTCGAGGTAGTTGGGGTCGTTCCCCACCAGAGTGACATCCGTGCCGTGGAGAGTGGTCACCACCGGCAGCACCTGGGGGGCCAGGATCTGCCGGGCCATCACGGCCGAGACGGCGTTCGGGATGGCGTAGTGGACGTGCAGCACGTCGAGCGGAGCGTGGCGGGCCACCTCCACCATCTTGGTCGAGAGGGCCAGGGAGTAGGGGGGGTAGTTGTCGAACAACGGATAGGTGGGGGTCACCACCTCGTGGAAGAAGATCCGCGGATTGATGAACGACAGGCGGGAGGGGAGGGCGTAGGAGATCACGTGGACCTCGTCCCCCCGCTCGGCCAGCGCCATGGCGAGCTCGGTGGCGACGATCCCCGAGCCTCCGTAGGTCGGATAGCAGCTGATGCCCACTCTCATCGCGCCCCTCCCGGCAGGATCGACGTCGGGTCCGCCACCGCCAGCGGGCCGCGGCTCCAGAAGGGCTCGGCGTAGACGGCGCTGATGACCTCGCCGAAGTGGCGGGCCCGCCCCTCGATGGCGTACCAGAACTCGGGGGTGGAGACCTTGGTCAAAAGAAGACCCTGCTCCGCGGCTGTTTTCGTGGGAGCGGGGCTCGTCCCCCCGTGGAGCTGGCTGCGGTAGGCGCGCATCGACTCGATCTTGGCCTCCCAGCCGGCGGTGACGTCCACCAGGAAGCTGGGCGTGAAGAGGTCGTGCTGCATGTAGGAGAAGACGGCGGCCGGCCGGAACGCCGGCCCCGCCGCGGGCGCGCGGTTCTTGAGCCCGGCGTAGAAGCTGGCCGCCTCGACCAGCCGGTGGGCCCGCCCGTGGTCCGGATGGCGGTCGGAGGGGGTCGGGCCCAGCACCAGGTCCGGCCGCCAGAGGCGGATCTTGGCGATCAGGGCGTCCTCCTCGGCCGTGCCGGTGCGCAGGCCGCCGTCGCCGCAGTCGAGGAAATCCATCTCCACGGCGCCCAGGGCCCGGGCCGCGGCTGCAGCCTCGGCGACGCGCTCCTCGGTGGTCCCCCGCGTCCCCATCTCGCCGCGGGTCAGGTGGAGGATACCCACCTTCTTTCCCTGGCGGGCCAGCACGGCGAGCGTCCCGCCGCACCCTAGCTCCACGTCGTCCGGATGGGCACCGATGGCCAGCACGTCGAGCTTCATGGCTTCTCTCCGGGTGTGATCACCTGCAGGTGCAGGGAGTCGAGCGCCATCTGGTCCCAGTAGCTTTCGGCGAGGTCCGGGCCGTACTTGCCCGGGTAGTGCGCGGAGGAGATGGTCCGCTCCTGGAGCTTGCCCCCCGGCACGGTGGCGTCACGGAGCTGCTGCACCCGCCGGCTCACCACGTCGTTCTTGCGCGCGGCGGCGGAGACTGCCTTCTCGCCGAAGACGTCGAGTGCGTGGAGGATCTGCTCCCGCGTCTTCTCGAACGGCCGCTCCAGCCCGGGATCGGCGGCCACGGCCGGCCCGCGGAGCTC
>JADMIO011644077.1_pt1 | contig 23812 bp, 18 predicted proteins | sample 8958161 | NCBI WGS metagenome assembly JADMIO01 (sample SAMN16585339, study PRJNA669376) | soil metagenome | isolation source: Crop rotation soil | place: USA: Cullars Rotation, Alabama | collected 2011
CACTGAAGCCGAGGCCACGCCTGCCAATGCGGCCCTGGCTTCCACCAATGCCGCCCCGAAGAAATGAAGCCCGCCACAACTTCATCCCTCGGCCGGTTCGCCACGCGTCACACGCTGTCCATTCTATTCATAGCGGCGGTGCTTTGCCTCGGTGGCATTTTTTCCGCGCTGCATTTGCCCTCCTCGGTGTTTCCGAAAACGGATTTCCCGCGCATCGTCATTCTGGTGAACAACGGCATCATGCCGGCGGATGAAATGATGGCCACGGTCACGCGGCCTATCGAGGAAGTGCTGAAGGAAATTCCCGGTGCAGTTTCCGTGCGCTCCAAAACCAAACGCGGCTCGGCGGAGATCAACGTCTTTTTCAATTGGAACGTCGACATGCAACGTTCGGAGTTGTACGTGCTCGGGCGGCTTTCCGAAGTTCGCGCGGAACTGCCCGCGACCGCGTCCACCGAAGTCGAGCGCGTCACCTTCTCCGCCTTTCCCATCATCGGCATCAGCCTGACGAGTTCGAACCGCAACATCATGGACTTGTGGGAGAAGGCGAACTACGAGCTAAAGCCGCGATTCCTCCAGATTCCCGGCGTGGCGAAAGTCGAACTGGTGGGCGGTTACGTGCCGGAATTTCACGTCGTGGTCGATCCGGCGAAATTGCAGGCGACGCACCTGGACCTCGCCGCCATCAGCAGCGCGTTGACCAAAAATAACCTCATCGCGCCCGCCGGCATGTTGCAGGAAAATTATCACCTCTATCTCACCACCGTCGACGGGCGCGTGAAGTCAGAAGAGGACATCGGCAACGTCGTGATCTCGGTGCGCGGAAATCATCCGGTGCTGATCAAGGACATCGCACGCGTTGAGCGCGGGCCGGCCCCGGCGTACACCGTCGTCACCGCCCAGGGACGCAACGCCGTTTTGCTCAACGTCCAGAGCCAGCCGGAGGCCAGCACGCTCGACATCGCGGGCGCGCTCAAAACGCAACTGGAACAGATGCGCCGCGAACTGCCGCCGGACATGAAGCTCGCGTTTTACTATGACCAATCGCAGTTCGTACGCGATTCCGTCAGCAGCGTGTGGGATGCAATCCTGTTCGGCCTGGTGCTTTCGATCATCATTCTCTTTTTCTTCCTGAAAAACTGGGGCAGTGTCGTCACCGCCATCGTCACCATCCCGATTTCCGTGCTCATCACGTTCGTGGCCATGAAACTGGCGGGCATGAGCTTCAACATGATGACACTCGGCGGCATCGCGGCGTCCATTGGGCTCATCATCGACGACGCTATCGTTGTGGTGGAAGCGATGTTCGTAAAAATCGCGGCCGGCCGGCCGAAAGTCGAGGGCATTCAGGAAGCGGTCGGAGAAATTTTGCACCCACTCATCGGCTCAACGCTCACGCCGGTCGTCGTGTTCGTGCCGCTCGCATTTTTGCCCGGAGTGACCGGAGTTTTCTTCCGCGCGCTCGCGCTGACGATGGTCGTCTCGCTGCTGACGTCGTTGTTTCTGGCGCTGACACTCACGCCGTCGCTGGCCGGATGGTTCATTCGCGCCCGGGAAAAACTCGAGCATGGCCATGTGCCGAAGGACACCGAAGGCGGTTTCCTGCTGCGGCGCGTGCTGCGGATTTACGAACGCGTACTGCACGTGGCGATTCGCCATTGCTGGCTCACCCTGCTCGGCTGCGTGCTGATTTTCGTGGTGGGTATTTTTGTTTATCGCCAATTACCCACGGACTTTCTGCCGACATTCGACGAGCGCGGATTCGTGATTGATTACTGGGCGCCGCCGGGCACGAGTCTCGAAGAGACCTCACGCATCCTCAGTGAAGCGGAAGATATTTTGCGCAAGAATCCCGATGTGGAAGGCTATTCGCGCCGGCTCGGCACTGAGATGGGCATGTTCATCACCGAAGCGTATCGCGGCGATTTTGCCGTCAAGCTCAAGCCGCGCAGCGAACATACCACGGAGGAAGTCATCGCCGAATTGCGCCATGAATTTGGCGAGCGCTTCCCAATGATCCGCTGGGAATATCCCGGCATCCTGACCGATGTCGTCGGCGATTTGCAGGACCTTCCCGACCCGATTGAAATCAAGCTCTACTCGCCCGATCTGTCCTGGCTCCAAAAAACCGCGCCGCGCGTGGAAGAACAAATCGCAAAGATTCCCGGCGTCGTGGATACGTTCAACGGCCTGACTGAGACGGGCCCGTCGATCAATTTCCGCGTGCGCAATGCCGAGGCGCAACGCTTCGGACTCACGGCGCAGGATGTTGCCGACGCCGCGAACGCCGCGCTGCAGGGCGTGGAATCCTCGTTCGTCCTGCAAGGCGACCGCGTGGTGAACATCCGTGTAATGATGAACACCAACAGCGTCAATCGCCTCGAAAAACTGCGCCAACTCCCGTTGCGAACGCCCGAAGGCGCCACGATCACCCTCAATCAGGTGTGCGATGTCAGCATTCAACCCAGCGAAGTGGAAATCGTGCGCGACAATCTCCGCCAAACCATTATGGTGACCGCGCGCCTCGAAGGCCGTGATTTGGGCAGCGCCATGAAGGAGATTCAATCTACGCTCGCCAAGGACAACTGGCTGCCGCCAGGCTCGGTCGAATACGGGGGGTTTTACCAACAGCAACAAGAGTCGTTCAAAAACCTGATGGCAGTTTTAATCATGGCCATCCTGCTCGTGTTCACTGTGCTGCTGATTGAATTCCGCTCGTTCAACGAACCTATCGCCATTGTCTTTGGCGCAGTCCTCGCAATGTTCGGCACGGTGGCCGCACTGTGGATAACCGGCATCACCTTAAACGTGGTTTCGTTCCTCGGCGCCATCATCGGCGTGGGCATCGTCGCCAAAAATGGCATTCTCATGCTCGATTTCGTGCAACACATGGAAGCAGAAAGCGCCACCCTCGCCGAAGCCCTCGTGCGCTCCGGACATCGCCGCTTGCGACCGGTGTTGATGACCTCGCTCGCCGCAACATTGGGCATGCTACCGCTGGCGTTTGGCATCGGCGCGGGCGCGGACATGCTGCGACCGCTGGCAGTCGCGGTCATCGGCGCGCTATGCATCTCAGTTTTGCTGTCGTTGATCGCGACGCCCGTGGCGTATTTCATTTTGCGTTCCTTCCAAAAAAACAAGGCGCCGCAATCCTGAGGCTTGTCGACATTCCGGCTTGCTGATAGCGTCGGCGCGTTGCCGAACGCCTCCCTAAGTTTCAGCCGATATCGCTGGCGCATCTGCGCCCTGCTCTTCTTCGCGACCACCGTCAATTACATCGATCGCCAGGTCATCGGCCTGCTCAAGCCGACTCTGATGAGCGAGTTGCATTGGAGCGAGATCGACTTCAGCAATATCCAAACGGCCTTCACGGCGGCGTACGCGATCGGCTATGCGGCGGGCGGCTGGTTCATGGACCGCGTGGGCGTGCGCCTGGGTTACGCTGCGGCCGTGCTCGGTTGGAGCCTCGCAGCCATGGGCCACACGTTCGCGCGAACAGTGATGAGTTTCGGCATGGCGCGCGTCGGACTGGGACTTGCCGAAGGTGGAAATTTCCCCGCCGCGATCAAAACGGTCAGCGAATGGTTTCCGAAAAAGGAACGCGCGCTCGTGACCGGCATCTTCAACTCCGGTTGCAACATCGCGGTGATGCTCACGCCATTGTTCGTGCCGCCAATTGCGGAGCGCTGGGGCTGGCCATATGCCTTTCTCGTGACCGGCGCTCTGGGACTCGTGTGGCTCGTGGCCTGGATGCTGATGTATCGCAATCCGCAGGAACATCCACGGGTCTCCCCGGCGGAACTGGCATTGATCCGCAACGATCCGCCGGACCCGGCGGTAAAAATCTCGTGGTTGGAATTATTGCGGCATCGGCAAACCTGGGCGTTCACAGCGGGCATGGTGTTGGTCTCGCCGGTTTGGTGGTTCTACCTGTTCTGGGTGCCGGGATTTTTGCACGATAAATACGGGTTGAACCTGAAGGATTTCGGTCCGCCGCTCGTCACGATTTACCTGATCGCCAGCTTTGGGAGCATCGCCGGCGGATGGCTCTCATCGTGGTTGCTGAAGCGCGGATGGTCGCTGAACGCCGCGCGCAAAACGGCGCTGGTGGTGTGTGCGGTCTGCGTCGTGCCCGTGTTCGCCGCCGGATCGGTCACGAATCTTTGGACGGCCACGATTCTCATCGGCATCGCCGCGGCGGCCCACCAGGGATTCTCAGCGAATCTTTACACGCTCGTGTCTGACACCGCGCCGCGTTACGCCGTCAGTTCCATCGTGGGCATCGGTGGCGCGGCCTCCGCAATAGCTGGAATGTTCGCCGCAAAAGCGACCGGTTACATTCTCGAATGGACCCACAGTTACGTCTTGCTGTTCGGCGTTTCCTCGGTGGCCTATCTCGTCGCCGTGTTGGTGATGCATCTGCTCAATCCACGGCACGAGCCGATGAGGCTGACCGACGGTCGCGTCAACGCAACTTGACCGTAACCGTTCCCAGGTCCACCTCCTTGGCGTCCTGAACATCCGGAACTGATAAATCCTGGCGCACCGAACCAAGCGTCGGCACGAGCCCGCCGGTGAAGTTTGAGCGATCCACCGGTTCTTTGGTGAACGTGGCGTTCAACATGTAATTGCCCGGCGGAACATCCACCACACTGAAAGAACCGTCTTCGGAGACATTCAACGGAAAGCTGTGCGAATCGCGGATCCCCGCCCTGGCTGCGTCGCTGGCATTGTACTCTTGCAGCCATTGTGCGCGCTGCTCCCGGGTTAGATTCGGAGGCACCGGAGGTGGGGAAATTTTTGTGCCGATAGTCGCGAACCAAACTTGTTTTGGCCAATTGATGGCGCGAGTGGAATCGGAAAGAACAAATCGCCCCTTGATCACGCCTCCACTCCCGCCAATTTGCGCTTGAACCGTTCCACCCGCCGGAACAAGCACCAGTGTTTGATGACTGAATGGTATTCCCATCCCGCCCGATAAATACAAATTGGCGTCTCCGGGCGGAACTTGATCGAACACAAAATTTCCCGCGTCGTCCGTCTTCACCGTGAAACTCCTCAGGTCAAAACTGACACCCGGCGCCGTTGGCGAGCCGTAATGAATGTTGCCCAGGACAATGTCCCGCCCGGCAGCGCTCTCACCGTGAACTTTGAGAGAACCTTCGATGCGTCCCCACGGTTGCAGCCGGAGGACCAAAGGCCGTGGCGCGTGCTCCAAATCGAGGCTGGCAAATCCCTGGGAATTCACTGCCGCGACCAGCGTGGCGCTCTTCTCCTGGGGAAACGCAAACTGCCCTTTGTCGTCCGCCTTTTTAATCATCCCGGAGTTGCCATAATCAATAAATTTTCCGCGCCCAAGCATGACACCGCCCCGCTGCGCGCACAGGGCCACTTGCGCGTTCACCGCGGGAGTTCCATCCGGCAAGAGAATCGTTCCCGCAATCGCCTCCTGCGGATTCAATTTCTTCAGTTCGGCATTCCAATTCGCCAGGTTTGTTTTCGTGGACAAAGGCGGGGAAGTCAACGGTTCGTAACCCTCGGCCTCGATGGTGAGTTGCAGCGGCTGTTCAAATTCATGGAACGTGACTGAATATTGGCCGTTGGTGCCGTGAGCCAGGTCATGGCGATCCGAGCCCGGAATGGCTTTGAATTCGGTGATGGCAATTCCCGTGGCTGCATCCAGGGCCCAACCGGTCACGGTCAGTTCCTTTTCCATTTTAATCACGTGCTCTTCGCCATCAGCCGTGATGTAGTTCCGGCGCGAAGAAAAATAACCCTGCTTGCCGGCGTAAATATCCAGTTGATCGGTGGGCGCGGAATCCCAGGAAATGCGTCCGTCGTTGTCAGTGAGGCCGCCCCAATCCAGCGTGTTATTGCCGCGCCATCCTTGCAGGCGGACATCGATGCCCGGCAGCGCCGCCCCATTTTCGTCAACGACACGGACCCGCAGCAAAGCCGCGGGCTTGAGCGCAACCGTTACGGGTTTGGAATCGCTAGCCACGTTCACCGGCAGCCGCTCCGGCGCAAAACCTTTTGCGGTAATCGTGACGTGGCCATTTCCCAATTTCAGATTGTTCAAGGTGAACGCACCTTTGTCGTCAGTCCTGGATACGGAGTGTTTGTCATCAGAGAATTCGCCAAACTGAACCTTGGCGTTCGAAATGGGATTCTGCTGCTCATCGGTGACAACACCGCCCAGCGTCAGGCCGCTCTTGAGCACCAAAACAGCGCTTTCGGCGTGGAGCGGCTTCAATCCCACGCGGCTGGAATCCACGTAATTCCGCTCGTCTGTATCGGTGTGAAAACTAGCGGTGGGATATTGCGAATGCCTGACTTCAATAGAGAACTCGCCGTTCGTTTCCGGTGCGCTGCGGAACTGCCATCGGCCGAAATCATCAGTCGTTGCCACGGCCATATCGTCATCGGGGAAACCGGGGCGTTCGTGTTGAAATTCCCTCCACGAAGCGTCTCCCGTTCCAAAAAACTGCACGAGGATCTTTGCCCCGGCGACCGGCTTGCCGGATTCATCCTGCACCACGCCTCCAATGGTCCCCCCGCGAAACATCTTCAGCACCCAACCGGCTGGAATCGGCTCATTGCCGCCCGCCATGACTGAACGTTCTTCATACCCATCAGCGATGACGCCAACGGCGACCATGATGGTGTTCGAAAACACGAGCGGAATCTCACAGCGGCCCTGCGCATCGGTCATCAAATTCGTTTTGATGTCCATGTGCTGCGGATCAGCAGCAGCAAAGGCCAGCAATCGCGCGCCGGCCAAAGCTTTGCCGGTGACACCGTCCACCGCCTGGAACTTGAACACCGGCCCACTGGGAACCGCAACGGCCGCTGAATTTACAGCTTCGTTGTTTCCAACCGCATCACCTGGCGCTGCCTTGGCGAGGGCGGTCGACTGAACGCGCGATTGAGACGCCAGCAATTGGTTGCCGGTGTGACTTTCCGAAACTGAATGTGCGAGCAAAAACACCCCGAGCGCCGCCGCAGTGCCGAACCCCGCCAGCCATTTCGCCTTCGCCAATCTCCACGCCTTTAATGTCTGCTGAACCAGCGCATAATGGAGCGTGGCCGTGGAAGGCGCGTGCATGAAGACGGACGCCACCACACTCTGACCCAATTGGATCGGGACCGCCTGTGCCGAGTGACTTGCCAGCGACGCCGCCAGACCCACGCCGGTCACCGAGAACCCGCGCCGGCCGAAATAACCGCGCAGCGTCTCAAGCGCGCGCGCAACGCGTTTCCCGGCTGCCTCCTCGCTCACACCAAGTGCCTGGCCAACCTTCCCGAGCGGTTCATTTTGGAAAAAGCGGAGAATGATGGCATTGCGATCCGTCTCGCGCAATTTGCCCAGCGCTTCATCGAGCATCGGCGCCACATTTTTCCAGGTGTCATCCGCGGATTGGTTCTGCTGCATTTGAAACGCCTCCTGTTCTCGTTGCTGCCGGCGCAATTCGCTCCGCAAGGCGCGGCTCGCGACAAAATGAGTCGTGCGATAAAGCCAGCCCGCCAGCACGGCATTCTTCGGCAAACTGTCCGCCTTGCGAGCCAGCAAAATAAAAACCGCCTGGGTGACATCCTGCGCGAGCTGGGCATCATTGGTTTCGCGCAAGGCCGTCGAGTAAACCAGATTGAGATAATGGTTCGTGAGAGTCCGGAACGCCGTTTCCGAACGGTGAGCAACGAATTCATCGAGCAGGCTTCTATCGTCGTCCATACATTGCCTTTTCCATTTATATCCCCGCACGGACAGGAAAGCGGACAAAAAAGTTTAAGGATCGAACCGATAAAGGAACGCACTCGGCGTCGGGGTACCCTCTCTCAGAACTCCACCGGAGTTCCATCATTCAGCCCAACAATCCCAACGGAGACTTCTGCAAAAGTGGGAGCGCCGAGCTCCTGCTCGGCCCGAACGACGCATTTTTCCGCAAAATGTATGCACTTCTCTCCTCAAGTTTTCCAAAAGATTACTTTGCAGAGAACTCCAACGGAGTTCTATCACTCAGCCCAGCGGTTGCCGAGTCCGCGAGGCTACCCTGGGTAATGATCCCTTGAACCAACTTTTTGTCATTCGCCCCCGTGAAAGGCGAATGACAAAAAGCGGAAACTGCAACCGAATACCAGCAGCTAGATGCAACATCACGCCCCGTCATCCGGTATTCGTTCATGCGCGAATAGGGTTAACAAAATGTCTTTTTCGCCGGATGGAACATCTGCTTGCCGGTTGTAAGCAATCACGAGCCAGTTTTTATTGTTCATTGCCTCAAAGCGGCTGACCACCTCACCCCAGGAAAACTCTCTTTGTCCGCCCAGGTCTGAACTGATGATGCCCTCGTGAAAGGCTCTCCGCTCGGCATCTTCGGCGGTATCCGGTTTATAGAAATCATGTCGATGCGCGAGCATCACTAACTGAATGCAATCCTTCCCGGTGGAAAGCGCTTCCACTTCGAAGGTGCCGTGCTCTGAAGCGTGCAATCCCAGGATATGTCTCGTCCAACCCTTCAGGGACAGCTTTCGCTTCCGATGCGACGACTCAATGGGAAGATGCGGCCTGATATTCAGTCCGTCCTGAAAGCAAACCTCCCCCGAAACACGATTGATCATGACACCGTATTATCAAAATTTCGGCGTTCTGTCTAAACGGTCTTTCTTCTTCCTTCTTCCTTTCCCGTCGCCTCCGTGCTATAAAAGAACCGGCCAAAGGAGGCCGCAGGGATTATGAATAGGGAAACCGTTGAATGTTGGAGTTTGGAGCTTCTCGGGGCTCTTGTCGCGCCGAAGCCTTGGGGAAGGCGGACGCCGATCCTGTCCTCCGTCTCGTCTCGCCGAAGTATTACGAAGGCGGAAGCTTTAGCGAAGGAGGATGGACCTGGAGCTTTTCCATCCCACTCAATCCCACCAAATCCCAGTATAAAAAAGATCGTCGCCCCCATCCGCGTTTTTGCCGCTTAGAACTCGTTGGAAATCAAGGCTTGCCAGCCTATGCGGACCCTTGCGTGCGGGTATCTTATTCCGATGTCCGCCTTCCGGGTTCCGCGCTCTGCGTTCCGTACAACCCATTGACTATCAACACCAGTCGCACCCAGTAGCACCAGGTTGCAGACGCCTCGGAAAACAAAAGAATGCCACCCGGCGACCAAAATGACTATCCTGCACCCGTCTGCTACTCAATTTATGGCCACTGAATGGAAATCGGACCCGGACTTGTTCGCCCTCTGTTGCCGCGAACTCTACACACCCGTCGTGGGCGATATTCTCGACGATCTCGGCTATTCCCACCAATTTCTCCCGCAACCAATCCAACCCTTGCGCGAGGAAATGAAACTGGCCGGGCGCGCCATGCCGGTCGTGATGATCGATGTCTATGGCAAACAAAAGAAGCCGTTCGGCCTGCTCACCGAGGCGCTGGATCAACTGGAGCCCGGCGAAATCTATCTCGCGAGCGGCGGCGAAATGCGCTGTGCGTATTGGGGCGAAATCCTGACCGCTACCGCCAAGAAACGCGGCGCAGTCGGCGCGGTCATCAACGGCTTCCATCGTGACACACCAAAAGTGCTGGAGCAAAACTGGCCGGTGTTCTCGCGCGGCCGCTTCGCGCAGGATTCCGGCGTGCGCACGCAGGTCGTGGATTTCCGCTGCCAAATTGAAATCGGCCAGGTCACCGTGCAACCCGGCGAATTAATTTTTGCCGATCTCGACGGCGTCGTTGTCATTCCAAAAAAAGTTGAAGCTGAAGTCATCGAACGCGCCCTCGCGAAGGCACGTGGAGAAAAACTGGTGCGCAAGGAAATCGAAGGCGGCATGAGCAGCACGGCAGCGTTCAAGAAGTACGGTATTTTATGAATTTAACCGCAGAGAACGCAAAGAGCACAAAGAGGGAAAATCCGCCATGTTTTTTTCTCTCTGCGTCCTCTGCGTTCTTTGCGTCTCTGCGTTAAAAAATGAGAACTCCAAACCCAGTCGTCACATCTTTTGAAACCTGGCGCTGCCGGCGCAAAGAATCGTTGTTCGATTCCGCGCGCACTGGCCGCAGCCCGATGAATTGGGATGTGGTCGTGTTGCGCTTGACGACGGACACCGGTATCACCGGCCACGCCACCGCGCTTGCGGCCCGGTCCAGCGTCGTCACGCAAGCATATCTTCAGGAAGTCATCGCGCCCGTCGTGTTGGGCCGCCGAGTCAGCGAACGCGAGGCAATCTATCACGAACTCTGGACCATCGACCGGCACCTGACTTTCTTTCCGGTTTATCTGCCGGGACCGGTGGACGTGGCGCTGTGGGATATCGCGGCGCAAGCGGCTGGACTGCCACTCTACCAATACATCGGCGAATACCGCACGAGCCTGCCCGCGTACGCGAGCAGCTTGTTCATGCCGAAGACGTCGGATTATCTGAAGGAAATGCGCGCCTACAAAAAGCGCGGCTTCACAGCTTACAAAGCGCATCCGCCGGGCCCGTGGCGGCGCGACATGGAAATTCATCGCGCGCTCCGCGAGGCCGCGGGCGATGACTATGTGTTAATGACTGACCCGGTCGCGGAATACTCGCTCGAGGAGGCCATTCGCGTCGGACGCGATTTGGAGAAGTTGAATTACCATTGGTTCGAGGAACCATTCCGCGATTTCGAACTCGCGAAATATGCCAAGCTCTGCGCCGCGCTCGACATTCCCATTGTCGGAACCGAAACAACGCGCGGCGGTCCATGGGGCGTGGCACAGGCGATTGCCTTCAACGCCGTGGACATCGTTCGCGCCGATGTTTCCTGGAAACCGGGGGTCACCGGCACGCTGAAAATCGCGCATCTTGCCGAGGCGCACGGCTTGCGTTGCGAGATTCACTGCACGACCATGGGATATATGGACATCGCGAATCTGCATGTGAGTTGCGCGATCAAGAATTGCGAGTATTTCGAATTGCTCGTGCCCGAAGAATCATTCCGCTTCCCGATGAAGGACAAATATCCCATCGACAAACACGGCATCGCGCACGTGCCGCAGAAACCCGGCATCGGCGTGGAACTGGATTGGGATGCTATCGACAACGCGTGCGTGGAACACAAAGTCACTAAAGCGAAATAATTCGAACATGCCGCGCGCGTTTCAAATTCAAGCTGAGGACAACGTCGCCACGCTGCTGGACGACGCGGCGGCGGGTCCGGTGGAAATTATTGGCGCAAGCAAGTCCACTGTGAACGCGGCAGAAAAAATTGCGCGTGCACACAAGATTGCGTTGAAGGACATCGCACCGAACGAGGCAGTGATAAAATTTGGTGTGCGAATCGGGCACGCGAAGCTAGCCATTCCGCGCGGCGCGTGGGTTCATCTGCATAATCTCGCCAGTGACCTGGACGAGCGTTCCGGCACATTGGATCTGCATTCCGGCGCGCCCACCGACACGAGTTCTGCGTATGTCTGAAATTCTCAAATCGTGGAACGGCTATCTCCGCCCCGACGGCCGCAAAGGCGTGCGGAACCTGGTGCTTATTGTCTACACCGTCGAATGCGCGCAGCACGTCGCGCATGCGATTGCAAACGGTGAAGAAGACACACACGTCATCGGCTTTCCGGGTTGCTACGACAATGCCTACGCCATCCGCCTGATGCTCGCGCTGGCGCGGCACCCAAATGTCGGCGCAGTGCTCTCGGTCGGTCTAGGCTGTGAATACACGCAGCCGGAAAAAATTGCGGAAGCGGTGCGCGGTTCAGGACGGCCCGCGGAATGGTTTTTCATCCAACAAAGCGGCGGCACACGAACATCCGTTGCCAAAGGAAAAGAAATCGTCGCGCGATTGCGCGAGCAAATCCGTCGCGACACACCCGTCGTGCCAATGACGCTGGCGGATTTGACCGTCGGCTGCGAATGCGGCGGCTCCGACGGCACCTCCGGTCTCGCGGGAAATCCTGCCGTCGGCGCGTTCTTCGATTTACTGGTGGACGCGGGCGGACAGGCGGTCTTTGAGGAGACCGTGGAGATGATTGGCTTGCGTGAGCACATGCTGACGCGCGCGGCGAACGCAAATGCGAAGGAACAATTGGCCGCAGCCTACGACAAAGCCGAAAAATATTGCCGCTCCGTCCGGCAGTGGTCGGTTTCCCCGGGAAATTTTGCCGGCGGGTTGACGACGATTGAGGAAAAAAGTCTCGGCGCATTCGCAAAGAGCGGCACACGACCGATTCAAGGAGTCATTCGCGTAGCCGAGCGACCGCCGAAGCCCGGCTTATGGATTCTCGACAGCGTGCCGGACGAGCATTTCATGCAGTTCGGTTACACAAATCCGAACGACACCGAAGGCCTGATGGATTTAATCAGCGCCGGCGCGCAGATTGTGTTGTTCGTCACCGGTCGCGGCAGTGTGATTGGCAGCCCGGTTGCACCGCTGATTAAAATCACCGGCAACAGCGCCACGTTCCGCGCGATGCAGGAGGACATGGATTTTGACGCTGGCCGCATGCTGGCCGGCGAAATGACCCTGGCGGAAGCAGGCCTCGATTTGGCAGCCCTCGTGACGCGCGTTGCCGCCGGTGAATTGAGCAAACCCGAGCAACTCGGCCATCGCGAATATTTCGTGATGTATAAACACCAGGAAACCCCGTCGCTCACAGCGGGGTGCCGGGCATGATCTTATCCGCGCAATCCGACCAACTGCATCAGCCGGTCTGTCTGCGTGTAGGCCTCCGTGACCCACTCAACAATTCGCTTCGGATCCGGTGAATATTCCAGCTCGATGGACACGACGCCATTGATCTTCAATTCCTTGATGGCTTGGAGATACGGCTCGAACTTCACCACGCCGCGGCCGGGAGGAAGATCGCCGTGGACTTTGCCGTCGCAATCGCTGAGGTGCACGTGAATGGCTTTGCCCTTGAGTTTCGCCACATCGTGCGGACTCGTATCGGAGAGAACGAGGTGGCTGACATCAATGTTCGCGCGCACCCGCGGATGCTTGCAATCGTTCACGAACCGCACCATCTCGTTCACGTTGTTGAGCAGGCTCAGGCGGAACGGTTCGAGTTCGAGCGCGATGTCGACATTCTTGCGGTCGGCGTAATCACCAATTTCGCGGCAGGTTTCCACAGCCCACTGCCATTGGGCGGCGGGCGGGATGACTTCGCGCTGCCAGATGTATTCGCCGAGCACGAGCAAAATATTCTTCGCACCCCACTCCGCGGCGAGGTCCACGAATTTTTTGCAACGCTCGACGTGAAACGCGCGCACCGGATCATTGAAATCAATCAACCCCGTCGCAACCACGACACAGGAAATGATCGGCAGATTGGATTTCTCGCACGTGCGCGCGACGAGCAGCTTTTCCTTTTTGGAAATGGTCATCGCTTCCGTAAAAATATCCACGCAATCGAAGCCGATGCGAGCGATGTGTTTTAGGCCGGTCGCAGTGTCCACGCCCGCCTGTCCGAAGGCGCTATTGATGATTCCTAGTTTCATGGTTTTTTGTTGGGATCGAGTTCTTTAATAATTTCTTTGCGGGTTCTGTCGATGTCGACACCAAGGTTTTTCAATATCCGGGCTGCGGCACCCTCGCCCTCCCGAAGAAGGCCGAGCAGGATGTCTTCTGTGCCGACGTAAGTGTGTTGCAGCGCCTCGGATTCCTTGACAGCGAGAGCGAGAACTTTTCTGACACGTGGCGTGTAGGGAATACTGCCTATCATCATTTGGTCCGGGCCATTGCCGATTTGCTTCTCGATCACCAACCGAAGGGTTTCGGGGACAAGGCCCATCTTTTGCAGGACGGTATAGGCACATCCCTGCCCGAGCTTCAATATACCCAACAAGAGGTGTTCGGTACCGACATAGTTGTGGTTGAAACGATCGGCTTCTTTGCGGGCCAATGCCAGAACCTCCTGCGCGCGAGGGGTAAAACTTGCCGCCGACGCCGGTTCGTGTTTTGAATCAGTCTCTGTCTTGCCAAACAGCTTTCCGAAGAGTCCTTTCGACTTTCCTGGTCTTTCAATTTCTTCAATCGCAATCGAGCGGAACTGTTTTGCACTCAAATACGCCGCGTCCACCAACGCCATTGTTTTCAAATTATCTCGCCCACTGATGGCTGGATCCTTTCCAGTTTCGAGCGCGATGAGCAACTGCCCCATCGTTCCCGCAAACGCGTCAGGAAACCAGCTCTCAGTCCACTTCGGTTCGTGAAATGCCTTGTCGCCTTTGCCCGCGTAACGAATTGCCGACGGGCTCGTGTAGGGATCCTTGCACCAGCCGATGTCGCCGATCGCGAGGCCGTGCAATCCTTCGATGCGCCATTTGATGCCGATGTCGCCCGGGCAACCTTCCTTCGCCGGGCCGGTCCAGATGTCGTCGATGACCACGCAACGCAGGCCGTTTTTGTATTCGAGAATGTAAGTGCAGATGCCGTCAGTGTGCGGAAATTTGGTGCGCGGATCGGTGCGCGTGCTGCAATAAATTCCCTCGGGATCGCCAAACCAATAGCGCAGGCAGTCGATGTGGTGAATCGACATGATGCGCAGCGTGACCCAGCCAAGTTCCTCCTGCCACGGCATGAAATGCGGCACGCCGCGCATGTCGATGGTGGCAAACACCGGCTCGCCGATCGTGCCATTCTCGAGCAGGGTCTTGGCCGCGCGCACGGATTGGTCGTAGCGCATGTTCTGATTCACCGCGAGCGTAATTCCGGCTTGCTCGCAATGTTCGACAGCTTCCAGCGCTTCGGTGTAATCCATTCCGAGCGGTTTTTGCGCGAGAATGCCTTTGAGCGTTTTGCGTTTGCAGGCGGCTTTGATGAGCGCGAGTTGCGCATTCGGCGGCACGGCGATGTCGAGCACTTCGATTTCCGGGTCGTCCAGCAATTGCTCGTAGGTGTCATACACCTTTGGAATGGAATGTCGCTCCGCAACTTTGGCGGCATTTTCACGTGAGCGCGAAGCAATGGCGACCGGATTAAATCCCGCCTTGCGATAGCTCACGAGGTGGCAGTCGTTGACGATGAAACCGCTGCCCAGGATGCCGATGCGAAAATCTTTTTTCTTCGGCTGCGGCGGATTGATATTCAGCTCGGTGGATGACATAGGTTTACCTTGCTCCAAAACGTTCGGCTTGCCGGCGAGCCATCCAATCGCAAATGTCAGCGAGATCGGCGACCGGCTCCTGCGTGTAGGGAATCAAATGGAGATACGGTGCCGGGCCAAATTCAGGTGTCAAGGTCGAGGTCGCCAGGCCGCGCTGTTTTTGACTCTGCCAGATTTGATCCCACCACGCTTCATGAACCGCAAGGTGCTGCGCCCATTCCGGCGCGCGCGGATCCGAAACCTGGGGTCCACCCTCAAATCCCACACGCGCGTGCACGTGATGGCAATGCTGCGCACACAGCGCGATGATTTCTCCGCAATCAGGCAGTAACCGCTCCGCCACACACACCCAATGGCTGAAATCGCACGTCAATTTCAGCGCACGGAATTTTTCCAGAATCGTCCGCGTCAACCACGGATTGCCGAAATAGCGAGACCGATGGGTTTCGTGAGTGATTGGAACTCCATACCGCTTTTCTATTTCAAGCATCGCGCCATAAAAATCTTCGGCCTGCGCCTGGTTCCAGGTGTCCGAACCACTGTGAGCGTTGAAAAAGATCGGCTGATGATCGAGGCATTCCTCGATTTGCCGCTGCATGGAGTCCAGGTGCTCGCGCACGGTTCCAGCCGGCGTGAAATCGCGGCTGAAAATTTGCGGCACCCATCGTAGGCTATTTTCCTTCAGGAGCCGAAAAAAAGCGGGCCGATCCGTGACGAAGCGAATGGAGAACTCGATCGCTTCGTAACCGACCTCGCGCCAGCGCGGCAGGTATTGCTCATAACCGAGCGCGCCGTCCACACCCCAAAGATGTCGCACGAGTTTGAGCTTCATCCGGTTTTGAAACGGTAAATGGTGGTTTTGGCGCAATCGTCTTTGGGGCGCAAAATGATATTGCCGAGTTCGGGATGATTCGCGCCGTCGGGATAGCCCTGGCACTCGAGGCAGAGCCCGCCGAATTTTGGATAGGCGCGCCCGGATTTTCCGATGAGCGAACCGTTCAGCACGGCGGCAGTGTAGAGTTGCAGGCAATCCTGCGTGGTCAACACTTCCATCACGCGACCGCTGACGGGATCTCCCAACCGCGCCACAAAATCAGAGAATTTGCGATTGGCTTTCGCGAGCAGATAATTGTCGCCATGCGAATTCAGCAGCCCAGGAATCGCGTCACCCAGCCGTTTCGGGCGATTGAAATCATTCGCTTTGCCAGCTACTGGTGAACGCACGCCGAGCAACGTCATCTTTTCGTCCGTCTGCGAAATTTCCGACGAGATAATTTGCAGCCGATGATTTTCGATCGTACCGCTCCCCTCACCCGCGAGATTGAAATAGGAATGATTCGTCAAGCTGAACGGCGTCGCTCGATCGGTTTTGGCGTCGTAAGAAATCGTGACTTCGTTTTCGTCGTTGAGCAAATACGTGACCGTCGCGTCCAGATTGCCGGGATAACCCTCTTCGCCATCCAGGCTGTGATAAGTGAACATCACGCCGCGATGCTCCCCCGGGTTATCAATGATGCGGGCTTGCCAGAGGCGCTTGTCGAACCCGCGCGCGCCGCCGTGCAAATGATTTGGCGGATCATTGACCGCTAATTGATACGTGCGGCCATCGAGCGAAAATTTTCCGCCGGTGATTCGGCCGGAAACACGGCCCGCAATGCAGCCAAAGTACGGATGATTACCGAGATACCCCGCGAGATCACTGAATCCGAGCACGACATCGTCAGTCACGCCGCGCCGGTCGGGAACGTGAAGTTCCGTAATGGTGGCGCCGTAAGTGACGAGTTTTAGCGTCAGCCCGTGGGAATTGGTGAGTGCGAATTCCTCGACCGATTCACCAGTTGGCAGTTTGCCGAATTCGCGCGTTTTGACATCCATGGTGACAATCAAAATTCGTCGAAGGCGACCTGGCTCTTCGGCACGTTCAGCTCGTCGAGCATTTTCGTGGCGGCCTGGACCATCACCGGCGGACCGCAGAGGTAATATTCCACGCTCGCGGGAGCGGCGTGTTTCTTGAGGTAATTTTCCAGCAGCACTTCATGAATGAAACCGGTCGGGCCGGTCCAGTTATCCTCCGGTTGCGCCTCAGAAAGCGCGAGATGAAAGGTGAAATTGGGAAATTGCTTCGCCAGATTTTCGAAATAATCCTGGTAAAAAATTTCCTGCCGCGAACGCGCGCCATACCAATAACTCACGCGGCGGCCGGTCTTCAACGTTTCGAACAAGTGCGACAAATGCGAGCGCAACGGCGCCATGCCTGCGCCGCCGCCGACATAAATCATCTCAGCTTCACCGGGTTTGATGTGGAAATTCCCGAACGGCCCGATGGCGGTGACTTTGTCGCCGGGTTTCAACCGATGCACAAACGCCGAGCCCGCGCCCGCGAGGCAATCCTGCCCGCGCGGCGGCGTGGAGATGCGGACGTTGAAGCGCAGTTGCTTGTCGGTGGCAGGATTCGTCGCGAGCGAATAATTGCGCCGCATCGGCATGTTGTTTTCCGAACACGTGCTGCGCCTGCCACACCTCCTTGAACGGCGCTTTCACCGCGATTTCCTGGAACGAGATTTCCCCGTAGGCAGGAATATCGAGCTGGAGATAATCGCCCGGCTGATACGGCGGCATCGGTGAGCCGAGCTCGGGTTCCAGCACGAGTTCCTTGATGAACGTGGCCACGTTTTCGTTGCTGACCACGCGGAATTTGTAAGTGGTCGCCGGCTGTTTCGCTCCGCAGCCGCCGGCGGATGTAAGATCGAGGAAAATTTTCCCGTCGTGTTCGCGCGCGCGATAGGTCTTGAGCGCCACACACACCGGTTGGCGTTGCGGCGAGCCGTCGGTGATATCGAAACGCCCGTTGTGCTTCGGGCATTCGATGAGTTTGCCTTTCACGAGACCGTCGGCGAGATGCGTGTTGCCGTGCGTGCAGATGCCATCGGTCGCGTAGAGCGTTCCCTCGGCCGTGCGATAAATCGCGTAAGTTTTGTTTTCGTGATCGAAGCGAATCACGTCCTCGGTTTTCAAAAAGGTGCTCACACAGACTTCAATCCAGCCGTTGCGCGGCTGGCCTTTGGCTTTGAAAACGTGCGAGGTCGGCGGAGCATCTGTCGGCAGCGTCGGCGTGGGCAATTTGCGTTTGACGCAGTAGCCGGGGTCCTTGATCTGGCGCAGGACTGCGGGAACGATTTCGCACCACGCGTTCCAGATACTCGTGTAAGGCGTCGGCATGTCGGGCTTCACGATTTCATGCAGCCGCGGCAGGTTGTGATACGGCACCAGCGGGAACATGTGATGCTCCACGTGGTAGTTCATGTTCCAATAAAGATAGCGGTGAATAAAATTCATGTGGACCGTGCGGCAATTCAGCCGGTGATCGAGAACGTTTTCCGCGAGACCGGCGTGTTGCGTGTAGCCGTAAATGGGCATGAGCCACGTGCCGTAAAGCGTCGGCAAGCCAATGAACATCAACGGCAGAATGCTGCGAAAATAAATCGAAAGGCCGATGACGCTGAGATAAATCAGCATGTAAATGCGCGCGCGCCAATAGACCTTGTTGTATTCCGATTCCGGGATGAACGTTTTTTCGTCAGGCGTCAATCGGCCGGTGCAATGAATGAACACCTGTTTGAAATATTTAGGAATGACCTTGAGCGCAAAAAAGCTCATAACCAGCGCCGTCAGGTCCGGCGGACGCGGCACTGCGATTTCCGGGTCGCGACCCACAATAATGGTGTCACTGTGATGCCGCGTGTGGCTCCAGCGCCAAACGGTGGATTCGCGCATCACCATGAACGACGCGATTTCATACAAAGTGTCGTTCAGCCAGTCAGTCTTGAACGCGGTGCCATGGCTGGATTCGTGCCAGCGCGAATCGGACGTCGACGCGTAGAGCATACCGTAAATCACGAACGGCACCACCGCCCACCAGCTTCCGGCCATCCATAATTTATAGCCCACCCAACCGAAGCCGATGATCAACGCGAACCAGAGAATCGTGTCGCGAATCGCCGGCCAATCACGGCGTTGCAGCAGCTCGCGCATTTTTTCCTTCGTCACCGGCGATTGGTACCAGGTCGCCTCTGCCAGGCCTTTTTCGATGGCAAGCTCAGTGTCCTTGCCAACCAGGCTGTAATCACTCAATCGAATTGTCGTCGTTCCACTTGTCGCACTCATAACCAAAAAATCGTTCAATGTGTCGGGGGAAGTTCGGCGAGATGATTGCCGTAGGTCATAATCAAAACGGCGCCGACCAAGACTGTGAAGGCAACGCCTACCGCCGCCTTGGTGGTGATCCGCGACCCACGCCATTCGCGCAAAATCACGCCGACCACAATGCTAAACAGGATGAGCATGATCATGTGAATCGCCCAACTCGTGAACTGGAAGTTCCCCATTCGCACATGGCCGAGGTTGTAAAAGAAAAATTGTCCGTACCACAAGCAACCAGTCAGCACCGCCATGGCCCAGTTGACCGGCAGGGCCGCCTGCTCCGTTCCGACCGGCAGTTCCACGATTTCACCGAGCGTTCGGTGTTTGAAATGCAACCACAGGCAATAGATCGAAGTCGAAATAAACGCGCCGGTGTTCGAGAAAATATAAATGACGTTGCCCTGATAAACGTCCGCGCCGTGTTTTACGGCTACGTCCGCAATCGGCTGACCCTTGGCCAGCGCGACTCCGTAGATGGCCGACAAAATGCCCGCGAGCAGCGAAAGCAACAAACCTTTCACCAGCGAAAAACCGCCAAGATTCGTGGCCGCGCTCAAATCGCGTTCCTTCATCCGCCCAGCCGCGCCCGTGAATGCAATGCCCACCATGCCGATGACCATCCCGGCGACCACCCAGCTCGCCCCCGGTTTGCTCAACGTCGCGCCGAGTGTGCCAGCCAAAAATGGCGGGATCAATGTGCCGAAAAGCGTCGAGAGACCGATGGCAATCGCATACGTGAGCGAGAAACCGATGTAACGAATCGAAATCCCAAACGCCGTGCCGCCAATTCCGTAAACCGCGCCGAGCACAAAGGTAATCAGCATCGAGTCACGCGGCGCTTCGCGCAACACCGCGCCAAGTTCCGGGATCGTCAACATCGCGACCAATATCGGCAGCAGGAACCAACAAAACGATGCCTGCACAAGCCAGTAGCTTTGCCAGGACCAGCCTTTGACACGCTTTTGCGGCGTGTAACATAGCGCCGCAAATGCTGCGCCGATGGAGTGAAAGGCAGTGCCGAGGAGTGGATTCGGTGAAATCATTTGGTTGAGAGCTGAATTAATCTAGGTGGAAAACTTCTTTCATCGGTGACCAGATTTCGTCGGGCGCGCGGTCGGGCAGCAATTCGAGGCACGGCACGCATTCAGCCCACCAGCGTTGCGTGGCCGGTTCGGCGGCGATGCGCGCCATGTCGGCGGAAAAATCATCGCCGATGTATTCAAAGTAGCTGAACAAATAATGGCGCCCGTCCGCCAGCTTGCGCAGGTAGATGGAATAATTCTGGATTCGACTGCGCTTGATGATAGCGAGAACGTCCGGCCACGCGGCCGCGTGCAATTCCTCGTACCGCGCGACGCGATCCGGTTTCACACCGACGACCAAACCATAACGTTGGACTTTGGAACTCATTCGGCAAAAACGACGAGGAATCTCTGCGGCCGAATTTTCGGCAGAAGCGCATTCCGACAAAGCTGGGGTGCAGACAGAGTCATGACGACAATGGCTTTTATTGAATTAGTCCTATTTAAGCCGCTGATTAGGGTGGTGAGCAATGAGTTTTTCCCCTGTTTTTAAGCCACAGCACGTGTCTTTATTTGACGATTACAAGCGGGATGTGGTTTGTTATTCCAAGAAATGAGCCTCGCGAAACCTTTCCGCCACGCGCTGCCCGTGAATGAAGCGCTGTTTCACGAGGCGCTGTACCTCACGCACGCGGGGTGGGAGCGTGTCGGGCCCGGCGCCCCGTATCCGCAGAACGATACACCGTACTTTTATTTCGAATGGAAGGAAGGCCGCACGCTGCCGGAATTTTGTCTCGCGCTGATTGTCGCCGGGAGCGGGGAATTCGAAACACGCGAGCATCGCCAGCATCTCGCCGCCGGCGATGCCTTCCTCATCCGCCCTGGCGAATGGCATCGGCACCGGCCTGCGCCGAAGACCGGCTGGACACTGATGTGGATTCACTTCAACGGCGACGAACCGCTCCGCTGGCTGCGCGACGACGCCTTCAACCTGCGGCGAAATCTTGCAGTGATCGACAACCGTGAATTGTTCCGCGCTCAATTCGAATATCTGCTGGCAAGCATTCATCGCAATCCCTCGATGAACTCCGCGAATTTTTCGCGGCAAGCCACGGGCCTGCTCTCGCATTTTTTGGGAGACAAACCGGGCGGCGCGACCCGCGGCACCAACGCCGTGCGCGATGACGCAGTGAAGGCCGCGGTGGAATTCATTTGGAACTTCAGCCACGCCATCGTGGACGTGCCGGCGGTGGCGCGCAAAGTGGGGCTCGCGCGGCGCACACTCGATCGACGTTTCGCGGCAGCCACCGGGCGCACGGTGCTGGAGGAAATTCAATTTTGTCGCGTCACCCGCGCGGCAAAATTACTGCAGGAAACGACCATGCCCGTAAAGCACATCGTCCAACGCGCGGGATTCCGGAGCGACGAGCACTTGCGCCTCGCGTTTCAAAAAGCCTTCAGCAAATCACCGCAGGCCTATCGACGGAAGGCCGAAAAGGCAAAGACCGTATAACAAAAAGAAGGCTTATCAGTCTCACGGCTGGTAGGGCGCGTCGCTCCGCGCGCGCCGTTTCTGTTGCAACTGTAGCGGCGCGCGCGGAGCGCGCGCCCTACCGCCAAATGTGTTTTCACACGCTCTGCATTACCGCAGCGTGATTTTGAAAACGTTCGCAATATCGCTGGAGATCGTCTCTGGCTGTTTGATTTCGAGCGCCGCATCGGTCTGTTGCCACTGGATTTTTTCCTTGCTGCCGAGCAGCGTGATTTTGCTGATTCGTTTGTCGAGGTGTTTGGCGGACGTGCCGAGCGACTTGATGTTCACGCCATTCGTTGGCTTGCCCAGCACAATGGCATAAAGCGTGTTGCCCTTGAGCGTGAAGCGAATGTCTTCCGCCGTGAGCGGCTTGCCCCTGCCTTCGTTGAAACCTTGCGCCCTCATTTCCGCCCCGGCGCTCGCCGGCCCTTCGCCGAACACTTTCCACGGGCGCGTGCTGAAAATGCATTCCTTGTTCACGTCCATCCAATCGCCAATGCCCTGCACGATTTTTAATTCTTTCTCATCGATGGTTCCGTCGCCGCGCACGGGAATGCTCAACAACAGATTGCCGTTCTTGCTCACGATGTCGCACAACATCTGGATAACGGTCTTGGTGCTTTTGTAGCCATTGCGCTCGTACAACGCGCGATCATAGTGCCAACCGCCGATGCAGGTGTCCGTCTGCCAGGGGAGCGGCTGGATGTCGTTGGCCGCGCCGCGTTCGATGTCCCACGCCATGCACTGACGCTGCTCCGGCGTGAGAACTTTTCCAAACAGGACGCCGTCATCCTTTTTGCCGTGCCACTTGAGACTGCTGTTGTAAAAGTGCGCGGCGAGTTTTAGTCCAACGTCGCTGACGGGCCACAATGGCAGCGCCGTATCGTCGAAATAAATCAGGTCGGGATGATATTTGTTAATCAGGTCCACCGTGCGGTTGTAGAGTTTATCGCAATAAGCCTGGTCGGGAATGGAAGCGCCGGCACCCCAGTCCCATTGCGCATGGACTGCGCCGGAATTGGTGCTGTCCGCGCTGCGCGGGTGGTTTTGCGCGTATAAATCCTGCGGGTCGAGCCCGTCCCACCACTTCCCTGCCCCATCGGCTTTCGTCAGTTTCCCGTCGAAATCCTGCGCCGGTTCATACCAGGTCCACGCATGCGCCGCGTGAACGCTGACACCGAACTTGAGTCCGTTTTTCCGCGCCGCCTTGGCCCAACCGCCAATCAAATCTTTTTGTGGACCGATCTTGGTGGAATTCCACGGCTGATATTTCGAATCCCAGTTGTCGAAATTGTCATGATGATTGGCGAGTGCGAAAAAATATTGCGCGCCGGCGCGTTTGTAGAGCGCCATCAATTTTTCCGGGTCCCAATTCTCCGCCTTCCACTCATGAATCACATCCTTGAAACCGAATTGCGCGGGCGAGCCGTAGTGGTTCGTGTGAAAGCGATACTGCCAGCCGTTGGTCTGATACATGCCGCGCCCATACCAATCGCCATGTTCCGGTTCGCATTGCGGCCCCCAATGCGCCCAGATGCCGAACTTCGCGTCGCGAAACCATTCCGGCACTTGGTATTGCTTGAGCGAATCCCAGGTCGGCTGAAATTTTCCGGACTGCATCGGCTCAGTGCTGGTGTTGACGACGACGAAATTTGTCTCGGCAGCCGGCACGCCGATTGCCATTGCGAAGGTGGATAGAGCCAAGGCAAAAACTTTGGCAGAAGAGAATGTTCTCATCATATTCAACAAGGTGTATTCCGGCGCCTCACGGGCGCGCTTCTACAAAGACGTCGCAAAATAGTATTTCTACGCGCCTTCGAAAAGCAAACAATCACCGCCTGGCTCCGCCGCCGTAACCCGTTGCATTTGCAGCATTAAGAAAGACACCAAAACCCCTCGCGCAGAACGCTCTAGGGGTGTCCACATACGACAAATGCTTTCCAGCACATTGGGATCCTAAGCTTAGAATTCCACGTGGACAAGTTGTCGCG
>JADMIO011435024.1_pt1 | contig 23807 bp, 23 predicted proteins | sample 8958161 | NCBI WGS metagenome assembly JADMIO01 (sample SAMN16585339, study PRJNA669376) | soil metagenome | isolation source: Crop rotation soil | place: USA: Cullars Rotation, Alabama | collected 2011
CCGCGACTTCAAGTCACGTGAATTCCAAGCTTCGGATCCCACTGTGCTGGAAAGCGGTTATTTATAAAGACTGGCCACTGCTGCAACAGTGGCCAGTAATGTTTAGCGACTAAATAAATTATTTTTTGGAAGGAAGCAGGAAGCCAACGGTTAGTTGGATGCCACGGTTTTTATAGTCAACGCCTTCGCCAATATTGGAGAAGCCATGTGTATAGCCTGCATGTGCATATAAACCGCTCTTGAATTCAACGCCTGCAATGGCACTGGCGCTGATATCAAAGCGCTTAAAACCTGCACCGTCGTCTTCTTCTTTTTTGAATGCATCAATTTCTGCTGATACCGGTACAACATCGATCTGGTCGCCTTCACCATCTGCTTCCATCCAGCCTTTAGCTTTTAATTTTCCGCTTATGCCATATCCAAATGACGGACCTGCGCCAACAAAAACTTTCATTTTGTTCAAAGGAATTTTGTAGACAGCATAGATGGGTAATTCAAGATAGTTCAATGTGCTGTTTACTGAAAATGGCTTGTCATCGAACTGCTCTGTTTGATAAGTTAGTTCGCTTTTCTTTTGCAAAAAGTTCAGTGAAGTACGAACGCCAAATTTGTCGCTTACTGAATAATCGGCTACAACGCCACCCCCTGCGCCGATTTTAAAATTAGTATTGGCATTCTTCATTTCGTCGCTTTTAATAGACGCAGTTCCTGCATTACCAATTGCCTGTATTCCAAACCTTACCTGGCTGAAAGCTGCAGTAGTGATTGCGATTGCTGCTACTGCCAAAAACATTTTTTTCATAACTGTGTTTTGTTTTTTGTGTGAGTAAAAAAATCTGGATGCAAAAAAGCAGCTCAAAGGGGTTGCTTCCTATCGCATGAATATGTATGCAGATACGAATGGATAATATGGCTGATGAATTGCGTATTGAGTGGAAGAGCGGAATAATTTCAAGGAATCATTTGATTTTCCCTTTGTCGAAAATTTTCATTTGTAGATTATAGACGTTAAAAGGATGTGGTATTTGTGTGTTTGTTTTTTTTACTCAATTTCGGGTTATAAAAATCGATATTATGGAATACAGGCAACTAGGAGGTTCGGGTGTAAGGATACCGGTATTGAGTTTTGGTACGGCTACATTTGGTGGCCGGGGCGATTTTTTTAAAGCATGGGGCAGTACAGATGTAGCAGAAGCAGCAAGGCTTGTGAATGTATGCCTGGATGCGGGTATCAACATGTTTGATACAGCCAATGTATATTCAGGAGGTGTGTCTGAGTCGATACTTGGCCAGTCTATAAAAGGTATGAGGGATAAAGTATTGATCTCAACCAAGGCTACTTTTCCCATGACGGATGCAGTGAATGATTACGGCTCGTCACGGTTTAATCTTATTAAAGCATGTGAGGAAAGTTTGCAGCGATTGGAAACCGATTATATTGACATCTATCATCTTCATGGGTTTGATGCCAATACGCCCGTGGAGGAAACTTTAAAGGCATTGGATGCATTGGTGCAGGCAGGGAAGGTCCGTTATATAGCCTGTTCCAATTTTTCAGGCTGGCATTTGATGAAATCGTTATCGGTTTCGGAACGTCACGGATGGTCGCGGTACGTTGCCCACCAGGCTTATTACTCTTTGATCAATCGCGATTTTGAATGGGAGCTGATGCCATTAGGTATCGATCAGAAAGTGGGTACGATCGTATGGAGTCCTTTAGCCAGCGGTATGCTGAGCGGCAAGTATCGCCGGGATAAGCCATACCCGCATGATGCAAGAGTGGCACAAGGCGGCAGTCCTGTTCCTGGTGAATCTATTGATAACGAAAGACTGTATAATATTGTAGATGTGCTGGATGAAGTTGCAAAAGAAACGGGCAAGTCTATAGCGCAGGTTTCGCTCAACTGGCTCTTGCAAAGACCCACAGTTTGCAATATAATTGTGGGTGCGCGAAACGAGGAGCAGCTTAAACAAAATATTGGTGCTATAGGATGGAATCTTACTACAGAACAGGTTAAAAGGCTGGATGCTGTAAGTGAAGTGCAGCCCACTTATCCTTATTGGCACCAACGGCAGTTTCCGATGCTGAATGCTGCGCCGAAGTTGTATGGCAGCGAATGATCAAAGAGTGTGCGCATAAACAAAAAAGTCCTGCAAATGCGCAGGACTTTTTGTTTTACGTTTTTAAGGATAAGTCATTAATAAAAGAATTGTTCTTTAACAATTTTGCCATTCTTTACTTCGTACAAGGCTATCTCATCCATATTTATCCGGCCTTGTCCTTTCATCGTTACATCCATACCCATGGCAACCGAAAAATAATTTCCGGCTACCTGCGGTTCGCCAGACCAGCCTCCATGCATTTCTTCTACCATTTCACCAAATCGTTTTCCTTTTTCCCTGATGGCATCCATTCCTTTTACTGACTGAAGCCCGGGAGAATTAGCGGGTTCGATGCTCTCGGCATTGTCTGCAAACAGTTCATTTTGAATCTGGTCCCACTGGCCAGATTGGGCAAGCTCGTTAAAACGGTTGGCCACATCCTGCGTTGTCATTACAGCTTCCTGTGTTGCCATAAAAAAGAATTTATATAGTGTTTAAAAAGGACGGAAAAGTTACAGCTTATATCTGCGGGCAGGAATTAATTTATCGTGAATAAACATTTTTAACGTAAGTGCAACGCAATAATTTTGATAGCGCAACTGTATGTTCAATAGTAGGACGTTTGTACTGTTTAGCCTGGTATTTTCTCCACTAGTATGGTATTGCCTGCCTTGTCGTAATAAGTGCAGGTGAGGAGTACAAGATTTACTATCCATTTTTCAATGCCTGTTTCGGCGCAGTCTCTGCAAAATTGGAGAAAGTCTGTTTCGCCTTGTTGGTGTATGCGGAGATAATGCATGAACTTACTTGTATCGCAGCTATCAGCAATCACCAGGTCTGCGTACATGCCGGTGGATGTCTTGCTATAATCATTGTTGCCAAAGTATGCTGTGTGACCATCCTTCACCCGGCTTTCAAATGCAGTAACGCCCAATGCCTTGATCTCCCGTATATATTTCGGGAAATCTGCGCCGGATTGTACTTTGCTATGGGCTTGCTTTATCTGTGCTACTGTAAACATCAGCCTTATATTTTATCGTGAATTGTGTTGAGTAGGGAACAACGCTAATAGCAGTATCTCAAAAATACACACAACAACTATTTGCCTGTTACTCAAAAAAATAACTGCTGCCGTTTTACCCAACATACTTAATATTGACCAGTAATATTTAGTATGGCATTAAATTATGTATGGATCGCTTTCTTTTTGATAGGGCTTGTAATCGCTCTTTTCAAGCTGATCGTGTTCCAGGACTACGAGATATTTAAAAAGCTGGTGGATGGCATTTTTGACGCATCCAAATCATCGGTAATGGATGTGGCATTACCGCTTACCGGGGTGATGGTGTTTTTTATGGGGCTGATGAATATAGGGGAGAAGGCAGGTGCAGTTAATTTCCTGGCACGCATCCTCAATCCGTTCATGAAGCGGCTTTTCCCTGGAGTGCCCGATAAGCATCCTGCTATGGGACAAATGGTAATGAACTTTAGTGCCAATATGCTCGGCCTGGATAATGCGGCTACGCCTTTCGGATTAAAAGCTATGGAAAGCCTGCAAACATTAAATCCCAATAAAGACACTGCTACCAATGCACAGATCATGTTCCTGGTGTTGCATACCAGTGGACTTACATTGATACCGTTGTCGATAATTGCCTATCGGGCTGGAGCCGGCTCTACCAATCCTACCAGTGTTTTCATACCGCTTATGCTGGCTACGGCTGTGGCTACTATTGCCAGCATTATTATAACGGGCATTTATCAACGCTTAAAGTTTGATGTCGTTCTCATCACATGGCTGGGAACGATGATCGTTGGTATTGGTCTTTTTGCCTGGTTTATGTGGCACTTGCCTTCGCAGAAAGATTTTTCTGAGCCTAAACTACTGACGAAGGAAACATTTGGCAATGTATTGGGCAACCTTATTTTGTTTTTGGTGGTAGCTGCTTTTATCATTGGCGGCCTGGTGAAAAAGATAAATGTTTTTGATGCTTTTATCGAAGGTGCAAAAGGTGGGTGGGATGTGATCGTAAAAGTGATACCATACCTTGTCGGGTTGCTGGTAGCTATTCGTGTGTTCAGGGATAGCGGTGCATTGAATGCGATGACCAATGGGATATCATGGCTGTTGAACTTAGTTGGAATGGGTGGTGATTATGTAGCTGCATTACCGGTTGCCATTATGCGACCATTCAGTGGCGCTGGCGCCAGGGGCCTGATGCTCGATATATTTGCCAACCCTGCTTATGGACCTGATAGTTTTGTTGGTAAAATGGCCAGTACTTTCCAGGGCAGCGCCGATACTACTTTTTATATACTGGCCTTATACTTTGGAAGTGTGGGAATTAAAAAAGTGCGTTACGCTATCTGGGCCGGCATGCTCGCAGATTTTATTGGTGTAATAGCTGCTATATTTATCGCCTATATTATGATGAGATGATTGACAGGCGACGGACGATTGACGAACTGGATAACCGTTGACCGCTAACCAGGAGTAACTCACCATTCACCACTCACCACTCACCACTCACCACTCACGATTCACGATTCACGAATAAATCACCATGCATAGACCCGGATTATATATTGCCAAGGCAGGAAAAAAAGGGAAAGGCGTTTTTACAGAAAAGGCCATACCCGCCAATACTATTGTTGAAGTTTCTCCCGTAATTGTATTGAATGAAAAAGACCGTAAGCAAATTGAAAAGACCAAGTTGTTTTATTACATTTTCGAATGGGGCGACGATATCAAGCAAGGAATTGTGGCTTTGGGTTATGTAAGCATGTATAACCATACTACGCCAAGCAATTGCGAATACGAAATGGATTATAAAGAAGAAACCATTACCATTAAAACAATCCGGGCTATAAAGGCAGGTGAGGAGCTAACTATCAATTATTCCGCCGGCTTCGATGATTGGCAGCCTGTTTGGTACAAAGAGCCAGCGAAGATAAAAAAGAGGAAATAGCAACAGTCTATGGTCCATTGTCTATGGTCCATCGACGACAGACACCTTACTGTTCAAAAAAGCACAAACTTCCTCCCACCCATTCTTTGTCCGCGTTATAACGTACGCCAATCATTTTGCCTTTGCTAAGACGAGCAAGGTTTTGAGTAGGAACCGGCCGGGAAGCACCTTTTGGCCAAAAATAAAATATACGGATCTCCGCTTTAGCGGCAACATCGGGTGTTTGTATCACATCGGCATATTGCACTTTGCGCTGCAGTATCCAGTTGTGCGGATCTGTAATTTTAGAAATGTCTTCAGGATGGATGTCAATAATGACGCCCTGCCCGGCAAAAGAGAACAATGGCTTTAATACATAGTTTTCAAGATCGGATGGCAGGCTCGTTACATCACTTAAAAATTTTGTTTCCGGCACATAAGGACTCTGTATAAATGGCAGCGTGTATTTGCTGATGCGATAGAACCAATGCGGATGCGGGCACCATTCCACATCCCAGTTACCGCGGATATTGATGGTTCCTTGCGGTAACTCCAGTTTATCCAGTTCATCAAAAATGATACGGTTGTAAATGCGCTTTACATCAACCCTTTCACCGTTATTTTCGTAATATAGCTTGTCGCCATCCGACCTTAATTTGGTAAGGCATACTGTTTCTATTCCCACATAATCTTTGGTGCAGCTAAAGTCGATGCGTGTTTTTTGCGTTTTAGGATATATCTCCAGGAGAATTACATTTTCAGCGGCATGCTCACCGAGTATGATCTCTTTCAATAATGCGATATAACTTTCTTTGTTATAGCCACCCAGGTAGCTGTCAAAGTGTGCCGGTATATTAAAATGCCGTCGGGTGATCTCGGTATGTAAAATTTGGTAAGCAAAAAGGGTAGGGAAACCCTGCATCTCTATCAGTTGCGGAATATATTCGCCGGCTGCATTAATGCAAATGCCGAAATCAAAGGCTATAAAATCAGCATAAGATGTTTCGTTTGGAATAATATCATTAGCAGGAATCGCGTTGGCTGTTAAGGCTGAAAAGCCAGGTTGCACGATCACATCTACAATGCTTTCGCAGGCTTCCAATATTTTTTTTGTAAAAGCCTTGTCAACAAAAATCGGAGTTTCCGCTACCCTGAATTCAATATCACCCGGGTGAAAGTTGTTAAGGTCGTTTAGGTAAGCCTCATATTTTTCTGCGGTGAAAGCGGTGTTGAATGCTTTTCTTATGGAATCGATCATAAGTGCGGAATTGAACAGCACAAGTTACATATCAGGCAATAATGACAATGAAGATATTTATCCTGCTTTTATTCATAAGCCGATTCATCAACATTGCCCCCGCGGGTGCCTTTCAACCTTTTCCAACGCCCTTCACGTTTGGGCAATGGGATAAAGTTGGCTGCAGCTGCCTGTTCATAATTGATCTGCGGATCAGTCATTTCCGGTTCCATAGCCTTTAATGTATCTATCACCATTGGAATCAACACAATACCTGTGTCTACTTTGTTGTAGGTATAGTTGCTCAGCATTTTTGTTTGAAAAGGATCAGTAGCTAGTGCGATCTTTCTAAATCCCATTTTGCGGGCCTTTTTAAAGGAATAATAAATGTTCTCTGTGCTGTGCTCAGCCTTTGTTTCAGTAAAAATATGAGTGCTGTCTATGCCGATTGCCTGGGCGTATAAGGCCATCACTTCAGCTTCATAATAAGGGGTATACACTGCCGATCCGGAATACATGATATTTTTTGCAATGCCCTGGTCGTAGAGATATTTAGACCAGTACACCCTGGCTTTCATAGTACGGCTCCATTTGCCGTTTTCCAATGGCACCCCCGGTACAACAATAAGATCGTAGGTCTGGGTGCGGGCATCAGCCAGCATTTGCCTGGTGGTCTTTTCGGTATAAGAACAGGCATTTAAAAGGGCCAGCAATCCGAACAAGGCGAACCATGCATATAGCCATTTGTTTTTGTTGAGAAACTTTTTTATTGAACGCATAATGAAAGCTTAGAGTGGACGATGACTGGCATCAGTCTTTCCATAAATATGGAAATAAAATGAATGCCATAATGACGACCAATACATCGAGCCCCAATAATAGGCCGGATAATTGCCACACTGCACCTGCCTTAAAAACCTCGCCATAGGCCGATTTGGAAAGCCTGATCAACAAAACTAACTGCGGTACGATCACCGGCAGTCCAAGAATGGCAATAAGACTGGCCTGCTGCCTGGCTTTTGAAGCAATGGCGCTCAGCATGGTAAACACCAGTGAGAGCCCGGTACCACCCAGCATTACAATGCCACAAAAGCGTAGGCCATCACTTACCGGGTCGCCTAATAGCAGGCGAAACAATAACATCGCCACCAGCGAAAGCAGGAGCATATATACCAGGTTGAGTAATAATTTGGACACCAGGTATTCCAATGGATGTACAATGGTATAATGATATAATTCCCTGCCTTTGGGCTCGCCCACAAAACTTTTTACCACCGCGTTCACCACAATAAATAATTCGGTGATCCAAAACAGCGCATTCCAGCTAACGGCATCGGTTCTGCCGGCAGCCAGATATAAAACAAATACAGTGCTGATAGCATATACCAATACGCCATACAGGTTCTGCTGTTGGCGCAGTTCGAGCGTAATATCTTTTTGTACCAGCGTTTTAATATGTTTCCACTGCATGCGGTTGGGTAGGTGGTAGGTTTACCAGTTGAAAGTTAATAGGTTAAAAACTGCCCGGTTTGAAATACTAACGGCCGGCGTGCTGTTTTGCTTTCATTTCTTCGTAATAGTGCAGGCGGCACAAAGGCATATACTCATCTTTTTCACCTAATAATAATTGCGAGGTTCCCGCGATTTTCCGGAAGCTGTTGCTGGCCATATTGCCACATTTCACACAGATGGCGTGCAGCTTGGTAATATAATCGGCGATGGCCAGCAGGTTTGGCATTGGCCCGAAGGGCTTGCCCATATAGTCCATGTCAAGTCCTGCTACAATCACACGCGTGCCCCGTGAAGCCAGCTGTTCGCATACGAAAATGATCTCTGCATCAAAGAACTGCGCCTCATCTATGCCAACCACATCGGCATCCTGGGAGAGTAAAAGGATCGTTTGCGAGTTATCGATAGGGGTGGAAGTGATAGCATTTTCATCATGGCTTACAATATTTGTGTCGTGATAGCGTATATCTATTGCGGGCTTATATATTTCCACTTTAAGGTTGGCAATTTTGGCCCGCTTCATCCGCCGGATTAATTCTTCTGTTTTGCCGCTGAACATGCTGCCACAGATCACTTCGATCCAGCCCCTTCGATCTCCTGTTAAATTTGGTTCAATAAACATCGGTGTATAATTCTGGCAACAGGTTTGACAAGGTTTACTTTTATCTTAGCCCGTTTTTGAGGGGCTAAAAGTATAAATCAACAATGGAACAGTTCCAATCACTTATCAACAGGCTATCTCAGCAAGCCATGGCAAATGCGCCGGTAGCAGAATTAATGGCCACTACAGAGTTGCTGTATTGCGAGTTGTCGCAACTTGCCGGCACTTCGCAGGTAAATGTAAATCAATCCGTAGCCGTATGGTTGCCCGCTGGCTATAGTAGTGTAAAAGCACCGGCGCCCAAAGCGGTTGAACCGGTCATTGATTCTGAAAGACAGTACTCGCATGAGCAGGCGATTGCGGTTGCGCAAGAGACACCAGCCCGATCCCATAGTGTTCCGGTTCCGCCACAGGTAGTCGCCACCCCTGTTGCAGTGCCCGAGCTGGTAATGGTTGAACAAGCTGAAGAAGAAAAACCTGCGCCAGAAGTAAAAAAAACTGAAGCTGAAAAGCCGTTGTTCTTCCAGCTTCATTTAACCGATGATATCCAGGAGCCTGAATTAAAAGCAAAAGCAGCGCCTGCTCCTTCACCCAGGATACCTGAGCCGGAACCTAAGCCTGAGCCAAAACCGGAACCTTCCCGCAAGCCATTTCCGCAATATCCTGATGCGGAAACCCTCATGAAGAATATTTTTCCATTATCGCCGTCACCCGTTCCTGCACCTTCCAAAGAGATAAACCAATTGGTGGTAGATCCGGCACTGCCTTTGAATGAAAAACTACAGGAGAAAAAGGTGGAATTGGGCGAAGTGCTGGCAGCTGGCCCCAAGATCAATGATCTGCGCAAAGCCATTACAATAAACGATAAGTACCAAATGATTAGCATGTTGTTCAGAAATGATGAGGATATGTTTGAGCGTAGTCTTCGTACCCTGAACAACTTTGGTAGCTTACCTGAAGCCAGGTTCTGGATGCAGCGGGAGCTGGTGGTAAAACTGGGCTGGAATGAGGAAGATGCGATGGTCCAGCATTTCTACAAACTGGTAAGCAGGCGGTTTGCCTGAATATAATCCATGATCTTTTGCGTGCTCCCTTTTTGGCTATAGACAAAGTCCCTGGCTGCTATTGCGACCTTATCATACAGGAATACGTCCCTAAACAACACGTCCAGTTGCTTTTCAAGGTCAAGCGCATTGTCGGCAACAAAGCTGCCGCCGGCTGCGACGAGGCCGACAGCCTCTGAATATCGCTCGTATTCGGGTCCATGGACAACAGGCCGGCCGTACACTGCTGCCTCGAGTACATTATGAATACCGCTGCCGGTGAAGCCGCCACCTATATAACATACGGTGGCATAGCGGTAAATCCGGCTCAGCATACCTACGTTATTTATGATCACCACATTGCTTTCGGCGGCTATGGTTGATTCGTTCAGCAGATCGGAAAAAAGCACTGCACCGTTAAATAACGCCAGGGTATCTTTCAGTGGATCTGGTTCTACCTGGTGCGGGGCAATTATGAATTTTATTTCCTTATTGGCCCTGACAAAATGTATCAATTCTTCTTCATCTTCAGGCCAGGTGCTTCCAGCTACAAGCACTTTATCTGATCCTGCCAGCCATCGTTCCAGCGGTGGAACCGGTATCCAGTTTTCTGCTATGCCGATCACCCTGTCGAAACGCGTATCGCCGCTAACGGTGATCTTCCCGGAGACGTTATTATCTTTTGTGGGAGGCAAAACAGATTCAAGAAGGCTGGCACCTTTGTCATTCAGTACAAAAAAGTGGTTGAAGTACCGTAACATTTGCTTGTGAAAGCCGCCGTGCCACTTAAAAAATACCTGGCTTTTCACAAACATCCCGGAAACAAGCAGTATGGGGATATTGCGCTTGTGCAGCGCTCTTAAATGATGATACCAGTATTCGTATTTTATCCATAATACCAGTGTGGGGTTGATCATCTGGATAAATCGTTTGGCGTTGGCAGGAGTGTCGGTAGGCAGGTAGCACACTATACTGTTACTTTTACGCAGCTTCACCACTTCGTAACCTGATGGCGAAAAAAAAGTAATGACGCATTGAACATCCGGGTATTTTTCCTTAATAGCATCCAGCACCGGCTTGCCCTGTTCATATTCACCAAGGGAAGAAGCATGCATCCATACAACAGGCTGGTCTTGCCTGAATCCTGCGGCATGGAACTTTTGCTGCAGTTTGGATCCCCATTTCATACGTCCCACCAGCCACAGTCTTGCCTTCAGATTGAAAGGTGAAAGCAACCAGGCACCGAATTCAAAACAAAGAATAAATAAATCGTATAGCAGCAGCTGCAATGGATAGAAAGTTTAAACAAAACTAAGGAAAAGAGTTGCGGATAGTAAATGTCAGTATCCTGGTTTACTTTGTTCGCTGTTTTCAAAACACGCAATCTGGGTATTATTAGTGTATTTAGTGTAGGTTTGCGCGGCTTAAAAACATTGACAGATATGGACCCGATCCAGATGGTGGACCTGAAAAAGCAGTATAAGAAGATTAAGACTGAAGTGGATAAAGCAGTGTTGGATGTGTTAGAATCCTCGGCTTTTATTAATGGGAAACCAGTCCAGGATTTTGCGGACAGCCTGGCAAAATATCTTGGTGTAAAGCATGTGATTCCCTGCGCTAATGGCACAGAAGCATTGCAGATTGCACTAATGGCATTGGGACTGCAACCGGGCGATGAGGTGATCACGCCATCCTTTACTTTTATTGCTACCACCGAAGTAGTGGCGTTGCTACGACTGAAGCCTGTTTTTGTGGATGTGGATCCGGATACATACTGTATGGACCCAAAGGCTTTGGAGGCTGCTATCACGCCACGCACAAGAGCTATAGTGCCGGTTCATTTATATGGGCATACTGCCCCTATGGCGGAAATAATGGAGATCGCCAGCCGTCATAATATCTATGTTGTGGAAGACAATGCGCAGGCAATAGGAGGCGATTATACTTTCCCGGATGGCAAAACGGTAAAATCCGGCACCATTGGTACGATCGGATGCACTTCTTTTTTCCCGAGCAAGAACCTGGGATGTTACGGTGATGGCGGAGCAATGTTTACCAACGATGATAGCCTTGCTGCTACATTGCGGATGGTAGCCAACCATGGCCAGAACAAAAGATACTACCACCAGCTGGTTGGTTGCAACAGCCGTCTTGATACCATACAGGCCGCTGTGTTAAATATCAAGCTGGCGCACCTGGATGAATATATTGAGGCACGCATTGCAGCGGCGGATTATTACGACAAAGGATTTGCTGGTAATCAAAAAATAAAAGTTCCTTACCGCGCGGCTTTTTCCAGGCATGTGTTTCACCAGTACACCCTGCAACTGGAAGGCGTTGACAGGGATGGATTGGTGGAGTGGCTGGCTTCGCAAAATATCCCGGCCATGATCTATTATCCTGTACCTGCGCACCGGCAGGAAATGTTTGCTGCATTTGGTGGCGCGAATTTTGATTTACCGGTAACGGATTTTCTTACCGGCCGGGTAGTGAGCCTGCCTATTCATACAGAGCTTACGACAGACCAACAGGACCTTATCATCGGTAAGGTACTGGAATTTGTGAACAGGCAATGAATACTCAGACAGTAGCTGTAGTGGCGAAAGTTAATAAATTAATATATAGACGTTGATACCAAACACACTTATGCAAAAACGCGTTCTCATAACCGGCGCTGCCGGCTTTTTAGGATCACATCTCTGCGACAGGTTTATTAAGGAAGGCTATCATGTAATAGGCATGGATAACCTTATCACAGGCGATTTGAAAAATATTGAACATCTGTTCAGCCTGCCTGACTTCGAGTTTTATCATCATGATGTAAGTAAGTTTATTCATGTGCCCGGGCACCTGGATTACATACTGCATTTTGCATCGCCGGCTAGTCCGATTGACTATCTTAAAATACCGATTCAAACATTAAAGGTTGGTTCATTGGGCACGCATCATTGCCTAGGACTTGCAAAAGCCAAAGGAGCACGGATGCTTATTGCTTCCACATCGGAAGTATATGGCGATCCTATGGTGCATCCCCAAACAGAGGATTACTGGGGCAATGTGAATCCCGTTGGTCCACGTGGTGTATATGATGAAGCAAAGCGTTTCCAGGAGGCTATCACAATGGCTTATCATACTTTCCATCATCTCGAAACAAGGATCGTAAGAATATTTAATACTTATGGCCCCCGTATGCGGCTCAATGATGGCCGTGCACTTCCGGCGTTTATCGGCCAGGCCTTGCGTGGTGAAGATCTGACAGTATTTGGCGATGGTAGCCAGACCCGTAGTTTTTGCTACGTAGATGACCTGATTGAAGGTATCTACAGGCTGTTGTTAAGCGACTATGCAGGACCGGTGAACATAGGTAACCCCAATGAGATCTCGTTGAAAGATTTTGCGGAAGAAGTTATCAAGCTGACAGGCTCTGAACAGAAGATCGTATACAAACCATTGCCAACAGATGATCCTAAACAGCGTCAGCCGGATATTTCCCTGGCAAAAAAACTGCTCGGCTGGCAGCCAATGGTCAGCAGGGAAGATGGTTTGAAAAAAACATACGAATACTTCAAATCATTGCCTGAGTCCGAATGGTACCAACTGCCAAAGGAGTTCAAGAAAAAATAAAACATAAGATATGCTTCATCACAAGCCGTGAGCAACGTTATTATCAACGATGTTTGCGGCTTAGTTGTTAATATCCATTATGCGCATATATCAAAGCCTTATTGATAAGAAAGAAAAGATTGCCGTGATTGGGCTTGGCTATGTTGGCCTTCCTATTGCCCTTGCCTTTGCAAAGAAACTGGCAGTAATTGGCTTTGACGTTGATCAGGGCCGTGTTGCCGAATTACAAAACGGGCTTGATTCAACCTGCGAAATGGAGTCAGCTAGTTTTGAAGGTTGTGATATTTCTTTTGCGAGCGATATAAACGAATTAAAAGCAGCAGGCTTTTACATTGTATGCGTACCTACTCCTGTAGACGAGCATAATGTGCCATATTTAGATCATCTGCTCAAGGCCTGCGATATGATAGGCCAGCTCATAGATACCGGCAATTATGTGGTGTTTGAAAGTACTGTTTATCCGGGTTGTACAGAAGAAGATTGTTTGCCTTTAATAGAGACCATTAGCAGGTTAAAAGCAGGCAAGGATTTTAAGGTCGGCTATTCACCGGAAAGAATTAATGTGGGAGATGCGGTTCACACACTGCAGCATGTGGTGAAAGTAGTAAGCGGCTGTGACGCGGAAAGCCTGGAAGAGATTGCGAGGGTGTATGAACTGGTAGTAAGTGCAGGCGTACATCGTGCATCTTCAATTAAAGTTGCCGAAGCTGCCAAGATCATCGAGAATACACAACGTGATCTCAATATTGCATTGATGAATGAGTTGTCGATCATTTTTAACAGGATGAACATCAATACCTATGAAGTTTTGGAAGCTGCAGCCACTAAATGGAACTTTCTTCCTTTTAAACCTGGCTTAGTAGGCGGTCATTGCATTGGCGTTGATCCATATTATCTTACTTATAAAGCTGCAGAATTAGGCTATAAGTCACGGGTAGTGCTGGCTGGCCGTGTTATTAATGATAGCATGGGACACTACATAGTCAAAAAAGTGTTGCAGCATATCATTCAATTCAATGGCAACGTAAAAGAATCAAAGGTGTTGGTGATGGGCGTTACTTTTAAAGAAAACGTACGTGATATCCGGAATAGTAAAGCTGCCGATATGATACGGGAATTAAAAAGCTTTTCTATCAACGTAGACGTAATAGACCCCCAGGCAAATCCAACTGACCTGGTAAAAGAGTATGATATTACATTAACAGGTGAAGCAGGCAATAATTATGATGCGGTTATACTTACTGTATTGCACAATGATTATTTGCATTTTGACGCTTCCTATTTTTCTTCGCTGTTAAAGCCTGCAGGATTATTTGCTGACATAAAAGGGCACTATAGAAATAAAATAAGCGATGTGCATTACTGGAGTTTATAAATTTTACAACCTTCATGGATAAAACAATTGCAGTGACAGGTGCTGGTGGCCAGTTAGGAAAATGTTTACAAGACATGGCCCGATTATACCCGCACCTGCAATTTCATTTTTTTAACAGGGAAGAACTGCCTCTTAATGACTTTGAAAGGATCCGGCAGCAGTTGGAAGCGATAAAACCGGATGTTGTAATAAATGCAGCGGCTTATACCGCAGTAGATAAGGCTGAAACAGAAAGTGATCTTGCATTTCTTGTTAATGGACTGGCTGTCGGCGAACTGGCTGAAATATGCAAATCAATCGGAGCAAGATTATTGCACGTATCTACCGATTATGTGTTTGATGGAAATGCAGAAACTCCTTATACAGAAGATGCTGCGGTAGCGCCTATAAATGTATATGGCGCATCCAAGCAGGAAGGTGAAAAGTTATTACTGGCATCAGATGGCGAAGCAGCTGTAATAAGGACCTCGTGGGTGTATAGCAGGCATGGCAACAACTTTGTAAAGACCATGCTGCGCCTGATGAAAGAAAGAGAAAGCATTGGCGTGGTAAGTGACCAGGTGGGCTGTCCTACATATGCTATTGATCTTGCAGAAGCATTAATAACACTGGCAATGGCCGCAAATGAAGTAAAAGGCATTTATCATTTTTCAAACAGCGGCCCTATCACCTGGTACGAGTTTGCAAATACGATTAAAGAATCCATTGGCAGTGCATGCCATGTGCATCCTATCCTTACTGTTGATTTCCCGACACCTGCCAAAAGACCCCATTATTCCGTAATGAGTAATGAAAAAATCCAGGCTGTATTTGGCATTAAACAAAAACAGTGGAAGGATAGCTTGCAGCAATGCCTGGCAGCACTGGCCGGAAATTAAATACCAGTATTAGAAATTTGCTTTAAAGAAGGCTGCCATCTTCGTAATGATATCAAGAATAGCATTGCCTGACATGTCGTGGCCTTCACCGTGATACAGCTCGTATTCATGAGGGATACCTAGCATAGTTAGTTTCGCATCCAGGGAATCAGGATTGGATACCGGTACAATTGGATCGGCATCGCCATAAGCCATGAAAGTTGGCGGTGCAGTTGCGGTAACTATTTTTACCGGGCTTACGCTTTTATGTAATGCTGAATCCTGCGTCCACGTTTTGCCAAGCAGCGAAGATGCCAACTGCTGAAATAAGGAGGAGCTGGTGTAGAGCGGATCAGCAAAATTGGTAGGACCTAGTACCGATGCTACCAGCTTCACTCTTTTTGCAGTATCGTATCCATACGTATACAGCAGGGCAAGATGTCCGCCCGAACTAATCCCTGTAAGGGCATATTGCTTACCGGTATGCCATGTGGCTGCATGTGCATCGAGGTAATCCAATACCATTTTAATATCATTCATCTGGGCAGGGTGCAGGTTGGCTGCGTTACCATCTGCAAGACGATAATTGATATTTACAATAGCCAATGTGGGATCTGCCGCTTTGATCGGCGCCAGCAGGGTATCCAGGTCTGTCTTATCTCCGGATGTCCAGAATCCACCATGTATCAGTACTATTGTTTTAGTAGTTGCATTTCGGTTTGCAGGCAAATAGATATCCGCCTTTTGCAATGAAGCCGTACCATAGGATTCGTCTTTTATTTCTCTCGAAATAGAAGGATCAAAGGGGTCCTGTTCAGCAATGTCTTTTTTGGAACAGGCAGTTAAGAGCAATAAATAAAACGAAAGAAAGAAAAGTCTTTTCATGGTGGTGTGAATTGCTTCAATCGCCTGGAGATTAAAATGCTTCTCAATTGAACCAATAGTATTGTTTTATGAAGGATTAAGTGCACTGTTGATCCTTGCACTTACATCAAGCAGATGATTACGGGTTGCAGCATCCGTATAGCCTGGCAATGCAGCCTTTATTTGGCTGAGAAGTATGCGTAATTGCGCCCTGGCAATAGATATAGCATCGCTCGTTTTACTAAGGCTTTGCGATACGACTGCATTACCGCCGCCGCCTATCGTAAAAATGATACCGCCGGAATTTTGTGTATCGATCATCGCCATGAATTTTTCAGCCAGCGATTTTTGTAAGCTTCTGCGGTACATATCCACCGGCTTATGTGTTGCCAGTTCACTGTATATGCCTTTACGCAGTTCATCCATCATTGTAGTAACCGTGTACGCATTGACGGGCTCATCTGCTTCAAAACGCAATAGCCTGGAAACAGTATTCGTGCTTAACAAGGCATTGATCGTTCTATCCTGTATCACACCGATCGTACTTTGCGTATTCTGGTTGGTAAGACCTGAGATAGTTTTATTTACCAGCCAGGTTGGTGTTTTAAACAGGTTATGCTGCAACCACTGCATGGCTTCCTGTTGCGTGGCCTTTTTGGTATATGAGAAAACAGGGCCGGCTTGCTCTACACGTTTTGGGGTGCGTTCAACACCACCAATATTGCTTGTTACATGGCCGCAATAACGGGAGTATTGGGTAGCTACCTGTGAATACATTTCCCGCAGGTTAGCGTAATCCTGGTCAGGCTCAGAAGTCCATGCAGGTAGATTTTTCACGATACGTTCCAGGTTCCTGACCCCATAGGAACTGGCAGCCATGGAATTATCTCCGAGGTCTTCCATTTGGTTTCGCGGATCGTCCCGGTTGGTCTCTCCATCGCCCCAATACAATTTCTTGTTGGCCTTTAACCTGTCGATGGTCCATTTGTTTAAGAATTTTTTTTCATCATCAGGGTTCCTGTATTGCGGTAATAACCGGTAGCCCCACTCAATCGCCCATTTATCGTAATCGCCAATACGCGGCATCAGGTCCCGTTCGGGAATGCCATCTTCCGGTTGTGCCACATAGTTGAACCGTGCGTAATCCATAATGGATGGGGTATGCCCGTTGGAATCAAGAAAGTTTTTATCACGAAGCTTTTCAACCGGAACAGTGGAGGATGATCCCAGGTTATGCATCAGGCCAAGTGTATGTCCTACTTCGTGGCTGCAGGCAAAACGGATCAGTTGTCCCATCAGTTCATCGTCAAACTCCATTTTACGGGCCCGGCTATCCGTAGCGGCTGTCTGCACAAAATACCAGTTCCGCAGCAGGTTCATCAGGTTATGATACCAGTTGATATGTGCTTCAATTATTTCACCGCTGCGGGGATCTATAATGCTGGGGCCGCTGGCGTTGGCTACATCGGATGGCTTGTACACAACCGCATTGTGACGTGCATCATCAATATTCCAGGTACTGTCCTCGTTGCCTGGAGCTACTTTCCCGATGATCGCATTTTTAAACCCGGCTTTTTCAAATGCGACCTGCCAGTCGTTGATACCCTGTATCAGATAAGGGATCCACTTTTTTGGCGTGGTAGGGTCTATATAATATATTAATGGTTTCTGCGGTTCCACCAGTTCTCCCCGCTTATACCTCTCCATGTCTTCGGGTTTTGGTTCCAGCCTGAACCGCCGTATAAACCGGATGCGCTCAATGCCCTGTGGATTCAGGTCAAAATCGGTAATCACATCAGTAGTAATATAGCCTATGCGGTCGTCATAATAACGTGCCTGCATGGGGACCTTTGGTAGCAACACAATCGAAGTGTTGAGTTCGAATGTGGCATATTGGGAAAGACCGGATGGTGAGCTGCCGCCGGCACCTTGTCCCGACATACGGCTATAGGTTTTTACGGCACTTATCTCAATATTGTTGGGAAAGGACTTTACACGATTTAAATAAGACTTATCAGACTGCATACCGGAAATGCCGAGTATGCGTTTGATTGAATTATCAAAATAGAATAGCTCGTTATCGCCGTTGAGCATTTCGGTTACGTCTATCACTACACCATTTGAATCGGGCGACGATGCTTTAATGTCGAAAGATGCAACGATGGGTTGCATATTTGAATTGATAACATTCCAATACATGCCCACCAATGAATCGCGGCCTGTTTCCTGGTACGAGATGCTTTTGAGGAACAATTTATTGTTAGGTCCCTTTTCAAATTGAACAAGATTCTCGCTTATCTCATCACCGGCATAACCGCTGAAGCCGGAACGAACACCAACAGCACCTTTTGCGATACGGGCAACGGTAAGGATATCTCTTCCCATCAGGCTATCCGGAATTTCAAAGAACCATTTTTCATCAACCTTATGTATCTTGAACATCCCATTGGAAGAAATGGCCTTGTCGGTTATAACTTCCTTGTAGGGTTTAACTGTTGCTTTGGGACCAAAAGGCTGGCTGGCAGGACCGTTAAGGGCAAACCTTAGCTTGGCAGAATCAACCGGACTACTTGTTGACTTTTTTTGACTGAAACTAAAAATGGAAACAAAAAACAGGCTGCAAGTAATAGTGAAGCGGACAGGTAAAATGGTCATTCCTTGTTTTTAAAAGCTATAAAATTAAAGGGCTTTGAACTATACCGGGTTACGTTATATTGCCGCCTGTAAAAATTGTAGAATCATTTACAAAACAGGGCGCTGACGTTTATTGTCAAATGGAAAAATAATTGCCGCAATTCAAAAAAATAATGAGCCCCAAACGATTGTAAGGGCTCAAAAAAATTATTAATTAAAAAAAATAGGCCATATCTATTGAACTACAAAGGAATTCTCTATTTTGGCGCTTCCAAATAATTGTTATTGCCACAGTTTTTCTATTTCAAAATCCATTTACCATTGTGGCTATAACATTTTTAAAATTAAAGTTGTAAACTAAAAAACAAGAGTCATGGCAGAAAACAAACCGACTGCAACCGTGTCAAAAACCGCCACATCCGTTCAGCCAAAGAAAAGTGGAAATGCAATTAGCTGGATTGCACCAATTGCCTGCATCGTCGTCGGGTATTTTATCTGGCGTTTTGTAATGGGGAATGAAGATAATTTCACCCAGCCCGACAAATCAGGAGGTATCTGGCCATCTCATAGAGGTCCTAAGGGTGCCTTTGCTGGTATATATGAAGGCGGTATTATCATCCCGATCCTGATTGGTCTTTTCCTAATGGTGTGGACCTTTGCCATCGAACGCTTCCTTACCGTTACTAAAGCTACAGGTAAAGGAAATGTAGACGACTTTATCCGCAAAGTTCAGTATCACCTTGCCAACAGGAACGTAGATGCTGCATTGCTGGAATGTGATAAACAAAAAGGCAGTGTAGGCAATGTAATGAAAGCTGGCTTGCGCAAATACAAAGAAATGATCAGCGACACCGTATTGGATACTGATCAGAAAGTAAATTCTATCCGCGAAGAAGTGGAAGAAGCTACTGCGCTTGAATTACCAATGCTGGAAAAAAATCTCGTATTCCTTTCTACCATCACTTCCCTCGCCACCCTCGTAGCGCTGTTGGGTACGGTAATGGGTATGATTCGTTCGTTTGCTAAACTGGGTGACCAAAGCGGTGGTAGCGCAGCAGCAGGCGAATTGGCCGTAGGTATCTCCGAAGCGCTTTACAATACCGCATTAGGTATCGGTACATCTGCATTCGCATTGTTCTTCTATAATGTATTCACCACCCGTATCGATGGTATCACACATGGTATCGATGAGTCTGGCTTTACATTAACTCAAAGTTTTGCCTCCTTGTATAAATAAGAATTCGTGTGGTGAAATATTTATTGTTTCACCTTATGGATTTTGAGAGAATGGTAATCTCATTTGTAAATCTTTTTAATTCTAATTTATGCCAAGGCCCAAAATAGCGAGAAAGAGTACCTGGGTGGATATGACGGCTTTTTGCGATGTGGCGTTTCTCTTGTTGTCGTTCTTTATCATGGCAACAAAGACCAAACCACCCGAAGCCATCCAGGTGATGATGCCAAGCTCGGTATCATCAAAAGCAGTGGAGCTCAATGACCAGGTTCTGATTACCCTGAATAAGGACGGGAAAGTATTTCTTTCTTTAAGCGAGCCGGAACGCAAAACCGCAGTGCTGGAAGAAGTGGCCAAACTCAAGGGAGTGCCTATTTCACCCGCTGATCTTAAAAAAGCAGCTAACGTGGATTTCTTCGGTGCGCCAATTGCACAAATGCCTTCGTTCCTTAACCTGCCAAAGGAAAGACTTACAGGCGAGCTGCTTCCCGGAATTCCCGCAGTTGACAGTACCAATAATGAGCTGACACTTTGGATGACTGCCGTGTACAATGTGTTCCGTGGCGATAAGATGAACCTTTTGGTTAAAGGTGATATCACAACCAAGTACCCGGCTTTCAAACAAGTATTGGAAGCTTTAAAAAAGAATGATTTCCTCAAATTCTCTATCGTTACCAATTCTGAAGGTATTCCCGAAGGAAGTGTGTATGCTAAAGAACTGAAACAGAAAGCCGGCGGTGCTGCTCCTGCTGAGTAAAGCCACCAATTTTCTGACTATTATTAAATCTAAAAACTAATCACAATGGCAGATATTGGAGAAGGCGGTGGTGGTCACAAGAAAGGCCCGGGGGTCAAAAAAGCGGTAAAGAAAAGTACCAGGGTTGACCTTACACCAATGGTGGACCTGGGATTCCTCCTGATCACTTTTTTCGTGTTCACAACCACGATGAGTACGCCAACGGCTATGCGCCTGTTGTTGCCGAAAGATACCGATAAGCCGGAAGAACAGAACAAGGCCAAGGAATCAGGCGCACTTACCCTAATGTTAGGCAAAGACCGTACTGTGTATTATTATGAAGGCATATTAGCTGTGGATGGATCTAATTTCAAATCCACCAATTTCGGAGGCCTGCGTAATGTAATTCTTGATAAAAAGAAAAATACAAAGGCTGAAGACCTTGTAATTGTAATTAAACCGGATAATGATTCACAGGTTCGTGATGTGGTAGATGCCCTGGACGAAATGACCATCAATGGTGTCAAACGGTATGCAATGGTCGATATTTCTGATGCTGAACTGTCTTTTATAAAGGCAACAGAAGGCAGCGGAGCTCCGGCGCCTGCAACACCGGCACAATAGTTAGGTAGCCTGAATGTAGAAATTTAACATGTAAATTTTAAGTCATGGACAGTAATAAAATTTTAAATGCCGACATACTCGATATTGTTTTCGACGGACGCAATAAAGAGTATGGCGCTTATGACCTCCGCAAGACTTACAAGCGACGCCTGAGCATTGCGCTGGGTATCATGATGCTGGTAAGTTTGCTGGTTTTTGTAGGCGTTATCCTGGCAGATACTATTGACAAGAACAAGGGTGCAGTAGTAGATATCAAGGATGTCGAGCTGGAAGATGTAAAAGATGAAAAGAAGGCCGAGCCACCTCCTCCGCCACCACCGAAATTACCGGAGCCTCCAAAAGTGGAGATCGCCAAGTTTACTCCTCCTAAAATTGTAAAAGATGAGGAAGTAAAGGAAGACGAAAAACCACCTGAACAGGAAAAAATCGAAGATGCCAAGATCGGTACCATCAACCAGGAAGGTATAAAAGATGAAGGCATTGTTGCTCCTCCTGTTGAGAAAGGGACCGGTGAAGTGGTACAACCAAAGACTGATAACGAAGATTACGACAAGGTATTCACAAAGGTGGAAGTACCTGCCGAATTCCCCGGTGGACCGGATGCATGGCGTCGCTATTTGGAACGTAGCCTGCAATACCCGGAAGCAGCACAGGAAAATGGCATCCAGGGTGTAGTGCGTGTACAATTTATCGTTGACAAAGAAGGTAACATAAGCGAAGTACAGGCATTGAACGACCCGGGTGAAGGCCTGGCTGAAGAAGCCGTTCGTATCATTAAAAAAGGACCTAAATGGGTGCCTGCCGAACAGAATGGCCGTAAAGTAATTTACAGGCACATTCAAAGCATCACTTTCAGGTTAGAATAAAAAGCTCTTGTTTATACATGGAAAAAAGTCCTCCAATCGGAGGACTTTTTTATTGATTGTAAGTGAGTAATATATTTTATTATTTGTTTATAAAAACACGGTGAAATCTTATGGAATTGCCGGGCTGTATGATCTCAATATAAACCTACAGCCATGATGAACGTAAACAGTATCCTTACCGCCGACATTCTTGATATTCTATTTGATGGCCGCAACAAGGCTTATGGGGCCTACACTTTAAGACGTGATTACAACAAAACGCTGGGCATTTCAGTAGCTTCTGTTTTGTTTTTTTGTTTATTGATCTTTCTGTCAGTGCTCTTTAAGAACGAGGTAAAAATGAATGCCTCGCCGTTTGTTATTCCCGATGATACGGTAACGCTTAGCCCCTATGAAAAACCAAGGGAGCCGCAACCGGAGCCTCCACGCGCAGCCAGGGCACAACAGTTTCAATACACAGCACCCCTTATAACACCTGAAGAGAATATTACAGAACACGAGTTGCCACCTGTAGATGATGTTCAAAAAGGCATTGTTGGCACCTCAAATGAACCCGGTGTACCCGAAGAAGGGAATAAGCCCGCTTCGGAAGGCAATAATATCGCCGCAGCCCAACCTGCTCCCGTGCACGAAATACCGGACGATACTGTTTTCACTAAAGTGGAAGTAGAAGCGAGGTTTAACGGCGACTGGCGGCGATTCCTGGAGCGTAACCTGGTATATCCCGACGATGCTATAGAACATGAAATTCAAGGGGTGGTAAAGGTGCAGTTCATCGTGGATAAGACTGGCGACATAAGCGATATAACGGCCTTAAATGACCCGGGCTATGGGCTGGCAGAAGAAGCCATGCGGATCATTAAAAGGTCGCATTGGATACCGGCAGAGCAAAATGGCCTTAAAGTGAATTATATACACGTACAAACGATCATTTTCCGCCTGCAGTGATAAGATATATCATCTTCCCCCGCATTTGAGATACTAACCCTGTAAACACTTATAATGTTGCACATCCCTTGTTGACAAACTTGTCACATAGGATGCTGCAACATTTTATTTATTGCCCGGTGACAAAGCCAACAGCCGTGATAGTAATGAGCTCGCAGATGTTGTGACTGGATATGTTTTGGACTTTTAACCATACCTGTTTCAAGGCCGCTTCTCTTTCGATCGGCAAAGCAATCTCTTGCTTATTTAGTGACCAAACTAGTCAAAAAAGCCTTTTAAGCGGGCGGCAAATGTCCCTATGTAAGAGGAACAAGTTATAGAGCCTTTCAAAGAGGTCATTATAACGTTGTTGAAACTATTTGTCGAGTTGATCAAATTAACAAACACCCCGATGATACATTCAATCAATTAGTATAAATAGAGGTGCTTTAAGATGCAAATATTGGAATAGAAGCCGCACATGGGGAGGCGCTGGCCCCGGCGGACGCACGGAGTGATTGGGCCGCCTTGTCCCGAAAGCTTTCGGGATTCTTTGGTACTTTCTTTTTTTCAAGTGGCTGTTGCACTACTGTGAAAAAGAAAAAATGGTTTATGTAAGCCTTTT
>JADMIO010604118.1_pt1 | contig 23798 bp, 21 predicted proteins | sample 8958161 | NCBI WGS metagenome assembly JADMIO01 (sample SAMN16585339, study PRJNA669376) | soil metagenome | isolation source: Crop rotation soil | place: USA: Cullars Rotation, Alabama | collected 2011
GCCGCGACTTCAAGTCACGTGAATTCCAAGCTTCGGATCCCACTGTGCTGGAAAGGTCGGATCGGTCTCGTAGACGGTGGACTTGCTGCCGTCCTCGCTCTCGCCCGAGTAGAGCTTGCCGTTCGCGCCGCTGCTCGAGAACCCGACGACCGTGAAGTTCGCCCCTTCGACTTCTTCCGCTTTGGGTTCGTCGCCGAGCGTGATCCGCCAGCGCTTGTACGCCGGAACATTCCAGTGCTCGAAATTCACGCGGTCGGTGTCCTCGGGGATGCGATCGGGGTACTGCATCAGCGCGAAGCCGACATCGGAGTCGACCGACGGAGCTTCGAGCTCGGTCATGACGTCGAGGCCGCCGGTCAAGCTCGGAATTTCGACCAAGTAGTCTTGCTCGAATTCCAGCTGGCTGGGGGCCATACGCAAGATGCAGTTCGGGACGCTCTTCTGGCCTTTTGCCTTGGCGAACTCCTGCATCGCTTGATTGCGTCCGTCGGCCAAGACGTACGCGTAGCCGTTCGAATCGAACGTCACCCGGCCCGCCGCGCCGCAGCGGTCGTCGTTGGCGCTACCGACGATCTCGCCCTTCTTCGGATCGACGATCGTCATGTTCACGCGCTGGAGGATGTCGTGCGTCTCCCAGTTCACCCACTTCGCCGGGATGTACACGAGCCCGTCGTGGACGACCGTGGTGAACGCTTCGAGCGCGTAGCCGTCTTGCTGAAGCAACGAGAGATCGACTTCGCCCGTGATGCGCATCGTCGCTGGATCCCATACCACTGCGACGTACTGCTCCGTCAGCACCGAGACTGCGGTGTGATCGTCGACGACGACGTTCGCGAAGTCCATGGCGCTGATGCCATACGCTTGAAAGCTGAGCCGGCCCGTTTCCTTGAAGCCGCCTTCGGTGGAGTAGCGAATCCACGTCGGAGATTCCGCGAGGCCGTAGAAGAAGTTCTTGCCGTGCGACATGAACACCGCGTTGCCCGGTTGTTCGATGCCGTTTTCGTTCGTGTACTCGCCGTCGAGGTGGTCGATGAGCTGCGCGTAGCTGATGCGGTTTCCATCGGCGTCGATGGTCACGGCGCCGAGCACGAAGCGCGTGGCTTCGGCGGGCTCGTCCGCTTCCTGATTCTCTTCGCCTCGCTGGGAGCTGCCGCCGTCGCTCGCGCCTGCAGCCTGCTCGGACGTGCCTTTAGCGTCGTCGCAGCCGAGCGCGGCAAGGCTGACGAGCAGGCTGGCGACCACACAAAGCGTAACTGGGTGGGTGGATGGCTGAATCACTGGCTTTTCTCGGATGAAAATTGAAAATGGAAATCATTTTCAATTCGTGGTACGCGGTATAGCGGAATGAAAGCGCGAATCAATCGCATTATTGCGGCCCCTGTAGTGCGGCGTTCAACACGCGCGCACGGCACGGGAGCCAAGGCTTCCAGGTTTTGCCCACGACCGGCCCGAGGCGGCGCGCCGGCGCGCAGTTGAAGTTTCTGCCGTGGCGTCGTCGGTCCCTACTCGCGCGCGACGAAGCGCAAGGCTCCTCGGAGCCGCCTCGCTGCTGCTCTACGCTTGGCCTGCAGTCGGGCAAGACGCGGGCACGCCTGCGGAGTGCGCGGCGGCCTCAGTTGCTGCACCCCAGCTGCAGCCCCCGCGACTGCGCGAGTCGGTCGAAGCGGCGTATCCAGAGCGGGCCAAGGCCGCGCGTCTCGAAGCCACCGTCGTTCTACGCCTCAGCATCGATGCCGAGGGGCGAGTGGCAGAGGCTGAAGTGACTCAACCGGCGGGCGACGGGTTCGATCAGGCCGCGCGCGCGGCGCTGCTCGGGTTTCGCTTCGAGCCCGCGATGCGAAGCTGCGAACCGATCGCATCACGCATCTTGTTCGCGTACGAGTTTCGGCTCCCCGAGCCCGCCGAAGAGGATGATGCCGGCGTTCGCTTCGCGCCCGAGCCGGCCGTCGGAGTGTCGCCCGAGCCGCAGCCATCAGCGGCCACCCCCGTCGAAGTCACGGTCGCCGGCGCGCGCACCGAAGGCGAACGGCTCCAGCAATCTGCCGAAGCCGTCGCCGTCATCGACACCCATCGCGCGAAGCGAGAGACCGCGGATCTCGGTGAAGTGCTCGCGCGCACGCAAGGCGTCGCGATCCGTCGCTCGGGTGGCCTCGGTTCGAACACGCGCTTTTCGCTGAACGGTCTGTACGACGATCAGGTCCGCTTCTTCCTCGACGAGATCCCGCTCGACCTCGCCGGCTATCCGTTCGGGGTGGTCGACGTGCCACCGAACCTCGTCGATCGCGTCGAAGTTTACCGTGGCGTCGTGCCGATTCGTTTCGGCGCGGATGCGCTCGGAGGTGCCGTCAACCTCGTGAGTGACACGCGCTACGAGTCGCACGCTGGCGCGAGCTATCAGATCGGCTCGTTCGGCACGCATCGCGTGACGCTCGACGGCCGCTATCGCGACGAGCCCACCGGCGTCGTCGTAGCCGCTGCGCCGTTCCTCGACCTCACGCGCAACGACTACGACATCGACGTCGAAATTCCCGACGCTAGCGGTCACTTGCACCCTGCGACCGTCCCGCGCTTTCACGACGGCTATCGGGCGTACGGCGGCATGATCGAGGGTGGCGTCGTCGATCGACCGTGGGCGAAGCGGCTCGTCCTGCGCGGCTTCGTGTCCACGTACGACAAGGAGCTGCAGCACAACACGCTGATGACCGTCCCGTACGGCGAGGTCGAGTACGGCGAAACGGTGTACGGCGCGACCGCTCGCTACGAAGTGGATCTCGCACCGCATCTCGAGTTCAAGGTCGTCGGAAGCTACACGCGGCGCAGCACCGACTACTCCGATCAGAGCCCATGGGTCTACTCGTGGACAGGCGAGCGGGTGCGCGAGCGACGTGTGGCAGGTGAAACTGACGTTCGACCGCACGATCAAACAGTCTGGCAAGACAGTGCGTTCGGTCGCGCGCTCGCGTCGTGGGCGATCACGCCTCAGCACACGCTGCGCGCGTCGATCACGCCGAGCTTCGCGACGCGCAGCGGGCACGAACGCTTACAAGCCGATCCGCAGGCCCTCGATCCACTGAGCGCCCAACGCGACCTGTTCACGTTCGTGAGCGGCGTCGAATATCAGCTCGACCTGTTCGGCGACCGGCTCTCGAACATCGTGTTCGTGAAAGACTATTACTACGACGCGAAGAGCCAAGAGCTGCTCGCGGGCGCGCGCCTCAAGCAGCGTCACACCGAGCGCCATCGTTTGGGGTTCGGCGATTCGCTGCGCTTCCGCTTCACGCCGTGGCTGTACGCCAAGGCGTCGTACGAGTACGCGACGCGCTTACCGCGCCCGGATGAAGTGTTCGGCGACGCGATCCTGATTCACGAGAACCTCGAGCTCGCGCCCGAGCTCAGCCACAACCTGAACGTCGGTCCGCGCGTCGAATACGAAGCCTCCGGCTTCGGTGCGCTCACGCTCGAGGTCAACGGCTTCTTACGCGAGACCGATCGCCTGATCGTGCTGCTCGGAAACGATCGCTTCTACAGCTACCAGAACGTGTACGAAGCACGCGGCTTCGGTGTCGAACACGCGTTCAACTGGGCGTCGCCGGGCCGCTATCTGTCACTCGACGGGACGCTCACTTGGCAAGAGGTGCGCAACACGTCGAGCGAAGGCACGTTCGGCGCCTTCCAAGGCGACCGCATTCCGAACCGCCCCTACTTGTTCGCGAGTTGGGGCGCCCGGCTGCGATTCGCTGCATTGCCGAGCTCGCGCGACGTGATCGAACCGTTTTACATCGGTCGTTACGTGCACGGCTTCTTCCGCGGTTGGGAGAGCCAAGGCCTGCGCGAGTTCAAGCAAACGGTCGACGCTCAAGTCACGCACAGCGCCGGGATCTCCTGGACGCTCGCGCGCACCTACGGCCGGCTGACCACGACGTTCGAAGTCGACAATCTGACGAATGCCAAGCTGTTCGACAATTTCGGCGTGCAACGTCCGGGGCGCGCCTTCTACCTCAAGCTGACGGGAGAGATGTGATGTCCACTGCGCTGATCGAACGACTCACGCGCGTGATGATCGATTCGGGTGCCGCTTGGGTGCTCTGGCTGCTGTTTACCTTGAGCTTCGTCTCGATCGCGATCGCGCTCGAACGCCTGATCGCGTTCCGCAACACGTACGCTGACGTCGACGCGCTCGTGCCCGCGCTCCGGAAGCTCTTGCGCGCGAACGACCAGCTCGGCGCGGCGCGGTTGCTCGAACAATCAGACAGCGTCGAAGGCCGCGTCGTCGCGGCGGGGCTCGCCGAAGCCGAGCTCGGTCCCGAAGCCGCCGCAGCGGCGATGGCCGCCGCTGCCGGTCTCGAACGCAAGCACCTCGAGAAACGCTTGCTCGTGCTCGGCACGGTCGGTAACAACGCGCCCTTCGTCGGGCTGCTCGGCACAGTGATCGGCGTCGTCGGCGCGTTCGACGCGCTCGGCAAGACGCAGGCGGTGACGAGCTCGCTCGCACCCGAGCGTGTGATGGGGACGATCGCGGAGGCGCTGGTCGCGACTGCGGTCGGTCTGATGGTCGCGATCCCAGCGGTCGCCCTCTTCAACTACTTTCAAGGGCGCGTCGCGGCGGCCCTCGCCGACGGGGACACGCTTGGACACGTGCTACTCGCGCATCTGCGCGGTCAGCGCGGCGCGCGGCTCGAAAAGCCGACCAACGCTTCCAGGTCCAACGCGCAGCACAGCGAACGGCACGCGATCGACGGCGCGGCGGAGTGAGCGATGGCGTTATCTACCTCGAATAAGCCGAACGCGCCGATCACCAGCATCAACGTGACGCCGCTCGTCGACATCACGCTGGTGCTGCTCATCATCTTCATGGTCACGGCGAAGCTCGTCGTCTCTCGCGCGCTGCCGCTCGATCTGCCGAAGGCTGCGACCGGCGGCGAAGTGCAGCAGATCTTCACCGTGTCGCTTCGCGCCGACGGCGCGCGGCACGTGAACGGCGTCGCGGCCGACACCGATCAGGTGCTCTTGAATCGCGCGAAAGCGGCGCTCCTCGGGCAGCCGGAGCTGCGCGCCGTCGTGCAGGCCGATGGAACGGTCCCGCACGCGCGCGTCATGCACACGCTCGACATCTTGAGGCAGGCAGGCCTCGGCCGCATCGCGTTCGGCGTGCAGCCCGGCGAGCCGGTGGAGGCCGCGAAGCCGTGAGTCCACTCGACCGCGAGCCGGTGAAGGCACGTAGCCCAGGTGTCGTAGCTGCTGTCGGCGCTGCGATCGCGCATGCGGCGTTCGTGATCGCGGCGAACGCAGCGGCGAGCACGGCGGTCTACGAGCGGCGTCCGCTCGCGCGCGTGACGCAGATGATCGACGTGGAGCTTGCGAGACCCGCGCCCGAGCCGGCGCCGGCTGCGGCCGAGCCCGCGCGACCTGCGCCAGCGCGCGCGCGTGCGACCCGCGCACGACACGAAACGCCGCCGCCCTCAGCTGCACAAGCGGCGCCGGTGCACGCAGTCGCGAACGACAGCGTGGATTTTGGCGAGACGTTCGTCGCAGGCGCGGCCAAGACATTGACGATCGGCATGAAGAAATACGTCGCGCCGGCGGGCTCCACTTCCGTCGATCCCGTGATCTTGTTGAATTTCACGCCGACTTCGGTGACCTCGGTCGCATGCGGCGTACAGGCCGCTGCACACAGCAAGGTTGCGGAGATGATGGTTGCAATCGCGATTCTCATTGCACCCCCAGCGTGCGGAGGTCCGTCGGATCCTCGTTAATGTAAATCGGGCCTTTGATGCTGTTGAGGAGCGCGAGGCCTTTGCGCAATTTCAGGAGCTTGTCCGAACCGGGGCCTTCCATCGCGCGATTGATGGCCGTCGAGCCTTCGGCCTCGGCCGTGCGCACGAGGAGGTCAGCTTCAGCGTGTTTGGAGCGTTCATAGAGCTCGCGTTGCGCATTGATGCCGGTGATCTGCGCCTGAAACTCGGCGCTGCGCACGTTGATGAGGTTCTGGCCTTCGGCGACGGTGCGCTTGAGTCGCGTGTCGACCTCTGCCTGTTTTGCGAGAGCGCGGTTCGTCAGCACCGACTGGTCCTGAATCTTTTTCTGCTCGGTGAGTTGCTGGAACGTGTCGGGATAGTCGTACTGCCGAATGAGGACGTCGGCGAGTTGAATGCCGTTCTCCTTGAACCGCGCCGCCAGTTCCTGCCGGAGGTCGTGCGCCTTCTTGAGGCGCTGGTCGCGATAGAACTCTTCGGCGCGGAGCTCGCCAAGGTGTTGCTTGATGGCGGGCTCGGTGAGGCGGATGACGACGTTGTCTTCGTAAGCGCGGCCGAAGCCGAACCGCGAGACCACTTTGAAGGGATCCGCGATGCGATAGATGACGGTCACATCGACAGCGACCGGGTAGCCGTCGACGGTCGGGACGTTGATCGAGCTCACGGTCCGATGGTCGGGAGAGCGCTCGGCTTCGTTGTTCGTGAACTCGATGATCTGGATGTCGCGGGGGAAGGTGCGGATCGTTTCGTAGCCGCTGATCTGCCGGCGATACCCGGAGCCGACCAGCGATTTCTGCAGGCCTTTGTTCGGCCCGAACGCGATCTGGCGCATGCCGATCTGGTCCGGCGGCACGTAGGTGATGATGCATGCGCGCAGGAAGATGAGGGGCGACAGCACGAGCAGGACTTTGAAAAGAAACGAGAAAAGCCGCCCTCCGCGGAACGGAAACGAAGGCACTTTGAGCGGGAAGCGCGCCTTGAACCGAGGCGGGGGCGCCGCCGATGTTTCGAACATAGATTCCTCTTTTTGTTGGACGACTGCCTTCGATTCTACTCGCTCGGGATTTTTCGAGGTTGCGTTAGAATTTGGCCTCTCGTACCCCGCCCAGGCTCCCTCAGCAACTCGTCATGGGAGCCGGGACAAGCAACCGACAGGAGCTACAACTTGACTGCAACTCTCGAAGTGACCCATCAGTTCGACGGCGCGATTGCCGCCGGACGCGAGCCGTACAAAGTCCGCGACCTCAGCCTGGCCGTCCTCGGCCGCAACGAGATCCGCCTCGCCGAGCACGAGATGCCCGGCCTCATGGCGGTGCGCGCCAAATACGGCAAAGAAAAGCCGCTGCAGGGAGCGCGCATCATGGGCTCCTTGCACATGACCGTGCAGACCGCGGTGCTCATCGAAACGCTGCAGATCCTCGGCGCCGACGTGCGCTGGGTGAGCTGCAACATTTTCTCGACGCAGGACCACGCAGCGGCCGCGGTCGTCGTCGGACGTCCGGAGACCGGCGGCACCGCCGAGAATCCGCGCGGCATTCCGGTGTTCGCGTGGAAGGGCGAGACGCTCGAGGAGTATTGGTGGTGCACGTCCGAGGCGCTTCTGTGGCCGGACGGCAGCGGACCGATGCTCATCGTCGATGACGGCGGCGATGCCACGCTGCTCGTGCACAAGGGCGTCGAATTCGAAGGCCACGGCCGCGTTCCCGAATTCAATCCGTCCGATGATCCCGAAGAGTGGGGCGTGATTCTCGACCTCCTGCGCAACGAGCTCGCGCGGGACCCGCAACGCTGGACGCGCGTGGCGAAAGACATCCGCGGCGTTTCGGAAGAGACGACGACGGGCGTGCATCGGCTCTATCAGATGCAGGAGACGAATTCGCTCCTCTTCCCCGCGATCAACGTCAATGACTCGGTGACCAAGTCGAAGTTCGACAATATTTATGGTTGCCGCCACTCCGTGATCGACGGTCTCAATCGCGCGACGGACGTGATGATCGCGGGCAAGCTCGCGGTGGTCTGTGGATTCGGCGAAGTCGGTAAGGGTTGCGCGCAGGCATTGCGCGGCCAGGGCGCGCGCGTCGTGGTGACGGAAATCGATCCGATCTGCGCGTTGCAGGCGGCGATGGAAGGCTTCGAAGTACGCACGCTGGAAAGCGTCGTGGAGCGCGCCGACATTTTCGTGACCGCGACCGGCAACAAGGACATCATCACGGCCGGCCACATGGCGCGCATGAAGCACAACGCGATCGTCAGCAATATCGGGCATTTCGACAACGAGATCGATATGGCGGGCCTCAAGAAGGTCCAGGGCGTGAAGCGCGTCAACATCAAACCTCAGTACGACGAATGGGTTTTCCCTGACGGCCACTCCGTGCTCGTGCTGGCCGAAGGCCGCCTCATGAACCTCGGCTGCGCAACGGGACACCCGTCATTCGTGATGTCGGCCTCGTTTACCAACCAGGTCCTTGCGCAGCTCGCTCTGTGGCAGAACCGCGGGGAATATGGGAAAGAGGTTTACGTCCTGCCGAAAAAACTGGACGAGGAAGTGGCCCGGCTGCACCTCCAGCATCTTGGGGTGGAACTGACGCCGCTGACCGAGGACCAGGCGAAGTATCTCGGAATTCCGGCGGACGGGCCTTATAAGCCGGACCACTACCGATATTGATCCGTATCGGGCGTCAAAGTGCACACGGGCGGGCCTGAAAGGGCCCGCCCGAGGTGTTTTTGATTGACAATGCACGCATATTGCACAAAACTTTGTGCTTAGTGGAGGAGGATTAACAATATGGCCAGGCCACCGCGCCAAACATCAGGTACCCCGCTTTCCCCCGGTCAAGCGCATTACGTCCTCGAGCAGCTCATCAAAGAGCGCCGCATTTCCCCAGGTGAGATCAACCGCTATGTAGGCGACATGGGACGCGAGATCAGCGATCTCGAGTCGCGCCTGCAGCGCCTGCGCGAAGCGCACGGCGGCAGCAGCAGCACCGGCAGCAGCAGCACGGGCAGCTCGTCCAGCGCAGCAGCTCCTGCGAAGCGCGGACCGGGCCGCCCGCCGGGATCCGGCCGTGGACCGGGTCGTCCGCCGGGACGTCCGCCGGGATCGGGTCGTGGACCGGGCCGTCCGCCGGGACGTCCGCCTGCATCAGCGAATACCGCCAGCGCCGCGCCGTCCGCGCCAGCAGCGGCAGCGGGTGGTGCCAAGAAGGGCCGTAAGCGCCGCAGCGCCATTACGCCCGAACAGCTCGCGTCCCGCCAGCTTCAGGGCCGCTACCTCGGCCTCGTCCGTCGTTTCCCGGAGAGCAAGCGCGCGTACTACGCGAAAGTGGCCAAGGAAAAGGGCCGCGAAGCTGCCATCAAGGAAATGATGGATTCGAACAGGAAATAAATCCGTCGCCGGTTCTCGGCAAACAAAAAGGGCGCACTTCGGTGCGCCCTTTTTGCGTATGCCCAATAGCGATCTCTACGGGCGCACGAGCGTCACGAGTTGCGTCTCGTTGTTGGTGATGCTGGCGAATGCCCAGAAGCGGCTGCCCGGCGTGAGCGGCGTGACTTCCACACGCACATTGCCAACAGCGTGCAGCAGTGCCGTCAGGTCCACTTGCGCATACGCGGCTTCGTTGCGGAACTGGCCGGTGTGCGGCGTCGTGGCGTGGACGAAGACGGAGGTCACGGTGAATCCCGGCTCCTCCGTTTGCGGGAAGAGCGAGATCGCATACTGCGCATCGGTGGACGTGACGTCGTAAATGCGCAGAAGCGCACGCGATTGCGCGGCGTCGATCGGAACGTTGAGCAGTTCCGCGCGGCCGGTGAGGAGATCGGCTTCGCGGATGACGGGGATGTCGGTGCCCGCATTGAGCTCGCTCCGCGACACGTCGGCGACGCGAAGGTTCGCCGACACGTGCGGTTCCGGCGTCTTGAAGAGGTAAATCAACTGGCTGGGATTGCTGCGCTGCGCCGAGGCCAGACCCTGCGGATTGTGAAGCGCGTATTGCGCGGCCAACGGATACGACAAGGGGACCACTCCGCCACAAACATCGCCGAGGCAGGTCCACGGCGAGACGGAGACGGTCTCCGTGCCGTCATTGCGCAGCCAGAAATCGGTCTTCCATTGCGTGCCGTTCGCGCCGGCGACCGTGCCGTCGATGTAGACCGGCAGCAGGATGCGTTCGTATTCCGCTTCCGCGGTCGGTGTGAACGTGAATGCATGCGCGGCGGTGACCGAGTCGTAGCCGGGCACGGAAACCGTGACATCGACCGTTCCTGCCTCGTGCGGAGGCGTCGTGACGAGGAGGCTCTTGTCGGACTCACTCTGCGCGTCGACGGAGGTGTCGCCGAAGATCACGCGCGTCGGACAGGGGAGCACGCAAATGAGCGCGGGACTCAGGTGATCACCGGTGATCCGCACTTGCGTGCCGCCCGCATCGGGGCCGCTCGTCGGCGAGATCGAGGTGATGACGGTCTGCGCGGAGGCGGCGAGCGAGAGAAATGAGATGAGAAAGAGTGTTTTCATGCGTTCGGCTCCCATGACGGCAAGGGTCGTGAAACGGACCAGTGAGATGACTTTTGAATCGCGCGCAGCATACACAATTATTCGTATGATCGTAGTGACAGTGTTGTGGATGGGTTGTGCCGCGCCGACGCCGGAGGCTGGCTCGCAAACGACCTCCGCGCAGACGCCCAGTTCGACACACGAGCCGGCGTCGCCGGCCTCACCACAGCCGGCTTCCGAATCAACAGAACCGGCCGCACCGCCTCGCGAGATCACGATCGAGCAGATCGACATTGCCAATCCGATCGTCGTCCGCGGCCGTGCGCGAACCTTCGAGAATGCGGTGGCGGTGCGCGTGCGCGATGCGCATGGCGAGGTCGTCGCGGAAACGCATACGACGAGCACGGGCGAGATGGGACAACACAATCCCTATCAGGCGTCGTTGTGGATGCTGCGTGATCCCGGCGCGCGCGTCACCGTCGAGGCGCTGGAGTATTCGGCGAAGGACGGATCGGAGCGATCGCTCGTGTCCGAGTCGCGCAGCTATAACGTGCCGCTGATGGCCGCACGTTTGTATTTGCCGGACGCGAATTGCACCGGTGTCGCGCCGGTCACGCGGCGCATTCCGAAGAGCGTCGCGATGGCCCGCTTGCTCGTCGAGGCGCTGCTCGCCGAACCGAAGAGTCCTTTCCCGGAAGGCTCGCGCGTCGAGTCCGTAAATCTGCGCGACGGTGTGCTCACCGTCGACTTCAATCAGCGATTGCAGAACGTCGGCGGCTCGTGCGCCGCGCAGATGATCCGTCAGTCCGTGACCGCCACGTTGAAGGCGCTGCCGAACGTGAAGAGCGTCGTCATCACCGCCGGCGGAAGCGAGAAGCTGGCGCTGCAGCCGTGACGCGCTACACTCCGCCGCGATGCGTCGAATCCTCACCTTGTCGCTGTTCTTCGCGCTGCCGTTGTGCGCGCAGACGAACGTCACGCTGCTGCATTTCTCCGACTACCACTCGCACGCACTGCCGTTCTACACGGACGACGGTGAGCGCGGCGGAATCGCGCGTGCGATCGGCTATCTCCGCGCGCAGAAACGCGCCGGAGCGCTGGTCTTCAGTGGCGGCGACATGGTCAACAAAGGCGCGCCTGCGTGGTCCGACAAATACGAATGCGCGGAGTGGCCGTGGTTCAACGGCATCGTCAGCGCAATGGCCTTCGGCAATCACGACGCTGACTACGGCCGTGCCGCGTTCGACAAGTGCAAAGCGGCAGTGAAGTATCCGATCCTGAGCGCGAATACGAATGGCTTTCCCGCACACGCGGTCTTCAAAGTGAACGGCGTCCGCATCGGCGTCTTCGCCGTGGCGGGCAGCGATTTCACGAAGCTCGTCAAAGAACCCGGCTTCACGTTCAGCGATCCGGTGGCCGCCGCGCGGGAGCAAGTGCGCGCCCTGCGCAATGACGAGCATGCCGACGCCGTCGTGATGATCGGCCACAACGAAGAGGAAGCGGATTACGCGCTCGCGCAGGCCGTGCCCGGCATCGATCTGATCTTTGGCACGCACAGCCATCTACGCCGCGATCTCGTGCAGATTCCCGGCACGAACACGGCGTTCATTTCGCCTTCGCAATACCTCACGTTCATCAGTCGCGTGCAGCTCACGATCGAGAAGGGCCGCGTCACCGATGTCAAAGGCGGACTGATTCCCGTCGACGCGGCGCTGAACGAAGATCGTGCGATTGCGGCGCGTGTCGCGAAGATGCAGGCGGAGCTCGAGAAAGATCCGCAATACGCGGAGCTCTTCACCACGATCGGCAATCTCGACGCTCCCATCTCCACCGACGCCCTCGGCGCCCGCACCCTCGACGTCATGCGCAACGTCGCGCACGCCGACGCTGCCATTTCGACGAAGACCAGCTTCCGCAGTCCATTGCCGCGCGGACCGTTATCGATGGAGCTCTTGCGTGCGGCGATGCCGTACGACAACGAGATCGTCGTCGCCACGCTGACTGGCGCGCAACTGCGCAAGGTGCTGGAAGAGACCTCGGCCGAGTCGTATGTGTTTGCGCCCGCGGAAATCGATCCTGCGAAAACCTATCGCGTCGCAACGACCGACTACATGGCCTTCGTCGCGTTCAACGAGTTGTTCGGGACGGAGAAAACGAGGAGCGGCCTGCGCGTGCGCGACGAGCTGCGAAAGTCTGGACTGCGGTTTTAGGAGTGCGGCGGCAGAGGAGAGCGTCTCAAAACCGGCGATGCTGTGGAAAACGTGAGGTCGTGCTAAACAAGAGCATGAGCCACGAAATCCGGCCGGACTATCAGACGCAGTACCTGTTTCCGCCAAGCCTGGAGGACTGGGTTGGACCGGATGATCCGGCCCGGTTCATCCGCGAGTTCGTACGCCAGCTCGACCTGTCTTCGCTCGAAGGCGATGCGCAAGCGGTGCGGAACGACGATTCGAACGGGCGTCCGCACTACGCGTTGGACCTGCTGTTGAGCGTGTGGCTGTACGGGTACTACAACGGGATCACCTCTGCGCGAAAGCTCGAGCGCGCGTGTCGCAAAGAGCTGCCGCTGATCTGGCTGGCCGGCCGCTACGAGCCGGACCACAACACGTTGTGGCGGTTCTGGGCTCGATACGGAAAGCGTTTGCGCGAGCTGTTCCTGCGGAGCGTGGCCGTGGCCGCGCGGGCCGGGTTGGTGGGCATGGCGCTGCACGCGGTGGACGGAACCAAGATCATCTCGCGCGCTTCGGAGCGGAGCGAATGGCATCGCGCGGACCTGGAAAAGATGCTGGGCCGGGCGGCTGAGCGGATCGAGTCGCTGGAACGTCAGATTGCCGAGGCAGCAGACAGCGGCGAGCCGGACGAGCGTCTGCCCGAAGCGTTACGGGAGCACAAAGCGCTCGAAGAGAAGATCCGCCGTACGCTGGCCGAGCTCGATGAGGAAGAGCAGGACCACCTGCAGCCGAACGACCGGGAAGCGCGGATGATGATGCTGCCTCAGAGGCGCGTGGCCTTTGCGTACAACGCGCAGGTGGTGACGGACGAGAAGACCCAGATCATCGTGGCAGCGCACGTCACCAACGAGGCCAGCGACAGTCATCAGCTCCTGCCGATGCTCGAAGAGGTGGAGAACAACCTTGGCCACTGCGCCAAGACCACGGTCGCGGACAGCGGGTACTACACGGCTCAGGCGCTGGGGACGAGCGAGTCGATGGGCGTGGCGGTCCTGGTGGTACCGAAACAGAATCCGAGCAAGGCTGGCCCGTATCACACGAGCCGCTTTCGTTACGACGAAGAGCTCGATGCCGTCGAATGTCCGCAAGGTCAACGGCTCGAGCGAAGCGGAACGCATCGCCATCGACACAAGCCGCACGCACTGAAAACCTATCGGTGCAAGGTTACGGATTGTCCGGTTCGTTCGCAGTGCTCGAAGGATCCAGCCGGCAGACTGATCGAGATCAACCCCTACCACGCCGCGGTGGAGCGGCATCGACAGAAACTCTCAGATCCCGACCAGCAGGCGCTATTGAGAAGGCGCCGGAACATTGAGCGCGTGTTCGCCGGAATCAAAGAACACCTCAAGTTCAGGCGGTGGACGATGGCCGGACTCGAAAAAGTCGAACAACAGTGGTTGATGCTCTGCACGGTGATGAATCTCCGAAAGCTCATCGCCGTGGGAGGGTGAGCTTCGGGCTCACCCTCATGTCATTCATTGCCGCTCATCCTTGACGTCGTGGATCGACTGCGGGGTTTTGGGACGCTCTCCAGAGCCGCCGCTCTTTGATCCCGAAGCCGCGGACCGCGCCATCGTGGGCCACCGCGTTGTTGCATTCGAAAGCGGCGGCTTTGCCGCCGCACTCCTAAAGCCACCCTTTGTCGCGGGCGATGCGCGCGGCTTCGACGCGATTGCCTGCACCGAGTTTGCTGATCGCCTCCGACAGGTAATTCCGCACCGTCCCCTCGGAGAGGTGCAGCGTCGAGGCGATGTCCGCGCTGGTCTGGCCTTCGCCGGCCATGCGGAGTACCTGGCGTTCGCGATCGGTGAGCGGATCGGGCTCGCTCCACGCTTCGGCGGCGAGCTCGGGATCGACGACGCGGCCTCCGGCCTTCACGCGGCGCACCGCGTTCGCCAGGTGTTCGGCAGGCGAGTCCTTGAGCAGGTATCCGGACGCACCGGCCTCGAGTGCGCGGCGCAGATAGCCGCCGCGTGCGAACGTCGTGAGGATGATGACGCGTGTCGGCAGCTTCTCTTGTTTGATGAGCGCCGCGAGCTCGAGGCCCGTGCGATGCGGCATCTCGATGTCGGTGAGCAGCACGTCCGGCTTTTTCTCGCGAATGATGGCCAGCGCTTCATCGCCATCCTGGGCGCGGCCGACGACTTCGAAGTCGCCTTCGATTTCGAGCAGCGCCGCGAGGGCGCCGAGGACCATGGCCTGATCTTCCGCGATGACCACACGGATCATGCCGTGCGTTCCTGCGCCGACGTCTTCTGGATCGGAAGCATCACCGACAGCGTCGTGCCGCCGCGGCCGTCGCGCGTGAGCGAGCCGCCGAGGACTTCGACGCGTTCGCGCATGCCGGTGAGGCCGCTGCCGAAGGGCTGATTGCCGCCGCGGCCGTCGTCGACGATCGTCATCGTGCATTCGCCGTTCAGCGTGCGGAGTTGGATGCGGCATTTGCGCGCGCCAGCGTGACGAACGATGTTCGTGACGGCTTCGCGCAACGCGAGACAAAGCACCGCTTCGTGGGCCACGGGCAATTGCAGTTGCGGCACGACTTCTGTTTCGAGCGCCACCCCCGCGGTTGCGAGCGCATTGCGCGCGTGTTGAATCTCGGACTGTAATCCGCCGGAACGGTAGCCGGTCACCGCCGCCCGCACTTCCTGCAGAGCCTCGCGTGCGATGCGCTCCACGTCGCGGATCTCTTCGCGTGCGCGTTCGGGATCGCGATCCGCGAGCTTCGACGCGAGCTCCGATTTCAGGATGACGAGCGAGAGCGTGTGGCCGAGGAGGTCGTGAAGGTCGCGGGCGATGCGCTCGCGTTCGGCGACTTTCGCGAGGTGCTCGATCTCATCGTGTGCGAGCCGCAATCGCTTGTTCGCGCGGCCGACCTGGCCAAAGTGCACGTTCAACGCGCCGATGAGAATCGTGAAGAAGAACGGCCAGATCGCGTCGTACCAGCGCCGATCGATGAGCCACGCTTCGAGCACGACGATCGCAGCGATGACCGCGATAACGAGGAACGCGTGCCGTGTCGGCTCCAGTTGCGCGAGCATGCCGGCGGCGTAGATGAAGAAAGCGCCCGCCGCATGCGTGGAAGGCCAGAAGACGATGCCGAGGAGCAGCGTCGCGGCCGCGACGAGATACAACTCGCGGCCGCGACTCCAGTAGCTGCGCAAATACAACGCGAGGAAGACGAGCGTGGTCGTCGTGATGACGAACCACCCTCGCGCATTTGCATAGCGCGCGAGATAGAGCGGCGAGAGCGCGAACGGAATGATGTAGACCGTCCACGCCCACGGCGTCCATCCGAGCTCTCGATCATGAGGAAGCAGCCAGGCCATCGTCAGTCCAGTTTAGCCGTACAGCTTTCCTTCGTCGCGGCGATATCCGAGATAAGCGATGACGGCGAAGACGATCGTGGCCGCGACCATCGCCAGCACGTGACTCGCCAGCGAGCCGCCGCCGCTCGACGCGCCGATCGTGTGCAGCGCGATCTGCGAGAAGTGATATTGCGGCAGCCACACCGCGAGTTTCTGAATCGGTTTCGGCAGAAACACGATCGGCACCCACAGACCCGCGAGAAAGGCCGTCGGCAAGTAGAGGAGGTTGACGATCGGCGCCGCGGAGTTCGGACCGGCGAAGAAGCCGACGGCCAGTCCCATCGCGCAGAACGTGATCGCACCCGCGACGAGCACACCGAACAAGGTCAAAGCCGTGCCGAAGGAAAGATGCACGCCGCCGAAGATCGTGCCGACCGCGAACAGCATCAACACGATGATGGCGCTGAACAGCATCGCCATCGCCATCTTGGCCACGAAGTACGACGTGATCGGCATCGGCGTGGTGCGTTTGACTTCGAGCCAACCCTGTCCGCGCTCGATCGCCACCGAGACGCCGAAGCCGAAGAGCGCCGCGCCGATGACGCCGAACGTTCCGTACGTCGCGATGAGGTACGAGGCCATGCTGACCGCTCCGGCTTTCTTCATCCCGAACATGACGCCGAAGAAGAAGTAGAAGAAGAGCGGAAAGAGAATCGTAGGAATCGAGTACGCCGGCATGCGCAGCGCTTTGAGGAACTCGTATTTGATTTCGAGAAGATAGGTTTTCATGAAGCCTCCAGAAGCTCGATGAACGCGTCTTCGAGCGTTGCTGCATCGCCTTTGATCTGCTTCGGCGTGCCTTCCGCGACGACGGCGCCCTTGTTGACCACCACCACCCGATCCGCCAGCGCCTCCGCCTCGGCGAGATAGTGCGTCGTCAGCAGCACCGACTTGCCGCGCGCGATGAAGAGCCGGATCTGCTTCCACAGCGCGCGGCGCGACTCGACGTCGAGACCGGTCGTCGGTTCGTCGAGGACGAGCAGGTCGGGATTGCCCGCGATGCCGAGGGCGAAGAGGACGCGCTTCTGCTGTCCGCCGGAGAGCTGGCCGTATTTGCGATGCTCGAGTCCCTGCAGGCCGGCGATCTCGATGATGTCCTTTTCTTCCATCGGCACCGGGTAGTAACTGCGGAACAGGTCGATGTGCTCGCGCACGCGCAGCGTTTCCGGGACGCGCGCGATCTGCAGCACGGCGCCCATGCGCTCGCGCGTGATGGGATCGCGAGGATCCGCGCCGAACACGCGGACTTCGCCGGCGGTCGGTTGCGCGAGCCCGAGGAGGAGACGGACGGCGGTCGTCTTGCCGGCGCCGTTGGCGCCGAGGAGAGCGAGCAGCTCGCCGGAGCGAATGGTGAGGTCCAGGCCCTTCAGCGCCTCGACCTCGCCGTAGTTCTTGCGGACGGAAGTGAATTGTGCAGCGATCATGCGCCACAGGATGGGCTCCGGCGGGCTTTGCTGGTAATGGGCGATGTCAGCGAGTTGAGGTGACGAGTGTCATACAGCGCTCCGCCGAGCGCGTCACACTTGTCGCTCCTGCCTCGTCTCCATATGATGCGGACCCGAATGCAGCTCACCAACTTTTACCGCTCTGCAGTCGGCAAGAAGGCGGTCATGGCCTTGACAGGGCTGATCCTGTTCGGCTGGATCTTCGCCCACATGGCCGGAAACCTGAAGTTGTACCTGGGTGCCGTCCATTTGAATGAGTACGCGGAGTTTCTGCGAACCATGGGCGCCCCCGTGGTGCCGCGGGGCGCGCTGCTGTGGATCTCGCGCATCGTGCTGCTCGTGGCCGTGATCTTTCACATCCACTCCGCCTACGCGCTGACGATCATGAACCGCGATGCACGGCCGATCGGGTATCGCGAGCGCCAGTTCGTGAAGGGCACGTATGCGGCGCGGACGATGCGGTGGGGCGGGGTGATCATCCTGCTCTTCGTCATCTACCACTTGCTGCATCTGACGACGGGCGATCTGCACCCGAACTACATCGAGGGTGACGTCTACCACAACGTCGTCACCGGTCTCGCGGTGTGGTGGACGGCGGCCGTGTACATCATCGCCAACATCGCGCTGGGGCTGCACCTCTATCACGGCGTCTGGTCGATGTTCGCGTCCCTCGGCGTCACGCATCGCGGGTTCGAATCCTTCCGCCGCATCTTCGCCACGGCGTTCGCCGTGATCATCACCGCCGGCAATCTCTCGTTCCCGCTGGCGGTGCTCCTCGGAATCGTCAGGTGAACGGAATGCAATTGGACAGCAAGATTCCTTCCGGTCCGCTCGCAGAAAAGTGGACCCATGCGAAATCGCATTACAAGCTGGTGAATCCGGCGAACAAGCGGAAGTACGAAATCATCGTCGTCGGCGCGGGGCTGGCGGGTGGCGCCGCGGCGGCCTCGCTCGGAGAGCTCGGCTACAACGTCAAGTGCTTCGTCTATCACGACTCCCCGCGGCGCGCGCACTCCATCGCCGCGCAGGGCGGCATCAATGCCGCGAAGAATTACCGCAATGACGGCGACAGCATCTATCGCCTCTTCTACGACACGATCAAAGGCGGCGACTACCGCTCGCGCGAAGCGAACGTCCATCGCCTCGCCGAGCTCTCCGTCAACATCATCGATCAGGCCGTGGCGCAGGGCGTGCCGTTCGCGCGCGAATACGGCGGCATGCTCGAGAACCGATCGTTCGGAGGCGTGCAGGTCTCGCGCACGTTCTACGCTCGCGGGCAAACCGGCCAGCAGCTCCTCCTCGGCGCATTTCAGGCGCTCGAGCGGCAAATCGCGGCGGGGACGGTCAAGCAGTACAACCGCTACGAGATGCTGGACCTGGTCGTCGTCGACGGCCAGGCCAAAGGCATCATCACGCGCAACCTGATCAACGGAAAGATCGAAGCGCATGCCGCGGACGCCGTCGTCCTCGCGACCGGTGGTTACGTCAACGTTTTCTACCTCTCGACGAATGCGAAGGCCTCGAACGCCACGGCGATCTGGCGCGCGCATCGCCGCGGCGCCGCATTCGCGAATCCCTGCTACACGCAGATCCATCCGACCTGCATTCCGCAGACGGGCGACTATCAATCGAAGCTCACGCTGATGTCGGAGTCGCTGCGCAATGACGGACGCATCTGGGTTCCGAAGGCGCAGGGCGACAAGCGTCCGCCGCGCGAGATCCCGGAATCCGAGCGTGATTACTACCTCGAGCGCAAGTATCCGAGCTTCGGCAATCTCGCGCCGCGCGACATCGCGTCCCGCGCCGCGAAGGAAGTGTGCGATGAAGGCCGCGGCGTCGGCGCCTCCGGACGCGGCGTGTATCTCGATTTCGCCGACGCCATCAAACGTCTCGGACGTCCGCTGATCGAAGAGCGCTACGGCAATCTCTTCGAGATGTATCACGACATCACGGCCGAGGATCCGTACGAGACGCCGATGCGGATCTATCCCGCGCCGCACTATTCGATGGGCGGACTGTGGGTCGACTACAACCTCATGTCGACGATTCCCGGTCTGTACGTGGCCGGCGAGGCGAATTTCTCGGATCACGGCGCGAACCGCCTCGGCGCGAGCGCGCTGATGCAGGGACTCGCGGACGGCTACTTCGTGCTGCCCGTCACGATCGGCGATTACCTCGCGACGCAGATGGGCAAGAAGGTGTCGCTCAGCGATCCCGCGTTCGCGGCGGCGGAGAGCGATGTGCGCCAGCGCGTGTCGAAGCTCATCGGCGCGAAAGGCAAACGCAGCGTCGACTCGTTCCACAAAGAGCTCGGCGGAATCATGTGGGACTACTGCGGAATGGCGCGCACGGCCGAGGGGCTGAAGAAGGCGCTCGGTCTGATCCGCGATCTACGGGGACAGTATTGGACCGACGTGCGCGTCACCGGCGAGAACGAGGAGCCGAACCAGGCGCTCGAGAAAGCAGGGCGTGTGGCGGATTTCTTCGAGCTCGCGGAGTTGATGTGCATCGACGCGCTGCATCGCGAGGAATCCGCGGGCGGTCATTTCCGCGTCGAATATCAGACCGAAGAAGGCGAGGCTCTGCGCAACGACGACAAGTTCCTGTATGTCGCCGCGTGGGAGTTCAAGGGCGAGGGGAACGAGCCCGTCCTGCACAAAGAGCCGCTGGTGTACGAAGAAGTGAAGCTCGCGACGAGGTCGTATAAATGAACCTGACACTGCATGTATGGCGGCAGAAATCGCGCGAAGCCGAAGGCCGCTTTGTGGAGTACAAGGCGGACGGCATCAGTCCCGAGGCGTCGTTCCTCGAGATGCTGGACGTCGTCAACGAGCGGCTGACAGAGCAGGGCGAACAGCCGATCCATTTCGAGCATGACTGCCGCGAGGGCATCTGCGGCTCGTGCGGCATGATGATCAACGGTGTGGCGCACGGGCCGATGGGTGGAACCGCAACCTGCCAGTTGCACATGCGCCACTTCAAGGACGGCGACGTCGTCTACGTCGAGCCGTGGCGCGCGCGCGCGTTTCCGGTCATCAAGGATCTGATCGTCGACCGCTCGCCGCTCGACATGATCATTCAGGCCGGCGGCTACATCTCCGCGCACACGGGCAGCGCGGTCGAAGCGAACACGCTTCCGATTCCGAAGGGCGTGCAGGAAACCGCGATGGACGCGGCCGAGTGCATTCAATGCGGCGCGTGCGTGGCGCAATGTCCGAACGGCGCCGCCCAGCTCTTCACCGCCGCAAAGGTCTCGCACCTCGGACTGCTCCCGCAGGGGCAGCCCGAGCGTTACGAGCGCGTGGTGAAGATGGTGGATGTCATGGAGACGTACTTCGGAAGCTGCACGCTCTTCCGCGAATGCGAAGCGGTGTGCCCGAAGGAAATCTCCGTGAATTTCATCGCGCGGATGAACCGGGATTATCTGAAGGCGAAGATCGCGGGAGCGTAGTTGCTCCCGCGCTCCGGACCTACAGCTTCTTCGCGACGTCCTTCGCGTTTTGCAGATGCGATTGCAGCGTGGGCAGGGTCTTGCCGGCCCAGCCTTTGACGTCAGCGTCCGTCGCTGACGTCGAGGCCTTGTCGAACTCGGCCACGTCTTTCTCGTGGTCTTCGACCATGTGCTTCATGTAGGCCTTGTCGAACTCAGCGCCGCTCAGCGAGTTGAGATGGTCATACGTGTCCTTCATCTCGCCGGTGAGCTCGGTCGGCAACGCTGCGCCTTTCGCGGTCGCGAGCTGTTGCAGCTCTTCGTTCGCCTTCGAGTGATCCGTGACCATCCGTTGCCCGAATGCCTTCACGTCGGCGTTCGAGGCCTTCTGCAGCGCGAGATTGCCCATCTGCACTTCCGCGAGCCCGCCCATGCCGGCTTTCGACACGAACTCCTTGTCGTCGGGCGAGAGCGCGCTCGATGTGCCGCCGGTCGAGCCTGTCGTCGTCGCGGTGACCGTCCCGGTGTCCTGCGCCGATTGCGCCGTGCCGGTGGTGTCGTTCTCGGGTTGTCCGTTGCGGCATCCCATGGCGATCAGAAGCATGGCGGCCGCGAGGGTGGTGGTTTTCATTTCCGTCAATCCTTTCGGCACGGTGTTGCTGCAGAAGAAATGCCGAGGGGCGGTATCATGCGCGCGGTCCGGGAGAGAGCCTTTTTGAACGTACTGGAAACCCTTTGCCGCGACGCGACGAGCGTGTTGCGAGTACCGATTGCGTGGATCGGACGCGTGGACGAGAGCGGCGAAACGATCGAGGCCGCCAGCGGCTCGCGCGCCACGAACGTCGCGCTCGAATCCTCATTTGCCGCGCGCATCCTCGGCGCGCCGGAACTGGTCGTCGTCGAAGACACCACTGCGGACGCGCGCTTTGCGTCGCATCCGCTGGTGGCGGGCGCACCAAACGTGCGCTTCTACGCGGGCGTGCCGTTGGGCGAGGGCTATGTGCTCTCGGTGCTCGATCGCGAGCCGCGCAACCTGACGGACGAGCAGCGCGCGATGCTGAACGTCATCGCGCGACACGCAACCCGCGAGTTGCACGTGCGCGAAGAGCTGCTCGAGGCGGGACAGCGCTTTCGCGAGTTCTTCGAACAGACGAGTGACCTCGTCCTGAGCGTCGCTCCCGACGGCACCGTGTTGCACGCCAACGAGACGGCCAACACCGTTCTCGGCATCACGCGCGGGACGTCGCTCGTCCAGGCCGCGGAGCCCGATCGCCGCGAGGAGCTGCGCGCGATCTTCGGACGCGTCTTCGGCAGCGCGACCGCCGAACGCGTGGAGACCGTGTTCGTGACGCCGGCGGGCAGCCGCATCACGCTCGAAGGCTGGCTGCGGCCGAAAGTCGTCGACGGCAAGGCGGCGCTCGCGCGCGTCGTGTTCCGCGACGTCAGCGATCGCAAGCAATTCGAAGCGGAGCTGGGCAATGCGCGCGACGCGGCATTCGAGGCGGCGCGGGTGAAGACGCAGTTCCTCACCAACGTCAGTCACGAGATCCGCACGCCGATGAACGGCATCGTCGGCATGGTCGACCTGCTCATGGCCACAGGCCTCAACGAAGAGCAGCTCGACTTCGCGACGCAGGCGCGCACGAGCGCGGAGCAGCTCCTGTCGATCGTCAACAACATCCTCTACGTCTCGAACCTCGAGGCAGGAACGCTGTCCGCCGCGATGGTCGACTTCGACCTCTATCGCATGCTGCAGCGCATCGTCGACGTCATGAAGATCGCCGCCCTCGGCAAGGACGTCGACGTCGGGATGATTTTCGATCCGAAGCTGCCTCCGGTGTTCCGCGGCAATCTGTCGAAGCTGCGGCAGGTCGTGACGAACCTCATGGAGAACGCCGTGAAGTTCACGGAAGAAGGCTCGGTCGTCCTGAGCGTGTCGATGCAGACGGAGACGGAGACGCATCGCGTCGTCCGCTTCGAAGTGCGCGACAGCGGCATCGGCATCGCGGACGAAGACCGCCTGCTCCTCTTCGAGCGCTTCTCGCAACTCGACGCGACCTCGACGCGCAAATACTCCGGCGTCGGCCTCGGCCTGGCGACGGCGCGGCATCTCGTCGAAACGATGGGCGGCCTCATCGACGTGGAGAGCGAGCCGGGACGCGGCTCGACGTTCTGGTTCTCCGTGCCGTTCCCGAAAGTCGTGCGCGACCGGCGGCCGGTCACGTCGTCCGATCTCGATCTCAAAGGCCGTCGCGTGCTCCTCGTCGATCACCATCCGTCGAGCCGCAAAGTCGTGCATCACTACCTCACGGTGACGTGGGAAATGCGTGCGGACATCGCGGAAGACGCGGCCGATGCGCTGCGGATGCTGCGCGACGCCGCGACGACGGATCCGTATCGCGTCGTCATCTACGACGTGATGGACGCGATGGATGCGCTGGCGTTCGCGCGCGAGGTGCGTCGCGACCCGAAGATCGCGCGAACGAGCCTTCTGCATCTCGTCAGCACGGGCACGATCGTCAACGAGGAACAGATGCGCGCGGCGGGCATCAACGCATTCACGAACAAACCCGTCGGCCAGCGCGAGCTGTTCGACGCGCTCGCCATCGCCGTTGCCCACGACGCGATTCCGCAGCCGCGGCTGCCGACGCTGTCGAACTCGCAGCCGGTGCCGATCGTCTCGCTCGACACGCGCAAGTCGATCAAGGTCCTGCTCGTCGAAGACAACTTCCTCAACATGAAGCTGACCATGAGCCAGCTCCAGCGCCTCGGCTACGCGGCCGACTCCGTGTCCAACGGACGCGAAGCGCTCGAGGCGTTGCAGAAGAATGAGTACGAGGTCGTGCTCATGGATTGCCAGATGCCGGTGATGGATGGCTATCAGGCGACGATCGAGCTGCGGCGGCGCGAGAAGGAAAGCGGCCGACGCCATCGCATCATCGCCATGACGGGCAATGCTCTGGAAGGCGATCGCGAGAAGTGTCTCGCCGCGGGCATGGACGACTATCTGTCAAAGCCCACACGCCACCTTTCCAGCACATTGGGATCCTAAGCTTAGAATTCCACGTGGACAAGTTGTCGC
>JADMIO011606039.1_pt1 | contig 23797 bp, 25 predicted proteins | sample 8958161 | NCBI WGS metagenome assembly JADMIO01 (sample SAMN16585339, study PRJNA669376) | soil metagenome | isolation source: Crop rotation soil | place: USA: Cullars Rotation, Alabama | collected 2011
ATGCGGGGGGCGGTTGAGCGAGTGTTGGCGGACCCCCCTACCGCGCGGGCGATGGCGGCGCGGGGGCGGGCGTGGGTGCTGGGGCATCATACGCCGGCGCATTGGGTGGCGGCGGTGTGCGATATCATTGGGCGAATGGGCACGGGGAGAGACTCAACTACGCAAATAAAAACGGCGAGTTCGAGTGGTTCACTCGCTCCAAGCGTTTTGCCTTGGGTTTCCACCCCAGGCTAGAAGGAATCACGATGTGAGCCAGCAGGCGGCGCGGTGGGCGGGGTTATTGGATTTGGGGTCGAGGGGGGGCATTTGGGAGATGCAGCGGGGGTCTTTGGATTGGGCGTAGAGGGGGCAGCGGGGGTGGAATGGGCAGCCGGAGGGGGGATTGCTGGGGCTGGGGACTTCGCCGCCGAGGACGATGCGGGCGGAACCTTCCTGTTTTTTCGGCGCGGGTTTGGGGACGGCGGAGAGGAGGGCGACGGTGTAGGGGTGCTTGGGATTTTTGTAGAGTTCGGCAGAGTCGGCGATTTCGACGATTTTGCCCAGGTACATGACGGCGACGCGGTCGGAGAAGTGTTCGACGACGGCGAGATTGTGGGCGATGAAGAGGTAGCTGAGTTTGAGTTCGCGCTGTAGGTCTTCGAGGAGGTTCAGTATCTGGGCCTGGATGGAGACGTCGAGGGCGCTGACGGGTTCGTCGCAGACGATGAATTTGGGTTCGAGTGCGAGCGCGCGGGCGATGCCGATGCGTTGGCGCTGGCCGCCGGAGAATTCGTGGGGGTAGCGGTTGGCGCTGCTTGCGGGGAGGCCGACGCGGTCGAGGAGATCGGCGACGCGTTTGCGGGCGGAGGATTTGTCGGCGAGGCGGTGGACGAGCATGGGCTCGGCGAGCATGCTGCCGACGGTCATGCGGGGGTTGAGGCTGCCGACGGGGTCCTGGAAGACGATTTGCATCTGTCGGCGGAGGGAGCGCATTTCGGCGGGGTGGAGATCGAAGACGGGTTTGCCGTCGAATAGGACGTGGCCGGTGACGACGGCGCCGCCTGCGGAGCCGCCTTCGATGAGGCGGAGGAGGGTGCGGCCGACGGTGGTTTTGCCGCAGCCGGATTCGCCGACGAGGCCGAGGGTTTCTCCCGCGGCGACGTCGAAGGAGACATCATCGACGGCGCGGACATAGCCCACGACGGTGCGGAGGAAGCCTTTGCGGATGGGGAAGTAGGTGCGGAGGTTCTGGACCTGGAGGAGCGGGAGGCCGATGCGGCGGGGTTCGGATTGGGGTTGTGGAGGGGCCTGGGTGGTCATGTGAGCATTGTAGCGGGCGGGGCGCGAGCCGTCAGGAGGGTTCGAGGAGGCGGCGGAGGATTCGGCCGTACTGGACGACGCGGCGGATGACTTCGTCGGTGGATTCCTTGACGAGGATGCGCTCGCCGGTGGTAAGGGTAACGAGCGTGTCGGGCGTGGCCTCGATGAACTTGATGAGGTCGGCGTTGACGACGAAGGATTGGTTGCTGAGTTTGGTGAGGGGGATCATGTTCGGGTTCCGCGGTCAGGGATTAGCGGGCGGCGGAGAGGAGTTCCTGGAGGAGCTGGTTGCTGGTGGTGATGATGCGGGAGGCGGCGGAGAAGCCGGTGCTCGCGGAGATGAGCTGGACGAATTCGGAGGAAAGGTCGACGTTGGAGAGTTCGAGTGCACCGGAGATGATGTGGCCCGCGCCAAGGACGCCGGGGGCGGTGATGGCGGCGGTGCCGGAGTTGGGTCCTTCGCCGAAGAGGTTGTTGCCTTTGTCGACGAGGCCCTGGTTGTTGCGGAAGGTGGCGAGGGCGACCTGGCCGAGAGTGCGGTTGAGACCGTTGTTGAAGGTGCCGGTGATGATCCCGGTCTGGTCGATGGAGAAGTCCTTAAGGATGCCTTTTTCGGTGCCGTTGGGGAAGGTGCGGAGGGCGGAGCCGCGGCTGTCGGCAAGTGCGCCAAGCTGGGAGAAGTCGAGCGTGAAGGTGAGGGCGGGGTTGGCGCCGGTGCCGGTGCGGTCGACGGTGACGGTTGCGGGTGTGGCGCTGACGAATTTACCCTGGTCGTCGAAGGTGATGGTGCCGGTGCCGATGGCGGTATTGGTGCCGGTACCGGTGGATTGATCATCGGGGGAGGTGGCGTAGAACTGCCAGGTGGTGCCGCCACCGGGGATTTTGTCGATGAGGGCGGTGGTGATGTTGACGTGAACGGGCGTGCCGAGGGAGTCAAAGACGGTCATGGTGGCGGAGACGGATTCGCCATCGGCCTGGGTGAGTGGCGTCCAGGAGAAGGCGGACGATCCTCCGGAGAGGGAGGAGCTGTCGAGAGAGATATTGTTGGCAGCGCCGGCGTTGCCGAAGATAGAGAGGACGGAGCTTCCGGAGGAGGTGCCGGCGGCGATGGTGGTGCCGGGGGTTGCGGAGAGAGATCCATTGGCCCCGGAGGATGTGTTGATGCCAAGGGTGCCATCCATGAAGGCCATGAGATCGCCGAGGGTGGTGGAGGAGGAGATGGTGAGGGTTTTGGTGGCGGTTTGGCGGCCGCCGACGTCGCCTTCAAAGGAGAGAGTCTGGCCGGAGGTGAAATAGGGAGTGCCGGAGGAGTTGGAGATGTCGGTGAGGATGTCGGCGGCGGTGGGCGCGGTGCCGGTGGTGCTGCCCGAGCCGTTGCTGACGAAGAGCTCCTGGCTTTGGACGTTGGAAACTTGAGTGGGCAGAGCGCCGTTGGCGTTGAGGCTGCCGCCGATCTGGGCGTTGGTGGTGGCTTCCGCGATGGTCAGGTCGCCGAGGGGGATCTGGAGATTCTGGAGGGTGCCGGGGACGAGGTTGAAATTCGGGTCGATGCCAAAGCCCTGGACCCACATGCCGCTGGCGGTGACGAGTTCGTTGTCGCTGTTGAGTTTGAAGGAGCCGTCGCGGGTGTAGGCCTGGAGACTGGGATCTTTGACGACGAAGAAGCCATCGCCTTCGATGGCGAGGTTGCTGGAGACGCCGGTGGTTTCTCGGGAGCCGGGGTTGAAATTGCGGGAGACGGCGCCCTGAACGACGCCCATGCCGGTTTGGAGGGGGTTGGTGCCGCCGAGATCGCCGTTGGGGGCGCTGCCTTCGGAAAAGGTTTCAGAGAACTGAGTTTTGAAATCGAGTCGGGAGGCCTTGAAGCCAATGGTATTGACGTTGGCGATGTTGTTGCCAATGACGTCGAGGCGGGCCTGATTGCTGGCCAGGCCGGAGAGGCCGGTGGAGAGAGCGGAAGTGATTCCCATGAGACCTCCGGATATCGAGAGCGTTGCGTTATCGCGACGCGGTTTTGTTAAACACGACGTGATCGAGCGGACTCCGTCCGCTCAAATGGATCACGCCGCGCACGAGATTGTCGGCCGTACTCCGTACGGCCACGCATGTCACATTTGCAGGCCCGCGGCCGGGAGAGCCATGGCGATGCCTGTGACGTTTTCCATGGCAAGAGACTTGCCGGTTTCGAGTTCGAGGAAGACTTTTTTGTTTTCGACTTTGATGCTGGTGACGATGCCGTCGACCTGCTCGTTGTTATCGGAGAGGCCCTGGACGTGCTTTCCGATGAGATTGCCGCCGGCGCCGATGGATTGCTGGAGGGTGAGGCCGGAGAGGCTGGTCTGCATCTGGCTGTTGGATTGGAGGGTGCTGATCTGGGCCATTTGGTTGAGGAGCTGGTTGGAATCAGTGGGGTTGAGGGGATCCTGGTGTGCGAGTTGCTCGATCATGAGATTGAGGAAGTCGCTGGCGGTCATGCCGCGGATGGTGCCGGTGCTGGTGCTGGCGGGCGCTGCGGCGGTTGTTTGGGAGGCGATGGACGAGACTGCGGAAGCCATGTGCGTTCTCCTAAACGGTTCGTGTCAGGCGACCAGATCGATGGGTGCGTCCTGAGCCTGGCGGAAGAGGCCGGCGAAGGCGTCGTCGCCAGAGGGTTGCTTCGACCCGCGGGGATCTCGTGAATACTGCCCGGCGCTTCGGCCATCGTGCGCGGCGGATCCGAACGAAGCTTGCTGTCCGGAAGGCGGCGGCTGGGCCGCGTCGGGAGCATCCACGGCGAGGCGGTCAACGGAGACGCCTTGCCCTTCAAGAACCGTCTTCAGTTTTTCGAGATTGCTCTTGAGCAAGTCGCGTACCAGATCAGATGGGCTGTGGAATTCGGCCGTGAGCAGGCCGTGGTCGAGTATGACGGAGACTTTTAAAGTGCCTAAATTTGGCGGATCCAGGCGGATTTCGGCCTTTCCGTTGTGGGCGTCCAATTTTCCGCGGAGGCCCAGGACGATTTGATCGAAGGTGTCGGAGGGGTGGGGAGCGGGCGATTCCTGCGCGGGAGCGGCGGTTTCTGCGTGTGTGTTTGGCGCCGGGTGTTGGGTACCGACGGATAACGGGACGAGGTTGGGAGGATTTGCAACAACAGGTTCCGGCGCATCCGGTTGGAAAGCTGATGATATTTCCGGGGGAGGCGTCGAAGACGTCTTTTCACTGATCTGATTGGGTGTCGGATCGATAATTGTTTGCGGGGTATCTTTATTTGACTCGCTTAAGGCGGAATCAAGCTCTCTGTGCTTATTTCCTGATCCGTGGGATAGGCGATGGCTGATATCAGCATTCTGTAATTTCGGCGCTGGCGCGCTTGATTCAAGATCCGCATCCGTTGGCCCCTCTTCCGCGGGTTGCTTGATTGCAGCTTCTTGAGATGCTGCTTGTGCGGAGGGTTGCTCCTGCTTCTGGTTGCTCGCCTGGACCACCGCGGTGGCACGGCTGCAGTCAGCGCCCTGGGCGTGTTCTTTTCCCGGGTCGACTGCGTTTTCGTTTACCAGAACGGTACGATCCACCGGCTGCGGGGGCTGATTTGCGGGGGTAGTGGCACTAAGGGGAGCAATGTTGGCAACTACTTCCTGCGGTGAAGGAGAGTCGGCGGGCGGTTGGTGATCGGATAATTCAACATCGTTCACATCCGCCTGAGTCGCATCTTCTGGAGTTAACGTCTCTTCATCGACCGTCGCGTCTGGGTCATGTTCAGCCTTAACGGGTTGATCATCCGCCTCTACATCGTTGGCGGATGAATCTGCGGATCGCTTTTTCCTGGATAATTCCGCGTGACTACTTTGAATCGTTGGTTTTTGAGTTTCAGGCCCCGTATCGTCCTTTTGGTTCGTTGCCTTCTTCTGGGCTTTGTTTAGTGAATCCTTGAAATCCTCGATCGGGGGCTCCTTTGCACCCCGCACGCCCTCCTTTGGACCGCGTTTGTGCGGGGCTGTCACGGGAATCTGGATTTGAAATGCGCCGGTTTTGGGTTTCTGCGCGCTGACGCTGGAAGTATCGGACGTGTGAACTGCTTTGAGCATCCGTTCCTCACATCAAAGGCCCGCCTTAATCGGCGGTGCGGCAGCGGTCGATCCTGCTGCCGAGGGAGCCTCTGATGCAGCGCCTGTGCCAGGCGCGGGGGAGCCGTTGCGGATTCGATCGAGCACAGAGTTGACGAATGCTTTTTCAGGCGGCGATTTGAATTCTGCGACGATTTTTGCGGCGCGCCCGGGCTCCATGGCGGTTAAGTATCGGGCCACGAGGTCCGGCGAGAGTTTTGCTATAAGTTCTTTTACCTGTGGTGGTTTCAGCTCGGCGAACAGGTCCATGGTCTTTTGAAAGCCCTCGCCATCGTTGGTCGCATTCACTTTGGCTTGCTGCTCTTCGAATGCCTTGCGATCGGCGGCAAGTTTCTCCTGCTTAGCAGCCACCTCGCCCTGTAATCGATTGAGCAATTCCTGCCGGTTTCGCAATTCCTGCGCTTCGTGATCGAGCGAAAGCCGCTGCTGTTCGAGGGCGCGGCGCATGTAGTTGATGCGGTCCTCGGCGGTCACCGGTTCATTGGGTTCCTCCCACACGAACATGGGGCGGGTTGCCGGGGCTGTAGCCGTCGCCGGGGCTGTGGCGGCGACGGGCTCAATAATGTCATAGACCTTTTCGCGCAGTTTTTCCGGCGTGCCGGGGTGTTTGAGCAGATCGGATATCGTCTGGGCCTTGGACTTATCCAAACGGCCGGTGGCTAAAAGAAATCCCACGAGGCCGGCCAGCATCAGAATATTGAGCACGCACAAAAGCGAAATAAACCGGACAAGCTTGTTCATTGTTCATCTCCGCCCAATTGGGTGTATGTGGACAACCCGTTGCATGTCATATCCATTGCGCCTCCGGCGCGTTTCCGATGCGTGTTGCGATTTCATCCATGAGAATAGCTTCCTTTCGATCCTGCCCGGCGCGCCATCGGGCCAGTTGCCTTTCTCGCAGTTTCTCGATGACCTTTCGTGCCCGCGCTGCTTCCAGGAGTTCTCCCCTGGCGACGGCGAGATCCTTTTCCAATTCCGCGACCTTCTGAATCAACATGACAATCTTGAAGTGCAGGTTACCGACAAAGCGCCGCTCGTTTCCGATGTACTGCATATCGAGCGAGCCGGTGAGTTCCCGGGCGCCAAGAGTGCGGTTCTCCGCGGCGATTCTGGCCTGGGCATCCTGTATTTGCGCCACAACCGCCTGAATTTTCTGCTGGACTTCCGCCATCTTCCGCTGCTTGTCCTTTTCCAACTGAAGACGGTGAGCAAGGAGGGCTTCAAGTCGGAACTCAAATGTCGCCATCGCTCATTCTCACTTCTTCCGGGGTGCCGGCTGAGATGCCTGTGCCTGGCGGCGCTGCTGTTCGATCTGCCTGCCCTCGCGGTCAATGGCATTATGGATTTCCGCAAGTTCGGCCCTGGCCTGTTCGAGCGACACCGGGGCATTGGTGGCCTGCTTCATGAAATCCATCACCTTTGCATTCATACGGACCGCTAAATCATTGAGCAAATTAGCCCCTTGAACGTAAGCGCCGATGTTGACCAGGTCTTCGAGTTCGGCATAGGCGGCGAGAAGCTGCGTGACGCGGTTAGCCATTTTCTGCTGGTCCGCATTGGTGACGTCCGGGCGGACGCGCGAGATGGATTGCAGGATATCGATCGCCGGAAAATGGCTGCGATTGGCGAGTTTCCGATCCAGCCAGAGGTGTCCGTCGGTGATCCCTTTGACGGCATCGGCGATGGGTTCGTTGAAGTCGTCGCCTTCCACGAGCACGGTGTAAAAGCCGGTGATGGAGCCCTTATCGGTCTGTCCCGCGCGCTCCAGAATCTCGGGGAGCAGTGCAAACACGGAGGGCGTATAGCCTTTGGTTGCGGGGGGCTCTCCGACGGATAGCCCGATCTGGCGCTGGGCGTGGGCCATGCGGGTGAGCGAATCGACCAACAGCAATACATTGGAACCCTCATCCCGGAACCATTCCGCGATGGTGGAGGCCGCGCGTGCAGCGCGGACACGCAACACCGGCGGATCATCCGCGGTCGAGACGATGACAATGGACCGGCGAAGGCCGTCAGGGCCCAAGGCATGTTGAAGGAAGTCCTGGACCTCGCGGCCACGCTCACCGATCAGGGCGATGACCGAGATATCGGCGGAGGTATTCTTGGCGATCATGGCCATGAGAGTGGACTTTCCCACGCCGGGACCTGCAAATATCCCGAGACGCTGCCCAAGACCACAGGTCAAGAGGGCGTCAACCGTGCGGATGCCAGTGCCGATGGGTTTATTGATGGGTACACGCCGCATGCAGTCGATGGAGCGGACGTTTACGGGGCGAGGTTGAGAGAGTTTGATCGGACCTTTTCCATCGATTGGCTCTCCCAGGGCGTTGATCACGCGTCCCACGAGCAGCGGACTGCACACGATGCGCTGCGCCGGGCTCTGCACGGAGACGACATTTCCGGGGGCGATGCCTTCGAGGCGGCCCAGGGACATGACCATTGTCTGCCTGCCGTCGAAGCCGACGACCTGGCCCCGAATGGTGCCGGCCGATGAATGAATAGTGACGCCGCAATCGATTGATGCTGGAAAATCCGCCACGCGAATGGTCAATCCGCGTACGGACTCGACCTTGCCCTGAACCCGCTTGGGTTCAACGGCGGCCACGCGTTCGATATCTGAATCCAGAAGCGTCATGGCTTTTCCGCCTGGCCATCGCCGAGGAGTTCCTCGGCGACGCGTTGAAGTTGCGTTTCGACACGGGCATCTATTTCGCCCGCGCCAAATCGAGCAATGCAGCCGCCGGCGCTGACTGATTCATCAGAGACCAGTTGAATCTCCTCAATTCCGCGGAAGGTGGCGGAGAGCGCGGGGAGATAGGTTTCAAGTTGGGGGAGTTCTCCGGGATGCACGTGGAGGGCCACGCGCCGCGTGGCGGCAATACTGCGCAGCACTTCTTCAACAATAGCGGGCGCTACTTTGCGGTTTTTGAGAGACTCGTCATGTGTGATTCTCCGCGCAATCATGAGGGCAAGACGCACGAGGTCTGTTTTGGCGTCGGCGATATGCGCGGGCATGTGCTGCTGAAGCAGGTCAAGTGTCTGCGCCCAGCGGGATGAGAGCTCCTGAAGCTGGACGCTGACCTGTGCGACGGCTTCATCGTGGCCTTGCTTCTGGCCCTGGGCGAGACCCTCCTGGAAGCCCTCTGCCTTGCCGGCATTGCGTGCTTCTTCGAGGACACGGAGGCGCAGGCGGTCGGCTTCGGCGCGGGCGTTGTCCATGATTTGTGCAGCCTGGGCTTTGGCCTGCGCAATGATGGAGGCGGCTTCCTGCTCAATGTTGGACAGATCCATCACGATGGGAGTGGCGCGGGTGCGTTGAAGATGTTGGGCTTTCATGACGGGCATGCGTTGGCTGTCGTACAGGCTGCCGCCTGCCTCCTCGTTGCGGACAGGCTAAAGCCTGTACCACGAACCTTAGACGACGAGGTCTTTCTCGCCGCCGCGGCCGCTGATGATGATTTCGCCGCTTTCCTCGAGACGGCGAACCACATCGACAATTTTCTGCTGCGCTGATTCGACGTCGCTGACGCGCACCGGGCCCATGTATTCCATGTCTTCCTTGATAAGCTGCGATGCCCGCTCGGACATATTCTTGAAAATCTTGTCCTTGAGTTCCTGCGAGGCGGTCTTGAGGGCCAGGGCGAGGTCGTCGTTGTCGACTTCCTTGAGCATCGACTGAATGCCCTTGTCGTTGACCATCATGATGTCTTCGAAGACGAACATCAGGCGGCGAATCTGTTCGACGAGGTCGGGGTCTTCGGCTTCCAGGCCTTCCATGATGCTTTTTTCCGTGGCGCGGTCGGCGAGGTTGAGCATTTCGGCGACGGTATCGATGCCGCCGGCTTTTTCGAAGGTCTGCGTGATCATGGCGCTCAAGCGGTGTTCGAGGCCGCGCTCGACTTCCTTGATCACCTCCGGGTTGGTCTGTTCCATGTTGGCGATGCGTTTGACGACTTCGACCTGCTTCTGGCCGGCGAGGCCGCGGAGAATTTCCGAAGCCTGCGTGGGCTTGAGATGCGCGAGGATCAGCGCGATGGTTTGCGGATGCTCATCCTGGATGAATGTCAGCAGGTTTTCGCTTTCGGCTTTCTGGAGGAAGGAAAACGGTGCGCTCTGGATGGTCTGATTCACCTGATCGATGATCTTCTTGGCTTTGTCTTCCGGAAGGCTCTTGGCGAGCAGCGATTTCGCGTAATCCCAGCCGCCCTCATCCGCATACGAGCGCGCCATCGCAAGCTGATAAAATTCGTTGACGACATCATCCCGCATGGGCTGGTTCACCGGGCCCAGCGATGCGATCTCCCGTGATAGATCTTCAATCTGCGTTTCATCGAGATGCTTCAAAATTTCCGAGGCGATCCCCTGCTCGAGCGTGAGCATGAAGATTGCGGCCTTGCGCATCCCGCTGACTTCACTTTGATCGGCCATCATCGATCCTTATTTGCTCTTGGCCATCCAGCGTTTTACCAGGGCCGCGGCGTTTTCGGGATTTTCCTTGATCATGGTGGAGACCTCGTCGACCATTTTGCGGCTCTGGAGCGTTTCATCGTCGAGCTCGATGCCGGTCAGCACGGCCTCGCCCTGATTGGCTTCACCGAAGACGTCATCGGCGGCGTCAAGCTGTTCGACGTTTGATGCTTTCTTCTTTTTGCCGCCGCCGCCCATGGCGCCGAAGAAAATGCCGGTGTCCACTTCGCCGTCAGCGCCTGCGGGAACGGCGCGGCGCACCATCATGAGCATCATGCCAAGGACGACAAATGCCACGGTGCCGAGGAATGCGGGCTTGCCGAATTTGGCAATCATTGAACTGACGTTGGAAACGTTGAAGCTGCCCGCCGCGGCGACAATTTCGGGTGAGTGGACGGAGATCGTGTCGTCAAACCAATCCACCTTGACCTGATCATCGGTCTTGGCGCCGATCGTATTTTTTGCCAGGTCGTGTTTCTTTTTAAGCTCACTGCTGATGATTTGCTGGTATTTGGTGTCGTCGTCCTTGGGCTCCGCCTTCGGATCTCCAGCCTGCCGGCGGAAAATGGCGACGAAATAGCTTCGCGGAAAACTCAAGCTTGCCGTGAGCTCGCGCATTTCCACGCCGGGCGGAAAGAGGGTCTCCGTGGTCGTATGGCCGAAATCCACCATGTTCTGCGTGGAGGTTTCATTGCTTGAGGAGCCGTTGGCCTTTGCGGAGCCGTTGGCTTCGCTGACGTCGATTCCTCCGGTGTTGGGCTGCACGCCGGGCTGGCCCTGGCCGCCATTCCCCTCGGAGGCCACGTTTTCATGGGTCCTTTCCATTGTCGGTTTTACCAGCACGTTCTTGGTGTCCACGGTGCGCTCTTCGCGTTTTCGGACCGACAGATCCAACACCACGTTCACCGCAATCTTGACGTTCTCGATCTCATCGAACATGCGATAGAGCTTCTTGGCCAGCACTTCCTCGTGCTGGGTCTTGGCCGAGAGCACATCGGCGGGCATGGGGGTGTCGCTGCTGGGGACGCTGTAGGCACGCTGGCCGTCGCCGATGACGTGCACGTCCTCGCGTTTCATGCCGGAGACGGCGCCGCGGACCATGTCCACGATCGCCACGACCTGGTCGGAGTTGAGTTGCGCGCCGCTTTTGACACGGACGTAGACGGTCGCGGTCGACGGCATCGCGGGCCGGCCGAGCAACCCGGGCTGCCCCATCGAGATGATCACGTTGCCCGCATCCAAGTACGGAACACCCTGAAGCCAGCGGGCCAGTTCCTCCTGGATCGCGTTGTTCCATTGCCGGGATTTCATCGATTCGGTCACGAAGGGATTGGTATCCTGCGCGACCTTGGAGAAAGCTGTCGACAAGTCCTTGGGCAGCGCGCCTGCTCCGCCGAGGGTCCCGCGGATCGAATACGCCTGCTCCGCGGGCACCAGCACCTTGTCCCCGGACACCTGATAATCGTATTTGCCCTTGAGCACCATCTCGACACGGTTGATTTCCTCGGCGGACATCGATTGGGCAATCAGCGGCACCATCTGAGGCCGCGCCGAAAAAATCACCGTGAAGAATACCGTACCAAGCATGACCACGCCGAGGAGCGCGATCAGCAATTTCTGCGAAATCGTCAGCCCGACGAGTTGCGCTTTGATGCGTGAGAAGTATTTGCGGATCAGTTCCATGGCGTCCTGCCTCTTTGAAACGTGGGGCCGCTCCGCAGCCGCAATCGTCTCATCGGCCCGAACCGCCAAAGTTCATCAGCAGAAAGTGCTCATGTACCCGCGCAAGTATTGCGCGGCTGTTTTGAATAGGAATTGTGCGATCCTTGCCCGTTAGATCCGCAGGTTCTTCACTTCGTCATACGCGTCTTGAAGCTTGTTGCGGATTTGCGTGAGCATGCTGAAGGCAAGACTTGCCTTCTGGCTGGCGGAAATGACTTCTCCCAGGTTCTCTGACTTGCCGGTGACAAAATCCTGAAGCGTTTTGTCGGCGTCCTCCTGAAGCTTGTTCACCTCATTAAGGTTCTTCATCAGAACGTCTTTGAAGCTGACCTGTCCCGCCTGGCTATCGGCCCCCGACGCCGGCGCCTGAATGGGCGATCCCAGAGGCCCCTGGCCGCCCACCCGGAGATTATTCAACTGATTCAAGCCGTCCACTGCACGATCCTTATTATGTTAGCCGGCGATTTTACGCCAGAATCCGCAAGGTTGCATTCATCATCGACTTGGTGGTTTCGATGGCTGAAATGTTCGCTTCGTATGCCCGGCTGCTCTCGATGGCATTGGCCATCTCGGTCGCCAGGTCGACGTTCGCGTAACGCACGATGCCCTTGGAATCCGCGGCGGGGTTCCAGGGCTCGAGTTTCTCGATCATCTGCGAGGAATCCTGCTGAATCCGCGCGACACGCACGCCGGTGGCGCCCTTGGCCAGTTGCTGCGCCTGGAAGATCGGATACAACCGCCGATAGCCGGGGGAATCGACATTGGAGATATTGGAGGCGATGGTGTCGATGCGCATCCGCTGCGCCGTCAACCCGCTTGCCGCAACATCAAAAGTCCCGAACATCGCCTATCCTCGCCGTTAAACCTTCATGGAAATCGCGCGCGACAACTGGTCGTAGCGGTTCTTGAGGAACTGTGCGGCCATATTGTGCGCCAAGGCGTTATCCGCCAGCTCGCTCATGAGGTATTCCGCACTGCGCACGCCGCGGTCGTGGAACGCCACGCTGTTGGCCTGCTCGACTGGATGTGCGTAAACGCGCGACGTGCCGGTCTCGAATCCGACGGTTTCGCCGGACTGCGGGGCATAATCCGCATCGCCGCCTTCGTTCGCCCGCCGAATCGCGCCGCGAAGGGCCTGCTGGAATTCATCCACCGAGAGGTCCTTCTGCACGAACCCCGGCGTATCGAGATTCACAATGTCCGATACTAGCACACCGTGGCGCTGCTCGGTGAAACTGAGCGTTTGCTCAAGCATGCGAATGGTGGGACTGGAAAGCATAGAATCAATCATGGCAGCCTTCGCAAATGCAATCCTCATGCCTTAGGCAGGGGGCTCGCAAAACCCTGATAATCACTGGTCTCGCCCCCGTTGCCCGCGCAAGTCTTGCGCGGGACGCGCAATTGTCACGTCTCGACCAGCACGCCTTCCTCTTTGAACTTCTTGAGCTTCATACCCAGCGTCCGCAGGCCGATGCCCAGTTCGCGCGCTGTGCGCTGGCGGTGGCCATTGTGTTTGCTGAGCACTTTGAGAATCATCTGCTTTTCCAATTCTTCGAGGACGCCGCTGGAAGCACCATTGCCGTTCCCATTCCCATGACCGTTGGTGGCGCCGGTCAGCATGGGCAGTTCCACGGTCACGCCAATGGTCGAGAGCCATGGCGCGATGGTCGTTGCGCGGATGGTGTCGCCGGTTTCCAACACGATGCTGCGCTCGCAGATGTTTTCCAGTTCCCGCACGTTCCCCGGCCAATGATACCGCTGCAGAATGTCGAGCGCCCGCGGTTCAAACGACCGCTTACCCCGGCCGTCGCGGGCGGCGATCCGCCCCAGAAAGTGCTCGCACAGCGCCGGCACATCCTCCAGGCGCTCGCGCAAGGGCGGCAGATGAATTGGCACGACATTCAACCGGTAATACAAATCCTCTCGAAACTTGCCGTTTCTTACCCATTCCTGTAAGTTGCGATTCGTGGTGGCGATCACGCGAACATCCACCTGCTGCGTGATGCTGCCCCCGACGCGCTCAAACGCCCGCTCCTGGAGCACGCGCAACAGCTTCGCCTGAATCCCCATGTCGATCTCGCTGATTTCATCCAGCAGCAACGTGGAGGCATCGGCCAGCTCAAAGCGTCCCTTGCGCAGCTTGTCAGCGCCGGTGAAAGCACCCTTCTCGTGCCCAAACAGCTCGCTTTCCAGGAGATTAGACGGCAGAGCCGCGCAATTCAGACAGACCATGGGCCTGGCCGCCCGCGCGCTTTGCACATGAATGACCTGGGCCACATTTTCCTTTCCTGTCCCGCTCTCGCCGGAAATGAGGACCGTGGCCGAACTGCTGGCCGCCACCTGGCGGATTCGCTCGCGCACCTCGCTCATACCCGGGCCATCGCCCACCAGCACCTTGGGCGGAAGGGCGTCCGCATTCGCGCGAAACGCCGCATTTTCCGATACAAGCTTCTGGTGCTCGACCGCTTTTTCCACAACGATCAGGATCTCTTCACTCTCAAAGGGCTTCTGCACGTAGTCGAACGCCCCCAGCCGCATCGCCTGCACCGCCGTGCCAATCGTGGCGAACGCCGTCATGAGAACCACCGGCAAATCCGGCTGCTCGGCGCGAATTTTTTGTAATAGCTCGATCCCATCCATCTTGGGCATCTTCAGATCCGTAATGACGCACGCGGGCCGATGCTGCCGCACCAGCGCCACCGCCTCGCCCGGATCGCCCGTCGTTACCGCCTTATGCCCGCCGCGCGACAGCGCCAGCGACAGCGAATCGCGCATCATTTCCTTGTCATCGACCACCAGAACTGTCGCCATCCGTAGCTACTCCTGTATGAGCATTAAAGTATGATCCTAAATCGCGCGCCGCGTTCCGGCCGCGATCGATTTTCCGCCATAATTTTTCCCCCGTGCCCTTCAATAATCCGGTGCACGATCGCCAAACCCAGACCGGTCCCTGTATGCTTGGTTGTAAAGAACGGTTCAAAGATACGCTCCAGCGATGCCGCTGGTATCCCCGGCCCGCTGTCCTCCACAATCACTTCCAGTTTGTCACCGGCCTGCGAGGCGCGAATTTCGATTTTTCCTTCACCTCCTCCGGCCTCCCCGATGGCCTCAGCGCTATTGAGCAGTAAATTCAAAAGCACGCGAGACAGCAATCGCCGATCGACGACCAATCGCTTATTCTCGACCGACCCATGCACCCTGACCGTAACTCCGTGCGACAACAGCGACGGCGCCGCAAGTTCCATCGCTTCCAGCACGATGCCGCTGAGATCCTCCTCACAGCGCACCAACTGCATATCCCGCGTAAAGGCGAGCATGTCACTGACGAGCGAATTCAGCCCTCCGACCCCGTTGGAAATCTTCTTCACCAGTTCCAGGGCCACGGGCCGATCCGAAACTTCGGCCGCCAGGGTGCTGGCATAGAGTTGAATCCCTCCCAAGGGGTTGCGAATTTCATGTGCGATTCCCGCGGCCATCTCGCCAAGAGCCGCCAACCGCTTTTTCGTTTCCAACTCGCGGTTTTTCTGTTCCAACTGCTCACGTAGTCGCACAACCTCGCCTTCCAGACGCTCATGGCTCACCTGCAGGCGCTGCGTGACCTGATTGTACATCTGAAGTATCTCCTGAAGATCCTCCAGATTGCGCGGCAGCGGCACCGATCCTTCCCCCTTATCCGCAGTCAAAACCTCATTTTCAGAGCTATTACTCATATCATTCCACTAAAATAGCACGCCACCGAAGCAATCACGCCCTGCCTGCAATCCCATATGCACGATTCAAAGCCGCACCGCTGACCGCCCGCTTAATCTCTCCTCCGACCTCCGTCCTTTGGCGAATCAGGGACGCCTTGTCCCGCTCATCATGCGACAGGATCGCCGACAACAACTGCTGCACATCTTTTAGCAACCCCCCCACCGTTTTGCGATCCTGCTCCGGCAATCCATCCAGCACCTCCTGCCAGCGGCCTTTATACGGTTGCAATTCCCGGTCCAGCGGCGCGACTTGATCGATCAAACGCGCCCGTGCCGCCAACACCGTCATCAACCCCTCCCCGTGCCCCTCTGTTACCATCGCGGATTGCTGCTCTGCCAGCGCCAATATTTGCCCATACAGGGACTTCTGCGCGGCAAGCGCTCGCACCAAGGCGCCCGCGGCCCCCCCCTCCCTCCGAAGCCCATTTACCAATTCAGTGCCAAATGCCATGGTTCATCCTTCAATTAGCTCTTGCCCAGATTCAGCAGCTTTTCGTAGTAGTCGCGGCCCAATTCGGTAGGCACCCGCCGGAACGCATCGTCGGGGATGCGCTTGAGCACCCATTGCCCGCGTTCAGCGGCCCGCGCCGCCTGTTCAGTGGACCCAAGCGCCAAATATGCATTGACGATCTGCACATATGCCTGTGCGGCGTCCACCTCCTCGGAAAAGCGTGCCGCCGCCTGATCGTACAATTTGATTGCAATTTCATATTCTCCGCGATCAAAGTAACAGGCCGCGCGCTCCATATAGCTGCTTCGCAGGTAGTCCAGTTCCAACTGCCCGATTTTGACTACATCCTGATCGCCCGCGCTCGGCGTCACGGAACGATCGCCCAAGACCTCCGCATCCAGCATGGCAATCACCCGATTAAAGAGGCCCGCCGCCTTGAGCAACTGCTCGCCCCGTGCCTTCCGGAGCTCGGCCTGATGTTTAAGCCCGCTATCGGTGCGAATCGCTTCGTCGATCGCACCCGCATTTTTGCGATAACTTTCCGCCAATAGAAATAGCGCCCGCGGCAACAGCTTGTCGCTGGGATAACGGTCCACAACCTCCTGGAAACGCAACACCGACTCAGGCCATCGACCTTCCCGAAAATACAGTTCCCCCAGCAACAACAAGCTATCCCGAAATTCCCGCGCGGCAGGCTGGATATCCTGGTTATTCTGCACCAGGGACAATAACACTTTTTCCGCTTCATTGAATTCTCTATCCGCCTGTTCCTTCTTACCGGCCTTTGCCGAGGCGTCCCCCAGTATCTGATAGCACCGCGACATATTCACTGCCGAACGATAAGCCGCCGGCGTCCGCGGATTTTCATTGATATTCCGCTGATAGATCGGAATTGCCTTTTCCACCATGCCCGCCGATTCGTAGAGCCGGCCAATCGCCAGCAGCCCGTCCGAGACGCGTGCATCCCTGGGCCGCTGAATGGTAAAGCGATCGAAAACCCCCACTGCCTCCATCGTTTGTCCGGCCAGGTCGTACAATTCCCCCGCGCGCCACAGGCTATTCCCCGAAATCGTATCGTCAAGTGTCGTGAGTTTTGCATGTCGCAGGTAATCCGCGGCGGCCTCGCCGTATAATCGGGAAGCCTGCTTTTCCTTTTCCTCCGCGACCGCGGGATCCTTCGCCCTGGCCGCCTCTGTCGTCAGTTCCGCCGCCCGCCGCTCCTTGGTCGTCGCCCATTGAAACGCCAACGCTTCAGTCTCGTGATCGCCCATTTCCCGCTGTAACGCGAGATACATCAGCGCATCATCGAGGCGGTCCGCGGATGTGGCTTTGTCAAAGCCCGCACCCAACGCCGCCTTCACATCCGTGGGGGTAATCAGTTCCGCCTTCTGCCCCACCGCTACCGGCTCGCCCTCCGGTGCGGCCGGCGCCGCCTCACTGGTTGTAGCCACTGCCTTGATGCAATATCGGTAGTCCTTGAGCATCTCGGGCGTCAGCGCCGTTCCCTGCATGGCTGCCACCATCGACCGCCCCAGCCGCGCCGCCGCCCAGATTTTCGTTCCCGCATGGCGCACCACTACATCCTCAAAGAGCGACCGCGCCCGCTCAAGGTCTCCCCTCTTCTGCGCAATTCGGGCCAGCAGAATCGACGCCCGGCCATCCTCCTCATGGTGCACGGCGAAGTGACTGCGCGCAGCCGCCAGGTCCGTCTCGGCTTTCTCCGCTTCGCCGCGCTCCAATTCCGCCCGGCCGATCCACCCGAGGACTCGTCCTTGCGCATCCGCATCCTCCAGACTCTCCAGCGATTGGCGCGCCCCGCCGATCACCCGCTCCAATGCCTCACTTTCGCCGGCCGGCAGGCCAACCAAGGCGATCTCTATACGCTTGCACAAGCCCCAAGCCTTCAGCTTGATTCCCCGCATCTCTTTATCCGGCGACGCATCATCCGCCGCCACCATCCGGTCCACCACCGCTACCGCTTTCGCCCGCTGCTCCAACGCCTGCTTACCGTCTCCCTTTCCCGTTTCCATGTAGGCGGCGACCAGGTCCTGCGCGTATTTCTTGGCCAGGCGGCCGCCTTCCTCCGCACTGATCCCCTGCGCCGCCGCAATGGCCGCTTCCAGTTTCTCAATGGCCAACTTGGCATCGCCCAGGGCCAGGGCCGATTCGCCCCACCGCTCATTCATCTGCACGGTGGGCTTCACGCCGGCTCCCACGGCCCGCCGATAGTGCTCCGTGACTCGCTTGAAATTTTCCCGGACTGGCGCCGGCTCTCTCTGCTGCGCCAGATAATGGGCATCGCCCGCCAGCACCTGAAGCTCCCCCTGCGATGCCGCGTCCTTATAGTAGTCGCCTAAAACGTTAATCTGCTCGATCGCCTTGGCAAACTCGCCCTGTTCCATGAGCACCCGCACCCCCTTGGCCTGCTCCGCAAAGGGCACCGGCTTGATCGCCTTCACCAGCATCTGCATTCCCACCGCAAATGCCGCCAGCCCGATGAGCAATAACGGCACCTGCCAGAGCCGCCGCCAGGGATTGGCCCCAGGCTTCCCGCGTGCCAAGGGCTTGCGCCCCCCGCCATGGCCAAAGTTATCCTTCACCGCTACTGTCATTCACCGGCTCCGCCGCGCAATTTCAGCAGTGATGCGTATCGGCTGGGCTGTTCGCAAGCCTGCAAAAATTGCCGACACGCAGCACCTGCGCTGTTCTCTCGACTTTAATCCAGTTGGGATATAAGGCCATCACCGTGTGGAGCGGGCTGTTGAAACAGCCATCGGGATTTCACCACTTCGTTCTTGACGGCACCTGCAGCCCGCCCTATTCTCCGGTGTTCACATCCCCTACTTAAGGAGCCACTATGCCAGGCATTTACTCGGACATCTGCAAAACCATGGGTAATACCCCCCTCGTGAAGATCAACCGCATCGTCCCTCCTAATACCGCCACGGTCCTGGCCAAATGCGAGTTTTTTAATCCGCTAGGCTCGGTCAAGGATCGTATTGGCGTCGCGATGATCGAAGCCGGCGAGCGTGCCGGGAAGATCAATAAGGATACGCATATCCTCGAAGCGACCTCGGGCAACACCGGCATTGCGCTGGCGTTTGTCTGCGCTTCCAAGGGCTACAAGCTCACACTGACTATGCCTGAGACCATGTCCATTGAACGCCGGCGCCTTCTGAAGATTCTTGGCGCCAACCTGATCCTCACACCCGGCACGGAGGGCATGGGCGGCGCGATCCGCAAGTGCAACGAGCTGCACGAAAAGGATCCTAACTCGGTCATCGCCAGCCAGTTCGATAACCCGGCCAATCCCTCGATCCATGAAACCACGACCGCCGAGGAAATCTGGCGTGATACCGGCGGCAAGGTGGATGCGATCGTCTCGGCCGTCGGCACCGGCGGCACCATCACCGGCGTGGCCGGAGTTATCAAAAAACGCAACCCCAATTTCAAGGCCATCGCCGTCGAACCCACCGGCTCCCCGGTCATCACTCAGTTCAAGAAAGGCGAACCTCTCAAACCCGGCCCGCACAAGATTCAAGGCACCGGCGCCGGCTTCATCCCGAAGAATTTGAAGACCGACCTGGTCGACGAGGTCATCCAGGTGACCAACGAAGACGCCTTCGCCTTCGCCCGCCGCCTGGCCGCCGAAGAGGGCATCCTCGCAGGCATTTCGTCAGGCGCGAACATGTGGGCCGCGTTGCAGGTCGCCCAGCGACCGGAATACAAAGGCAAAACCATCGTGACGGTGATGTGCTCCACGGGCGAACGTTACATCTCCACAGCGATGTACGAAGGGTTGGCTGACTAAAGCACCCACATTGTCGATGTTGATCACCGAGCCCCGGATGGAAATCCGGGGCTTTTTCAAATGTTTACCTCTGATTCAATGATATAATCGATTTATGATCGAACAGCTCCGAGAATATCTCCACTGCGACCCCTTCCAGCTCTTCCGCATCGTCACTAACAGCGGCCAATCCTACGACGTTCAATCCCCCGACTCGCTCGCCATTGCCGAAACGTACATCTTCTATTGCTTTCCTCGATCCGACCGCTCCACACACATCCGCCTAAATCAAGTCGTCGCCCTCGAATCCCTCCAAGCCGCGGCGTAAACCAGAAACCGAGCCGCGGTCGCATTCCTTCGTGGTACCCGCGATTCATGGTAAAACTCCCCCATGCCATCCCGCGCCTCAATTCTACTCGCCGAAGACGATCCGTCTGTGCTCCAGGCCATCGGCGACACGCTTGAGGATGCTGGATACTTGGTCCTCCGCGCGCAGTCAGGGCGCGACGCGCTGCACAAACTTTCTGACAATGTGGACGTGCTTATCACCGACCTTTGGATGCCGGGCATCGATGGACTTGCCGTGCTCTCCCAATCGAAACAGGACTCCCCTCTCACCGAGGTGATCCTGATTACCGGGAACGCCACCGTTCCCTCGGCGATCCAAGCCATGAAGAAAGGCGCCTTCGATTACCTCACCAAGCCATTCACGCCGCCCGACCTGCTGGATGTTCTCGAACGCGCCATCGAACATCGCCGCATGCGTCTTGAAATCTCGCGGTGGCATACGCCGGGGCAATCGCCTGAGGCCGAAATTCAGAATCTCATCGGCTCGGGGCCGAAGATGCAGGCCGTATTTGAGACGATCCGCCGTGTCGCTCCTTTCAAGTCCACGGTGCTGGTCACCGGCGAATCGGGCACGGGCAAGGAAATGGCGGTGCGGGCGATCCATGAACTGTCGCCGCGGAAGAATGGGCCGTTCATTGCGATCAATTGCGCCGCGGTGCCGGCGACGCTCATGGAGTCCGAACTTTTCGGCCATGAAAAAGGAGCGTTCACCGGGGCCGGCGTGCGCACGCTGGGCTATTTCGAAGCGGCCAATCAGGGAACGCTCTTCATCGACGAAGTCGGCGAACTCGACATCAACCTTCAGGCCAAACTGCTGCGTGTGTTGGAAACGGGCACCATCACCCCGGTCGGGTCGCCGCGCGAAAAAGCTGTGGATGTCCGCGTGATCGCGGCGACGAATACCGACCTGCAACTGGCTGTGGATGACAAGCGTTTCCGACCCGATCTTTTTTACCGTCTCAACGTGGTCCACATTGACCTGCCCCCGCTGCGAGAACGGCTGGAAGACCTGCCGGCCCTGACCAAAACCCTGCTGGCGCGACTTTGTCAGGAACACAGCCTTCCCGTCCCCGACATCGAACAGCCGGCCCTCGCCGCACTTCAGCGCTATTCGTGGCCGGGTAACGTCCGCGAGCTGCGCAATACTCTCGAATCCCTTCTGATCCTTCGGCAGAAACCCACGATTATGGAATCCGATCTGCCCCCGCACATCCGCCGCGGCGCGGATGCCACCCCCCTACCGGATCTGGACGCCGCGGAGAAGTCCACCATTGAAAAAGCGCTGCGGCAGACCAACGGTGACCGACCCGCCGCCGCATCATTGCTGCACATATCAACGCGCACGCTGTACCGCAAAATGGCGCGTTACGGTCTGCGTTGAAAAGAAAAGGTCCGCAGATTACACAGATTGTCACAGATTTTTCTTTCTTAATCTGTGTAAATCTGTGAAATCTGTGGACTATTTTCGAGGAAGATACCATGGCCGCACATCGATCACGTGCATGTTAGCCCGTTTGGCCGCTTCGATTCCTAGATCGCCATCTTCATAGACGATGCATTCGGCGGGCGGAACGCCGATGAGCTGTGCGGCTTTCAAAAACACATCCGGCGCGGGCTTGCCGTGCTCCACGTCATCCGCGCCGACGATAGCGTCGAATAGATCTTCGACGCCGACGATGGTCAGCGATTCCTTCACGACGCGTTTCCAGCCGCCGCTGGCGACGGCGAGTTTGCGTTTGCCTTTCTCACGGCGGGCGATGGCCACGACGCTGTGAATGGGCTCCAGATTTTCGAGGCTCTCGACGTAAATTTTTTCCTTGAGGTGTGCGAGCGCCTCGGCATCGCATTGCACGCCCTGCTCTTGGGCGATGATCTCGATGATCTTTACCGACGGCGCGCCGGCGAAGCCGTAAAAGCGGTCTTCCGGGAAACGCAGTTTCACCTGCGCAAGCGCCTTGCACCACGCCATGTAGTGCACAGGCATGGTGTCCACGACGGTGCCGTCGCAGTCGAAGATCAGGCCACGGAATCGCTGGGGTATCAGCGCATCCCAATCGCGCGGCCATTGGGGCGTCTTTGCGGGTTCGGACGTGCTCATCGCGTTACTTCGTTTCGCCGGCCGCTTCGGTTTTGGGCGCATCGGCCGCCGGTGCGCTCTCGCCGACGACGATCGGATCGCCTTCCTTGAGGCGGGTGGCCTTGCCGGTGCGTTCGCGCAGGTAATAGAGTTTGGCACGGCGGACGCGGCTCTTGCGCTTCACTTCGAGCTTTTCGATCTTCGGCGAGTGCAGCGGGAAAATGCGCTCGACGCCTTCGTTGTTCACGATGCGCCGCACGGTGAACATGGCGTTGATGCCGTCGCCTTTGCGCATGATCACGGTGCCGGAAAACACCTGGATACGTTCCTTGTCGCCTTCGACGATGCGCTGGTGCACATCGACGATGTCGCCGACATCGAATTGCGGGGGCTTGGCCTTGAGGTGCTTGGACTCTACGTGGGCCATGAGGGCGTTCTTCATCGTCTTACTCCTGGGGCAAGGCCCCTTCAGGATGGCGCCGACATTCGGGGGAGCGGGAGATGGGGAGACGTTCGCCCCAATTCAATCGACCGTCCGGGATCCCGTGGCGGAGCCGTTGGTTAAGTGGTTAAATGGTTAAGTGGAGTCTGATTGTTCCCAGCGTTATTACTCCACTTAACTACTTAACCAAGTCAGGTCTCCTTTGTTCGGTGCGTTTCCGCGCCTGCTCTTTTCGCCAGGCTTCGATGGCCTGGTGATTGCCGGAGAAGAGCACCTCCGGGACACTGAGGCCCTGGAAATCGCGGGGCCTGGTGTAGTGCGGATATTCCAATCCGCCTTGTATCGCGGCGTCGTTTGCCGCGAAGGATTCGCCGTGGGGCGAGGTTTCGTCACCCAGGACGCCCGGGATCAGCCGCACGACGGCGTCGAGGAGGACCATGGCCGGGATTTCGCCGCCGGAGAGCACGTAGTCGCCGATGCTGATTTCCCGGGGGTTCAGCAGGTCGTGAATCCGCTGATCGAAGCCTTCGTAATGTCCCGCGATCAACAACAGTCGCGGCAGTTTGCTCAATTCCTCGGCCAGCTTTTGTGTCAGCTTTTCGCCCGTGGGCGCCAGAAGGACGCGGGTGGCGGCCTCTTGGTCCATCGGTTCGATGGCGGCGACGGCGTCGATGATGGGCTGGCACATGAGGACCATTCCCGGGCCGCCGCCGAAGGGGCGATCATCCACCTTTTTGTGCGGGTCTTTGGAGTAGTCCCGCAACTGGTGGAGGTGATACGAGACGAGGGTTTTTTCCTGGGCTCGTTTGAGGATGCTGCTGGCGAGCACCCCGGTAAACATCTCCGGAAAAAGGGTGAGGACATCGATCCGCACGTTAGGCCTTGGGCGCCGATGCCACAGCCGCTTCGCCGGAATCGACGGCGCGTTTCAGGAGCTGGGAGACGGTGTCGGAGGGCTGAGCGCCCTTTTTGATCCAGTGCTCGACGCGGGCTTTGTTGACGATGACCTGCTTGGCTTTGTCTTTGTTGACGGGGTCGTAGAAGCCCAGTTCTTCGATGACCTTGCCGTCGCGGGGCCAGCGGGAATCGACGGCATTGATTCGCCAGAAGGCGTGATTTCTACGACCGAAGCGTTTGAGACGAATTTTGACCACGGGGACCTCTAAACAGGGAAACCGGATGACGAATCGGGCAATTTACTCGAAGTGGCGGGGGGATTCAATCACGGATCGGACCATCGGGTGATCGGGTCATCGGGTGATTTTTGGGGGAAGTTGCTCATTGAATGACCAGGTTGCGCGCGAGAGAGGGGGTATTTTGGAGGGGGAAAGTGGGTTTTTGGGGTG
>JADMIO011411903.1_pt1 | contig 23796 bp, 4 predicted proteins | sample 8958161 | NCBI WGS metagenome assembly JADMIO01 (sample SAMN16585339, study PRJNA669376) | soil metagenome | isolation source: Crop rotation soil | place: USA: Cullars Rotation, Alabama | collected 2011
CCCGGAATCGGCGATTGCCCGCCCCGCCCCAATAGCCGTTGGTTTCGATGATTTGCGTACCAGGGACGCCATTGCGATCGACGGTCCAGCCGTCCGGGTTACCGCCATCAAACTCCGCATGCCAGGCGGCGATCAGCAGCGTGTTCGTGCCGGTGACATTGATGGGCAGCACGGAGCGGTTGAACGCGGAGCCGGCGCCATCGGTCGCGGAATGAACCTCGCTGACGAAGGTCGGCGGATCCGACAACGTGGAAATCGTCGGCGCATCGTTCACCGCGGTGACCGTCAGGACAAAGCTGGTACTCGTGGTGGCGGCGCCGTCGCTCACGCTGAGCGTGACATTGGCGGTGCCGTTCTGGTTGGCGGCCGGGGTGACGGTGACGGTGCGGCTGGCGCCAGCGCCCCCGAAACTGATGTTCGCCACCGGGACCAGGGTCGTGTTGGAGGAACTGCCAGTGACCGTCAGGCTCGCTGCCGCGGTCTCGATGTCAGCCACCGTGAAGGCCAGGGCTCCCGTGTTGGTATCTTCCGCAATCGTCTGGCTGGCGATCGTGGTGACCGTGGGAGCGTCGTTCACCGGGTTCACCGTTACCGTGAAGGTCGTACTGGTCGTGGTCGTGCCGTCGTTGACGTTGACCGTAATCGTGGCCGTGCCGTTCTGATTGAGCGCGGGAGCGACCGTGACTGTGCGGCTGGCGCCACTGCCGCCGAAGACGATGTTCGCGTTGGGCACGAGCGTCGTATCGGACGAACTGCCAGTGACCGTCAGGCTCGCCGCCGCCGTCTCGATGTCGCCGACCGTGAAGGCGAGGGCTCCGGTGTCGGAATCTTCCGCAATCACCTGATTGGCGATCGTTGTGACCGTCGGCGCATCGTTCACCGGATCGACCGTCAGGGTGAAGGTCGTACTCGTGCTGGCGGTACCGTCGTTGACATTGACCGTAATCGTGGCCGTCCCGTTTTGATTGAGCGCCGGGGCGACCGTCACTGTGCGGCTGGCGCCACTGCCGCCGAAGACGAGGTTCGCATTCGGGACCAGCGTCGTATCGGAGGAACTGCCAGTGACCGTCAGGCTCGCCGCCGCCGTCTCGATATCCCCGACCGTGAAGGCGAGGGCGCCGGTGTTGCCATCTTCCGGAATCGTCTGGTTCGCGATCGTGGAGATCGTCGGCACGTCGTTCACCGGATCGACCGTCAAGGTGAAGGTCGTGCTCGTTGTCACCGCACCGTCGTTGACGTTGACCGTAATCGTGGCGGTACCGTTCTTATTGAGTGCCGGGGTGACCGTGACCGTGCGGCTGGTGCCACTGCCGCCGAAGATGATGTTCGCATTCGGGACGAGCGTCGTATCGGACGAACTGCCGCTCACCGTCAGGCTCGCCGCCAGGGTATCGATGTCACCGACCGTGAAGGCGAGGGCTCCCGTATTGCCGTCTTCCGGAATCGTCTGGTTGGCGATCGTTGTGACCGTCGGCGCATCGTTCACCGGATCGACCGTCAAGGTGAACGTCGTGCTGGTCGTCGCCGCGCCGTCATTGACGTTGACCGTAATCGTGGCCGTCCCGTTCTGGTTCGCGGCCGGCGTGACTGTCACCGTGCGGCTGGCGCCGCTGCCACCGAAGGTGAGGTTCGCATTCGGTACCAGTGTCGTATCGGACGAACTGCCGGTGACGGTGAGGCTCGCGGCCGGGGTATCGATGTCCGCAACCGTGAAGGCGAGCGCCCCGGTGTTGGAGTCTTCCGCAATCGTCTGGTTGGCGATTGTGGAGATCGTCGGCGCATCGTTCACCGGATCGACCGTCAACACGAACGTGGTGCTCGTCGTCGCGACGCCGTCACTGACATTGACCGTGATCGTCGCCGCCCCGTTCAGATTGCCCGCCGGTGTGACGGTCACGGTGCGATTGGCTCCGCTCCCGCCGAAAACGATGCTGGCATTGGGCACCAGCGTCGTATCGGAAGAACTGCCAGTGACCGTCAGGCTCGCCGCCGCTGTCTCGATATCCCCGACCGTAAAGGCGAGGGCGCCGGTGTTGGAGTCTTCCGGAATCGTCTGGTTCGCGATCGTGGAAATCGTCGGAGCATCATTCACTGGCACCACGGTCACCGTGAAAGGGGCGAAGCTCGTTTCGATTCCGTCAAAAACGTGAATCGTGATGATGGCCGTGCCGTTCTGATTCGGCGCCGGTGTAACCGTGACGGAACGGCCGCTGCCGCCGCCGCCAAACGAGATATTGGCGTCCGGGACCAGCGTCGTATTGGACGAAGTACCGAAGATCAACAGGCTGCTGAGATCGGAATCAACGTCATCCACGAGAAAGGCGATCGGGCCCGTATCAGTATCTTCCTGGATCGTCTGTGGCGCGATGGGTGTCATGGTCGGCGCGTCGTTCACCGGATTCACCACCAGGGTGAAACTGGAGCTGGTGGTGGCGGTGCCATCGCTGATGGTGATGGTGATGGTCAGCGTGCCGTATTGATCGGGCGCCGGGAAGAGGGTGATCGTACGATTGGCGCCGCTGCCGCCGAAGAAGATGTTGGCATTCGGCACGAGCGTCGTGTTGGAGGAGTTCGCACTCACGACCAGGTTGGCGGCCGGGGTCTCCAGGTCGCTCACCGTAAAGCTCAGCGGATCCGTGCTCTCATCCTCAAGAATTGTCTGGGTGGAAATTCCGGTCGCACCAAATGTGGTGACCACCGACACGTTGGCGAAGGTCGAAGGTCCATTCGCATTGATCGCGCGCACGCGATAGTAATACAAAGTCGATACGGACAGTCCTGAATCAACGTAGGTGGTCACGTCCGCCGGCACCGTGTTGATCAGGGAGAAGTTAACGTTGTCGATCGACCGTTCGATCTGAAATGAAGTTTCGTTGTTGGAATTGTCCTCCCAGGAAAGGGTGACTTGAACCGCGTTGAACGACGGCGCGTCGTTCACGGCAATCACCGTCAGCGAAAAGGTCGTGCTCGTCGTGGCGACGCCATCGCTTACGTTCACCGTAATCGTCGCCGTGCCGTTCTGGTTGGGGGCCGGTGTTACCGTAACCGTGCGATTGGCACCGCTGCCGCCGAAGGCGATGTTGGCATTCGGCACAAGTGCCGGGTTGGAGGAACTGCCGGAAACCAGCAAACTGCCAGAGGCCGTCTCGATATCGCCGACGGTGAATCCGAGGGCACCCGTCGTGGCATCTTCCAGAATCGATTGAGCGCCCATGGTCGAAAGCGTGGGGGCATCGTTCACCGCGTTCACCGTCAGCGTGAAGGTACTGCTGGTCGTCGCCGCGCCATCACTGACATTCACCGTAATCGTAGCGGTGCCATTCTGGTTGGCGGCCGGGGTTACCGTAACCGTGCGATTGGCACCGCTGCCGCCGAAGACGATGTTGGCATTGGGCACGAGTGTCGTATCCGAAGAATTCCCGGTGACGGTCAGGCTGGCGGCCGGCGTCTCAACGTCACTCACAGTGAAAGCAAGGGCGCCCGTGCTGGCATCTTCCTGGATCGTCTGGTTGGCGACAGCCGTCGCCACCGGCGCATCGTTTACCGCGGTAACCGTCAGGGCAAAGGTCGTGCTGGTGGTCGCCGTACCGTCGTTGACGTTGACGGTGATCGTGGCGCTGCCGTTCTGATTCGCAACCGGCGTGAGTGTGACGGTGCGACTCGTGCCGCTTCCCCCAAAGACGATGTTGGCATTGGGCACCAGCGTCGTGTCCGACGAGCTTCCGGTGATCGTCAGGCTGGCGGCCGGCGTCTCGACATCGCCGACCGTGAAAGCAAGGGCGCCCGTGTTCGCATCTTCCAGGATCGTTTGATTGGCAATCGTCGTGACGGTGGGCACATCGTTCACCGCGTCCACGGTCAGTGCGAACGACGTGCTCGTCGTGGCCGTGCCGTCGTTCACATTGATCGTAATGGTCGCCGTGCCGTTCTGGTTGAGGGCCGGAGTGACCGTGACGGTGCGGTTGGCACCTGTGCCGCCGAAAACGATGTTGGCCGTCGGAACCAGGGTGGCATCGGATGAATTGCCGGTGACGGTCAGGCTGGCGGCCGGCGTCTCGAGATCCCCCACGGTGAAGGCAAGGGCGCCCGTATTCGCGTCCTCCAGGATCGTCTGGTTGGCGATGCTCGAGACCGTCGGCACGTCGTTCACCGCATCCACCGTCAGGGTGAAGGTGGTGCCGGTAGTCGCCACGCCGTCGCTGACATTGATTGTGATGGTCGCGGTGCCGTTCTGGTTGGTGACCGGCGTGACCGTGACCGTGCGATCGGTGCCGCTGCCGGCGAATACGATATTGGCAATTGGCACCAGCGTGGTGTTGGACGAGTTGCCGGTGACGGTAAGACTGGCAGGCGCCGTCTCGATGTCATTGACCGTGAAGGCGAGGGCGCCCGTGGTGGTGTCCTCGAGGATGGTCTGATTGGCGATGGTCGAAAGCGTCGGCGCGTCGTTTACCGCATTCACCGTCAGGGTGAACGTCGTGCTGGTCGTTGCCGTGCCATCGCTGACATTGACGGTAATCGTGGCGGCGCCGTTCTGGTTGGGAACGGGTGTGACGGTGACCGTGCGGTTGGCGCCAGCGCCACCGAAGACAATGTTCGCATTCGGCACGAGCGTCGTGTCGGACGAACTGCCGGTGACCGTAAGGCTTGTCGCAGACGTTTCGACGTCGCTGATGGTGAAGGCGAGGGCTCCGGTATTGCCATCTTCCGGGATGGTCTGATCGGCGATGGTCGAAAGCGTGGGGACGTCATTCACTGCGTTGACCGTCACGGTAAAGGTGGTGCTGGTGGTCGCGGTGCCGTCATTGACATTGACCGTAATCGTGACGCTACCGTTCTGGTTGGCCGCCGGGGTGACCGTAACGTTGCGGTCGGCGCCGCTGCCCCCGAAGACGATGTTGGCATTGGGCACCAGCGTCGTATCGGACGAACTGCCGGTGACCGTCAGGCTCGCAGCCGGCGTTTCGATGTCACTGATGGTGAAAGCGAGGGCGCCCGTGTTGCCATCTTCCTGGATGGTTTGATTGGCGATGGTCGAAAGCGTGGGGACGTCGTTCACTGCGCTGACCGTGAGCGTGAAGGTGGTGCTGGAGGTCGCGGTACCGTCGCTCACATTGACGGTGATGGTGGCCGAGCCGTTCTGATTGGATGTCGGCGTGACCGTGACGGTCCGGCTGGCACCGCTGCCGCCGAAGACGATATTGGCATTGGGCGCCAGCGTTGTATCGGACGAACTGCCGGTAACGGTCAGGCTCGCGGCCGCAGTTTCGACGTCGCCCACGGTGAAGGCGAGGGCGCCGGTGTTGCCATCTTCCGGAATAGTCTGGTTGGCGATGGTCGAAAGCGTCGGGACGTCATTCACCGGATCCACGGTCAGTGTGAACGTGGTGCTCGTCGTTGCCGTGCCGTCATTGACGTTGATTGTAATCGTGGCGGCGCCGTTCTGGTTGGGTGCCGGCGTGACGGTGACCGTGCGGTTCGCCGCGCTGCCGCCGAAGACGATGCTGGCGTTCGGTACCAGCGTCGTATCGGACGAACTGCCGGTGACCGTCAGGCTCGCCGCGGACGTCTCGACGTCACTGATGATGAAAGCAAGGGCGCCCGTGTTGCCGTCTTCCGGAATGGTCTGATTGCTGATGGCGGAAAGCGTGGGCACGTCATTCACCGCGTTAACGGTCAGCGTGAAGGTGGTGCTGGTGGTCGCCGTTCCGTCGCTCACATTGACCGTGAGGGTGGCGGCGCCGTTCTGGTTGGGTGCCGGCGTGACCGTGACGGTGCGGCTGGCACCGCTGCCGCCGAAGACGATGTTGGCATTGGGCACCAGCGTCGTATCGGACGAACTGCCGGTAACCGTCAGGCTCCCGACTGGCGTTTCGACGTCGCCCACGGTGAAAGCGAGGGCGCCGGTATTGCCATCTTCCGCGATCACCTGATTGGCGATGGTCGAAAGTGTGGGGACGTCGTTCACCGCGTTAACGGTCAGCGTGAAGGTGGTGCTGGTGGTCGCGGTGCCGTCACTGACATTGACCGTGATCGTGGCGCCGCCGTTCTGGTTGGATGCCGGCGTGACGGTGACCGTGCGGTTGGCACCGCTGCCGCCGAAGACGATGTTGGCATTCGGCACGAGCGTCGTGTCGGACGAACTGCCACTCACCGTGAGGCTCACCGCCGGCGTTTCGACATCGCTCACCGTGAACGCGAGGGCCCCGGTGTTGCCATCTTCCTGGATCGTCTGATTGGCGATGGTCGAAAGCGTGGGCACATCATTCACCGCGTCCACCGTCAGCGTGAACGTGGTGCTGGTGGTCGCCGTGCCATCGCTGACATTGATCGTGATCGTGGCGGCACCGTTCTGGTTGGGTGCCGGCGCGACCGTGACGGTGCGGTTGGCGCCGCTGCCGCCGAAGACGATGTTGGCATTGGGCACCCGTGTCGTGTCGGACGAACTGCCGGTGACCGTCAGGCTTGCCGCTGACGTTTCGACATCGCCCACCGTGAAAGCCAGGGCCCCGGTATTGCCATCTTCCGCGATGGTCTGATCGGCGATGGTCGAAAGCGTGGGGACGTCGTTCACCGCGTTAACGGTGAGCGTGAAGGTGGTGCTGGTCGTCGCGGTGCCGTCACTGACATTGACCGTGATGGTCGCGGCACCGTTCTGGTTCGGAGCCGGCGTCACGGTGACCGTGCGACTCGCGCCGCCGCCGCCGAATACGATATTGGCATTGGGCACCAGCGTCGTGTCGGACGAACTGCCGGTGACCGTCAGGCTCGCCGCGGACGTTTCGACATCGCCCACCGTAAAAGCGAGGGCGCCGGTATTGCCATCTTCCGCAATGCTTTGATTGGCGATGGTTGAAAGCGTGGGGACGTCATTCACCGCGTTTACAGTGAGCGTGAAGGTGGTGCTGGTCGTCGCGGTCCCGTCGCTTACATTGACGGTGATGGTCGCGGCACCGTTCTGGTTGGGCGCCGGGGTGACCGTGACGGTCCGGCTGGAACCGCTGCCGCCGAAAATGATGCTGGCGTTGGGCACCAGCGTCGTATCCGACGAACTGCCCGTGACCGTCAGGCTTGTCGCTGACGTCTCGACATCGCTCACGGTGAAAGCGAGGGCCCCGGTATTGCCATCCTCCGCGATGGTCTGATTGGCGATGGTCGAAATCGTCGGCACATCGTTCACCGGATCCACCGTCAGCGTGAAAGTGGTGCTCGTCGTGGCCGTGCCATCGTTGACATTGACGGTAATCGTGGCGGCACCGTTCTGGTTGAGTGCCGGCGTGACCGTGACGGTGCGGCTGGCGCCGCTGCCGCCGAAGACGATGTTCGCGTTGGGTACCAGCGTTGTGTTGGACGAACTGCCGGTGACCGTGAGGCTGGCGGCTGACGTCTCGATGTCACCGACCGTGAATCCCAAAGCCGTTGTGCTCGAATCTTCGGGAATCGTCTGATTCGCGATCGTCGTCAGCGTCGGTGCGTCGTTCACGGCCGTGACCGTCAGCGTAAAGGTGGTGCTGGTCGTCGCGGTGCCGTCGCTGACGTTGACCGTGATCGTCGCCGCGCCGTTTTGGTTGGCCGCCGGCGCGATGTTGACGGTGCGGCTGGCGCCGCTGCCGCCGAAAACGATATTGGAATTGGGAACCAGCGTCGTGTCGGACGAACTGCCGCTCACGGTCAGGCTGGCGGCCGTCGTCTCGATGTCGCCTACGGTAAACGCAAGCGCGCCGGTGCTGGCGTCCTCGAGAATCGTCTGATTGGCGATCGTCGTCAGCGTCGGTGCGTCGTTCACCGGATCGACGGTCAACGCAAATGTCGTGCTGGTCGTGGCCGTGCCGTCGCTGACGTTGACGGTAATCGTGGCATTCCCGTTCAAGTTGGCTACAGGCGTGACCGTGACGGTACGGCTGGCCCCACTGCCGCCGAAGACAAGGTTGGCATTGGGCACCAAGGTCGTATTGGACGAACTGCCAGTGACGGTGAGGCTGGCAGCCGCCGTCTCGATGTCACCGACCGTGAAGGCGAGGGCACCCGTATTACCATCTTCCGGAATCGTTTGATCGGCGATCGTCGTGATCGTCGGTACATCGTTCACCGCGGTGACGGTCAACGTGAACGTCGTGCTGGTGGTGGCGGTGCCGTCATTGACATTAACGGTGATGGTGGTGACGCCGTTTTGATTTGCCGCCGGCGAAACGGTGACGGTGCGGCTGGCGCCGGTCCCGCCAAAGGTGATGTTCGCATTCGGTACGAGCGTCGTGTTGGAGGAACTACCGCTGACGGTCAGGCTGGCGGCGGGCGTCTCGATGTCACCCACCGTGAAGGCAAGCGCTCCGGTGTTGGCATCCTCCAGAATCGTCTGATTGGCGATGGTGGTGATCGTGGGCACGTCGTTCACCGCAGTGACGGTGAGCGTGAACGTCGTGCTCGTGGTCGCGGCGCCGTCGCTGACATTGACCGTGATGGTGGCGGTGCCGTTCTGGTTGGCCGCGGGTGTGACCGTGACCGTGCGGCTCGCGCCGCTGCCACCGAAGGTGATGTTGGCATTCGGCACCAGAATCGTATCGGAGGAACTGCCGCTGACGGTCAGGCTGGCGGCCGCCGACTCGATGTCGCCCACCGTGAAGGCGAGCGCCCCGGTGTTGGCATCCTCCAGAATCGTCTGGTTGGCGATCGTCGTGATCGTGGGAGCGTCGTTCACTGCGGTAACGGTCACCGTAAAATTCGTGCTGGCGGACAATGCGCCGTCACTGACGTTGAGCGTGATCGTCGCGGTACCGCTGAGATTCGCCGCCGGGGTGACGGTGACCGTGCGGTTTGCGCCGCTGCCGCCAAGGACGACGTTGGCGTTCGGAATGAGCGTCGTATTGGACGAGGTCCCGGTAACGGAGAGGCTCGCGGCGGCCGTTTCGAGATCGCCGACGGTAAAGCTCAACGCCCCGGTGCTCACGTCTTCCAGAATCGTCTGATTGGAGACGGTGGTGATGGTCGGCGCGTCGTTCACCGCCGTCACGGTCAACGCAAACGACATGTTGGCCGTGGCGGCACCGTCGCTGACGGTGAGCGTAATCGTCGCGGTGCCGTTCTGATTGGCCGCCGGCGTGACGGTGACCGTGCGGTTCGCCCCGCTGCCACCGAAGACGATATTCGCATTGGGCACGAGTGTCGTATCGGACGAGCTGCCACTCACGGTGAGGCTCGCGGCGGACGTTTCGATGTCACTCACATTGAAGGCCAGGGCGCTCGTGCTCGAATCTTCGGGAATCGTCTGATCGGCGATGGTGCCCGTCCCGCCCCCGGAGCCGCTCCCGTGAAGGACAACCGCCGCGCCATTGATCGTGCGGAGCGCCCAGCCGCTGGAGGAAACCGTGGTGCTGGAAGCCGCGCCGGGTTTGGTCGAAACCCAAAGACTGGCGTCGCCTTCCGGCGCATGCTTGCCATCATTGGCCTGCGAACGAGAGGTTTCGCCGGCGCCCAAGGCCCCGGGAGTGACGAGCGCATAGGCGATGATATGGGCGACCAGATCACTCGCTGTTGTGGCAACCGTCTCGGTCTCGCTGGTTCGGTCGAGGGTGGAGACGTCCAACTGAATCGCTCCGAGCGGAGTGGTTTGGGAGACGTTGTTGAACAGGAGGACCGAGACCGCGAGTTCGTTACCCCCGTTGTACGCATTCTGGACGGTGACGGTGTTGGTCCCCGCCGGCGGGTTCAGCCAGTAGTAAACCCGGAATCGGCGATTGCCCGCCCCGCCCCAATAGCCGTTGGTTTCGATGATTTGTGTTCCGGCCACGCCATTGCGATCCACGGTCCAGCCGTCGGGATTATTTCCGTCGAGTTCCGCGTGCCAGGCGGCCAAGAGCAAGGTGTTCGTGCCCGAGACGGTGATGGGCAGAATTGACTTGTTGAACGCCGTGCCCGCCCCGTCCGTGGCGGAATGAACTTCGGTGACGAAAACGGGGGGATCGGACGACGTTGAAATCGTGGGAACATCGTTAACCGCGGTCACCGTCACCAGGAACGTCGTGCTGGTGGTGGCCGTGCCGTCGCCCACGTTGACCGTGATGGTGGTGGTTCCGTTCTGGTTCGCGGCGGGCGTGACCGTGACGGTTCGGCTCGCGCCGCTGCCCCCGAAGACCACGTTCGCATTCGGGACCAGCGTCGTATTGGACGAACTGCCGCTCACCGTCAGGCTGGAGGCCGCGGTCTCAACGTCACCCACGGTGAACCCAATCGCGCCCGTGTTGGCGTCTTCCAGAATCGTCTGATCGGCGATCGTCGTCACCGTCGGGGCATCGTTCACCGCAGTGACGGTGAGGTTGAAGGTGGTGCCGGTGGTGGCGGTGCCGTCGTTGACGTTGACCGTAATCACGACCGTGCCGCTCTGGTTGAGGGCCGGCGTGACCGTGACCGTGCGGCTCGCACCGCTGCCGCCGAAGACGATGTTGGCATTCGGCACGAGCGTCGTATTGGCCGAACTGCCGCTGACGGTCAGACTTGCGGCAGGCGTTTCAATGTCGCCGACGGTGAAGGCCAGGGCGTTCGTGCTGACATCTTCCGCCACTGTCTGATTGGAAATCGTGGTGATGGTCGGAACGTCGTTCACCGAGTTCACCGTCAGCGTGAACGTCGTCGGGGTCGTGGCGCTTCCATCGCTGACGTTCACCGTGATCGTGGCGGTGCCGTTCTGGTTCGCGGCCGGCGTGACCGTGACCGTGCGGCTCGCACCACTGCCGCCGAACGTGATATTCGCATTCGGCACCAGGATCGTATCGGAAGAACTGCCGCTGACGGTCAGCGAACTGGCGGCCGTTTCGACGTCCCCGATGGTGAAAGCAAGGGCGCCCGTGGCGGCATCTTCCTGAATCGTCTGATTCGAAATCGTCGTGATTGTCGGCGCATCGTTCACCGCGGTCACCGTCACCGTGAAGGTCGTCGGGGTGGTGGCACTTCCGTCGCTGACGTTGACCGTAATCGTGGCGGCGCCGGAGAGATTCGCCGTCGGCGTGACCGTGACCGTGCGACTCGCGCCGCTGCCCCCGAAGACGACATTCGCGTTGGGGATGACGTTCGTGTTGGACGAACTGCCGGTAACGGTGAGGCTGCCCGCCGCCGTCTCGACGTCGCCCACGGTGAACGCAAGGGCTCCGGTGTTGGTGTCTTCCGCAATCGTTTGATTGGAGATCGTCGTGATGGTCGGAGCGTCGTTTACCGCGGTGACCGTCAAGGTGAAGTTCGTGCCGGTGGTGGCCGTACCATCGCTGACATTGACCGTGATGGTGGCGGTGCCGTTCTGGTTGGCCGCCGGGGTGACCGTGACCGTGCGGCTGGCGCCGCTGCCGCCGAAGGTGATGTTGGCAATCGGCACCAGGACCGTATCGGACGAACTTCCACTCAAGGTCAGGCTCGCGGCGGGCGTCTCCACGTCACCCACGGTGACCGCGAGGGCGCTCGTGCTGGCGTCCTCCGCAATCGTTTGATTGCTGATGGCAGTGATCGTGGGAGCGTCGTTCACCGCATTGACCGTCAGTTGGAACGTCGTGCTGGTGGTCGCGGTGCCGTCGCTGACGTTGACCGTAATCGTGGCGGCGCCGTTCTGGTTGGCCGCCGGCGTGACCGTGACGGTACGGCTGGCGCCGCTGCCGCCGAAGGTGATGTTGGCATTGGGTACGAGGATCGTATCGGACGAACTGCCGGTGACGGTCAGGCTGGCCGCGGCCGTCTCGACGTCGCCCACGGTGAAGGCGAGCGCGCCCGTGTTGGCATCTTCCGCAATCGTCTGATTGCTGATGGCCGTGATGGTCGGGGCGTCGTTGACCGCGGTGATCGTCAGCGTAAACGTCGTGCCGGTGGTCGCGACGCCGTCGCTGACATTCACGGTGATCGTGGCGGCGCCATTCTGGTTGGCGGCGGGAGTGACCGTGACCGTGCGGCTCGCGCCGCTGCCCCCGAACACGATATTTGCATTGGGGACACGATTCGTGTCGGACGAGCTGCCACTGACCGTCAAGCTGGCGGCCGCCGTCTCCACGTCGCCCACGGTGAAAGCGAGCGCGCTCGTGCTGGTGTCCTCCGCAATCGTTTGATTGCTGATGGTGGTGATCGTCGGAGCGTCGTTGACCGCGGTGACGGTCAGAGTGAAGGTCGTGCTGGTGGTCGCGACACCGTCGCTGACGTTGACGGTAATCGTGGCAGCGCCGTTCTGATTGGCCGCCGGCGTGACCGTGACGGTGCGGCTGGCGCCGCTGCCGCCGAAGGTGATGTTGGCATTCGGCACCAGAATCGTATCGGACGAACTGCCGCTGACCGTCAGGCTGGCCGCCGCTGTTTCGAGATCACCGACGGTGAAAGCAAGCGCCCCCGTGTTGGCATCTTCCGCGATTGTTTGGTTGGCGATGGTCGTGATGGTCGGAGCGTCGTTCACCGCCGTGACCGTCAGGTTGAACGTCGTGCTGGTGGTCAACGCACCATCGCTGACATTGACCGTGATGGTGGCGGCGCCGTTCTGGTTGGCGGCCGGGGTGACCGTGACCGTGCGGCTCGCGCCGCTGCCGCCGAAGGTGATGTTGGCATTGGGCACCAGCGTCGTGTCTGACGAACTGCCGCTGACCGTCAGGCTGGCCGCCGCTGTTTCGAGATCGCCGACCGTGAACGCGAGCGCGCCCGTGTTGGCATCTTCCGCAATCGTCTGATTGGCGATCGTGGTAATCGTGGGAGCGTCGTTTACCGCGGTCACGGTCAGGTTGAAGGTCGTGCTGGTGGTCAACGTGCCATCGCTGACATTGACCGTGATGGTGGCGGCGCCGTTCTGGTTGGCGGCCGGGGTGACCGTGACCGTGCGGCTGGCGCCGCTGCCGCCGAAGGTGATGTTGGCGTTGGGCACCAGCGTCGTATCGGACGAACTGCCGCTCACGGTCAGGCTGGCGGCCGCTGTCTCGAGGTCGCCGACCGTGAACGCGAGCGCGCCCGTGTTGGCATCTTCCGCGATCGTTTGATTGGCAATCGTGGTAATCGTGGGGGCATCGTTCACCGCGGTGACCGTGAGGGCGAAAGTCGTGCTCGTGGTGGCCGTGCCATCGCTGACATTGACCGTGATGGTGGCGGCGCCGTTCTGGTTGGCGGCCGGGGTGACCGTGACCGTGCGGCTGGCGCCGCTGCCGCCGAAGGTGATGTTGGCGTTGGGCACCAGCGTCGTATCGGACGAACTGCCGCTCACCGTCAGGCTGGCGGCAGCCGTCTCGATGTCACCGACGGTGAAGGCGAGCGCGCCGGTGTTCGCGTCTTCGAGAATCGTCTGATCGGCGATGGTCGTTATCGTCGGAGCGTCATTCACCGCTGTGACCGTCAACGTGAAGGTGGTGCTGGTCGTCACCGTGCCGTCATTGACGTTGACCGTGATGGTGGCGGCGCCGTTCTGGTTGGCGGTCGGGGTGACCGTGACCGTCCGGCTGGCGCCGCTCCCGCCGAAGATGATGTTGGCATCGGGAACCAGCGTCGTGTTGGAAGAACTGCCGCTGACCGTCAGGCTGGAGGCGGCCGTCTCGACGTCGCCGACGGTAAACGCCAGGGCGCCCGTGTCCGTATCCTCCGGAATCGTCTGGTTGCTGATCGTCGTGATCGTGGGCGCGTCGTTGACCGCGTTCACCGTGAGCGTGAAGGTGGTGCTGGTGGTGGCCGTGCCATCGCTGACATTGACCGTGATGGTGGCGGCGCCGTTCTGATTGGCCGCTGGCGTCACGGTGACGGTGCGGTTGGTGCCGCTGCCGCCGAAGGTGATGTTGGCGTTTGGCACCAGCGTCGTGTCGGAAGAACTGCCGCTGACCGTCAGGCTGGCGGCGGCCGTCTCGACGTCGCCCACGGTGAAGGCGAGGGCGCCGGTGTTCGCATCCTCCTGAATCGTTTGATTCGAGATCGTGGTGATCGTGGGCGCGTCGTTTACGGCGGTGACCGTCAGCGTAAAATTGGTGTTCGTGGTCGCGCTGCCGTCGCTGACGCTCACCGTAATCGTGGCGGTGCCGTTTTGGTTGGCCGCCGGCGTGACGGTTACGGTGCGGTTGGCTCCGCTGCCCCCAAACGTGATATTGGCGTTCGGTACGATCGTCGTGTTGGAGGAGCTGCCGCTGACGGTCAGGCTGCCGGCGGCGGTCTCGGCATCGCCCACCGTGAACGCGAGGGCGCCGGTGTTCGAATCTTCCGCAATCGTCTGATTGGAAATGGTCGAGATGGTCGGAGCGGTGTTCGCCGATTGGACGGTCAGCACAAACGTGTCGTTGGCAGTCAGGACTCCGTCGCTGACCGTGACCGTGATCGTCGCCGTTCCGCTTTGTCCGGTGGCGGGAGTGACCGTGACCGTACGGTTGGCGCCGCTGCCCCCGAAGGTGATGTTGGCGTTTGGCACCAGGGTCGTGTTCGAAGAGGAACCGCTCAGCGTCAGGCTGTTTACGGACGTGTCCGCGTCGGCCACGGTGAACGCGATGGCAGAAGTCGGCGTGCTTTCGGCCGTGGTCTGATTGGCGATGTCGCTGATCGTGGGTGCGAATGCCGCGCGCAGCGCGAAGCCGACGCCGCCGACGACGTGGCTGGACCAACCGCTGGAGGAAACGGTCGTGCTCGTAGCGGCACCCGCCTTCGTCGAAACCAACAGACTGGCATCGCCCTCCGGCGCGTGCTGCCCATCGTTGGCGGACACACGGGTGGTTTCGCCGCTGCCCAAGGTACCGAGGGCAACGCGCGCATGGGCGATCACGTGGAGCACCAGGTCGGTGGTTGAAGTTCCCGTGACTGTCTCACTTTCGCTGGTCCGACTCGTGGGTGAAATATTCGGCACCGGAGTCCCCACGGGGTTGGAGGGTGAGACGTTGTTGAACAGCAAAACCGCCACCGCGAGTTCGTTCGTCCCGGTGTACGGATTCGCAACCGTGACGGTGTTGTTTCCGGGGGTCGGATTCACCCAATAATACATTCGGAAACGCCGATTGCCGGCGCCTCCCGTGTAACCGTCCGTGTCGATGATGAGCGTTCCGGGCACGCCCGCGCAATCCACCGACCAGTTGTTTGGTCCGCCGCCGTCGTACTCCGAATGCCAGGCCGCGATGAGCAGCGTATTCGAACCCGTTACGTTGATCGAAAGAACCGACTGATTTGCGGCTGCACCCGAACCGGTCGTCGCGGAATGAACCTCAGAGACAAAAACAGGCTGAGCAAATCCGGCGAGTGGGAGGAGAGCTCCGAAAAACAAAAACAGCGCTGCCCGCAAATGGCGACGGGTCGCCATTTGAAAGGAAAAATGGAGCTGTGCGATGTGTTGAATTCTAAATTCGGGCGTTGGGTGAGGTCAGGCGGAGCTGGACGAAGCATGAAATTTGAAATCGCTGCCCAATCCGAATGGGCGGTGATCACGCTCAACCTTCGAAAACAGCGGAGTGCCGAACCAAAAGGTGGAGTAGGTGATCAATTGAGCAGGATTTGCACCGGTCGTATCGGGCGTTTCCCCGATAGGAGGTAAATCATTAAGTATAAAATAGATGTAAACGATGCAAATTGGTTGAAAAATAACCGGGAAATTAGGGTGTAAAGCTTTCTGACGCAGTTCTGTTGCCAAAGGTCATATCTGATTGGGGTTAAGTAGTTTTACGCGGTTGGAGGAGATCACGCGAAAGCGTCGGTAATTCATTTAAGTTTAGGCATTCAAGTACCGACAAATAGGTGGAACGCCCTGTAAATCCAAAGGTGAATTACCGTACTCTGATGCGGAGAATACTGAGTAGATTTTGATGGCGTGACGTGGATCGATTCCTCTTTTCGTCCGCCCGCGATCCCGCGCGATATTTCCCCCCGATCCGCGAAGCAATTATCGCGATCGAAACCCCATCCATCGCTCTGAATTTGCGGCCATCAGACGCCCGTTTGTTTTCGGAATGCCCTGGCCTGATCGCGTGAACGACCCAGCGTTCGCCGCGACTTCGAATCCACGTCCGCGTTACGGAACTCTTCCCCGGTGGCGCGGTGCAAAATCGGAGGCGGCTACGATTGCTTACGCAATAAGTTGCTTTGCGGGATTGCGCCTAATCTGCACGTCGCTGTCGCGAATCAGTTGTTTGAATTCGCGCGACGGAGGGCGGATCGTCTCTCCGGCGAAAACGAGGCGGACGATGGGCGCGGTACGACTCGCAACGACAAAATGTGCAACGGAGCTGGCCCTAGACGCCCGCTCGAAAGGCGAGCAGCGCAACGCGCCTCCCCGGTTTCATGGGGGAAATTCCGTGGTTATCTGGGTCGGAATCGGCGAAACCGGCGATGCACCCAGCCACCGGCTCCGTGTTTGCCGGCAGCGTAGCGTTATCCGCGAGACTCTTTCACCCGCCCAACGCCCCCTGCGTGTTCACGAAGAGGGAATAAATCGAGGTGCTGCCGCACATCAGCAACCGGTTGCGGCGCAGTCCACCGAAGCAAAGGTTGGCGCATCGTTCCGGCAGGTCGATTCGCCCGATGGGTTTGCCCTCTGCGCTGAAGACCGCGACACCGTCGAGACCCTCGGCGCCCATCCCCCAGCCGCACCAGAGATTGCCGTCGACGTCGACCCGCAGTCCGTCGGGCGTCCCGCTGGGTTCGGCCGTGATGAACGGTCGCATGCGCGACAACCGCGTGCCATTGTCCACGACATCGTAGGCGCGAATGACGCGCGGGCTTACGCCGGCCTCGACAATGTAGAGCCTCGATTCATCGGGCGAAAAGGCCAGCCCGTTGGGTCGGTTCACATCGCCTGCCACGACCATGAGTTTCTTCGACGACGGTTCCCAGCGGTACACATTGGTGGGCAATTCCGGCTCGGCCAGGTGGCCTTCATAGTGGCCCAGGATCCCGAAGGGTGGGTCGGTAAACCAAATCGATCCGTCGGATTTGCACACGATGTCGTTCGGCGAGTTGAGCGGCTTGCCGTCGAAACGATCCGCGATGACCGTGAGCGTCCCGTCGTATTCGGTGCGCGTCACCCGTCGCGCGTCGTGTTCGCAGGTGAGCAGCCGGCCCTGGCGATCCCGCGTGTTGCCATTGGAGTTGTTGGAAGGCTTGCGAAACACGCTGACCGCGCCGGTTTCCTCATCCCAGCGCATAATCCGATTGTTCGGAATGTCGCTCCAGAGCAGGACGCGCAGGTCGCCGAACCACACCGGGCCCTCGCACCAACGCATGCCGGTCGCGATACGCTCGACTTTGGCCAGCGGCAGCCGGTATTTCGCAAAACTGGGATCAATCACCTTGATCGAAGGATCGGGGTACCGCTGGCTCGGCTGCCATTCGGCGACCGCACGGGGAAGCAGCGCGGCGACGCCGGCCGTGGTGCTCGCGCGAAGGAAATGTCGGCGGTTCATGGCTGGGTGGAGGGTGTGGCGGGCAGTCCGGCGGAAACAGGGACGGTGCTCATGCGGGGACGGGTGGGGTGACGCATTACAGGGAAACAACGCGCGCGACTCCGCGGCGAGGCAGAAAATCCCTTCGCGCGGCGGCCCGCCGCCTGCTAGCCGGAGACATGCTCACACGATTCTCGGTTGCGCCCCTGCACACGATGACGCGTTCGCTCGCCGCCGTGGCGATGGGCCGCGCGGCGCCCGATCTCGTGATCACGGGGGCGCGCCTGTTTTCGACCTACACCGAGTGCATCCACCGCGATCGGGAACTGTGGATCAAGGGAGGCCGCATCGCCGTGGTGAAACCCGCGGGCGACTTCAAGCGGGCCGGATTTGCCGGGGCCGCGACGAAAATCTACGACGCGCGCGGAGGCATCCTCGCGCCAGGCCTGGTCGATCCGCACGTGCATATCGAGAGCAGCATGATGACCGCGTGCGCGTTTGCGGAGGCGGCCTTGCTCAATGGCACGACGACGGTTTTCTGCGACAGCCATGAGATTGGCAATGTCTGCGACGTCGCGGGCATCGAGTGGATGCTGGAGGATGCCCGGCGCGCGCCCCTTTCCATCTACCTGACCGTGCCGAGCACCGTGCCGGCGACGAATTCCAGGCTCGAAACGGCCGGCGGCGATCTCACACCCGCGAAAATTGGTCGGATTTTCGACCGCTGGCCCGAGGCGGCCGCCTTGGGAGAAAAGATGGATTACGTCTCCGTGGCCCTCGGAAATCCCCGCAGTCACGCGATTCTCGCGGCGTCCCTCAAGCGGGGGCGTCCGGTGTGTGGACACATCTACGGCCGCGAGTTCGTAGCCGCCGGGGCGGCGAGCGGGATCACGGACACCCACGAGGCCATCGATCGCGAGATCGCGGGAGATTTTCTCGAGAACGGCGTTTGGGTTTTCCTGCGCGGCGGAAATCCACATACGCCGTGGCATTCGCTGCCGCAGGCCATCAAGGCGGTGACGGAACTTGGCGCGAACCCCAAGCGTGTTTGCGTCTGTACCGACGACCGGGACGCCGACGATCTATTTCTATTCGGCCTGGATTGGGTCGTGCGGCAGGCGGTCGCGGCCGGGCTCGGCACGACGACGGCGTGGAGCCTGGGCTCGCTGCACCCGGCCATGCGTTACGCCATGGATGGCGAATTTGGCGGACTCGCGCCGGCGCGGCGCGCGGATGTCGTGCTGCTCAACGACGCGCTGGAGGTTCAAAACACGTGGTACGGGGGGAATTTGGTGGTGGAGCGCCGCCGGATCACGCCGCTCCTCGAGCGCGCGCTGACCCGGCGTTACCGCTACCCCCGGGCCGCCTATCGTACCGTCAGGCTGCCGGCGCACGCCGTGCTGGTGCCCTCGCTGCCGAAACGCGCGGTGACCGCCCATGTGATTCGCGTGGTGCCGCCCGGCATTGTCACGGCTCACGATCGCGTGGCCCTCGCCCCGGCGCCCGCGTGGAGCGAACACTTCGCGCGCCACAATTTCTGTTTTCTCACGGTGGTGGAGCGCCACGGGAAAAATGGTGGGGTCGGCTACGGCTTGCTGCGCGATTTCGGGCTGAAGGGCGGCGCTGTGGCGAGCAGCGTGGGCCACGACGCGCACAACATTGTCATCGCCGGCACCAACGAAGGTGACATGCAACTCGCCCTGGCCACGGTCAAGGGTCTCCGGGGCGGCGTCTGCGCGGTGCGCGAGGGCAAGATCCTTGCCAGCGTCGCGCTTCCGATTGCGGGCCTGCTCTCCGATCAGCGGGCTCCCGTGGTGGCCCGGCAAACCACCGCCCTGAAGCGCGCTTGGGCGAAACTCGGATGCAAGGTGCCCTACATGGGTTTCAACCTGCTCCCGCTTTCCGTCATCCCGGAACTGCGCCTGACCGACAAGGGATTGATCGATGTGATCGGCATGCGCGTCGTGCCGTTGTTTGAAGATTCCTCATCCCACCGCGGGTGAGGATGCGAAATTCTACTGGCTGATCCTTTGGTCCACGCCGTGCTCGTTTGCGCGGCGTGACCACCCGCACTTCGTTTCAGGTTCCATTCCGTCCCGCCGTCCTGGCCGCCGTTTTCGGCGGCCTCGCTTCCCTTGTCTTCGCCGCGCAGCCCGCTTCGCCCGCCAGGGCGGGGGACGAGGTGACGACGATGGAGAAATTCTCGGTGACCGGCGTGCCGATTGAGCAGCAGATCCTGCCGACCTCGCGTCCGTTCAACTCGGTGTTCGGCACCGACGACAACATCGTGGACGTGCCGCGCAACGTGACGATCATCTCACGGCAGCTCCTGAGCGACATCAGCATCGAGAGCGTGCTCGATTTTTCGAAGCTGACCTCGAGTTCATACACGACGACGAACTTCGGCGCACCGGCGAATCCGAGCATCCGCGGCCAGACGGCCGACTTGTTCATCAATGGCGTGCGCGGCCGCATCACCTCGAATGGCAACGGGCTCCCGCTCGATTTCAACGCGGTCGAGTCGGTCAATATCGTGAAAGGGCCGGCCACGGCGGTCCAGGGCACGTCGATGTATGTCGGTGGCTTTGTGGATTTGATCACGAAGCGGCCCTATTTCGACGGCTTCAAGGGCTCCGCCAGCCTCACGGTCGGTTCCTATTCGCAGAAGGCGTGGACGTTCGATGTCGGCGGGCCGATCTCGAAGACTGCGGCCTACCGCTTCAGCTACTCGGGCGAGCACAGCAACGGCTACTGGTGGGATTACTATAACCATAACCATTCGGTCTATGGCGCGCTCAGCCTCCGGCCGGCGCCAGGCTACGAGATTTTCATCAACGCCAGCGCGGCGTTTTACCGGTACACCGAAAACTGGGGCTTCAACCGCGTCACCCAGGACCTGATCGACAACGGCCGCTACCTGACCGGCGTGAACAACAACCCGGCGCCCGATGCCACGGGCAGCTACTTCGATTCGCGCGGCGTGCTCATCGCCTTGTTCCCGATGAATCTCGGCACGCCCGCCGGCGCCGCGGCGGCGACCTCCGACGCGCAGAATTCGAAATGGGTGACGTCGGGGTATCCGGTATCCAATCGCATGGTATGGGGACCGACGGTGGACCTCAGCCGACACGCGCGGCTGCTCAAGCCGGGCAACCACTCGGTCGGCCGCGAATTCAATGCGCAGGCGATCCAGACAAAGACGGCGGGCCCTGATTTCAAAATCGTGAACAACACCTTCTGGAGTTACACGTCCCGGAACACGCTCAGCACGTACTACTATTCCGAGATCATCGATCCGTCCTGGTTCGCGGAAAATCGCACGGAGTTCATCGTTACGCGGCGCGGGCTGACGCTGAACACCGGGCTCGATCTCCGGTATCAACGCACCAAGGCCTACGACGACTACTTCTTCGAACCCGCGAATGTGTGGGACATCAGCCGCGATCCGTCCGCGATCAACGTCTACAATTCCGTCAACTTTCCCGCGTTCGTCACGAGCCGGCCGGTCCCCGGCTGGCCTGACCGCTATGCCACGGCCGGCATCATGAACGGTGACTCGAACGACAGCCATGGCACGACGATTGGGCCGTTCGCCCAGGCAACCTGGCATTTTGGCGAGAATTTCAGCGCGGTCACCGGCCTGCGGTACGATCGGTTCAACGCCCACGTGCGCGAGCCGCTGAGCGTTCCGGCGTTCATCTGGCCCGTGCAAAACGTGTCGCAGAGCATGACGGTGTGGAATCCGAACTACAATGGCAGCCTCATCTACAAGCCGACCCCCACCTCGAGTGTCTATGCCACCTACAACTACAGCAAGAACACCTCCGGCGCGGTGGGCAACGGCGGCGGGATTACGGGCTGGGCCAACAATCCCGCGGGCGACTTCCTCGGCTATCTCCAAAGGGACAGCTTCTCGCAACCGAGCGAACTCCTCGAGTTGGGGACAAAGTATGCGCTGGCGCAGAACAAGGTTTTCCTGAACTTCGCCCTCTTCGACCAAAAGCGCACGTTCAAGAGCACCAGCAGCACGATCATCCAGAAATTCCACACGCGCGGGTTCGAGGCGGAGCTGAATTACCAGCCGAACAAGCACCTCTACGGCACGCTCTCGTATTCCGCGATCGACGGGAAGACGACGGCGGGATTCCAGTCGGACGGCGGCGTTGGGCTCTTCTTCGCCTCGAAGAGCGGCGAAGGGCGCGTGTCCGGGTTGCCGAAGAGCCTCGTCAACGGCCTGATTTCCTACTCGTTCGACCACGGTTTTGGTTTTTCCGCCAACACCCTGATCACGAGCCCGATTAACAACAACTTTGCCGGAACGCTCGTCATACCCTGGCAGTATCAGATCGATGCGAGCGTCTGGTATCACTACGGGAAATACTGGGATTTCCGCGTGAGCGTTTCGAATGTGACGGACGAGAACAACTGGGCGCCGCCCAACTCCGTCTACGGTAACGCGTCCATCCTCGCACTGGCGGGTACTCAGGTGCAGTTCACGGTGAAGTATCGGTTCTGAGGCCGGGTTAGGGCAGATTCAGGTCGAAGGTGCGCCGTGCGCTCCGCGCACTTTCAGGATTGGGTGGTTCGAGGTGGGCCGGCCGCTCCGCGGGCGGTTTCTTGACGAATGACGTGTACGGTTTCCGGCCGCGCGCGGAGCGCACGGCCCACCTTCGGGCCGCCCGGATCGCAGGCCCGGCTGGCGCGGCGCCTGCTTTTTCCGGGGATGGAGACTGCTCCTGCCGGCGCCACCAGGATTCCGCCTTCCCGTCCTCCCGCGACGCCAACCATGGTGTACGGGCTGGAGGATCGCGTGCCCGTGGGCACCGCGCTGCTCGTGGGGGCGCAGCACGTCGCCGCCATGGTGGTGGGCACGATCACCCCTCCGCTGTTGCTTGCCAATGCGCTGAAGTTTTCCCCGGATGACACGGCGTATTTCATCAGCATCGCCCTGCTGTCCTCCGCGCTGGGCGCGTTCCTCCAGTGCCGGCGGCGTGGTCCGCTGGGCTCCGGCCTCCTGAGCGTGACCGGCACCAGCTTTGCGTTCATGCAGCCCCTCACGCAGGCGTGGCACGCGGGCGGGCTGGCGATGATGTTCGGGATGTCCTGCCTCACCGCGCCGGTGCAGATGGCGCTTTCACCCTTCCTTTCGAAATTGCGCGGGCTGTTCACACCGCTCGTGTCGGGCAGCATCGTGCTGCTGATCGGCACGTCGCTCATCCCGACAGCGTTCTTTGGCCTGGCGACTCCGCTCCAGCCTGGGGGCGCGCTCTGGCCGGGCATCGCGGCCGGCGCGGCGGTGATGGCGGTGGTGGTCGTCGCGCAAGCCAGCGGACGGGCGTGGGCGCGCGTTGCCGGCGTGGCGCTCGCCATCGCTGCGGGTTGCGCCGTATGCGCGATGTTCGGTGGGCTGCACGCACCCGCGGCAACCGCGACTGGCTGGCTCACGCGACCGCGCTGGCTCGCGCACGGTTTCGCCTTCAGTTGGGAACTCGTGCTCCCGTTTGCCTTCATTTACGTGATTTCCTCGCTCGAGGCGATGGGTGACATGACCGCAACGTCCCAGCTCTCGGGTCTCGAGACCGGAGGTGACGAACATTGGCGGCGGTTGTCCGGGGGAGTGCTCGCCGACGGCGCCACCTGCACGGTCGCGGCGCTTTTCGGTGGATTTCCGAGCACGACCTATGCGCAGAACAACGGAGTCATCCAGATCACGGGAGTTGCGGCCCGGAGGGTGGGATACGTGATGGCGACACTCCTCGCGGTGCTCGGCTTGGTGCCGGCGGTGGGTCGCGCGGTGACCGTCCTCCCGCCGCCCGTATTGGGGGCGCTCGCGTTGCTCCTGTTCGGACTCGTCGCTGTTTCCGGACTCCGGCTGATCATGGCCCAGGGCCTGGGCCAGCGCGAAGGGGTGATTGTTGCGCTCATGCTGGGAGTCGGTCTTGGGTTGCCGACCCAGCCGGCGATCGTGGCAACGATTCCCGAGCTGGTGCGGCCGGTCTTCGAATCGGGCATTTCTTCCGGCGGACTGACGGCCCTTCTGCTGAACGCGCTGTGGCGTCCCGGCAGATGAATTTGCTCACATGACACGGGACACGATCGCCAGCAGCCAGGACCAGATGTGGAAAAACTCCAGGAAGAACACCGCGGCGATCCCGTAGCCCAGCGCGGTCATCCGATTCGTTTCTCCCAAAAAAAGCGCGAGCACGGCTGCCGTGATGAGGCCCAGCCCGATGCCCTCCGCGATGCTGAAGGTGAGAGGAATCGCGAGCACGGTGAGCACGGCAGGCATCGCGACCTTGAAATCGCTCATTTCGATTTCGGTGATCGACTGCATCATGAACACGCCGACGATCACCAAGGCGGGTGCAGTCGCGGCGGCGGGGACAATCAGGATCAGGGGCGTAAAAAACAGCGCGACCAGCATCAGCGCCGCCGTCGTCATGGTGGTGAGGCCCGT
>JADMIO011437913.1_pt1 | contig 23789 bp, 20 predicted proteins | sample 8958161 | NCBI WGS metagenome assembly JADMIO01 (sample SAMN16585339, study PRJNA669376) | soil metagenome | isolation source: Crop rotation soil | place: USA: Cullars Rotation, Alabama | collected 2011
GGCCGGGTGGTGATCACCGCCACGCGCAGCGGCGCGGAAGTCAACTACGCCCGCTTCGGCGAATACATGGCCGCGGCCATCGCGGATGAGTCCGCCGACTTGGACAAGGACGGCCAGGTCTCAATCCTTGAAGCGTTCCTCGCTGCCTCGCGCGGCGTCGACGATTTCTACAAGCGCGAAGGCCGACTCGCCACCGAACACGCACTGCTCGATGACAACGGCGATGGCATGGGCATCCAGGCCGACTGGTTCCAGGGCGTGCGGCCCAGCCGCGCCGCCGTCAACGGCGCACCCCTCGATGGCCCGCGTGCCCACCAATGGCACCTGATCATGAGCCCCGCCGAGCTCGCGCTTTCGCCGGACGTGCGGGCCAAGCGCGACGAGCTTGAACTGCACATCGAATCGCTGCGCAATCGCAAATCGCTCATGTCCGAAGCCGATTATTACGCCCAACTCGATTCGCTCTTAATCGACTTGGCGCACGTCTATCAATCACCGGCTACTCAATCCAAGTGATAATGGAACGCGGAGAAGCGGAGGGGCAGGAGGAATGCGGAGAAATCAAATAGAAAAATACTCCGCGCCCCTCCACATCTCCGCGTCTCCGCGTTCTTCTCAACAAACGCGGGTAACCAAGGTCAGACTGCAGGAATCGGCATCCCGCTGAACCGCTGAAAATAAGCCAGAATCTGGTCTCGCCACTTCGCGGCATCTGCCACCTGAATTGCCAGCCGTGCCGCTACCTCCCGATGTCGCTGTTGGTCAATCAGTGGCGTGAGCGCCATCCAACCCTCCTGTAGCCGCCCCACATTTTCAGCACCCTGCTGATACCGCCCGCATAACTCTTGCCACAGTGTCCGCCCCGACGGCATCACATGATTCCACGGCAAACGATGAAACCAAAGCAAAAATCGCTCCGGGCACGTCGCCAGGTTATCAAACAAATCGCACACCGCCGGAAAATACTGCTCCACCGCCTTGTCGCCGCCCCCCCCGCGCGTCCGGTCAAAGCCGATGCCCTCGGGACTCGCCTGGTGATAATAAATCGCCGTCCAATCACGGCGCTGCGCCTCCGCATTCCAGGGCATCGGCGCATAATGATCGCCCCCGATCAGATGATGCAGCCCCAGCGGCATCGTGTAATTCACGAAAATTTCCCGCGAGGCCATCATCATCTCGCCCAAGATGCTGATGACTTTGGGGTTATTGCCAAAGGTCTGCCGAATCCATTCGTTCGCGATCGCCTCTGCCGAAAGTGTGTGATCCCACGCCAGCCTTCCAAACGCATACCAGTTCGCCTGCGAAAAATGATGCCCGCACCAGTTCGCATCGCTGCCACAGTTGAGAACCCCCGCCATGCCCGTCACCGGCTGCGGATTTACGCTCCCCTCCAGCACGCGTCCAACCGTCGACCCCGGCCCCTTGGCCTGCGTATCGCTCTCCAGAAATTCCTTCCACATCGTCCCCAGGTAAACCAGGTGCTTCGCCTGCCCCAGATACTCCTGCGTCGCCTGCACCTCCGCGATCACCGGCGTCTGCTTGAGCGCGCCAAATAGCGGATGAAACGGTTCGCGCGGCTGAAAATCGATCGGCCCGTTCTTGATCTGCAGCAGCACATTCGGCCGAAACTGCCCATCGAGCTTCATGAATTCGATGTACGCCCGCTTCGCCCGGTCCGGGTCGATGTCCTCATCGTAAACAAACGCCCGCCAGATGACGGTGCCCTTGTGCGGCGCCAGCGCATTCGCCAGCAGATTCGCCCCCTGCGCATGCGTCCGGCCATAATCTCGCGGCCCGGGCTGCCCCTCGGAATTCGCCTTCACCAGAAACCCGCCAAAATCCGGGATCAAGGCATAAATCTCATCCGCCTTCTTCTTCCACCATTCAATCACCGCCGGATCAAGAGGATCGGCGCTCGCGAGCCTTCCGAGGGTGACCGGTGCAGAGAAATTGGCCGAGAGATAAACACGCAACCCATAAGGCCGCCACAAAGCAGCCAGCTTCTCAATCTGCTGCAGATAAGACCCGTCGAGAATCCGCGGGTTGGCGTTCACATTGTTGAGCACCATCCCATTAATCCCCAGCGACGCATTCGCACGGGCATATGCCAGATATCGCCCCCGCTGATCGCCCTTCACATCGATCGGCCACTTCCAGAGCGACCGCCCCGCATAGCCGCGCTCGATCGTGCCATCGAGGTTGTCCCAGTGATTGACCATCCGCAGATCCAGCCGGGGGCGTTCGTGAATGTTGAGCCGCTCAATCGGCCGCTCGCTTTGCAGCATTCGCAGAAAGTGAAACGTGCCGTAAAGGGCGCCGATCTCGCTGGGCGAAGCGATCGCGATGACATTGTGATTCTCATGACGCACCGTGCGGATCACAAAACCATCCGGCCGAATATCCAGGCCACGCTCCATTCCCATGCTTGCAATCGCCGGCGAAGAGCCCGGTGACCCTGCAATCAGTGTCCCCTCGCGGATCGTGTCACTGAATGTGGGGGGCTTGCCCAGCAACCCTGTGAGGCCCACCCGAAGCTCATCCCGAATCAGATGGGTCGTCGCCGAATACCCATCCACGCGCAGATAACGCAACATCCGGCCATACCGCCCCGCGGCCGCCCCCAGAAAAGGGTAACGCAACCAGAGCCGCGACCCATCTTCGTCCGCCAGCGGAAGCGCGGGAGTCCCCTCGCGCCGATGCGCGCACCCCGCATAAGCCGCCGCAACCCCCGCCACCCCGGAAGCCAAAAATGTTCGTCTCGAAATCGACATAGCAGCCCAAAAGTGACGCGCGATGAAGTCGCCATCCTCACCGGCGTCCACGTGTTGCAACATCGCCGATGAGGACATCGGCATTCTCTTCCACAAGCATGCGCGCTCGTTGCCATGTTACGACCGAACCAAAACAAACCGCAAGCCCGAACTCCGCTAGAATAACCCCATTGGAGGATAAAAATGGGAACTCTCTATTGCCTCAACTGTGGCCACGAATTCCCCGAAGAAGGCGCTCGCCGAAAACCCGACCGCACCGGAAAATGGATCTTCGGCACCATCGGCATCCTCGCCATCGCATTCGGCCTCCTCTGCTTCGCCCTCGCCCTCATCAACGGCGCCGATTCGCGCATGTATTTCCTCGGCTATGGCGCCATGGCGGTAGTAGCCGGCCTGATCGCCCTGGGTCTCGCCGCCGGCCTGGGCAAGGGCATGTACTTCTACTGCCCCCAATGCAACAAAGGCATGTCCCTCCCCAGCCAAACCAAAAGCGCCAAACTCGACAAGCGCAAACGCGGCTTGTCTTGACGCGCCGTTTTGCCATTCCCCTGTTTCCAAAGTACGCGGCCTATCCGCTGCATGAATACCGGGATCGAATCTCCCCAAGGGCGGTGTTGAGCCAAAGCTGGGCGTGATCCACGAGGTGGCGCTGGGGCAGGATGTGCGGCACGAGGAGTCCATGTACCGGCGGCGGCCAGCGGATATGCAGAGGTTGCATTGGGATCCCATGCTACTTACTTCCTCAAAATTAACTACGCGTTAAACACCGATCCGCATTCGGGACATCGGTCTCCCAGTTTGTGGGCGCGCATGTCGTACTTGCATTCTGAACATTTGCCTAGCAATGCACGACGACGTGGACGACGTCCAAGCCACCAGCACGCGCTAGCCAAGAGAAGTAGTGCCGGCGTACAGTATCGGTATGGAATTTTGATAACAAGTTCCGCCGGACCGTGTTGCCAGACCTCGGGGCCCATGGACCAAGCTCGATAATATCCTATAGTGAATTCAGGGAATGGCGCCCGCGCGCGATTGCCTGCTAACGGCCCGAATTGCACTATTAGGAACATCGATGGGTGCGGAATGTGAGAGATTTGCGGGTAAGGCATCCCAGCCACCATCTCAACAAAAAGGCCCCTCCCATCCTGCCCTCCGATCCAAAAGTACGTGGCAAGCACCGCCCAGGAAAGCAGTAACAAACCCATGGCTCGGAGCGACATTCTTACGATTGCCATGATCAGCCCGCTATGTGTCCTGCCTCATAAAATTCGCGCCATCGCCTTAAGGATGATTGTTGACCGGCCTCGCGGTCCATATCGGGTAATCATTCGTGCCTTGGCCACTGAAATAGCTCCGCGGGTACGGTGTACTGTCTGTAGTAACTTCAAAAGTGGAGTCAGCGCCCCTATAGTAAGCAGCTGCCGAGAAACCCCACTCGAGCACCTGAATCGGCACGGCCAAGACATCCAGCCACCCAGGTTTTTGCCGCCACATTCTCGTACAATACCGGGTTTGTCCCCAGGAATCCCAGGAGCCCTCTTTGTCCACCGTCGCCGCCAAGTCCGATTCCCCGCCTTTATCTAACGCTGCGCCGATCAGTGACGTCCGCTCGCTTTTGCCTTGGTTCGCCGCGGAGTTTCTTTGCTCTTATGCCGTCAATTTATACCTGATCGCCTGTTACGATTTCGCCACCGATCATCTCCACGGCGGCATGGGCGCGTCGGAAAGCCAGCGTCTCTGGGTCAGCTCCTTCTGGGGATTTTCCTACATCTTCATTTCGCTTTTGGCCGGCCGCCTCGCCGAAAAGTTTGGCCCGCGCAAGGCCGCGATTTCCGCCGCCGCGTTTTCCGCGGTAACCACGCTCGTCGCCCTTCTGGCCGTGGCGATCCCCAAGATCTGGCTGCTCCCCCTGGTCATGCTCCCTTTCAACTTCACCTGCACGCTCATCTGGCCGGCCATCGAATCCGGCGTCACGCGCAGCCCCGGCAAAATGCGCCTCAGCTCCCGCATCGCGCTCTTCAACCTCTCCTGGGGATGCGCGGGATTCGTCAGCATCGCTTCGCACGGCCTCCTGGAACAACGCTCCTGGTACCCCATTTTCATCACCGCCGCCGTTACGTTTGCCATCGCCTCCATCCTCCTCCTGCGCCTGGGCCTTCCCGCCTCCATGATCGGCACGTACAATGTGCCCGACGACGCAAAGGGCGAACACGAACTGGATTCCCCCGCAATGCGCCGCCGCGCCGAGGGATTTCTCAAAATGGCCTGGCTCGCAAACGGCCTGGCCTATACCGCTATTTACGTACTCTTCCCCACGATGACGCAATTGGCGAAAATGGCCTATCAAAACGCCACCGGCGTCGTCGCCACCGCGGCGGTTGCCGGTTTCATCACCTCCGTCTGGTTTGTGACACGCTTCCTCGGTTTTGGCCTCACATCCATCTGGACCGGCTGGCATTACAAAGTCCCCTGGCTCTTAGGCCCCCTGGCCCTGCTGGCCGTGACCTTTTGCGCCATGCTCACGGTCCATAATCTCCCCGCGTTCCTTGGCCTTCAAATACTCTTCGGATTCGCCGCAGCACTGGTTTTCTCCGGCTCGCTTTATTACGCCATGCACGTCTCCAGCGGTCACGGCGGTCACGCCGCCTTCCACGAGGCTGTCGTCGGCATTGGTACGACGCTGGGCCCGGTCATCGGCGCCCTCTCAGGCACCGGCGAACTCGGCGACGCCGCTCTCACGCGCATCGCCATCGGCGTCACGGCCATCATCATCCTGGGCATGGCGGCTATCGCCTGGATGGCCGCTCGCCTCGAGCCCGCGCCGGTTCCGGCCAGCCAAGGGGTATCCCCGTGAACACCGTCGATTCACAAATTCCACGCCCCCCCTTGCGCCTCGGCGTCCTGGTCAGCGGCGGCGGCACCACCATGCAAAACCTCGCCGAAACCATCGCCAAAGGCGAGCTCGACGCGCAGATCGTCTGCTGCATCGCCAGCAATTCCCACTGCTTCGCAATCCAACGCGCCAAGCGCCTGAACATTCCGGTCATCGTCATCGAACGCCGCAAGGCCGGTTCCCTCGCCGTCTTCTCCCACCAGATCGCCCAGACCCTCCGCCAACATGATGTCGAATTGGCCCTGATGGCCGGCTTCCTCTGCCTCTGGGAAATCCCCTCCGATTTCCTCGGCCGGGTCATGAACATTCACCCTGCCCTCCTGCCCAAGTTCGGCGGCAAAGGCATGCACGGCGCCCACGTCCACGCAGCCGTCCTCGCCGCAGGTGAAACGGAAAGCGGCTGCACCGTTCATTTCGCCGACAACACCTACGACAACGGCCCGATCATCGTGCAGCGCCGCGTGCCGGTGTTGCCCGGCGACACGCCCGACACCCTCGCCCATCGCGTTTTTGAGCAGGAATGCCTCGCCTATCCGGAAGCGATCCGTCTATACGCCGCCGGCTTGCGCATGGCCAACAGAAAGTCTTAGCCCGCGATGCTCACATCCCCCGTCCCCATTTTCACCGTGATGGTCATCGTCTGCCCGTTGTAGCTGAGCGTAATGACAAAATCCGCCGTGATCAGCGGCTTGCCGTAAGCATCAAACGTCAGCGCGCTCAAAGTCCCCGATCCCATCGCCAGGCCTGTAATCGACACCCCGCTCAGCTGCGCATTGCGCCCCGTTGAAAAATCGTTGACGAATGTCTGGCCATCGCCCGGATTGGTCACCGCTGTGCCCGCGCTAAAATCGACTACCGTGTATTTATTGTTGACCGTATCAAACGTAATCGCCCGGGGGCTGCTTGGCTGCGCAATGCATTCGCTGGCGCAATACTCGATGTCCGCCGCCAGCACATTGGCCGCCGTGCGCAATTTGGGAGACCGGATGTTGCCATTGACCGCCGGCACCAGCGCCGCCGCCGCGATGCCGATGATCAAAAGCACCAGCACCAGTTCAAAAAAAGTAAATCCACCGGCTCGCCTGGACATGTTCAGTTCCATGTAATCCGCTGCAGTTTCACGAGCTCTACGCCGTCCTTGCTCACCGATACGTCAATCTGCAAGCCCGTGAGCGTCCGCCCCCATCCTGGCGGCGTGCTGCTTACGGCTGTCATCGTCACTGTTCGCGTAAACCCCTGGTAGCTCGCCGGGTAGGCATTGCCGGCCAAGTCCGTCAAGCTGTTGGGCCCATCGGAATAGTCGCTGTAATCGTCGATGTTGTCGTAAGTGGCGCGCGTGGTATTGCCCGGGTCTGGACCCGCGGTTGTATATCCATTGGGATCGTTGAATGGCAGCCGCGTAACTTCATCCATCAGCGACTGCGCCAGGAATGAAGCCGCCAACGTATCGCGGGCCAGCTTGGACTGCGTTCGCCCCGCGATCAGCGCCCCCGAAACCGCTGCCGTCAGAATCGCCAGCACTGCCGCGGCGACAAGCGCCTCGATCGCGGTAAAAGCGCGCCTGCGCTTGTGGTTCGCGAAAAGCTGATGAACTTGTCGACCGTCGCGTGCGCGATGCATTCCGGCTCGATCCGATAAAGCCTCTGGTCTCCCCATCGGCCGGAGCAGGAGCTCACTTAAGCCGGGCGCACTGCCCAATAATAATGCGCGCCGCAGTGACCTTTACGCCACCGCCACTTCCATCTCCGTAAAATCCACGCCGATTTCATACATCCCCACCCCCGCGGGCCGCACGCGCACAACCTGCCCGCGCAACTGCCGAACGCTGTGATCCGGCAACGGCAACTGAATTTCCACCCATTGCCGCGGATAAATCAGGGTCTTGTGTAGAAACGAAAGCCCATTCCGCGACAGGTTTCGCGTGGTCACTTCAAAACACTTGGTCCGATCCTGCCCTGCCGGCACATAAGTGATCCGCGCCACCACGCGATAGCGGCCACGCCGATTGGTCCGCCGTTCATGCTCCTGCCCGCAGCCCTGTCGATCGAGCCACTCAAGTGTCTGCTCTATTGCGTCGGCAACGGTTATCGATGGCTGAGCCGGTGTAGTTGTGGTCATCGTGGACATGCGGGCCTCCGTGAAATTGAACTGCGTTCCACGGAAAAGCTATCGGACGCAAGAGGGGGTCACTTAAGCAGCCAGCGGGCGGGAAACCGCCCGCAGACATGACCGCTAACCTCTCCAGCGCATTGGCGTCGCGCAGAAGACGCCCCTATGATTCGCCCCGGTCGGCTTTGCAGGAGTTCTCATGTCATCCCACGGCTCGAATCCCCCTTCGCCCCCTCCACTGCCCCGCGCCTCGGGCGATCAGCTTATTCATCATGGCCAGCGGGTCGATTTCATCCTCCGCCCCATTCAGACCACCTCCGGCAAATCCATTGTGCGCGAAGTCGTTCTCCATCCCGGCGCCGTCATCATCCTCCCCATCGCCGACGACGGGCGCATCGTCATGATTCGCAACCGCCGGCATACCGTCTTCGAGGAACTCCTGGAATTGCCCGCTGGCACCCTCGATCGCGATGAAAAGGGCCACACCGAAGACCCCCAGAAATGTGCCGCCCGCGAACTCACCGAAGAAACCGGCTACACCGCCCAAACCGTCAAGCCCTTCGGCTGGTTCTACACCTCCCCGGGTATTCTTACCGAGAAAATGTACGCCTTTTTCGCCACAGGCCTCGCCCCGGGCAAGCAGGACCTCGAGGACAACGAGCAGATTCGTGTCGAACTCATCGAAACCCAGCGGGTCCTTACCCTTATCCGCGAAAATCTCATTGTGGACGCAAAATCCATTGCGACCCTGTTAAAATACCTCGTGGGGCACACTCGCTAACGCCCCCTTTTCCCCGGCGGCCTCTCCGGCGCCGCTGCAGACAGGATCAACAGGCCATGGGTTGGCAGGACCGAGATTACAATCGCCAGATCAATTACGGCGGCACTCCCTTCAGCAACCCAATACTCAACTTGCTGATGGGATCGCTCCCTCTGGGCACGTGGTTCGGCATCCGCGTGCGCATTCATGCCTCGCTCTTCTGGCTCATCGCCTTCCGTATCTTCACCGCGGGCAAAGTCGGCTGGGTCGATGTCATCGCCTATTCAGCGATGCTTTTCTTTATCGTCCTCCTGCACGAGTTCGGCCACTGCCTCGGCGCCCGAATGGTCGGCGGCGACGCCCGCGATATCCTCCTCTGGCCTCTCGGCGGACTTGCTTACACAGACACGGCGCGTCGCCCCTGGCCTCGCTTTGTAACTGTCGCTTGTGGGCCCTTGGTCAATGTGCTGTTAATACCGGTTCTCGGGGGTTTGTTCTATTTTTACTATCAGGCCGCGCCACCGCTCAATCCGTTCTTTACGTGGTCAACCAGTGCCCAGCTGGCATATTTCAGCAGCCATACATTGGTGGAACGTGTGGCCGGATCGGCGATCGGAGATTGGATCTGGTGGGCCTACAACATCAATTGGATGCTGCTGATCTTCAATCTGATCCCTATGTATCCCCTCGATGGCGGCAAGCTCTTTCAAATCCTGCTCTGGAAACCCCTGGGCTACGCCAAATCGATGTACATCAGCTGCATCGTCGGCATGTTCGGCGCTGTCGTCCTCGCCGGCGTGAGTATCCTCCAGAGCTCGTTCTTCACCATCATTCTCGCGATCTTCGGGTTTATGGACTGCCTCATGCAGCTGCGAATCCTGCGCGAGACCCAGGCCGAAGGCGACGATGAGCCCTACGACCTCTCCGCCGCCTGGGAAAACCCCGACAAGCCTTCCCCTCGCCGCAAGAAACTCAAGAAACGCTGGGTGCGCTGGGCCCGCAAAAAAGCCTCCCGCGATCAGGCCGAACAAGCCAAAATCGACGCCATTCTCGCCAAGGTCAAGGAAAAAGGCCTGCACTCGCTAACCTGGTGGGAAAAGCGCACGCTGAAAAAAGCCACCGAACGCCAGCGCCAGCGCGACCTGGCCAACCGCTTCTGACCATCCCCGTCACCACCTGCGTCTTAAATGCCCCGTGCAAAAAAAAAAGAGCTCGGGCGCACGCGCGCCCGAGCTGCACACCATGATCTGATTTCACGGACCTACCGTGCGAGCTTCTTTCGCAGCGCCAGTCCCGCCAGCGCCAAAGGTAACAGCGCCAGCGATGCCGGTTCCGGGACCGCTTCCACCGGAGGCGGCGGAGGCGAAATGCCGCCACCCACCTGGGTGAATGTATTATCAACCAGCGTGATCGATGCCGTCCCGCTCCCGGCAGATTGCACATCAATGGACTTCACCACACGCAGGCGCGCCGATGCCGGGCTCAACGTGACGCTGGCGCTGTTATGATCCACTGCGGGCCCATCTCCATCGGTGAACACCTGCAGCGAGTAATCCTTCGAGTTGACCACATCGCTCACCGTCTCGCCCACGGAGGCCGATGCGCCGCCGGAAGCCGTCGCCGTGAATCCCAGCCCCACGCTCTCCACCAGGTTACCCGTGACCGTCACGTCATACGTGATGACCGAGTTGCCCGTGGGTGTCGTCCACCCGCCGGTGCTCGTGGTAAACGAGAGACCAGTGGCCGAAGACGTCACGGTTACATTCGAGGCGGGCGTCGTGCCCCCATACTGGAAGTTGGAATAAACCGTATTGCCCACAACAATCATGTTTCCCGAGCCCGCTCCCAGAAGGGAGGAAAGCGTTACCGCTTTCGCCGGCAAGGCCGCCGCAAGCGCAATCGCTGCAGTTGCGGCTCCTATCAATAGACGCTTCGAGTGCATACTCACTCCTAAAAAATGGTGACTGCCCATGGCATCAAACGAGAAATGCCCCACATAGACCACAGCTTCCATCATCAAAACCCGTGCCGTAACTCTTCCTGACCTGCCCATCCGGAGTGCCGCCACATTCGTATTCCTCCGCTGACTTGTCGCCAAGCTCAACAGCGACACTTCGTATGGATTTCCCGTCAGCCGCGCCTTCATTTTGTCGCCCGCATTGGCCGCCCCAGCCCCCCCCCCCCAAAAAAAAACAGGGCGGCCCCGCTGGCTTGTCCAGCGGAACCGCCCAGGAAAGAGCGGACACAGGAAATCAAAAACTTAATGGGCCAGCTTCTTTCGCAGCGCCAACCCGGCAAGACCCAGCGGCAGGAGCGCGAGGCTCATGGGCTCTGGGATCGGGTTCTCGACGCCGCCGCCCGTGGGCGTGGTCAGGAAGGTGTTCTCGACGAAGTTGATCGAAGCAAACGAGTTGGGCCCGTCTGCCGCCACGTCAATGGACTTGATCACCTTCAAAGTCGTCACGGACGGATCAATGGTGACCGACGATCGCAGATGATCTGTCGCACCCTCCGGCCCGTCATATGAAACCTGAAGGCTGTAATCCTTGCCGTGAACCGTGTCGGTCAATGTTTCACCGACGGTGGCCTTCGCGTTGTTCACGATAACCTGGCCTGCGAAGAACAGGTTGGCTCCGCTGATGTTGTCCGATCCCGGCGCTACCGACACGGTGTAACCAATCACCGCGTTATTAGCGCCAGGGGTCAGCGTGTTCCAGTTGCCGGTGAACTGTACGCCCGATGAATTCACGAAATTGACCGTGATGTTGCTGGCGGCCAGCGTTCCGCCACTGGAAAAGCTGCTGAAGATCTTGTCGCCGGCCACAACCGGCGTCCCGTTGTTAATGAGGTCTTGCAGCGTGACTGCGCGGGCCGGTGTTACCACCGCCGCGCCCAGCGCTAGCGCCCCCACTACACCGAGTGCGCATTTGTACGTCATAGATTCTCCTCTAAAGAAATGGGTCATGAAGTGAAAAACCCCACACAGCCAATGTCCCCTACCAACAACGGCTGTGCCGGAATTCCAAGCGCCCTCCGGAATTCCGTTGACGCCTCGGGGCCGCACCTGACAAGAGCTGCCACGCCATTCTCTCGCACTTCGGTAGAGCATCAACTGTCATTTCCTCCGCCGACATTCTTTCGCGCCCCGGACGAAACGTGACGCCTCGCTCTAATTTCTAAGTATCCGAGAGAAGGGGGCATTCCATGCTCAGCAGCGCAACAAAACCGCAGGCCTTCAGAAATAAGTTCCGATAGGCTGAGCGCGCTCGGTAACTAAACTTGAGCGCTATTTAATCCCCACAAGTTTTCCGCGAGGCTCCCCATACCTTCTCTAATATAGCGCAACAAAAAGGCGGCCCATTCAGGCGGCCGCCACTTTTGTCCGCCGGCTTTCGCGCCGGCGAGCATGATTACTGTTCATGCGGACAGCAGACTCACTCGCTCATTTCGTTGCAGCCGCGCAGCGCCGGGTTCTCACCTCCTTAAAGGTCGGGGGGCCGGTTTGCGTACGCCTGTGCTGGCCTTCCTTTCTGCGATTACATCAGCGGTTCGCGCCGCGGGTCTCTACCCTTGAGCACCTGAGTCATCACAATTCCCCTCTTTTTGGACCGCACTCGAGAAGTGCTCCATCCGAAAGCGATCCAACACCCCAGCCGAACTGACGCGCGCCGACTGCCTGAAAACATGCGGGCTGTGCGAGGTTTAGGAAAGCAGCCGCCGAGCGCAGAGTACCCCAGCAAAAAAAATACCGCTCGCGTCTGGCGTCGCTCCAAAGGATGAGGCGGAGAGAGAATTACGCGATGGATCGACCCCGAATGAACCATTCTGTAATGGCTCAGCTCGTTGCCGTTAAGCCGGCACGCTCACGCTCGGTTCCCCCTCCTGCTGGTCGCCGTGGTCCAACGACGCCTGCAGAATCATGCCGCAGGCGCCCATCGCCGCCGCGCGCGGGCCAAGCTGCGAAATCATGAGCCCCCGCTGCTTATCCCCTCCTGCTCGCCCCTCCACTTCCGCCTCCAGAACGGTCATGAAACAATCCGCTCCCCGCATCACGTCCCCTGCCAGAACCACTAGATCCGGGTTAAACAGATCGAGCAGATTCGCCACCCCGATCCCCAGCATTTTTCCCATCCGCTCCAGTGCCTCGCGCGCCGCCGGATCATGCGCCTGGGCTAAGCTGACGACCTCCTCAACCGTGCGCACTTTCGACGCGGGGCCATCGGGTGTCGCGACACTGTGCGTGTAGTCAACCAGCGCTCCAAACGCGCAATACGCCTCCACGCAGCCGCGATCGCCGCAGGAGCATGGCGCGCCTTGCGGATCGACCGTCATGTGTCCGAAATCTCCCGCCAGCCCCTGACTTCCGCGCAGGATTTCATCATCCAGCAGAATTCCCAGGCCCACTGTCTCGCCTACAGATACGCAAAGAACATTTTCCGCATCGCGGGCTTCGCCAAACCATCGCTCCGCCAGCGCTAGACAATGAGCCTGCCGCTCCAGACGCACCGTCGTTCGCGCTTGGTTCTGCAGCAGCCGCCGCACCGGCACATCGCGCCACGCCGGCATGTGTGCCGCCCAGCGCAGTGTCCCCCGCGCCCGATCCAGTGCACCATTGACCGCCACCCCCACGCCCATGCACGAGCGGCCCGGATGGGCCTGCAGCGCATGTTCGATCAGGTTTCCCGTGCGCTTTAAAACTTCCGCAGGCGCATCACCATCTGAAATAGATATTTCTTCATACCATAATGCATCCCCGCCCAGGTTCATCATCAGGCAGCGTACAACCCCCCGCGCGATCTCTATCCCAATCAGGGCATGCCCCGCCCGGTTCACCGCCAGTTGTACGGGTTTTCTCCCGGCCTTCGTCGAGACCGCCCCCTCTTCGCGGATCAAATTCCGCTGCAAAAGCTCACGCGTCGTATTGGTGATCGTTCCCCAAGAAAGCTCGGTCAGTTGTTGCAAATCCGTTCGCGAAACCGAACCCCGCTCCTTGATGGTGCGCAAAATCTGCAACACACTCGTCGCGGACATACCGCTCCCTTCCAAACCGCTCTTACCCATTTGCGAGCGATCCTGAAGGGAAGCATCGGGTGCCCTCACCCCTGCCTTAATTCCAAAGGGAGTATGTGCACACCTTTTCTCAGTAGATGAAATTCCCGCGGCGGCCCGATAACCTCGCCGCGCGTCAAACTGGGAAGTCTGCTAAGAGGTGTTTTTCAGCCCGCCTTCACACGCCGATGCCGCGGCATCGCCGCCAGCATCCGCGCCGATGGCGCGGGTATCCCGAGCAGCCCCGTCACGTCTCGCTCCACGATCCCGCGCAAGCTCTCCCGCGGCACCGTCGGCATGTTCGTCCCCATCGCCATCTGATTGATCGTGTACAGCGTCTCAATGCACTCGCCCGCCGTGGTAAACGGGAAATCGCTGCCAAAGAGCAGTTTCTCAATCACCTGGAATTGATGCGCCCGCACCAGGGCGTCATACGCAATCCATGGCCGGCGCAACAGCGCCGCCAGGTCCGCGTATACATTCTGATGCTTGCCCAACAGCACCAGGGCCTCATCCACCCAGGGATAGCCCATGTGCGATACCACGATCTTCAAATTCGGAAAGGACCGCGCCACTTCATCCAATAAGTGCGGCCGCGCATATTCCATCTTTGTCTTGGGCGAAAGATGCGTCCCCGGATAAAAAATCACCGGCAGATGCAGCGCCGCCGCCCGCTCAAAAACCGCCATCGCCCGCGTATCCGACGGGTGAAAATCCTGCGCCGCGGGACAAATGCACAAGCCGCGCAATCCCAGATTCTGCGTCACATGCTGGACCTGCTCGACCGCATCGTCATCCGTCGGATCAATCCCCGCAAAACCAATCATTCGATCGGCATGCTCCCGGCAATAATCCGCGATGTAATCGTTGGAAATCGCCGCCCCCAGATACTTGCTCTTAAACCCCAGCACAAACGTGCGATCCACCGGCTCGGCCGCAAGGAGATGATTCGCCGTATCCGCCTGCGGCAAGAGCCGCATCTTCTGCCCCGCCACCAGCGTGGGCCGCGAAAGCTCCGCCAGCGCCCCATCCCCCAGCTGTTCTGGGCTTTGCCAGATATGCGTGTGGCAGTCCGTGATCATTCCGCACCTTCTATCGCGTCCGCAGGTAGGTACCCTCGGACGATTGCCCATATTATCGGCAATAGCCGATATTGTCGCTCGAAAAAACCAGGTTTCCTGCGATTTAAGGTGGAGACACCCCTGCCCAGCAGGGGTTTGTGAAAAAAGTCCAAAAGTCTAAAAACGCCGCAGCTATCCCTCCTCAAATTGACGGCAGAACATGGATCAAAGTACTATTGGTCCCGCCTATCACCTCCACACCCGCTAACAAACCGCCCGATGGACCGATCGTGTCCGCGGCGGAGGTCGCAACAAAATCCAGAGGTCCTTATGAACGACGACGTTTCCCTTCCTTCTCGTCGAACCATGGGCAAACAACTCCTCGGCCTCGCCGCCGCCACCGTTGTTGTGCCGCCGGCACTCGAACAAATCTCCAGCGCCCAGCAGACGCTCCCCGCAACCACGCAACCCAGCGCCCCGCCCACAAACCCGCGCGGCCGAGGCGGCGCAGCTCGCGGTCCCGCCGCCGCCCCCGGCTCCGTCACCTTCAACACCGTCCTCACCAAGCTTAAATCCGGCAAGCAGGTCTTCAGCAACACCATCACCGAGCCCGACCTGGACGCTGCCAAACGCGCCTGTCAGGGAGTCGATTTCATCTGGATCGAAATGCAACACAGCACCCTCACCTGGCGCGAGTCCGCCAATCTGATCGAAACCATCGCTGCCGCCGGCGTGATGCCATTCCTGCGCGTCCCTTACGCCAACGAAGGGGACATCCAAAAAGCCACCGATGCCGGCGCCCTGGGCATCATCTGCCCCATGGTCGACACCGTTGAAAAAGCCCGCGACGCCGTCCAGTTCGCCAAGTATCCCGTCGGCAACCTCCAAAGTCCCAACACCAAGCCCTGGGGCCGCCGCAGCTCCGGCCAGAACCGCGCCGGCGCCATCTGGGGCCCCAGCTACGCGACCAATGCCAACAACAACATCATGGTCCTCATCCAGATCGAAAACCCCGCTGGCGTCGGCATAATCGACACCATCCTCGACCAGGTCGAAGGCATCGATATCGTCATGGTCGCCAGCAACGACTTTGGCATCCAGGCCGGCGACCGCGACGGCTCGCCCACCTACAACGCACGCGAAGAAATCGTCCGCAAATCCGTCCTCGCCCACGGCAAATTCCTCGCCGGCCCCTCCAACTGGGCCAACCGCGCCGGCTACACGTTCTTCCAGGGTAGAAGCGGCGCCGCCGGCACTGGCTACGAAATCCGCTAACCTAACGCGGCGGTCCCGGCCGCTAGCCAGCCTTCTGGCCATAACCTCGGTGGCCAGAAGCATGTTCCGCTGCTCACCTCACCGGCACCGCCCGCGGAAACACATAAGCAAACACCAACGCCATGATCCCCACCACCGCCGCCAGAAAAATACTGTGCTTGATCGTAAACCGAAACAGCCGGCTTTCGTCCTGCGCTTTAAGCCCCGTCGCCGCCACCGCTACCGCGATGCTCGCAAGTGAAATCATCTTCCCCATCACCCCCGCCGCCGAATTCACCGACGCCGTCAGCACGGGATTGATGCCGATATGCTCCGCGCTCACCACCTGCAGATTGCCAAACAACGCGTTCGCAGACGTATCACTGCCCGTCAAAAACACCCCCAGCCATCCCAGGATCGCACTAAAAAACGGGAAAGAATGACCCGTAGCCGCAAGTGCCAGGCCCAGCGTGTAAGTCATGCCCGAATAATTCATCAGATAGGCCAGCCCCAGCATGGAGGCAATCGTCAGAATCGCCTTGGCCAGTTGATGAAAAGTCGCCCTGTAAATCCCGAAGAACCGCTTCGGGTTCACCCGCAACACCAGCGCCGTGACGACCGCCGCAAAGAAACACGATGTCCCTGCCGCCGCTAACCAGTTCAACTGATACACCGCCCGGTAGGGCGATGGGTCTTTAGTCACCGGCGGCATGCGCTGAATCTGATTATGCAACCACGGCACCTGCAGGTTGTTCAGTTTCCCCGATGTTGCATCGCCCTTATAAGGATCCATCGTGAGAACCGACGCCGTGAGTTGATGCGTAAACTGATCGATCTTCAACTTGATCGGTGCATGCCCCCACACAAGTACAAAGACCACCAGCAGCATATACGGCACCCACGCCAACAGCACTTGCTTCGCCGTATACCGTTGCATTTCCACCGATGCGTATTCGAGAGTGGCCGCTGCGGCCGGTTGCGAAGAGCGAGTGTCTAAAGGAGTGGGCAGCGAAGAATGCACAGGGTCGACATGATCCCCCTCCAGTCTGTGGATCGTTCTGGGCTTCCAAAACTTCATCACCAGTGCCATGCATCCGATGCACGTCAGCGAGCTCAAAATGTCGGTCAGCTCCGGCCCGACAAAATTGGACACGCAGAATTGCACCCCCGCAAAGGACAGCCCGCAGACCAGCACCGCCGGCAGCACTTCCATTGTCTTCTTGAAACCCACCATTACCAGCAAGAGATACGCGGGAATGATCACCGAAATCATGGCGCACAAGCGCCCAACCATCTGACTTAGCGGAAACACATTGATTTCCGTCACCTGCGCGAGCGTGATAACCGGTATCCCGATCGACCCAAACGCAACCGGCGCGGTATTGGCCAGCAGGCAGATTCCCGCCGCATAAAAAGGATCAAACCCCAGCCCCACCAGGAGCGCTCCGGACACGGCAACAGGTGCCCCAAAGCCAGCCGCCCCCTCAACAAAAGCCCCGAACGAAAATGCAATAAACAGGGCCTGCAGCCGGCGGTCCTTGCTCAGTCCGCCGATGGAGTCCTTGATGATCTCAAACTTCCCCGTCTCCACCGCCAGCCGGTAGAGCAGGATTGCCGTGAAGACAATCCACGAGATTGGAAACACCCCATACGCCGCTCCCGTCAGCGTCGCCATCACCGCCAGGAGCACCGGCATACGGTAAACAACAATCGCCAGAACCAGCGCCGAAGCCAGCGCCGCCAGCGCCGCCATCCATGCAGGCCTCCGCGCAATGCCCAACATCACAAACAGCACCATGATCGGCACCGCCGCCACCGCCGCCGAAAGCCCCAGGCTCCCCGCTACCGGCTCATAGTTCTGTTGCCACATGATTCCCTCATTTCCGGATCGGGTGAAGAGGGGAAGAAGTGATCGTGTGTGAACGTTAGACGCGTGAATATCACTTCAAACCGTGCCGCCGTCCAGTGCCCACGGCATGGAGTCCCGCCTTTAGGCGGTTCGCAAACGAATCAATTATCGCCACACAGGGCCTTTCTTGACGCCCCTGCGCACATTTCCGTAGAATCCACTTTCGACCCGAAGCCCGGCCCCTTTCCCTCAATTCTTCTTGGTTGACGCCCCTCGCGTCATGCCGGCTTCCCCGTCTGCCCCCAATTTCTCATACGGACACTCATGCCAAAGCCTCCCATCATCCTCCTGGGCTTCACCTTCCTCCTCGTTGGCGCCGCCATCGCCGCCCAAACCGCCCCCTCCACGCGTCCGGCCACACAGCCCTCCACTTCCACTAGCAAACCGGCCGCCACCCGCGCCGCCAAAGACGGCGTCTTCTCCGCCGACCAACTTGCCCGCGGCAAAAAAGCCTATAACGCCTCCTGCGCCCGCTGCCACGGCGACACGCTCCTGGGCAACGACGACGCCACGCCCCTGGTCGGCGAAGCCTTCATGGGCAAATGGTCCAAAGAATCCGTCGGCAAGCTCGTCGAATACACCCGCAAAGAAATGCCCTCCGACGGCCCCGGCAAATTGACCCGCAAAGAATGCACCGACATCACCACCTACGTCTTAAGCGCCAACGGATTTCCCACCGGCAAAGCCGAATTAGCCCCCGATCTCGATAACTTAAACGGCATCCTCATCCAGTCCCCAAAGTGAGGCGCATATGAGTCGCGGTATCTCCCTGCTCGCTCTGGCCTCTTCCCTGTTTCTCGCAGCTGCCCCCGCCCTTGCCCAGCAAGGCGCCGCCGATGGCCAATGGCGTTACTACGGCGGCGACGCGGGCAACACCAAATACTCTCCCCTCGATCAGATCAACGCCTCCAACGTCAAAGAGCTCCAGATGGTCTGGCGCTGGAAGTCCGACAATTTCGGCCCGCGCCCGGACAACCTCTGGGAAGTCACCCCTCTCATGATTGATGGCACACTCTATTTCACCGCCGGCTCGCGCCGCGATGTCGTCGCCATCGACGCCGCCACCGGTGAAACTCTCTGGATGTATCGCATCGTCGAAGGCGAGCGCGGCGACCGCGCCGTGCGCACGCAAAACCGCGGTGTTGCCTATTGGAACGATGCCAGCAACAAGGAAGACCGCCGCATCTTCCTCATCACCCCCGGCTTCCAGCTCGTCGCCATCGACGCCAAAACCGGTCGTGCCATTCCTTCCTTCGGCAAGGAAGGCATCATCGATCTCACCGAAGGCCTAGACCGCGAAGTCGTCCCTCCTGGCAAAATCGGCTCAAGCTCTCCTGCCATCGTCATCCGCGACACCGTCGTCGTCGGCGCCGCACTGCAAGCCGGCACTGCTCCATCGTCCAAGGAAAACGTCCCCGGCTACATCCGCGGCTTCGACGCCAAGACGGGCAAAAAACTCTGGACCTTCAAGACCGTCCCGCACGAAGGCGAAGAGGGCAACGAAACCTGGGAAAAAGATTCCTGGAAATACACCGGCAACACCGGCGCCTGGGGACTCCTTGCCGGCGATGAACAACTCGGCTACGTCTACATCCCCGTGGAAATGCCCACCGGCGATTTCTACGGCGGCAATCGCCCCGGCGACAATTTGTATTCCGATTGCCTGGTCTGCCTCGACGCCCGCACCGGCAAACGCATCTGGTACTTCCAAACTGTCCACCACGACGTCTGGGATTTCGACCTCTGCGCCCCGCCAATCCTCTACGACATCGATATGAACGGCCGCCGAGTCAAAGCCGTCGCCGAAGTCACCAAGCAGGCCTTCACCTTCGTCTTCGACCGCGAAACCGGCAAACCCATCTGGCCCATCGAGGAGCGCCCCGTCCCCCAATCCGACGTCCCCGGCGAAAAAACGTCTCCCACGCAACCCTTCCCCACCAAGCCCCTCCCCTTCGACCGCCAGGGTATCACCGAAGACGACCTCATCGACTTCACCCCCGAACTTAAGTCGCAAGCCAAAGCCATCCTCGCCCAATATCGCACCGGCCCGATGTACCTCCCGCCCATGCTCTCCGGCAGCGATGGAAAAATCGGCACGCTTATCCTTCCGCATCACACCGGAGGCTCCAACTGGCCCGGCGGCTGCTACGACCCCGAAACCGGCATCATGTACGTCTCCTCCCTCACCAACCCCGATCCCCTCTCGATCCAGGCCGCCGACCCGCGCCGCTCCGACATGGGCTACGTCGGCGGCGGCGGCCGAGCGCCGACCAGGGGCGGTGGGGGGGCACGCGGTCCCGCCGGCCGCGGACCCGCTTCCACCCAGCCCAATCCAAACAATCCCGACGCTTATCCCTCCCGCGGTTCCGCTCCCGGCGGCGGTGGGGGCGCCTACACCGGCGAAGGCCCCGCCCGCCCCAATATCGGGCCCCAAGGTCTCCCGCTGATCAAGCCCCCCTGGGGCCGCATCACCGCCATCAACCTCAAAACCGGAGACCACGTCTGGATGGTTCCCAACGGCGACGCCCCCGACGCCGTCAAAAATCACCCCGCACTCCAGGGCATCGACCTCTCGAGCGCCGGCCGCCCCGAGCGCGCCCCGCTGCTTGTCACCAAAACGCTTCTCTTCAGCGCCGACGGCGCAGGCCTCTTCAACGCCGGCCCCGGCGGCGGCGGCCGCATGTTCCGCGCCCACGACAAAGCCACCGGAAAAGTCGTTTTCCAGGATGCCCTCCCCTCCAACGTCACCGGTATGCCCATGACCTACATGGTGAGCGAACGCCAATTCATCGTCGTCGCCACGGGCGCCCGCGGCATCCCCGGCGAACTCATCGCGCTCGCGCTGCCCTGACGACTTCCACGGTACTTTATGAATTCGAGTTTGTTGTCGACCTTATTTCTGGCGGCTCAAAGTAAATGCGTGAACGGCCTTCTCTGCGGAATCGACGGGAGGCGCTTTCAGGATGGTCACAAATTGCCTCCGTCCGCCGTCATCCTCAAACCGCCATGCATAACACTGCTGGGCGACGAAATGATCGGCCAGATCAAACACCTCGACATTCCCCTCCCAAACCGTCGCCCTGTTCAATACTTCTTTAACCAGCACCGTCTGAGCATAGTGACAAGCGCACCCATGCCTTTGCATGATGGCGTGCCGTAAGGAATTCATATAAGGGTCACTCATGCGGCCTCCACCAAAGATTCGATCGTTCAGAAGTCATTGGCGATGCCAGAAGCCATCGCAGCTGTCACGCAAATCACCGCGTGGCAGCGAACGAGTTTATTGTAACCGAAATCCGCGAGGAGATGGGGCCGGCGTATTGACCGCTTGTGGTATCGCGGCAAAGTGGGGCTGGTGCCCGCCGAACCGAATGGATGCTGCCCAGAAGGTTTAACTCCTCCGTCGACAAAGCGGGCGATCGGATTCGAACCGACGACGTCCAGCTTGGGAAGCTGGCATTCTACCACTGAATTACGCCCGCAACGTAAGTCATTTGGATGCAATGACTTAAAACGTTCGCTTAGATGTTATTGCCAAACTTATTGCCACGTTCGCCAAATGCTTAAACGAAAATGGCAGGTCGTTGGCCATGAAGGAATGATATCAAGGGTCTTTCAAAATGCCAGCAGAAATGGAACGTGTCCCACAGATAGTTGAAGGTTAAAAAGGAGGCGGCTCCAGACCGTCCGATCCATTAGGATCGGGGTTGACTAGACCGTTTACGGACAGGAGCCACCATGAAAGAATCGTATCAGATCGTTAACCCGTCAGACAGCAAATCATTGGCCGAAGCTCTGAGCAGGAACGGGCAGTTGCTCTTGCCGATGCTCAAACTCATTGAAGATGCCAGGATGGCGGTGGACCAGGCGATCGATATCTCGGGCCGGGCCACCATTGAGGCGTTGCTGATGCTCTCGGCCCAGGAACTGGCTGGAGAAAAGCATCCGGGCAAAGCCGCCGGGGATATCCGCTGGCATGGCAGCCAGAACGGCGTGGTCCATCTGGCGGAGCGCCACTTGCGCGTCACCAAGCCCCGGCTGCGGAAGAAGGGCCCGGACGGGAAAGGGACCGAGATACCCATTCCGGTCTATGAAGCCCTGCAACGCGAGGGCCCAACCAGTCAGCGCATGCTGGAGATCCTGCTTTCGGGGGTCTCTACGCGGCGGTATGAAAAAGTGCTGCCGGAGATGGCCTCAAGCGTAGGCATCAGCAAGTCATCGGTGAGCCGGGAGGCGATTGCCGCCAGCGAAAAACAGCTCAAGGACTTATTGGAAAAGGACCTGTCCCAACCCTCCATCCTGATCATTTACCTGGATGGAATTCAACTGGGCAAGCATCACGTGCTCTGTGCGGTAGGCGTGGATCCCCAAGGCTATAAGCACGTCTTGGGCCTGGCGGCAGGTGCCTCGGAAAATGCCACCGTGGTCAAAGAGCTTCTGGAAGGCTTGGTATCGCGCGGTATCGATCCTGCCCAGCCGCGTCTCTTTGTCATCGATGGCGCCAAGGCGCTGCGGGCGGGAATCGATGCGGTCTTTGGCAAAGATCATGCCGTGCAACGCTGCAGAAACCACAAGCTCCGCAACGTGCTGGACCATTTGCCTCTGGACCAGCAAGGACAGACCAAATCGGCAATGAAGGCGGCCTTCACGCTGGAAGCCAAAGAGGGCCAGAAGAAGTTGGAGCAATTGGCGGCCTGGCTGGAAAGGGCCGGTTATCAAGGCGCTGCCGACTCCCTGCGCGAGGGTCTCTGCGAGATGTTCACGCTCAACAGGCTGGACTTGCCGGCCAGTCTGTGCCGGTGTTTGGCCACCACGAACTTGATCGATTCATCGCACTCTGGCATCCGCGAGAAAACACATCGGATCAGCCACTGGCAGAATGAAACGATGGCGCTGCGATGGGCAGCCACCTCGCTCTTGGCCACCGCCGGCAGGTTCCGCAGGATCATGGGCTATCAGCAACTTTGGATCCTGCAGCAAAACTTGAAACGCTTGGCAACGCCCACCGAAGTTGTCACCCAGCGAAAGGCTGGGTAACGTCATGACCACAGCCGCCCCCAAACCTTCAACTACCGATGGGACAACTTCAGAAATGGGCCGCCCACAGATGCCCCACAGGCCAACGAATTCATCCCGGTTGACGTTGGGCAAGCCCGTCATTTTTTCCTTGGGACTGCCTCTTCACAGCCTATATCCCACTGGCTTAGCCCGCCATCGCAGCAGGTTCCTTACACAACTTCTCCACCATGTACTTTTCGCTGTCTTCCGCCGACAACGGCTTGGAGAACAGATACCCCTGCGCCAAATCGCAGGACAATGCCTGCAACATGATCGCCTGCTCCCGCGTCTCGACACCCTCGGCCACCACCTCCACGCCAAGGTTATGGGCCAGCTGCACAATCGCGCTGATCACCGCGCTGTAATCCCGCCGGCTCGTCATGGTGACAATAAATGACCGATCGATCTTCAGGCACGACAATGGCATTTGATGGAGGCAATTCAACGACGAGTACCCTGTTCCGAAATCGTCCATATGCACCTTGATTCCCAGTGCCTCAATATCGCGCAAAAGATCCATCTCGGACTGGCTCTGCTCCATGACCGCGCTTTCTGTGACCTCCAGAACCAGCGCATTGGTCCCCAAGCCCTGCTCCGCCAGAGCCTCTGCGAGGAAGGCCACCAGCTCGGTATCGGCGAATTGCTTGCGCGACAGGTTCACGCTGACTGTGAGCGCTGCCGCCTCCCGATATTTCTGCCGCCACTGCTTGAGCTGCGCGCATACACGCTTGATCACCTGGCGCCCAATAGGAACCACCAGGTTCACCGCCTCCGCGACGGAGATGAATTCATCCGGCAGCACCAGCCCGCGCTCCGGATGGTTCCACCGGATCAGCGCCTCAAATCCGGCCAGCTTACCGCTCTCCAATGCCTTTCCAGCACAGTGGGATCCGAAGCTTGGAATTCACGTGACTTGAAGTCGCGG
>JADMIO011153628.1_pt1 | contig 23786 bp, 21 predicted proteins | sample 8958161 | NCBI WGS metagenome assembly JADMIO01 (sample SAMN16585339, study PRJNA669376) | soil metagenome | isolation source: Crop rotation soil | place: USA: Cullars Rotation, Alabama | collected 2011
GGCCGCCAGCCAGAATTTACGGACCCATTTGTTGTGCTGGCTCATGCCTCGCCCCTTCAGAAAGAGACCTTGACGCTCGCCGTCGCGAAGTCGCGATCGTTCAGATCGTTCCAGCGGCCCGCGCCGCCGAATGTCGTCCAGGCCAGATCGAGTTCATACGTCGCGCGCAGATTGGCGGACACGCCGAGCGTGAGGCCGTGGCGGTCCTCGACGAAATTGCCGCCGGGCCCCGGGGAGGTGCCGTTGACGTCGTGCGTCCACGAGAAACGCGGCACGATGTTCCAGGGTCCGATCAGGTTCGGATATTCGAGACGGCCCGCGAGCCGATAGCCCCACGAGGTGCGGTCCGGGAACCGGTCCTGCGGTTCGACTTCGTTGAAATGCCTCGAGGCCAGCTCGGCATTGCCGCTCACCGAGGTGCCCGGACCGTTGTAACGCAGACCCCGGCCCGCCGGCCCGCCGCTCAATTTGTCTTCGAGGCCCGGGATGTAGTCCACCGCGCCTTCGAACACGAGCACCATCTGCGAAGCGCGCAGAATGTTCGCGAAGGTCTTCGTGGCCGTGAACTGCGCCTGCCAGGTGTGCTTCAGGCTCCAGCCCTGGATGTCCTGATCGAGACCGAACCGGCCGAGCTGATTGCACGCCGTCAGCGTCGCGCCCGCGCCGGGCTGGCAGGTGAGAGTGGGCGGGAGCGGCGTGCCCCGAAGCGCGGCAATGCCGGACTCGAACGGCGCGAGCGCCGAGAACAGCAGCTCCACGTCGTCATATTGCAGCGGCTGGTTCTCGCGCCACGCGATCTCGCCCTGGAGCGCGATCCCCGAGGACTGCAGCTGCGTGTTGAAGGAGAGGCCGAGCAGCCGGATGTCTTCCGGAAACTCCGTGAAGTACCCCGCCGTCTTCGCGTACTCGTGCGTGGCGATGTTCGTCGCCTGCGCGGTGACGTCTCCACCGGCAAGCTGTGTGTTCGCGCCGATGGTCGCGTACTGCTGAGCCACTTGCGGACTCAGATTTCCACCCGCCGCCTGCGACCGGCTCACACCGACCGCAGCGGCCGTGGCCACCGCCGCATTCAATGGCAAACCGGCTGCCAGCGCCTGCGCCGCCGCGCCAACTGCGTTCAGCGCGCCGAACGCATTACCGAGCCCGGCCTGCGTACCGGAGTGACCGGAGATCAGCGGCAGACGGCTGTGATAGTTCAGGAAATAGAACCCCAGTTCCGTGCCGTTGTTGAAGTCCGGCATGTAGAACTTGAAGTTGATGCCGTATTGCCCGCTCTTGTCCGGGTCCCGCGTCGGGAGACGGTGCACGTTCTGGAAATCCGGAATGAGCGGGCCGCCGAGCGGGCGGAAGTCCACGCCCTGATCCGAGAATGCGCCGAACCCGAGCACCACGCGCTCGCCGCCCGGCACCGCGAAATCGTTCGTGCTGAAGAAAGAACCCGCGGGCTCCGGCTTCGTGTCGTTCCAGTCGAGCAGATAGACGAGCTGGGTGCTGAAGCGATCGTTGAACTGCAGATTGAAGACTGCCATTTCCTGCGGCAGGAACGCTTCCTTCAGCTCCGAACCCGGCACGCGCAGCGCTGCGACGTCGAAATGATTGATGGCGTTGAGGCCGCCCTGGATGAACGTGCTCTCGCCCCAGCTCAGGACCTGACGGCCGAGGCGCAGCTCCGAAGGCATGCTGCCGAGATTGAAGCGCGCGTAGGCGAAGGCATCGAGCAACCGCGTGTACTCGCCGACGAGATCCTTGGCGGACTTCGAGAGCGGCGTGCGATCCGTGTCCTTGTCTTCCGTCTGCACGTCGTAGAGACCCGAGCCGCGCACGAACGCGCCGAAGTGACCGGATTCGAGCGACAGCTCGGTGACCACCTTGAATGCGCGACTGAAGAGGCCGCTGCGATAATTGAGATTGCCGTCGTCGATGTTCGGCGAACGCCCGCAGCCGCCATCGGCGGTGCCGATGAGATTGCAGTCCGGGTCCTCGACCCGCCAGGCCTGACCGTACGAGATCGTGGTGTCCCAGCTGCCGGTGACGTTGCCGGAGGCGAAATCGATGGCGTGCGCGCGGTTCGAATACACCGCTGCGAGACTCGCCACGACGGCCGCGGCAACGAGACTGCCCCGACGCTGGATGTGCTCTGTCCTCATGCTGGTCCCCCGCTTGCGGTGGCGTGCCTGCCGATGCGGAAGGCTAGCCCACTACGTCCGATGTCGCCTCTGCGTTCTTGTCCGCGTGTTCGCGGCGAAGTCTCGCATGCGACACTGGTCGTCGCAATGTGTGGCGCGTCTCGAACGCTATGAATGCGCCACTTGCAGGATGCTGTGACGAATCTGTTCGTTGAGGACGAGCTGCGCATCGGCGGCCACGCGCATCAATACTTCGTCGAATTCGAGCTTGCCGGCGGAGGAGACGCGGATCACGCCGCGCGCGCGCAGCAGATCGATGAAGGTCTTGAACATCGAACGGTCGAAGAACTCGGGCGAGTTAATGCCGTAGAGCATCGTCATGCGCTGACCCATGAGCTGGCAGCGCTCTTCGAGCGCGGACTGCGTGATCTCGCCGTTGCCCGCCTGCAGCAGCAGTGCTACGGCGAGATAGTATCGTTCGATCGTCTGAATGGTCGCCTGCGCGAGCAGCGAGAGCTGCACCGCTTGCGCTGAGTCCGGCGGCGGCCGGTGCCACTCCGCTCCATTCGCGGCCGGCTGGATCAGGCCGTGTTGTGCGAGCGCCGCCAGTACGCCATCGACTACGCCTGACAACTCGCTCTCGCTCCATCGCAGGAAAAGCTCCGATGCGATGTATGGGTAGATGCGCCACGCGAGTCGCTGGATGTCCTCCGTACGCATCGACGCGTTGCTGTCGAACGCGCAGGCGATGAGAGACGGCATCACGAACAGGTGCAGCACGTTGTTGCGGAAGTACGTGGACAGCACTGCAGACTCTTCCCGCATTTGAACCAGATCGCCGAGTGCGTGCTTCTCACGCGTGATCAGCTGCATGGTTTCACCGTACGTGATGATGTCAGGCGGGCTCAGCTCAGTGACGGTGATGCGGTCGCTATACGGAAACGTGCGCAGCAGAGCGAGATACAGCTCGAGCTGTCGCAGCAGGTCCCGTTCCGGCAGCGTTTGTCGTGGCGTGGCGAGCAGAATGACCGCGAGCAGATTCACCGGCGATACCGCTGCCGCGGCGTTGATGTTCTGCATGATCTTCTCGGCCAGCATGTCTACGGCCGGGTTGATCCAGGGCAGGCGTGTGTCGTCCTCCAGCGCGCGCCGATTCCACTGCGAATCGAAATGCTCCAGCACGTTGGCGAGAAACACCGGCTCGCCGATATTCACGTAGACGCGTCCGAAACGCTCTCGCAGCTTCGACACGGTGCCCAGAAGACCGAAGACGCTCTCCTTCTCCTTCGGTTTGCCGGAGAGCTCGCCGATGTAGGTGTTGCCCTCTACGACACGTTCGTAACCGAAGTACACGGGCAGGAACGCGACGGGCCGCTGCGGATGACGCAGAAAGCTGCGGAGGGTCATCGAGATCATGCCGGTTTTCGGCTGCAGGAGCCGGCCGGTGCGGCTGCGTCCGCCTTCGATGAAGTACTCGATCGAGTGACCGCGCCCCATGATCGCCGCGAGATAGTTCGTGAACACGACGGTGTAGAGCGCGTTCCCGCGGAAACTTCGGCGGATGAAGAACGCGCCGCCCTTGCGCAGGAATCGCCCCACGACGGGAAGGTTCAGATTGATGCCCGCAGCGATGTGCGGAACCGCGTAGCCCTGCCGGAAGATGGCATAGGACAGCAGCAGATAGTCCATGTGACTGCGATGACAGGGCACATAGATGATCTCGTGATCCTTCGCGAGCCGCTCCAGCGTCTCGATGTGGGACAGCACGACGCCGTCGTAGAGCCGGTTCCACAGACGCGTCAGGCCGAACTCCATGAACCGCACGAACGCATGCGAGTAATTCGCGGCGATCTCTTCTGCGTTCTTCTGAGCCTGCAGCATCGCCTGCCGGCGCGTGATCTTCTTCTCCCGCATTTCCTGCGCGACCGCTGCGCGTACCGCATGCGTCCGCAGCACGCGCGTCACAATGATGCGTCGGTGTGAGAGATCGGGGCCGATGCGCGCTGTGCGCTGGCGCGCGTAGTGCGTGCGCAGTGCGCGAGCGACGCGCCGGCTCTGCACCTCGACGGGCGCGTCATCACCGAGAAGACTGCGAAGCGAGACGGGCTCGGAAATCTCGATGAGCGTGTTGCGTCCGTTGAAGAGCACCTGGAAGAACTTGCGAATGCGACTGGTGAGCGCCCACTCCTCCACCAGCAGGAGTTTGAAGAACGACCCTTCTTTCTGCGGAGCGCGACCCCAGAACACCGCCACGGGTACGAGATCGACATCGACGTCCGCGTGAAGACGCAGTGTTCGGGTGAGCTGCACGAGCGAGGGCGGTGGCCGGCGGTCGATGCGCTCATCCCAGAAACCCAGCGGCTGCGTGAGGTAGAAGAACGAGCGCAGCTCGCGGGATTGCTTCAGCAGACGCTTCTGCGGGCGGGGCAGCTTGAGTTTCACGCTCGCGTTCTGCAGAACGGCGAGGTCGGGGACGCTCCGGCGCTCGAGGACGTAGCAGATGGGATTGGTGCGATCGTGCAGGCGGGCGACGGCATCATCGGGACGCACGGTGAAGCGTACCCAGAGGGCGAGGAGCCGTCGTAAGAACCAATTCATCAGCTACGGTCCGTTGTCCCTCTCCCGCGGCGCCGCGAGTGTAGAGGGGGACGACCCGAATGGGAACGCCGCGGCTATTCGAAGGCGGCGGGCGGGAGGTCCAGCGCGATCAGGAAGTATTCGAACAGGTATTTGACGACGCGCAGCTGGTTGTGCAGGCGGTGATCGCTGTCGAGGAGGTGGAGCGCGGCGCCGTATTCCTTTGCGAAGCGCACGCTGTGCTCGTAGGGGACCACATCATCCTTCCAGCCGTGCACGACTGCGGCCGGGCAATCGAGCACACCGGAACGCAGTTCCGGCAGCCCATCCATGTAGAGTGCCGGCGCCATGAGGAACACGCCGCGAGCATGCAGGAGGGAGGCGGACGCCACGGACACGAAGCCGCCCATGCTCGAGCCGACCAGCACCAGGTCGCCCTGCAGTTCCTTGCAGAAATCGACGAGACGGGTGATGCGCGCGCGCGGGTGATCGATGCCGCGATAGTCGACGGACTCGGTGTCGTACCCCTCGCTGCGGGCGACTTCCGCTAGCGCGGAGATCTTCCGGCCCCACGGACCGCTCTCCTGACCGTGGGAAAACACGACGTATCGACTCACCGAGACCCCCGCCGTCAGCGCGGTTTCCACAACATGGCATCGAGATCCTCTGCGTTCCTTCGCTGCACTCGTCCCTTGACCACTTTAACCCCCTCCGCGCGCAGACGCCGACTCTGTTCGGCATGTGCACGTGTGTTTTTGGGGAAGGTGATGCGCTCGCCCGCGGCAACGACCCGATGCCACGGCAGCTTCAGGCGCGTGGGCGCCACCTTCAGTGCATGTCCTACGAGACGTGCCCGGCCCGGCAATCCGGCCAATCGGGCCACCGTGCCGTAGGTGGCGACCCTGCCACGCGGAATCGTGCGCACCGTGCGCCAGATCGCTTCCAGTGTTTCCGTCCTCATCCGAACCAGTTTACAGTCTCGGAGAGCCGGCAGGACGGAGCGCCTGAAGCAGGAGCGTAGTCATCGCCGCCGAAACCGAAGCGAGTGTGGGGTCCGCTGCAATGGCGGGTCCCGTGTTGCGGGCCTGGGAGCGTGCATCCTCGTCCACGCTGGGCCGCTGGCTGTTTGCGCGCACGGTGTGTCGCCGCGCACCCTACTTCGGCACCATCCGACCGCGATTTCTGGAACTTGCACCCGGCGTCTGCCGCGTGAGCATGCGTAAGCGGCGGGCTGTGGAGAATCACATCCGGACCGTTCACGCGCTCGCCATGGGCAATCTGTGCGAGCTGGCGGCAGGAATGGTGACCGAAGTGACGATTCCGTCGACGATGCGGTGGTTGCCGCGGGGGATGACCATCGAGTACCTGCGCAAGGCGCAGTCGGATGTCACCGGGACGGCGAGATTTTCGAAGACCGAATGGTCAGGGGGACCGGAGAACGTGGCGGTGCCGGTGAGTGTCGTCGATGCGAGCGGAACGGAAGTGGTCCGGGCCGTGATCACGATGTACATCAGCCCGAAGCGAGCCTGATCTACTCGATCAGTACGCCGCGAAGTATGGCGGTCTCGATTTCCCATTCCACTCGGCGGCCGGAGGTCGTTGCACGATTCGGCCAGGTGGGCCGGCAGGTGCTGCCCGCCGCGGTGTGCGTGATCAGCCACGCATGAAAATCCGAGGGCCTGGTGATGGCAATCCCGAACAACACCTTCACCTTGCCTTCGGCCAGCGTACGCGGCGCATTCACGCGTTCGTCACAGATGACGAAGTAACTTTCCTCCGGTGTCGATCCGGCAAAGGCGCCCTGCTGATCCAAGCCGTCCAGAAAATTCGCGACCTGACTCTGCGCGCGCTGCCACAGCGTCTCCGCGTTCTGCTCGAACACCATCCAGCGCGTGCCGCGCTCGATGCTCGCCGTGACGAACAACGACAACCGCCGCGCCGACAGATACTTCCAGTCGGGCGAACCCGAACTGCCCGCCGCGAGCGTGCGTGGACTCGTCGTCGTGTTCCGCTGCGCCGGCCGCACGGACACCAGGGTGTTGACACCCGCCTGCGCCAGACGCGCGCGCTCCGCGTCCGTGACCACGGATGCCGGCCGCAATCCCGGCCGCAGAATCGAATCCTCACCTTCGGCAGCAGCCCAGACCGGCCATGTCTCATCCGTTCGCGCAATGAGTCCCGCCGCCGCACCACATGATCCGAATGTCTCGTGCCGCCCGCGCAGCCGATCGAGCGCGACCACGCGCGGGAAATACATCACCGCGTTCTCGCTCCGGAACGGCCACTCCCGCAGCTCACCGAGCGCCTGACTCGCCGACTGCCACGTCGCCGGCGGATCCACGATGAGCATCGCGTGCCGATCGCGGCAGAAGCGCGCCGCGATCATCAGCGTGCTCAGCCCGACATCGAGCTCACGCGTCAGCGGCGGAATGCAGAGCAGATCGAATCCGCAGACCGCGCGCAGAGCGAACAGTCCCGTGGCGTCCGTGGCCGAACCGATGATGTCGTAGTCGGTGAGCGGCCCGCCGTCATCGCCATCCGTATTCGAATTGATGTAACCGACGATGGGCGAGTCCGGGTTGCGCACGGACCGATCCGGCCGCCGCGGCGGCAACGGCCCGACGACGCGCGCGAGCCGCGAGTCCATGAGGATGTCCGACACCAGCCGCCCCGATTCCGGCAGCACGGACAGACGGCGAAAGATCTCCTGCTCTTCGATCAGCTCCGACCCCGCGGAGCGCACCCGCTGCAACACCAGGTTGAAGCGATCCGGCTCGGTGTCGGCGATGCCGTCGTAGTCCACCGAGGCGCGCAGATACTCGCGCGAGCCGGGATGAAGCGCGGTCAGTCTGAGTTGATCGACCCCCGCCGGCAGGGTGAGCGTCGGCGGCCGCGCGCCATTCGCGACCCGGACGATGAAGGCTTCGCGCCCGCCGTTCTCGAAGAACTGCTCGACGGCATAGGAGAGCGACGAGGGCTGCCACAGTCCGCCGAAGATCTGAGCGAACTCGGAGAAGCTTGCAACCGAGACCGGTTTGTTGACGGGGCCCTTGAGACAGCGTCCGACGAAGGCGGCGATGCCGGTCGGCACGCGTTCGATCGCGTGGTCTGAACCACTCTGCTCAACACTTTCGATGCCGGAGACGCGGCGCTCGGCCACGGTGGGCCTCGTGTGATGCTCTGTCTGAGCCGCGCGGACAATACCACAGCATTTTGTCGCCAGCGTGTGCATGAGCAACGCTGTTCGCTCTGCGCGGTACGAACGGCTCGCGCTGCTGCGCGTCGCCGACAGTTCGCCGGGTTATGTCTGTCCCGGCGCGGGCGGTTGCGGACCCGGCGGGTCGCGCGATTCTTGCTGCCGGCGCACATCTTCTTCGCGTGCGCGCTCGGCGTCCTCGCGCTTGCGCGCGATTTCGCCCAGCATGACTTTCAGCCATTCGCTCAAGAGGGGCATGGAGGCATTCTTTTTCAGCGCTGCGGAGTCACGATGGCATCGATGGATGCCTGAGTGATGGGATGGTACCCGGCGCGAGCCTTTGCGTAGATAGAGCGTGCCAGTTCGGCGCCCCGGGGGGTCTTCATCAGATCCTCGTACAACGGCCTCACGAGTTTGCGGCGACCGATGGTCGTGAGATAGCCGGTGAGACTCGGGTACGCGGGGGTGTAGTCGTTCCGGATGGCGATTCTGAACCAGCTGTGCGCGATCTCGGCGTTTTTCGAATTCGAGAGCGCGAAGGTCTGTTCCAGAGCGTCGAGTCTGGCGCGCGGGAGTTCGGCCGGCATGCCATCGAGGAAGTGCAACCACTCCTGTGTGCTCCATTTCTTCGTCGGCAACTGCGCGGTCGTGATCACGCCGGCAAGCCAGCGGCTGCGCGCCCGGTCGATCGGCGTGAACACGTCCGCCGGCGGCATCACCGCGAACCCCGGCAGACCCGGTTCGTACACGAAGGCGTGGATCTGCTCCTCGGAGACGGCATTCGGCTTCTTCGAAAGAAGATTCGCGCGCAGATAGTCGAGGAACTGCTCGGTATCGATGCTCTGGAACGCGAAGTGATCGAAGTAGCCGCGCAGGAAGGCATCGAGCGTCACGCGGCCGAAGCGGCTTTCCAGGAACTGCAGAAAGAGTTTGCCCTTCTCGTACGCGACTTCCGTGGTGCCTTCGTCCGGATCGCGACCGCGCAGATCGATGGCGAGGTGCTGATCGGCGGCCGGCAGATCCGCCATGTCCCGCTTCAGGGACTCGAGACCGAGCACGTCTTCCATCTGCTCGCGACGTGTGCCGTACAACGCTTCGACGATGCGGCGTTCGAGATAGACGGTGAAGCCCTCATTGAGCCAGAAGTCGCGCCACGTCGCGTTGGTGACGAGGTTGCCGGACCAGGAGTGCGCGAGTTCGTGTGCGATCACCGCCACGAGACTCCGATCGCCGGCGATGACGGTCGGCGTGATGAACGACAGCCGCGGATTCTCCATGCCGCCGAACGGCGCGGACGGCGGCAGGATCAACAGATCGTAGCGGCCCCAGCGATACGGGCCGAACAACTTCTCGCACGTTGCGACCATGCGTTCGAGATCGACGAACTCTTTCGCAGCGGCGCCGAGCACGGACGGCTCCGCATATACACCGGTGCGCGCGCTGATCGCGTGAAACGAGAGATCCCCGACGGCGATTGCGATGAGATAGGACGGAATCGCATCCGTCATCGAGAAGCGGTACGTGGTCAGCCCGTCCGCATCGCGCTTCGCCGAGGTCGGCTCGTGCGCGGCAGACATCACGGCGCGCAGTCCTTCCGGAACGTGGATCGCCGCAGAGTACGTGACGCGCACTTGCGGCGTGTCCTGCAGCGGGATCCAGCTCCGCGCATGAATCGCCTGCGATTGCGAGAACAGATACGGATGCTTCTTGCCCGCCGTTTGTTCGGGCGTCAGCCATTGCAGACCGGAGGCTTGCGGCTGTGTCCGATACGCGATGCGCACCACCACCGGGTCGTCGGTGCGTGGCGCGGCAGGCATTTCGATCTGCAGAGGCTGCCCGAGAATCTCGCGGCCCGATCCGAGTCTGTATTCGAGCTTCTGAGCCGCATCGCCTTTGACGATCTCGACCGACCGGATGTCCAGATCGCGCGTGTCGAGGACCAGCTGATGCGCCTGCTGAGTCCGGCGTTCAACCGTCAGATCGACGGAGCCTGCGAGGCGGCGTTCGCGAAAATCGACCGTGAGATCCAGAGCGACGTGACGGACACGGAAGTCCGCGACGTTCGCAAACGAATGGTAGTCCACGCCCGGACGGATCGCGTCGGAAGCCATCGTCTCATCCGCGCGTGCAACGCCCGCACAGACGAGAGTGCTCAGCAGCCCGGCGATGCTGACGAGCACCGTTGCGCCGAACCAGGGACGCAAGACTCAGGAGCCTGTCTTGGACGGTGCGGCGGCGGGCGTGTTGGAGCCTCCGGCCGGTGCGGGATTCGCGGGCGGCGCCGTGCCGCCTGCGCGAGGCGCACTGCCTGAGGATTGCGCCTCGGAAGACGCGGGCGAATGAGCCGGCGGCGCGGAGCCCCCGGTGCTGGGCGAAGCCTGCGGATCGCGATCCGAGAGCATCGAGCGGAACGTCTCTTCATCGACCGGCAGATCGGTCTTGCCGTCCCAGGACGCGCCGACCGGCACGGCGTTCTGCACACGCGACGCGCTCGCCACCAGGTGCTCCACCGTGTCGCCGCCGCCCGAGATGGAGATCGGGATGCCCCGCGGATCGTGAGCCACTGTCGCGACCAGATCCCAGTTCATCTCTTCCTTGCGCTTCTTCAGCTCTTTCTGGATATCTGCGCCGAGCGACTTCGAGACGAGCTTCTTCTGCGCCTTCTGCCAGTCGCGCGTGTCGTCCTCGAGCACGTCGAAGGCCTGCAGATACAGCGTCTCGTTCTGCCAGCCGAACACGAACGGCTCGTTGATCACCGTCACCTTCGTGCCGATGGGCGCCATGTTGAACAGGAGCTCGATGTCTTCCGGATAGAGCCGGATGCAGCCGTGGCTCGAGCGCAGGCCCACGCCGGCCGGCTTGTTCGTGCCGTGGATCATGTAGCTCGGCCAGCCGAGATAGAACGCATAACGGCCGAGCGGATTGTCCGGCCCGGGGCCGATCACACGCTGCAGCTCCTCGCCGCGCTCTTCGCGATGTTCCTTGATGATCGACGCAGTCGGCCGCCACGTCGGATCCTTCTGCCGGCGCACGATCTTGGTCGAACCCTGCGGCGTGGCCCAGCCCACCCGACCGATGCCGATCGGGAACGTGTACATGAGCTGCGGTTCGTCTTTCTTTGCCTTCGGGAAGTAGAACAGCCGCATCTGCGGCACGTTGATGACGATGCCCTCGCGCGGCGCATTCGGAATGATGAACTGCGAGGGGATCACGATCTCCTTGCCTTCGCCCGGCAGCCATGGATCGACACCCGGGTTGGCGCGCACGATCTCTTCGTAGCCGACGTTGAAGCGACGCGCGATGTCCGAGAGCGTGTCTTCCTTCGTGCTCTTCGTGACCTGCAGGACGCCGACGATGTCCTGGTCCGGTGTGATCTCGAACTTGTGAGTCGGCACTGGCATCGGCACCGCAGGCTCGACCGCAACAGGCGGCGCCTGCTCCTTCTTCTCGCCGCGCCAGGGACCGTTCAGGAGAGAGCAGGACGCCAGCAGGACGCCGGCCAAAAGGGGCACGCTGAGGCGCGCCAGGGTCGCACAACGCTTCATGGAACGATTATGCACCAGAGGCCGACTGTAGCCATCCGGCTACAAGAGAACCGGCTGATTGGGGAGCTCGTCCGCGTCCGCGCCCTGGCCGGGGAAGTGCTGTTCCAGCAGTCGGCCCACTGCGCGAACGCCGGCAACCGAGCCTTGAGCGAAGCGGCCCTCCCGATAATGCGCCTCGATTTCGCGGCACACCTGTTCCCATTCGGCCTGTGTGACGCGGGCGGCGATGCCCCGGTCCGCCACGATCTCCACATCACGATCGGCGAACAGCACATAGATGAGCACGCCGTTGTTGTTCGCCGTGTCCCATACACCGAGATGGCTGAACACTTCGAGCGCACGCGCGCGGGGTGCGATGCCGCGCCAGAGTTCCTCGCCATCGAGCGCAGTTTCCACGACGAAGCGGATCTCGCCGGAGTGACGCGATTCGACTTCACGGATGGCAGCCTCGATCTCGCCGAGCGCGGAGGCGGTGAAGAACTTGCGCACACGCCAGCGCGTGGCAAAGAGGTGTCGGAGTGCGCGCGAGAGGCTCATTGAGTTACCAGCCTCCGGAGGCGCCGCCGCCACCTGAGCGACCGCCGCCACCGCCGCCGAAGCCTCCCCCGCCGCCAAAGCCGCCGCCGCCGAAACCGCCGCCTCCAAATCCGCCGCCACCCCAGCCTCCGCCCCATCCGCCGCCGCGATAGCCGCGACGGCCGCCACTCGTCCAGCCGCCTCCGCCCGCGGCGCCGGCCAGCAGTGAGAAGAGAAACGCGATGCCACCTGCGAACAGCGCAACTGGAATTGCCTGCGTGAACAACCACGCGAGCCCACCAGCGACACCTCCGGTCGCAACCGCACCGCCACCGCGACCGAGGATTCGCCGTAGGAAAGCGGAAATTGCGATCACGACAAAGATGAGCACGGGGAGCGCGTTGTTCGTGCCGCCGCCCGCTCCGCGATGCCAGCGGCGATCCGGTTCCGGCAGTGGCTCACCATCGACTACGCGAATCGCGCGGTCGACGCCGGCGTTGATGCCCCCGTAGAAATCGCCTTCACGAAAGAGCGGCGCGACGATTTCATCGATGATGCGCTTGGCGGTGATGTCGGGGAGTGCGCCTTCGAGGCCATAGCCGACTTCGAAACGCATCTTGCGATCGTTCTTCGCGATGAGCAGGAGGACGCCGTCATCGACCCACTTGCCGTTGACCTTGCCGCGGCCGGGTTTCCACTGGTCGAAGACTCGCGTCGCGTACTGTTCGAGGGTTTCGGGCTCCGTGGTGGGCACGATCAGCACCGCGATCTGCGAGCCTTTGCGGTCCTGAAACGCTCGCAGTTTTTCCTCGAGCTGTTGCAGCTGCTGAGAGCTCAGCGTGCCAGTCGTATCGACGACGGGCGCCGAGTACGGCGGAATCGCCTGCTCCGCGAATGCTGCCTCCCATGCGATGAGCAGGAAGAGGAAGAGCGACAGGTGCAGGGGTCGGCGTGGCCTCACTCGCCGAGCTCCCGTGCGGCACCGCCCGTAAGACCGGTCCATCGGGGGCTCGGGAAAATACGTCCTGTATTTTCACGTGCCGCCCGGAACCTCATCGAGCGAGGCCACGCTGAAGCGGTGACGCGTCCCACGTTTCTATTGGCGTTCCGGGCCGGCGGCGGGTTGAGCTTGTTGTGCGCCTCGCGCGCCTGAGGGGCGACCGCCGTTGCCGAAATCGACTTTCGGGGCGGTGGAGATTTCCTGTTCGTTGGCGACGGTGAAGTTGGGCTTCACGTTGAAATCGAACATCTTCGCGGTGAGATTCGTCGGGAACTGGCGCACCTGCGTGTTGTACTCGCGGACCGCGTCGATGTAGCGGTTGCGCGCGACGGTGATGCGGTTCTCGGTGCCTTCGATCTGCGTCTGCAGGTCGCGGAAGTTCTGGTCGGACTTGATGTTCGGATACGCCTCGGTCACGGCGAACAGGCTCTTCAGCGCTTGCGTGAGCTGGCCCTGCGCCTGCTGGAAGCGCTGGAACGCCTGCGGGTCGTTGAGGATCTCGGGCGTGAGCTGGATGGAGGTCGCCTTGGCGCGCGCTTCGGTGACGCCGATGAGCACCTGCTGTTCCTGAATGGCGAACCCCTTCACCGTGGCGACGAGATTCGGAATGAGATCCGCGCGGCGCTGATACTGGTTCACCACTTCGGACCAGGACGCCTTCACGTTCTCATCGAGCTGCTGCAGGCGGTTGTAGCCGCAGCCGGACAGTGCAGTCGTCACGACGAGGAGAAGCGCAAGAGCCCAGGCACGCATGATCTGATCCCCTTCATCTTCGCCTGCAATCAGTGACAGGCTTAGCCGGCTTATATGGGCTAACCCGCAGCGGGGATCAAGAGTTGCAATAAAAAACCCCCAGGGCCTTTAGGGGACCTGGGGGCAAAAATGCGGACTTTCGATGAAGGGAAGGAAGTCCGCTAGGGGATATCAGTGCAACCGGGCCCAGTGGAGAATCTTGATGTCCTCTGAGTCCAGATCGAAACTCTGTGCCAGAAGTGCTCGCAGCTCGCGGGTGCCGCCGCCGTGTTCCAGCGGGCTCCGCAGCTCCACGACCCCGCTCCACTCACTTGCGTCCGGCGCGCGCTTGGGCTTTGCGCCGGCCGTGAGGAAGTGCGTGTAGTACTTCGCGGCCATGGGCTGAAGAGTAGTGAGAACGCGCGTCAAGTGACCGTGAAACGCTCCACAGATCGATCCGGTTTTTGTAAACACCTTTGCGACATAACGTAGTAAAGACAGCGAGATGGGACGCTATCGGGAACCCCAGCAGCCAGGCTCTCAATACATCACCCCTGAGGGCGCACGCAGGCTCCAGCAGGAGTTGGACGAGCTGTGGCGCGTGGAACGGCCGCGGGTCACGCAGGCCGTGAGCGAGGCCGCGGCACAGGGAGATCGCTCGGAGAATGCGGAATATACCTACGGCAAGCGCAGGCTCCGCGAGATCGACCGACGCGTGCGTTTCCTGCGCAAACGGCTGGACGGCATGGTCGTCGTGGACAAGCCGCCCTCCGATCCACGCCGCGTGTTCTTCGGCGCGTGGGTGTCGCTCGAAAGCGAAGACGGCAGCGTGACGCGCTACCGGATCGTGGGCCCCGACGAGTTCGACACCGCGCCCGGCTACATCAGCATGGATTCGCCGCTGGCGCGCGCGCTCATGAAGAAGGCGCTCGACGACGACGTCGCCGTCGAAGTGCCGGGCGGCGTGCGCAAGTACATCATCGTGGACGTCGAATACACCGTCAGTGAAGACGACCGCGGCTAGAACACGACGCGCACGTTCTTGAACTGCCAGGGATCGGATTTATCGATGTCTTCGGGAAAGAGACGCTCGCGCTCGTGCAACGGCGTCCAGTCCGTGTATTTCCCCGTGACCGTGCCGAGATAGGGCCCGGCGATCTCGAGGTTGCGACGGAAGTCCATCTCGTCCGGCTCGACCACACCGCAGTTCGGATTCTCCATCGCCCAGATCATCCCGGAGAGACACGACACCGTGACCTGCAGACCCGTGGCGTTGTGATACGGCGCGAGCTTGCGCGCCTCTTCGATCGAAAGCTGCGAGCCATACCAGTACGCATTCTTCTTGTGACCCGCGAGCAGCACACCCAGCTCGTCGATTCCTTTCGTGATGTCGTCCATCAGAATCCGCTGGCGTTCCTGCAGAACGAAATTGCGCCCGGCGAACTCGTGAACCGAGACGACTGCGTAGTCGCACGGGTGATACGCGTAGTGCACCGTCGGTCGGTACGTAACCTGCGCGCCATCGCGTACGGTGTAGTAATCCGAGATCGAAATGGATTCACCATGCGTGATGAGGAAGCCATGGAAGTGCCCCGCGAGCGGCGTCCACGTGCGCACGCGCGTGGCGGCGCCCGGCTGCATCAGATAGATCGCAGACATGCAGCCGAAGTCGTGCCGCTTGCCGTCGCGCGGGAAGTTGCGTTCGTGCGAACCCCAGCCCAGTTCGGCCGGCTGCGAGCCTTCGCTCACGAAACCGTCCACCGACCAGGTGTTCACGAATTCGCCCGGCTCCTTGGGAACGTTCGTCACCTGAGTGTCGCGCTCCGCGATGTGAATCACTTTCACGCCGAGCCGGCGCGCGAGGTCACCCCACTCTGCGCGCGATTTCGGATTGCCGGCGTCGACACCGGTGTCGCCGGCGATGTTGAGCAGCGCCTGCTTTACGAAGTGCGAAACGAGGCCCGGATTTGCGCCATGAGTGAGCACGGCCGTGGGCGCGCGCGCATTTCCGGGGCGCAGCGCCAGCGCTTCTTCACGAAGCGCGTAATTCGTGCGGCGGCCGGCAGGCACGGTCGGATCCGTGTAGCCGCCCGGCCAGGGCTCGATACACGTATCGAGATACATCGCGCCCTTTTCCCAGCAGAGCTTGACCAGCGCGATGCTCGAGACCTCGACGGACACGTTGAGCACGAAGTCGCCGCGGCCGATGAGCGGATTCAGCACGCGCCGGTAGTTCTCGCGCGTGAGCGGTTCCTTGATGAACTTGATGCCGAACTGCTCGGCCTCGGCGCGGCCGCGCTCGTCTGCGGTGACGATCGTAATGCGTTCCGGCGCGACACCGATGTGTCTCAACACGAGTGGGAGCGTCCCCTGCCCGATGCTGCCGAAACCGATGAAGATGATCCGTCCCGGAAACTCGACGTAGACCTTGTGATTGCTGCTCATGATGCTCCGAACCGAGAGAAATTCGCCCGCGTCTGCCGTCGCGGCGCGCCGGGCGCCAGCCTACCAACCCCCCTCACGCGTTACCACTGCAGTGCGCTTAGGAACCGCAACTCTCATGCCCGCCAGTGCGGCGGAAAGGTGCGTTCGTACCCGGGAAGTGCTTCGACGCGCGCGACCCAGCGTGCCAGTGCCGGGTAGTTCACTTCGAGTGGCAGAAAACGCGAAGACAGGTCGCGTGCTTCCGGCTTGTTGAGCGCGCGCAGCAGGATCTGCAGTCCGGGGAAGATGACGATGTCTGCTGCGGTGAGCGTCTCGCCCACCACCCACTCGGATTTCGAGAGCCGCGCTTCGATCGAACGCGCTTCGCTCGCGACGGCGTGCATCGAGTCCGCGAGCTCATCGGGTTTCACAGACTGAGGCCGGAAGAAATATGCGCCCGCGATGCGGTTCACATGCGCTTCGGCGTACGCCTGGTACTCGCAGATCACGCGCATGATGACGCCGGCCTCTTCGGCATTGCGCCCGAAGAGCGGCGGATCCGGATATTTCTGATCGAGGTAGTAGAGGACGGCGAGCGATTCGAACACGACGTAGTCGCCATCCTTCAGCACCGGCACCTTGCCGCGGAAGTTCATCATCAGCATCTGCGGCGATTTGTGTTCCTGCTTCGAGAACTGCAGGAGGTGGCTCGTGTACGGGAGACGCTTGTGCTCGAGCGCGAGCAGGACGCGCCACGAATATGGACTGCCGCTTCCCCAGTAGATTTCGATCGTCATGGTCGGGCGGGATTGTAGCGACAAGGCGGCAGGCCGAGAATGCGCGCATGTACACCACGCTGATTCAGGTTGCCGAGCTCGCCCCGCGCGTGAATCGCACACCGCCGGATCCGACGCTCGTCGTTCTCGATTGCCGACACGAGCTGTCGCGCCCCGAGTGGAGCGATCGCGCGTACGCGGAGGGACACATTCCCACGGCGCTGCAGGCGCATCTCGACCGCGATCTCTCCGGCCCGATCACGGCGCAGAGCGGACGTCACCCGTTACCGGATGTGACGAAGTTTGCGCAGACGCTCGGCAGGTGGGGCATCGACAGCACCGTGCAGGTCGTTACGTACGATCAGGGCAACGGTGCGTACGCCGCGCGCGCATGGTGGCTGCTGCGCTGGCTGGGGCACATGCAGGTCGCGGTGCTCGATGGCGGATTCGCAGCGTGGCAGGAAGCCGGTTTGCCGATCGCTCACGAACCCTCGGCGCCACGTGCAGCACGCACGTTCGTTCCCTCCGTCGCGACGGACCGGATGCTTTCGACCGCCGAGGTACAGCAGGCGCTCGGGCGCAAGACGATCGCACTGGTCGATGCACGCGGCGCCGATCGGTTTGCCGGCGAGAACGAAACCATTGACCCGGTCGCGGGTCACGTACCCGGTGCGACCAATCGTCCCTTCGCGAAGAATGTCGATGCGCGCGGGCGCTTTCTGCCAGCCGCCGAATTGCGTCGTCAGTGGACCGAAGCACTCGCCGGCCGCGACGCACGCGAAGTCGTGGCCATGTGCGGAACGGGCGTCACCGCGTGCCACAACCTGCTGGCGCTCGAGCTCGCCGGTCTCCCCGGCGCCCGGCTCTACGCCGGCTCATGGAGCGAATGGATCCGCGACCCAGCGCGACCCATCGCGCGCGGCATGGGTTGATCACTCTATGTTCGCAGCACGTTTTTGCTATCTTCCGCGCCCATCGAAATTGCAGGTACCTCCGTGGCCGCCGATCCAAAGACCGCGCTGAACGGAAAACCCAAGTTCAACCCCGCGCAACCCTGGCGGATCGAGGACTCGCTCGATCTGTACAACGTGAACGCGTGGGGCAAGGGTTACTTCTCCATCAACCCCGCCGGGCACGTGGTCGTGCGCCCGGACACACAGGTCAATCGTGAGATCGATCTGTTCGAGGTCGTGGAGGGCCTGAAGGCGCGCGACCTGACGACACCGGTCGTCGTGCGTTTCTCGGACATCCTCGCGCACCGCCTGCGGCACCTGCACGCCGCCTTTCAGCAGGCCATCGGCGAAAACGACTACAAGAACCGCTACACCGCCGTCTATCCGATCAAGGTGAACCAGCAGCGCCTCGTGGTCGAAGAGGTGTACCGCTACGGCAAGGAGTTCGGTTTCGGCCTCGAATGCGGTTCGAAGCCGGAGCTGCTCGCCGTCATGGCCATGACCGAGAGCTCGCCGGAGCGGCTCATCGTCTGCAATGGCTTCAAGGACGACAGCTACATCGAAGCGGTGACGCTCGCCACCAAGCTCGGACGCACCATCATTCCGGTCGTCGAGAACTTCGACGAGCTGGCGCTCATCCTGAAGCACGCGGACAACTACAACGTGCGCCCGCGCATCGGCGTGCGCGTGAAGCTGTTCAGCGAAGGCTCGGGCCGCTGGGCCGACTCGGCCGGCGAAAAATCCAAGTTCGGTCTGTTCGTCACCGAGATCATGGAGCTGTTCAACGTCCTCAAGGAGCGGAACATGCTCGACTGCCTGCAGCTCGTCCACTGCCACCCCGGCAGCCAGCTGCAGGATATCCGGCGCGTGAAGGATGCCATCAACGAGCTCGCGCACGTGTATGCGGAGCTGAAGCTGATGGGCGCGGGGCTGCAGTACATCGACGTGGGCGGCGGCCTCGGCGTCGACTACGACGGCAGCGGCACGAACTTCTCGTCGTCCATGAATTACACGCTCAACGAGTACGCGAGCGACGTGGTGTATCGAATCGCGAGCGTTTGCAATGCGCGCGAGATTCCGCATCCGATGATCGTGAGCGAGTCGGGGCGCGCCATCGCGGCGTATTCGAGCGTGCTCATTTTCAATGCGCTCGGTTCATCCGCGCTGGACCGTTTCAAGGTCACCGGCGAACCCGCCACGGACTACGCGGGCAACATCGACGACCTGCCGCAACCGATTCTCGATTTGTTCGAAGCGTACAAGTCCGTCTCCGAGCGGCGGCTCGTCGAGTGCTATCACGACACGCTCACCGCGCGCGAGCAGGTGCTGCAGATGTTCAATCTCGGCCTGCTGTCGCTCGAGTTCCGCGCGCTGGCCGAGCGCCTCTACTGGGCGACCACCGCGAAGATCCGCGACTGCTGCCGGCGTCTCGACCGCGTTCCGGAGGAGCTCGAGGATCTCGAATCGATTCTCTCGGACACCTACTTCTGCAATTTCTCGGTGTTCCAGTCGCTGCCGGACAGCTGGGCGATCGATCAGCTCTTCCCGATCATGCCGGTCCACCGGCTCGATGAGCGGCCGACCCGCACCGGCGTGCTCGCCGACATCACCTGCGACTCGGACGGCAAGATCGACAAGTTCGTTTCGCTGCGCGATGTGAAGCGGGCGCTCGAACTGCATGACCTGAAGGCAGGCGAGGAGTACTACCTCGCCGCGTTCCTGGTCGGGGCCTATCAGGAAACCCTTGGGGATCTGCACAACCTGTTCGGCGATACGCACGTGGTCCACATCCGCCTGCACGATGAAGGCGGCTGGTGGATCGAGGAGATCGTCAAGGGCGATACCGCGAACAAGGTGCTGGAGTACATGGAATACGACGTCGCGGAGCTGTATCCCGCCCTCGCGCGCGACTGCGAGCGGGCCATCCGGGACGGGCGCATGAGTCTGGCCGAGAGCCAGGTCCTGAAGCGCTTCTATGAGGGTGAACTGAACGGGTATGCCTATCTCGAACCGGCCGGCTCATAGCGGTACGCCCGTATAGAGAGAGGGACACCCCGCTTTCCTGCCGTTCCACCAAGATGTACCGGGCAAAAGGCAGGAGACCGGGGTTCCGGCAGGGTCCTTACGTCGGTTTCGCCCTGTTTTCGACGTAGCGCCGGCGCATCAGCCCATACACCCTTCTTGCATTTCCAGCGGCTGTTTACTTCGCGATAGGGCCGGGAGTAGCATCCAGCGGGCGTTCGGTCTCCGCAACGGATAAGCGTTTCGTGTGTGAGTTGAGCCCATTTTCTCCCGCCCGCATGCCTCTCCGGGGCGCGAACGCAAGGTGCAGGCCGCCGGCCCAAGCGCTGCGCATTGACTACTAAAACTGCCGATCGTGTGCCTTGAAGCCTTGACCTGTTTGACTGTCTCTCACGCGGTTCATGCGACCGACTCGTGCGGCTCGCCGCTGTCCGCTTTTCGCAAGCGAGTGATTGGATGACGACGATCTACGTGGGGAATCTCCCCTTCAACGCGACAGAGCAGGACGTCCGGAGCCTCTTCGAGCGTCACGGCAAGGTCGATTCGGTCAAGCTCATCAATGACCGTGAGACCGGCAAGCCCCGCGGCTTCGGTTTCGTCGACATGCCCCAGAGTGAGGCGCAGAGCGCCATTCAGGCGCTGAACGGCTTTCAGATGAATGGCCGACCGCTGCGCGTGAATGAAGCTCAGGAACGTCCGCAACGTCCGCGTCAGGGTGGAGGCCCTTTCCGCCGCTGATCCGGACTGGCCCGTTTTCGGGTCTTGAAGAACCCCGCCTCGTGCGGGGTTCTTTGTTTTTGCGCTCCGCGTTATCGTTGGCGCCCGCGAACGACCCGAGAACCCACAGGAGCCTCCGCATGTCGGCACTCGCGAGAGCCGTACTCGCTGTAACGGTCGCGACACTTCTCGTTGCGAGCTGCGCGACACCGCCGACCACGCGGCAGGAAACCACCGCGTCGCTCGACTCGATTCTCACCGGCGCGCAGCGCTCCGAAGCGCATCGTGCGCGCGATGTGTATCGCCACCCGAAGGACACGCTGCTGTTCTTCGGCCTGCGGCCCGAGATGCACGTCGTCGAGATCTGGCCGGATCCGGATGGCTGGTACACCGAGATCATCGCGCCGCTGGTGCGTGAAAAGGGCAAGTACACCGCCGCCGTACTGAAGGCGGCGCCAGGCAACGCGAATCAGGAAAAGCGCGTCGCCGATTACCGGGCGAAACTCGCGTCGCGACCGGACCTGTATGACCGCATTGAAGTGGTCACGCTGCCGACCGATGGCGGGGACATCGTGCCGCCGGGCTCCGCGGACATGGTGCTCACTTTTCGGAACATCCATAACTGGATGGCGCGCGGGCAGGCCGAGAAGGTGTTCGCGTCGATCTTCAAGGCGCTGAAACCGGGCGGCACGCTCGGCGTCACCGAGCATCGCGGCGATCCGTCGAAGCCGCAGGATCCGCAGGCGAAGAGCGGCTACGTGAACGAGCAGTACGCCATCGATCTCATCGAGGCGCAGGGATTCAGGCTCCTGGCGAAATCCGAGATCAATGCCAATCCGCGCGACACGAAGGATTACGAACAGGGCGTGTGGACTCTGCCGCCGGTCTATCGGCTCGGCGACAAGGACCGCGAGCAGTACGCCGCGATCGGCGAGAGCGACCGCTTCACGCTGCGCTTCGTGAAGCCGTCCGCTAAATAGTTTTCGGCCCTACCACATCTCTTTGAGGCGCGCGCCCACATCGACGGTGGCGGTCTCTTCCGTGCTGCCCGCCAGCGCGCCGTCGCCGAGCATCGAGCCCTGGAAGGACTTCGCCTCGAAGCACTTCAGGACCTTCTCGGTCAGAAAACGGCTGCGGCCGCCGTAGACGTGCGCATCCGAGGATCGGGGTGCACTGGTGAGATGGAACTTCAGCGGCGAGATGAGATTGAGGTCGTTCTGCGCGCGGGTCATGCCAACGTACAGCAGCCTCCGCTCTTCCTCGATCAGCTCGGGCTTGCCGGTCGCGAACTCGTTCGGAAAGCTGCCGTCCACCACGTTCAGCAGATACACGGTGTCCCACTCCATCCCCTTGGCGGAATGGATCGTCGAGAGCACGAGATAGTCTTCGTCGAGCACCGGCTGGCCGGCGAGATCGCTGGTGGCGTTCGGCGGGTCCAGGGTCAGCTCGGTGAGAAACCGCTCGCGCGAGGCGTACTGGCCCGACAGCAGCTCGAGCTGATCGAGATCGCCGAGCCGCGTGTGGAAGTGCTCGTAGATGCGCTCGAAGTGCGGCCGGTACCACTCGCGCACGAAGTTCACCTGGCCGGGCCACTGGCGCTGCGGATCCGCGAGCGCAATCAGCATCTCGGTGGTCTTGCGCCAGTCGATGCCCAGCGACTGCGGCACCGTGAAGGACTTGAGCGATTCGAATGAACAGTTCTGGCTCTCGAAGTGCTCGATGCACTTGCGCGCATTCACCGGACCCATCCCGGGCAGAAGCTGCAGCACGCGGAAGGCGACGATCGTGTTGCGCGGATTGTCCGCCCAACGCAGCACCGCCATCAGATCCTTGATGTGCGCGGCCTCGAGGAACTTCAGGCCGCCATACTTTACGTACGGAATCTTGCGCTTCGACAATTCGATTTCGAGCACGTCACTGTGACTCGAACTGCGGAACAGCACGGCCTGCCGCTTCAGCGGCACGTTCGTTTCCCGGCGCTTCAGCACCTCGATGCACACGTACTCGGCCTGCGTCTGCAGATCCGCCACCGTGACGTAGCTGGGACGCACACCCTGTCCGCGAATCGAGAGCAGATGCTTGCGGTGCTGCTTCGGCGCTTCCGCCATGAGCGCGTTCGATGTGTCCAGCACCTGCTGCGTCGACCGATAGTTCTGCGCGAGCGTGACGATTTCCGCGCGCGGCGTGAAGCGTTCCGGGAAGCCGAGAATGTTGTCGACCGCCGCCGCACGGAACGAGTAGATCGCCTGCGCATCATCGCCCACGACCGTCACGCCGGAACCGTCCGGCCGCAGCGCGTGGAGAATCTCGGCCTGCAGTTTGTTCGTGTCCTGATATTCGTCGACGAGGATGTGATCGAAGTGCCCGCTCACATGCTGCGCGATGCGCGCGTCCGCCATCATCACGTGCCAGTAGAGCAGCAGATCGTCATAGTCGAGCATCTGACAGTGCTGCTTGCGCTCGACATACGTACGAAAGAGCTTCGTGAGATCCGCTTCCCACTGCAGACACCAGGGATACTGCTGTTCCAGCGTCTCCTTCAGCGATTTCTGCGTGTTCACACGGTACGAATAGATCTGCAGGCAGGTTTCCTTACGCGGAAACCGCTGCTCCTTGGAGGCGAAACCCAGCTCCATGCGAATCGCATCGAGGAGATCCGCCGAGTCGCCCCGATCCGCCACGGTGAACTGCGGATCGAGCTTCAGATGCTTCGCATAGTGACGCAGCAGCCGGTTGCCGATGGAATGGAACGTGCCCGTCCAGCTGAGGCGTTGCGAAATGGTGTGGCTCACACCGCCGATCGGCTCCTTGAGTGCTTCCTTCACGATCTCCTGCGCGCGGCGCTTCATCTCAGCGGCTGCGCGACGAGTAAAGGTCAGCATGAGGATGCGCGCGGGATCGACACCATTGATGGCCAGGTGCGCCACGCGGTGCGCGAGCGTGCTGGTCTTGCCTGTACCTGCGCCAGCGACGATGAGCAGCGGCCCGGCCTTGACGCCCTTCGGCAGAATTTCGCCGTAGCTCACCGCCCTTCTCTGCGGCGCGTTGAGTTTGTCCAGATGTGACGCAGTCGACATAGCGGCCGGACTATACGGAACGCGACTGCCTGTCGCCATTGACGCCGTTCACCCGAACGATGGTTTTTCTAAGAACTAGTGCGCGAGTTCCACCACTGTTCGAACTCTGCGGCGAGTTTGCGGTC